>ENA-OYZJ01000577-OYZJ01000577.1-human-gut-metagenome-genome-assembly--contig:-NODE-577-length-6944-cov-3.392800_pt1 | contig 6944 bp, 7 predicted proteins | sample MGYA00243290_ERZ653475 | MGnify/ENA primary metagenome ERZ653475 (study PRJEB26926, sample SAMN06165003) | human gut metagenome | biome: ENVO:00009003; feature: ENVO:2100002; material: ENVO:00002003... | reverse complement strand
TGTATAAGAGACAGGGGCATTGAAACATTGATGTTTAACTTTGGCAGCGAAGCTGAACGCCTGGCTGCCTGTGTTCATAAGCAGTTGGTCGATACGGAACAAAGCATTGATCCGTATATTCCGGATCGTGGGTTGAAGGAACGCCCGAATTTATCTGTGCTGAGAAATACCGATATGCCGGCTATTCTTATCGAAATAGGTTTTATTGATAACGATCACGATGTTATTTTGCTGGAAAATAAGCAAGATGCTATTGCAAAGGCTATTGCACGTGGCGTAACAGATTATGCAAATTTATAAGGAGGAACAAAAATGAAGGAATTTATCAAGGCATTTTGTGATAGATATTTTAATGAGCGGAATAGACATTTCTTTTTGAAAGGTATCATTGTAGGCGCTATTGTTGGCACGACACTTGGTTTTATTTTAAAAGCAGTAGTATTTTAAGTTGCAAGCTATTTCAAGCTCTTTCAAGTAAATTTAACTTGACTGGTAAAAATAAAATGCCAGTCAAGTCATTGTTAAATGGCTTAACCATGCGGTTTATCTAACTTGCTGGTAATTTGCTGCTTATCGTGCGAATTCAATGATATCAGGTGTTATGTTTTTAGTTAGGGAAAGATAGAATTTTACTTTTTGTTTGTTCATAAAATGATACTTATATGCTATAATACAAGGATAAAAGGGGAGGAATAAAAATGGAAAAGGATGAGAATTGTGGTCGGTTTTCTATAACTGTTGATTATGATAAGAAATCACCAAATCCAGAAAATATATTTATTGGCATAGCAAAATTAATCGAATCATTTAAAGCCATGGATTCCGAACTCATAACTTGTGTTGATACTAATATTGAAACAGAAATGCTTTTAGAAGATGTTGAAAAAGGATCTGTAAAAGTTTGGCTGTCAAATAGATTGAAAAGTATTTCTGACGATGATATTGCAGACTTAAATTATAAAAGAGTAATTGGCGGTTTTCTTGTAGACGCAAAATATTATGTTTTAAGAAAATGTTCTGATATTGATGAAATAAAAGATGTTGAAGTTGTAGAAGAAATTGAGACAGGTATAAAAGAAATTGCCCAAAAAACTGGTTTAAATCAGTTAGGTTGTTATACATCTCCTCCTAGAGAACGATTATTAAGAGGCCTTAACAAAGTGGGAGAAGCTTTTGAAGCACTTGAGGGTAATAATAGTGTTTCTATGTCTAATTCACAAGGTCAGATATTGACACTAAATAAAAATTTTAGATTGCCATTGCAATCCCTAGACGAACTTTGTGAAGGGGAAAATATTGATAATACAACAACTGTTATTTTAAAGGTTAGAAAACCAGATTTTTTAGGCGAAACTTCTTGGATATTTAAGCATGGGCACGAAGAAATAAAGGCTAAAATAACGGATGAAAATTGGTTAAATAGATATTTGAAGGGGCAAGAACCAATTGTACCTGGTGATTCACTTAAGGTAAGGTTAAATAGTGTTGCTACATATGATAAAAACCAAAATTTAACCAAAACAAAACATACTGTTATTGAGGTATTATCTGTAGTTCATGCTGAAAATACGCCGCAAACAGAACTCTTACAATAATTAAAATAACTAAAAGCACTTTGCGAAAGCAGAGTGCTTTTTTCTATGGAGGAATAACATGTATGAAAAAATCAAAGGTTGGATATCTAATAATCGCTTTCTTGTTGGTATGGGCGTTGGCGCAGTTCTTTTTCTTGCCTACCTGTTCAGCCGAGCCGGCATACATGATAACGGAAACAGAGCTGGTGACACTGGAACAAAACTCCAAAAGGCAATTGGAGATCAGCAGACAATTAGCAGTGGAATTACAGATAGCAAGGGAACAGCAGACGCTATCGGATCAAGCATCGAGCGAAGCCAAGCTGCAAATAGATCAGCTGCAGAAGCAGTTGACAGATGTACTGAACTCGTCGAAGAAACAAGAAAACTTACAGAAAGAAATCTTGAAATCCTTGCCACCATCCGCGCCAGGGGTCCTGCGGGAGATCGGAGCCAAGATTAATGTTGATCACTATGTTACAGGTATCAGCTATGGAGTGAGCCGCCGGATAGGTGGCAAATATATAGGATTTCGAGGCGAGTATGATTGGCAAGATAAAAAAACTGGTGTGTGGGTAACATATGCGTACTAAATAAAGCCTGACTATTACTTAATGTAGTAGTCAGGCTTTATTTTTTATTATAAAATTAAGAAGTAGAAAAAATGTCGTCTTATGTAGAGGTATAAAATGAGATTGTGGCATGAAGAATTAATACCATTATTACCAAGGCAACAGCTACTTGGGCAGCATCGTGAATGTTGTGCTATGCGAGGTAACGGTTGGGGTAAAAAGCATAGAGTGGTAGATTATGTGTTTAAGCATAGTTTGCATGATCTTGAGTTGTATCATGCAAAGGTTATGCAGGAGATGTTTAATAGGGGTTATAAAGTAAGTAGTGAGTGGTTTTATAGGAATTATAGGGGAAAGCATATTAACACTGTTCCAAATGACTTAATACCTTTAATAAAAGAAAAAGTATATTTAGAACATGATGAAGTATATATGCACGAATGTTTGGAAAGTTTAGCGAAAAAGGGAATCATTATTGAAAAATCAAACTTAAGATAAGTGAAACTTGAATTTCTATAAAATAAGCCTGTATATAACATATAGGCTTATTTTATGTAAATGTAAAACTAAACTGAAATACATAAGTGTTACTATATTAAGAAAATAGATAATGCGAAGAACAAAAGTATATATGTTTGAATGCTGCTGATAAAAAATGCACGAATTAAATAAGGATGTATAATACGGATTTGAAGTAAATATTAATAAATATAAAAGTATACTAACTATTTGTTTATTGAACAGAAAAAGTTAAAAATATATAATATAGAAAAGTAAGAGAGCAATATATTGTATTATTGAAAGCTATATAGAGTGAAAGTATATGTGGGGGGGACATGCGTTTGCATGGAACTTTCATAGCCTACCTCCCTCGGAAAACTTTCTGAGGGAGGTAGGTTTTTATTTTTACAAAAAGAAAGCGGATTTTACTGGTCTGGTTTAATGGGGGTGAATATGCAAATAAATGTTACTACCGATTATGCGATAAGAATAGTTTTGTATCTGGCTATACAAAACAAAGTCACTATCTCCAAAGATATCGCTATGGCAATGGGGATTCCTAAGAGCTATATTTTTAAAATTACTAATAAACTAATTGCAGCAGGGATTATCCAAAGAATCGTGGGTGCTAAAGGCGGTTTTATATTGGACAAGAGGGTTGAAGAGATATCCATGTATGAAATTTTCAAAGTTATGGAAGCGACGGTGAAGATAAACCGTTATTTGGAAGGAAATGATTACTGTAAATGCTTTGAAATACAAAACTGCTCGTTAAGAAAATTTTATTCCATGATGCAAAGTAGTTTGGAAAACATGTTGAAAGCAACAATGATTAAAGATGTATTGGACATAAACAAGTAAGAGGTGAGATATGCTGGGAAAAGAAACACATTTATTTTTAGAAAATACGAGTAAAAGATGGCATGAGCATCAAAATAAAGCTCTAAAAATGTTCTTGGTTCAGGCATTATGACGAAGTAAGGAATGAAAATAATGAAGTTAGAAGCATTTGAAGAATCAAGTGAAAGGGATAACTGTGGGCATTTAGGTGGATTGGTAATGACGTGCCCGATTTGTGGTAAGGAGTTTGGTTGTAATAAAGCTTACCATGTATATACAGCTTTAGTTAAACGCAGACGGCAGTATTATTGTAGCTACAGCTGTTATAAACAGCGGCCCAATCCAAAAGAAAAAAGGTGATGGTGGTAGATGGAATATGTTGGTTAAGGCATAAAGGTCAAGAAGTAGTTCGGGTTTATTTTATTCTAATAACTTGTAAGTAATAAATTAAACATTAAGTAAAAAAATTGAAGGAGTAGTTACATTGAGAAAGAAACTTGTTATTTTATCTGGTCTGATTGCTGTTAATAGTTTGGGTTATGCGGCTGGCTATGACTGGCAGACACCGACGGAAAATGACTGGCATGTTGTTATTGCCAATGGGGATATGAATTACGCAGACGGGGCTATCCTCGGCGGCAACGGTACAGATAGGGCGCCGGAACCGTCCGTTATCTCTGCTGATAAGGGCGGCGTTGCAAAAATCATTTCTCCTGGGACTCTTAATTTAATAGTTCGTCCAAAACCGGGAATGATACACAACTGGTTATATGGGGTATACGCATATTCCTCTACGGGAGGGTCTACGCTCAACCAGACGACGGAGTTGACGTTTGATGCAAAACTTAATGTTGATATGGAAACTTCTGTTGCCCAAAATCCTGGTGGAGAGTCTCTGGGCGCAGCACTGGATGTTACTGCTCATGCGACAGATGGTACTGTACCTGGAGCAAGTGCTATTACTAAAGTTAATTTTAATGATGATGTAAATATCAAAGTTGTGAATAAGACGGAAACTACTGGAAGCGGCTGGAATCCTTCCTCTGTGGAAGGACTTTCGATGAGCAGTTTTTCCGGTGGCAGGAATGAAGTTGTATTCAATAAAAAACTCGATGTTTTCGGTAGCGTGGATACTCAAAATAAAAATATTTACGGTATCAGGTATGAGGATCTGGAACCAAATGGCAAAGGTAGCCTGCTGCTTTTAAAAGGAGATACTTCAATAAATGTTGAATCACTGCATGGTGGGCGCGCATGGGGCGTTATTTCTCAGGCTGCCGGGGGAAAACAATCATTCGGAACGGAAAAGGGTACGGCTTTAAAAATCAGGACGGTACAAAAAGGTGAGCAAAACTATGCTGAAGCTCTTAAATTTAACTCTTTCGAGATGAACGGAGGGGTCGGCAGTCAGGATGTAAATATACAGGGCGCTGCTGATATAACTTCTACGGGAGATTATTATGCTGTCGCCGTGGCCACTAATGTCAGCGATAACAGCAGACAGAAGATCGTTTTTGGTGATGGGCTTGCGGCTATCGCTACTTCAACAAAGTTTTGTTACGGACTGAGAATGGACAGTAAAAACGAGGGTGTTTCTGACATTACCGTTGCAAAGGATCTTCGTATAGAAGCTGCTTCGGGCTCAAATGCTTACGGTATTTATGGAACCTCTGAAGCTGCAGGGCATAACTCACTTGCAGTTAACGGTAAAGGTGATATCAAAACCTTAAGTGAAAGCTCATGGGCTTATGGCATATACAATTTTGCGAAGACCGGCGGGATAAGAAATATTGCTTTTAATGACGGGCTGATTATCAACGCTTCTTCAATCCAGGAAAGTGCGGTTGCCATTCGTGCGTTTACTGACGGCTATGAAGGCGGCATGAGTAAGGTAACGGCAGAAGGAAACATAGATATCAATGCTAATGACGGCATCAAAGGCTGGGCAGCCTGGAGCGACGGGAATGGTTCTGAGATTGCTCTTAACCAAGCAGGAAGAGGACTGGTTAAGGGTGAAGGCATCAGTTTTGCTAATAATAGCGGCAGGATATTGTGGAACCTGAACAAATCCGGATCAGTGCTGAAGGGTAATTTGGGAGCGCAGAATAACGGGTTTGTTGAATTAAAAATGGAACAGGAAGGAACTGTTTATATCGGCGCGGCAACAAATAATCAAGGAAATGCATCAGGGAAAATAGACATTCGCGCAATCAATGGATCTGTATGGAAAATGACAGGTGATTCATCTGTTACAAATGTGGTTTTAAATAACGGCGCTTTAATAGACATGACTTATGCTTCCGGGTTCCAAAAAATTGAAACAGACGACCTTCAAGGTGTTGATGGAATGTTCAAACTTGACATAGATGCCAGCACAAATGTTGATAACAGTGACAGGATTTATGTGAAGGGAATGTTTACTGGCAGCCAGTATCTAGATTTAAATGAAGTTGGGCATGGGAACCTTGATGGTGCAGAGGGAACTGTGTTGGCAACAGTAAACAATAACAATGGTACCTTCTTGGCGAAAGATGGAGAAGGAACGCTCTATTGGAAGCGTTATGAACTTGATAAGCAGGTAACTGCTGATACGAGCGGAAACTATACTACGGACTGGTATCTGAAGAAAATTACAAATATAGAGAACCCTACTACCAGCACGGAGATCATAAATGCTTCCAATGGACTTAATTACCATACTTGGCGTACAGAAAATGACAAGCTGTTGCAGCGCATGGGTGAACTGCGTCATAATGGTGAAGAATCTAAAGGTGCTTGGTTCAGAGTGAAGGGCAGTAAGATTGGTCGTGGTGGCAAGTTTGGTTTTGACAATAAATATACTGCATATGAGTTGGGCTATGACGAAGTTGCCAAGCGCACGGAAGAAAAAACCCGCTATCAAGGTACAGCTATCAGCTATACTGATGGTAGCAGCAGTTACAGCAGAGGCAGTGGAGACAACAGCAGTAAGGCGATCAGTTTCTACAATACCGAGATCGGCAGCAAGGGCCATTATCTGGATTTGGTGTTAAAAATCAGCAATATGGATAACGATTTTACGGTGTATGATACCAACAGCAAAAAGATTACTGGCGATTTTAACAATACTGGCGTAGCTTTGAGTGCGGAATATGGGCGTAAAAATGCTTTAAAAAATGGCTGGTACATTGAACCGCAGGCGCAGTTTACACTGGGGTATTTGGGAGGCGACAATTACATTACCAGTAATGGTATTGAAGTAAACCAAAGTGGCATTAAAAGTGCTGTTGGCCGTATTGGCTTCAATATCGGCAAAGAAATCGGCAGCAAAGGCATCTTCTACGCTAAAGCTAATCTGCTGCACGAATTCGGCGGTGGTTATGATGTTACGATGACGGACAGTACTGGTCGTGTGAAGGTAAGTGACAGCTTCAACGATACCTGGTTTGAATCTGTCTCTTATACACATCTCCGAGCC
>ENA-OYZJ01000525-OYZJ01000525.1-human-gut-metagenome-genome-assembly--contig:-NODE-525-length-7734-cov-4.025915_pt1 | contig 7734 bp, 6 predicted proteins | sample MGYA00243290_ERZ653475 | MGnify/ENA primary metagenome ERZ653475 (study PRJEB26926, sample SAMN06165003) | human gut metagenome | biome: ENVO:00009003; feature: ENVO:2100002; material: ENVO:00002003... | reverse complement strand
GAACAAAACCCATCCTCTTCTAAACAACGATTTAATTTCATGGTTACTTCCGTGGAGGATATTATGTCAAACAGAGAAATATCTTCTGTTTTTTTCACAAGTGAATACCCACCTTTTATTCCTTCGCAAGCTGTAATTATATTCGCTTCTTTTAATTTTTTTGTGATCTTTGGAATATAGCTTTCTGGAATCTTTAATTCGTAAGCTAACTCAGACGCAGTGATTACTTCACCACGACAAGCCAGATAATATACGATTCTGATCGCATAATCCGTTGTAATTTTTAATTGCATAATTGCTCCTCTCCAAAACAGGGAAAATCCCGAATTATTATCCTTGCGCTTCATCTTTTATCGCCTCAAGTCTAATAAATTCGGGATATTGTATAACCTTTCCTCTTTATCTCATTATCAGCTTTTTCAGTTCTTCTTATTTATTCTTTTAAAGAATACCATACCAACCATGCTGATCGCAAGAACAAAAAACATCAAAACCATCAGGCCATTGTTTGCAAGTGTTCGTCCTGTTACAGGCGGTTCCATTGTTGATTTATTAATAAATGCAATGTCTGTTTCTTTGTCCATCTCGTAAGATACATCTCTTCCATCTGTGGCGGAACCATTGTTGATTTTATATGTTGTCTTATAATTCTTACCCGGATCCTCTTCGGACACCTTATATGACCAGCCTGTCGGCAGACAATTAATCTTTACCGATTCGTCTTTTTTTAATGTAAAGGTTGCCTGGTTATTTGCAAAAGAAAGGGGTATTGCTTTCGCCTTAGACCCTTTTGTAATATAAATCTGTCCGTCCTTGATCTGCGATGTACCCTGATCTGCTCCTGCAGGCGGAGTTGCTGTGAGTGTAAAGGTAAATTCTTTATTTGGCTCCTGATTATACCCTTCCACTGTTTTACTGACATGCAAGACAGTGGGTTTATAATACAGTCTTAATATGACAGGCTCTGATGAAGCATTGTTTGTCACATCCATTACTAATGTATTTTGCTTGTCACTTTCATCAAATACATAACCTGGAAATGTTCCATCCGGCTCAGGGTTCGCAAACGCCTTAACGCTTTCGCCGTCAGCAGAAAATGAAATGGTTCCTGAGGTTGTCTTCTCAAGTTTTTCCTTTCCATCCGGTATCTTGAGATAATGCTCAACCTTTACTTCTTTTTTTGCTGTTTTTTTCCACTGTGCAACAATCTGATAGCCTGTAAAATTGTTAGATGCGAATACCGGCAGATCCGTATTATTTGCATATCCGTAATTCTCATCAGAAATCGTAAAGAGTTCACCGTTACTATATGTCTCTTGACTTAACTTACCATCTTTGTTTTTCAGCTTCCATCCTATAAATTCATAGCCTTCACAAGTGGGTTCTGCCCAACCTTCACCCATAATAAAGGTAGTACCTATAGCTCTTGTTCCCTTTCCAGTTTCCAGATTCTTTCCATAAGAATGCATAGGAGTTTTGTTATTACTCCTTGTCTCCGGATTATCCGGAATGTTCTTCACATCTGCATTGTTAGGAAGCACTCCCATACCGGCACCGGAATTATAATGTACATAAATACCACTAGATACAACCATAAAAGTGGCATCGTATAAATACCAGTCATTATCTAAATCTAATGGTTTTGCTCCTCCCCACGCTATATATCGGGTATATCCCCCTTTTATCGCAGCCTCTTTCGCAGCCTGCCATTGATTGTCGTATATTATATAGGAAGTTTTTCCGCTTTTAAGCGATGTAGCTGTCATATCATTTATGTTGCCAGCATTAGCGTCGCTTTTGCGTCCGTCTAATGTTTGATCAGCGCCATGTGGCCGTCCATAGGAAACACCAGTAATCTGTCCTGCTTGACCGGCATCATACGTATAACCGGCTTTGGGCTTGGCAAAGAAAATCCGCACCTGTCTTGTTTTTTTACTTCCTTCATACGTTACAGGATCCATATCCACAGTTTGATTATCTTTTATAGGAACCAGTGCCTGTTTCTCATAGTCCCACATAACTACGTCCAGACCTTCACCGTTTCGGGATCCATCTGTTAATAATCTTACTGTCACAGCCTGTCTTCCGTGTTCTTCTTTGTATGGTACTAAGGTAAAATTGTAATCCTCAAATTTACCGGTTCGGACTTTCAGACTTATTGTATATTCATAAGAACAATCTTTTTCATCATCTTTCTTAGATGTATAGCTATTTGTCATCTCGGTGGTTAAATCTAAATTACGCGGAGCTGATGAAACAGTATCACCTTTATTTATAGGTACTTCACGACCTCCTGATCCACTAGTTGATTGAATGGACGCACCGTTCACCACCATATTTATCACACGGTATCCTCTATTTGTATGAAAAGCTGGAATATCCAATTCATAGCCTGACATTTCGCTGACTTTATCTGGTGTAAAAGTCCACATAATTTTGTCCTGGCCTTCCAAATACTGCCAGCCCTTGGCTACACTGTGCGCAATATTAATATATTCTTCTCCATTAATATCTTTTGTATTAATGGTTATTCTGTAAACGCTTTGTTCCTCATAGGTAATTGTAATCTTATCGTCTTTTACAACGTTTATGGAATAGGTTGCTTTATATTCATCTCCATTTTCCTGCGTGATTGTTGCTCCATTTTGAGAGACAACAGATGCGATTTTAAATCTCTTAGCCCTAGGATCATTTGCTTTTGATGTGTCTGTGCCCGGAGTTACCGAAATCATAAAGTTTTCTCCCGCATTTACACGAATCGAATTCGATATATCAAGCGGTACATCAAGGCTGCCATTTTTTTGGGTGATTGTACCAGGTGTACAATTATCAGGAACCACTTCCTCTATGCTGACCAGGTAATACTCCTGGTACATCATCGTTAATTTCTGAGCTTCTTCCAGCTTAATTGCAATCACCCCATCTGTACTATAGTAAATGGTGTCGTTATATTTTCCGATGTATACACAGTTTTTTCCATTTACTTTTGCACTTTTAAACTCGAAATGTCTGCCTTCTATAGATAGCTCTTTATGATCCGCAATTGCTCCAAATCCGATTACAGAAGGTGCTTCTGCAATTGGGTTTCCATTGACATCTACATACTCTACTCTATCTGTTGAGGCTTCTTCTCCATTCTCGGCAACCGCCAGTAATTCTTCCTCCAGACTCTGTACAGATATTTGTTCCGGTGCATCCATATCTGTTATCTGGTCTGCGGAATCCTCTGTTTCAGCCGGATGTTCTGGATCATTTTCTGGTTCCAATATTTGCTCACTCTCCGAAAGTTGTTCGTCATCTGCCAAAATTTCCGGTTCTGTCTCCTGATTTTCAATGTCACTGATAAAGTCCTCCGTCTCCTGTGAATCACTTTCCATTTTTACAATGGCGTCAGATGCTTCAACTACATTTAAGGATAAACAGCATATAGACAAAATCAAAATACAGGAACAAACGATCTTCAAGTATTTTTTCCATATATTATGCCTCATCTTGTGATTCTCCCTTATTTCTTTTCTGCTTTTCATGGATTAAAACGCTTAGACAAATCAGTGAACCAAACAGCAATAAGAAATATCCCATAACAGGACTGTCATCTCCAGTCTTTACACTATTTACACTATTGATCTTTCCTGATTCATCTGAATTGGACGGACCAGATGGTTGTGACGGGTTTGAGGGCTGTGTTGGATTGGGCTTCTCTTCTCCAGTATAACTATTCTTAAAAGAGATTGCTTCTATTTTTTCCCCCTTCTCATTAGTTACAATTGTGACAACTTTTAACTGATTCGATTCATTATAGTAAGCATCGACAGTCACATAGTACCTGCTTTGATCATAGTTATAATCATCTTTTTTTTCTGTCGTCTGATAAATGTTATAATGATACTGCCCTGCTGTTTTCACATTCAGTATAATCTCTGTTGCTGCATTCTTTTCCATTGTCCAGGAATACTGCATATTGCGGCTTCCGGCTGGCATTGGTGCGTCGCTTTGATCGGTTGTCATAATATAAGAGAATTCATCTGCAATACCTTCCACTTCACTGTCAAAGATCTGTCTCACCGGAATTTTCACTACAGTACAGTTATCAGATGCAAAAGCTGATATCTGCATGCTCAGAAAAAGGAGCATAGTCACCAATATGACAGCTGTTTTCTTTAAATCAAGGATTTTCATGTTTTTTCTTTCCCTTCTTCTTTAATTTTCTATCAATCAGCAATAGAACGATAATTAGCAAAAGTATCCAGTAGATAACCGGCACCTGAATCATCTTTTCTTTTAATTTATCAATTCCAGTTCCCAGATTCTTGGCTTTCTCTTTCTCAGGATAGACCTGATCCGTAAGCCTTCCTACTAATATATTTCTTCCATTTGTCATCTCTGAAGTACATGTTATCAGAAGAACCAAATGGTCTTTTTCTGTAAGTTCAAAGTTTCTTTTATATAAAGCATTGTCTGATATTTCCTGCAGATACGCCTGTTTTGCTTCCGGTTCCTCTGAACTGACACTGAACAGCCGTTCATTATAAGCATCTGCCTGGATCAATGCATAAAATTCAATTCCATGATCTTTTCCATCAAAAAAAAGATTTCCGTATGGATGTTCGTCAAAATACTCCTTATCTGCGAATAGCCCCACATCTCCAAACATCATGTGTTTTTCCATATGGTGTCCATAAATCATATTATTAAAATCGGAAAAATCCGGTTTGTTTGCACAGTGTAAAAATATGGAACCACTTAAAGAATATTTTCCTTCGGCATCCGTATTCATATAGGTATCATCATCTTCTGCCTGAAGCAGCGGATAATTAACGTTTGTTTCATTTATTCGAATCCAGCCAATAATATCCGGATTGATTTTCTGCAATTCTTCAAAAGATTTCGTGTGTTTTTCTGTTGGAATATATGCTTCGTAGTTCTTCGCATCAGCCGCCTGATATACCTGATTGGAATCCCATAACATATAGCATGACAGGAACATTACCATAAGAATCAGCAATAACGCTATAAAATTCACCATATGATCGACTATTTTGACTAAAAACTTTGCTGCTTTTTTCATATGAAATATTCCTGAAGTTTCCTTTCTTATTGCAAAAGGGAATGCGACGGAGTATCGCCGCACGCATTCCCTTTGTTGTTACTTTTATGATTTTATGTAATTATTTCTGTACTTTTTTGCGTTTGAAAGCAACGAATCCAAACAGTGCTACAGCACAAAGAGCAACCATCAGAACGTATGGAAGAGTGTTCATGATAATACCAGTTGTTGGTACGTTGTTGAATCTGTTGGTTACGTCAACAGTGTTCTTTTTCTGTCCAAGTTTATAACCAGTTGCAGCTTTGTCATCCCATACTTTAATCTCATCATTAAATTTTGTTGCAGCAACAGCTGTTTTGTTTTCATTATTAATTACAACAGCAGCACTTCCTTTGTAGTTTGCTTTTGCAGCCTCAGTTACGGTAATCTTTGTTCCTACTGGAAGCTTTGTGAACTTCATATTCTTACCAGCTTCCAGTGTAAATTTGTGAGTAGTGCCCTTTTCAAGAGTAATTTTTTTACCATTTGCATTTACACCACCGAGGGTATTCTCGTTTGTTCCTGCTGGGAAAGTAAACTCTGCTGTGAAGCTAAATGTGTCATTTGTTGCAGGTTGAGTTGTATTACCTGTCGTCACGTTCTTTTCAACCTTTTTAGATACATTTAAGGAACCAAGGTTGTCATAATCTGCATCAGGATCAGTACCCGGATTTGATGGATCTGTACCTGTACCAGCTTCCTGAACATAAGTGTTTTCGAATTTAAATCCGTTATCTTCTCCATTACCAATATCTACTTTTACAGGACTTGTTTCAGCGGTACCCTGGTCATTCTTAATTTTGTTAACAATGATATTGGAAATCTCATAGCCTCCAGCTGTTGTATTGGAAACATATACATCCATAAGATACTCTGCTTTGGACATGAGCATTTTTTCTTTCTCACCCGTATCGTCAAGACCCAATGAGTTTCCTATTTCTGTTACTTTGTAACTATACTTACCAGCTTCACTATATTCAGGAAATGTTACAGCCCATCTTCTAGTTAAAGTACCTGTTTTATCACTTGTTGTAAATTTAGCATCGTCAATTGTTACATCTGCTTTAGTCTCTACTAAGTTATCAACATCTCCTCCGTTTTTCTGCTGTTCTGCTTTAAATGTAAAGTTAACGTTCTTTTCTACTTCAGTGTTAAAAACCTTTGTAATATACGCTTCCTTTGTCGGTGTGCTTGCCCCTTCTGCAAATACCGGCATTGCCAGTCCCATTGTCATAGCACCTGCTGCGACAATAGCGAGCATTTTCTTAGTGAATTTTTTCATGCTCATTTTAGTTCCTCCCTTGTGAATTCTTTTGTTTTTTATTTGATTAACAGAGCAGGTAATTAAATTCCCCTGCTCCGAATAATCGCAATGACTTTTCCCTTGACATCTTTTATATCAATACAACCATAGATTCGGCTGTCCGATGCCTGTGGTCTGTTATCTCCAAGTATAAATACTTGGCCGCTCCCGACTGTGACCGGGAAATCCACTCCATCTTTGAATTGGGTGGTATCAAAGTAAATGTCCTGAGATATCTGTTCTGCACCATTTATCTTCAGTCCGCTTTTTGTAATGTCAACGGTGTCTCCTGCTACCGCCACAACACGTCCGGTCGTGGTTCTGCCATCAGCTTCAAACACTGCAACATCACCGGAGATAAACCTTTTATCCAATCGGTAATACATGACCAGATCACCGTCTTTGATTGCCGGTTTCATGGAGACATCATTTATTCTTACAATTCCATAGAGAAATGTAAAAATAAGAAATACTGCTAAGATAATAAATGCAATCTTCAATAACAACTGAACAATATCCTGTGCTACAGATGTTTCCTGTATTATATTGTTGTTTTCATTTGACCGTTCAGTTTCGTTCTTCATCCTATCCTTCCATAAAAATGGATGCCCATAACCCTTCTAGGGGATTTATTTGTTTTAGGTCAACTCAGACATCCACGGTATTAGTTTGTACCCTTTATTATAGTGGTTTATTTTTTTATTCCAATGCAACAAACATGTAAAATGTCTGATGTATTTTTGCAAGTTTTGTTCCATAGCAGTGTTTATCTTATTTTCCGTCTTCTTCTGAAAAACAGAATCATAACGATACTTATAGCGAGTAATAGCCATACATGCCTGCTTGTTCCCAGACGAACCCCTGTTTCCGGTATTGATTGTGTGTTTTCGTTTGTGATTTTTAACTCAATCACATCTCCTCGTGCAGCCTCAATCCGCTGTTTCATGACAGCCGTATTTTCATTCGATGTTGCCTGAACTGGATTTGAATACGTATCATTCTCTTCTTTTTTAGAAATCGAAACAGCGTATTTCGATGTATCAACAGTTTCTGTTATTATGATATCCGAAGATATATCTACATTTTGTAATGTAACTTTATCTCCATGTTTCAAGGATGTTCTAAGTGTCTTACTACGCAGCTTTTGACCATCTTCCCAATAGAGAATTTCCATATCAAATGGCTTCTTGCGGTTTCCAAGTGGACCAGTGACTTCCTTTGTAATCTCAACCGTCACCCCGCCTTTTTGCGGATGATTGACGATATGTCTGTCCGAAACAGCTCTCCAGGTATTTGTCGTCGGTGATTTCTCATATAGCTGTCTCTTATACACATCTGACGCTGC
>ENA-OYZJ01000516-OYZJ01000516.1-human-gut-metagenome-genome-assembly--contig:-NODE-516-length-7982-cov-9.503469_pt1 | contig 7982 bp, 9 predicted proteins | sample MGYA00243290_ERZ653475 | MGnify/ENA primary metagenome ERZ653475 (study PRJEB26926, sample SAMN06165003) | human gut metagenome | biome: ENVO:00009003; feature: ENVO:2100002; material: ENVO:00002003... | reverse complement strand
TCGTCGGCAGCGTCAGATGTGTATAAGAGACAGTATAGGGATTCTGTGGTATACTACAGTTAGTTATAAAAAGCTCATAACCGATTAGTAAAGGGAGGGATACCATTGGGGCTATAGAGGAGGAGAATTTGAGAGAATAGTGCCTTACATAATGGTGGGCGCTAAAAAATCTGAGTTTGTTACTATGGTAAAGTCTCAAGGAGGTCATTTATGAAGAAAGGTTTGAAAAAGGCATTGGGTCTGTTGGTAGCGCTGAGTCTCATGGTAGTTGGTAGCGCATTTAGTGCTCTTGCTGCTGATTCTCCAGAACAGAGACAAACATTCAGTGTCGATCTGAATAATTTTGACGAAAGCCAGCCCTATTCGGAAACATTACATTTCGAGAAGGACGGTCAGCCGGTAACAGTGACACTTAGCTATACGCCTCCTTTAACTCGTGATCCTGCTACTGAAGGAACGTGGAAATCGGATGCATTTTGGGGTGTCGCAGGTATGGATTACAGATTTGACTTATCAAAGAGTGGTAGCCAGTGGAAAATTTCTAATGCACGTGATTTAAATACCTACTGTGTTGGCGGAACGGTTGAAGATGAAAGTTTAGCCATTGGCCGTGCAACATCTACCTCAAGCAAAGCGGCCGAAGTGACTGGCTCTATGAGAGCAAATGTAGTCGGCGGAGTAGGAACACTTTCTTTCGCTTTAAGAACGGAAGTTTTTAATGGAGAAGTTTCTACCGTATTAAATTAAGAATAATATAAGTAGAGTCCTATTCAAAAAGGTGTTGATGTAAATATGTCGGCAATGTCTATATTTTTTCTAGTTGTATGCTCCGTCCTTGGACTTGGTGTTTTATACTGTATAGCTCGAATTATAGGATGGCTATTCAATCAGATAAAAAATAATGCTGATTAAGTGAAAGCAATTATACAATTTAAAAGGGTTGTTGCAAAGAGAAAAGTAATGTTCTGTATATGGTAGATTTAATAATTGACATATACTATATATAGTAAATTGAGTCTGTTTTGTAACAACCTTTTTAAAAGAAAATTTTTAGTAACAATTAGATAGAGTAGAGGTACGTTAACCATTAACATATCCTCTACTCTATTTTTTTATTTTTGCCTCCTATCTACGACAAATTTTGCAAAAAATACATTATATGATAATAAAAGAACTACGAGATTTTTACGCGGAGGTTGCTAATAACAGTAAAGGTCAAATCCTTCGCTCCACGCCAAATACAGCGCCGCTTATTTGCGGCGCTTATAACACTCAGCCGGAAGGTCTTTCGACCATGGCATAAGTGGTTCTAACTCTTTTTCGTCTATACTTCCATCGGCACGAACAACCTGTGTCAGCTCTGTCAACAAATGTTTCATGTAATAGTAGACATTCAGGCCATTCGCCCGGGCGGTCTCCGTAACACTGTAAATGATTGCACTGGCATCAGCTCCTCGTACCGTATTGATGGTCATCCAGTTTTTACGGCCAATCGTGAAAGTTCTCAGAGCACGTTCGCTGGCCAGGTTATCAATCGGTACTTCTCCATCTGACAGGAATACTTTCAGATATGCTTCCTGATTCAGGCAATAGTTGATGCCTTTGGCTGTTTCACTCTTTGGAAGCACCGACCGGTCCGCCTGTATCTTTCGGAGCCAGGCAAAGAATTCTTCAACCAGAGGCTTGATGGAAGCCTGCCGCTCATTTAAGCGTTCTTCTGGAGTCAGTTCCTTTAAAGCTCCTTCCAGGTCATAAATGGCACCAATTCGTACCAGTGCTTTATACGCAACAGACGCCTCGACCGCTTCTGGATTACTTTTTCCAATTGCCTTAATCGCATTTGCGAAGTGGCGCCTTGCGTGAGCCATGCAATTCGCATTCTTCACACTAGCAAGATCCCGCTCCAGCTTATGATACTGTTCCAGGCCATCAGTCACAAGAACACCGTCAAAGTCCTTATAATACGCTTTCGGATGATCGCTGTGTCGTGTCTTCTGGTATTCATACACAATGATTGGCGGCACAGGACTTAACTCTCCAGTGATGTGAACCCACATATAGCTTTTACTGCCTGCAGGTCTGCCGTCATGAATTACATCTACAGGTGTTTCATCACTCTGATTTACATGTGCTTCCAGCTGACGTTTCCTCATGAAATCACACACTGGCAATAAATAGCGTTCAGCTGTCCACACCGTCCAGTTCGACATCGTCTGTTTGGACAGATTCAGGCCGTTTGCCTGGAAGTCTCTGGAAATACGGTCAAGCGGATTGCTGTTTACATACTTGGCGTTGATGATTGCGGCTTCAAGAGAAGGAGTAGCAATGCTTCCCCTGAACATCGTTTCCGGGTGATCACCACGAAGAAATTCATCCTGATGCGCACCATCTGTTCCAACATACACTTTTATGATGTGTTTTTCAGCAGTCCATTTGGCCGGTTCGAAACGAAGCTGCCAGAAAATCTCATCCGGCATACTTTTCCAGTTTTCTTCACCGAAAGCCTCATTCAGTTCCTGTTCCGGTATATCATGAAGGATTACTTCCTGCGGAAAATCCTTCAGGTCTTCTTCACGCTGGCCTTTTTTCTTAGGCTTTCGCGGTACCTTTCTGGATGAATCAATGACCTCTTCCACAGTCGGTTCCTTGGCTGTTCCATCATAATTCGCTTCTGCCTCATTAAAAAAAGAAAGCTGGCCTGCGATATCATCCAGTTTTTCCGTATGGCGGCCGAAGCGCTGCTGATTTGCCAGCCGTATCTGCTCTACGAGGTTTTCATAGTTGTGTTCCAGTCGGTCAAGCCGGTCCTGCATCTGGTAGATGACATCGTCCTTAGTTTTATGATCCATCTTGTTCAGTTCATCTGGAGTGAATTTTTTGCACATGATATCCGCCTTTCTTACTAACGGTAGTATAGCAGAAATCTGTGACAAATGCGAATCAGCCTTCAGGTCGAGTTCGTCATTTTTTCCTGCCACGAAAGTCATCAGAATTCGTATGTCAGCCTTTGGAAATATAGGGTTTTCAAGGTGCAATTGCATCGTTCCTGCCTGATAGCAGGCGAACGAATTGTTCTGATCCGGTCATCCATTGTAAACGACAGCTGTTTTTTTCAGCACCAAAACAGAAAATATATTTTCTCTGTTTTGTACAAATGTTTCAATAGATATTTTTCGGATCGACATCTTTGATTTTGGGATCCAGGGGATTTAAACCCATCATAAGATACTTGTACTGCTCTTCGGTAAGATCTGCAGCTTCCTGTATGTTTCTTGGCCAGGATAACCGTCCTGCTTCAAAGCGTTTATATAGAAGCAGGAATCCTGTTCCCATCCACAAGAGCCCTTTGCACCGATCGGAACGCTTCCCGCAAAACAAAAAGAGCGTTCCCTTCTCAAATGGATTTTGACCATACTTATCTCCTATAATCGTTGCCAGTCCATCAATGCCCTTTCTCAGATCAACCGTGCCGCAGGCAAGAACAACACGGCGAATACCAGCAGCATCTTCAAGCATGGGACACCTCCTGAATGATCCGGGTCAGAAGAGCATCCGAGATTTCATTGGAAATATCAATCTGTAACGTTGCCGTCCGAATCGTTGCAACAGGTTTGTCGGAAACCATGTATGTATTTGTTTCCGCAGAAGTGTGGCATGGAATTTCAACAAAAGACAGTTCTGTTTTCTCGGTCACGGCAGGAACGGAAGAGTTTCCCTTCATTTCTTCATACGCCTGTTTCCGGAACCGTCGCTGCCAGTGATAATAGCTTTGTTCGCAGATGCCATTCTCATCCATCCAGCTTTTGGCTGACTGGCCTGCTGGTCTTTGCCCACAGGCCTGAATGATCTTCTTCCAGTACTCTGCACGGACTTCATGAGTACACTGATCCATAGTGTTTAGTCCTCCCTTGAAAAAATCTATTGTTTTTCTTAAGTATGCACTAAAAATGGATTTAGTGAAAGGCGAGTGGTTTGACCTTTACTAATAACATGAGTTAGATTATTGAGGAAAAATAGATGAAGCAACGCCCCTTTTGCTTTACCTCCTCCTAGATGGGAGGAGTTTTATTCCAATTTAAACTTTTTTAAGGCTCAAACAAGCTGTTATTTGTTTGAGCTTTTTTTATGTTCGACACCTTATTTCAGGATTTGCTATCGAAACAGAGCCAGTCTTGAGATAAGCTGTCGAGGCTTTTTTAGAACGAGTAGCCATCTTTACTATTTTATAGATTTTTCACTGTTATTTTTTGAAAATTTCAGAAATTTCAGCCTACATATACGCTCCCCGCCGCTTCTGTTTTGTTGTCCATCCATCACAAAACAAAGCGGAGGTTCAATATGGCTATTATAAATTTACGGGACTATTACCCTTTTTATACGTCAGACTACTTTATGGAAGTACCAGAAGATGTTGTTGAAATGTTCAAGGAGTTTGACCGGAAGGAAGCCGCTTACCGTCTGCGTACATACCGGCACAAAGCCTATTACTCCCTGGATCGGAATGATGGAATTGAGCATGAGGCGCTTTTCGTTGCGTTCTCTCCCTATGAACTGTATGAGCGTAAAGTGACGATACAAGAACTCTATACCGCCATCTCACGACTGCCCGACAAACAGGCAAAGCGCATTTACGCTCATTTCATTCTCGGCTTGACGAAACAAGACATTGCCCGGGCCGAGGGTGTGGATGAAAAGGTCGTGCGGCTCGCCATTGAGCGCGGCCTTCGGAACTTGGAAAAAATTTTAAAAAAATTTTTATAAGGTGTACCGATTTCGCCTCAAAAATGAAATGGCTTATGAGAGGCAGTCAAAGCCTCGGGCCACATTGGCCCGAAGCGGGACACGCCTCACGCAGATTGAAAACTGAATAAAAGATAGACGGATACGAAGGGTGCTTGTGTCCAGTGACAGGCCCGCCATGACCTCTATTTTTACACTAGAGAGAGCGACCAGGCCCATGCCGTAGGCAGACTGTGGCAGGTCTGCCGGACAAAACACAAAACCCGGATACTTGCGATTAGTCACAATCCGAGCGTGCAGCGGTGTTGCGAACCGTGAGCCGTCGCAGGTAATGAGATCGCCTTGCCATCAGAATGGGGAGAGCTGAAATGCTATGGGACAAAAAGCCAACTGTCCGTCCGGTCTATCTGAAAAAACTTTCTAACCTGTGGGGCCCTTCCTCTATTACTGTCTGATGATAGGGCAACCGTTCTGGCTGGGCCCCATATTTTTCTATGAACAGGAGAATTTTATGAAGGAAAATATATCTAGTCCAGAATTAACGCTGAATATATGGAGTAATGACGCCTGCCGGGGCTATGTGATTATGGCCATGCAGGACTGTGGATTCACCCATAAAGATATTAGCCGTGTAGTAAATCAGCTTTATGGAGTGTTTGACTTATACACACTCAACGAGGCTGAACAGAAATATTATAACGGCGATTATTAGCTTCGGGCCAACGTGGCCCGAGGCTGGGGAAAGCTCAAAGGGCAGTTCCTTCCAGGGAGCCGCTTTTTTAGGTTTCCCCAGCAGACAAGAGGGAAGCTGGCCGCTGTTCATCCGTACTGAAAAGTGGAGGTTTTCGATGGTTCAATCTGTTACATACCAAAGCGAAAAACAATCCGTATATTTTCAAGGGAAACTTATCGTATTGGAAAATCTAATTCCGGTACTATCCCCGGATGAAAAGAACAAGCGAAAAAGAGAAATCGAAAATCACTTATATGATGTGTTCAGTAAATACACGGACAGATTTTACTAATCAACCGCAACATTGTTGTCCGGGGCTGCCTATGGTATAATATAATTGTAAGGTTGGTAGCTCCATTCCATACGGAAGGAGCCCAATATGGACATTATCAGAGAAGATTGTATATACGCGAGACAGTCGGTAGACCGTAAGGACAGTATCAGCATTGAAAGCCAGATTGATTTTTGTAAGTATGAGCTGAAAGGCGGAAGCTGTAAAGTATTCAAGGATAAAGGCTATTCCGGGAAGAATACGGACAGGCCGGAGTTTCAAAAGCTGTTAGGAGAAATCCGAAAGGGCCGGGTGCGGCGGGTAATCGTTTATAAGCTGGACAGAATCAGCCGTTCCATTCTGGACTTTGCAAACATGATGGAGCTGTTCCAGGAATATGACGTGGAGTTTGTTTCGTCCACAGAAAAGTTCGACACCTCAACCCCAATGGGGCGGGCCATGCTGAATATTTGTATCGTATTCGCACAGCTTGAACGTGAGACAATCCAGAAACGCGTCACGGACGCTTACTACTCCCGGTGCCTGAAAGGTTTTCACATGAGCGGACAGGCCCCCTATGGTTATCAGTTGGAGCCGACAGTGGTTGAAGGTATCCGCACAAAAAAGATGGTGGCAGACCCCGAAACTTCCCAATATGTAAAGCTCATGTTTGAAATGTATTCCGAGCCGGAAACGTCTTTTGGTGACATTACACGGTACTTTGAGGAACAGAACATCAAAGTTTACGGTAAATCGCTATTCCGTACCTTTATTTCACAGCTTTTAAGAAATCCTGTTTACGCACAAGCAGATTTAGAACTCTACGAATTTTTTAAAAGCCAGGGGGCGGCTATTGTCAATGACGCTTCCGATTTTGCCGGAACCAATGGCTGTTATCTCTATCAGGGCCGGGACGTGAAGGAGGATAAAGACAGGAGCCTGAAAGACCAGATACTTGTAATCGCTCCACATGAAGCGCTCATACCGTCTGATGTATGGCTGAAATGCAGGAAGAAGCTAATGACAAATAAGAGTTTTCAACAAGGACGTAAGCCGAAAAATACATGGCTTGCCGGAAAAGTTAAATGCGGGTGTTGCGGATATGCCTTAAAGGCAACACACGTTCCGAACAGCGAAGGCTATTTTCGCTGTAGTAAACGGACTGAAAATAAAGGCTGCCCGGGCTGTGGTAAAATCCGTAAATCTGAATTTGAGGAATTTATTTTCAGTGCTATGCGGGCGAGATTTAAAAATTTTCAAGTCCGCCATAGCCGGGAGGAAAAAGTCAATCCCAAACTGACCGCCCATCAAATTGAACTGGCGCAAGTTGAAGCCGAGATTGAAAAACTACTTGATACGCTAACCGGAGCCAACGCAACACTTCTTGCCTATGCTAACAAAAAAATTGAAGAACTGGACACTCGCCGCCAGACCATTTCAAAGGAGATTGCGGAAATGTCCATTGAAACAATGTCACCCCAAAAGGAGCAGGAACTCTCTTATTACCTCGACCATTGGGACAGCATTGAATTTGACGACAAAAGGAAAGCCGTTGACGGCCTGATTATTTCAATCAGCGCAACTAGCGACCACGTTCAAGTAGAGTGGAAAATCTAAGCTCTAACTTCTGGATTATCCCACTCTACTTACTTTCAAATCTATCTTTTCTTTTTAATCTTGTTTGTACCCCTTGTACACCGTTGCTTACTTGCACAAATGATAAAAATGTTTCTATTGCCTTTAGGTGGGATTGGGACAATAACCCATTCCACCTATTAGGGCTTGACGGAATATATGGTTATGATTGCAATGTTACCACATCAGAAAACACCACAACAGACGGCAGCACATACCAGGGAAGCACGGCAAAGGAAAGAAACATTGTAATAACCGCAGAGATTGACGGAGATTACAGAAAGAACCGGGAATTACTGTATAGAGTGTTCCCAAAGGGTAGAACCGGAACGCTTGAATATAGCGAGGACGGGGATATAAAAACAATCACTTACAGAGTGGAAAGCGTGACACCAGGGGCAACAACGGGCGTTGTAAGGGATTATACAATTAGCCTTATTTGCACCGACCCGTATTTTAAGGACCTGTCAGATGTGGAAGTGGTAATGGCAAGTTGGGTATCAGATTGGTACTTTGAAAACGGGTTTGATATTAACGGCGTGGAATTTGGACACCGGGAAGCCGAGTTGGTAAAGGAAATTGAAAATAACAACGGTGCGGACA
>ENA-OYZJ01000515-OYZJ01000515.1-human-gut-metagenome-genome-assembly--contig:-NODE-515-length-8010-cov-3.350723_pt1 | contig 8010 bp, 8 predicted proteins | sample MGYA00243290_ERZ653475 | MGnify/ENA primary metagenome ERZ653475 (study PRJEB26926, sample SAMN06165003) | human gut metagenome | biome: ENVO:00009003; feature: ENVO:2100002; material: ENVO:00002003... | reverse complement strand
AACAATGTAACAGATGTGCTGTCTGTGCAACCCGCTGCAGGCGGAGCAGGACTCTGTTTTACATATGCAGGAACAAAAAAAATGGAGGAAAACATTATGAGATTTACACTGGATTACGATCAGTACGCTGCCCTGGCAAGACAGACGGCAGCAGAGGGATGTGTTCTTTTAAAAAATGAGAAAGAGGCACTTCCGATCCGAAAAGGAGAGACAGTTTCCGTGTTTGGACGGATTGCCTTTACCTATTATAAGAGCGGAACCGGATCGGGCGGTATGGTAAATGCTCCCTATGTGACAAATATCCTGGACAGCTTAAAGGAATGCAAGGATATTTCTGTCAACGAAGAGCTGGAAGCGGTTTATCAGGACTGGATCCGGGAAAATCCCTTTGATATGGGAGAAGGCTGGGCGCAGGAGCCCTGGAGCCAGAAGGAAATGCCGGTCAGCGAGGCGCTTGCACAGAAAGCGGCAGCATCCTCTGACCTTGCTGTTGTTGTGCTGGGCAGAACAGCAGGCGAGGACATGGACAACAGCGCAGAGCCGGGAAGCTATCTGCTGACAGCAGAGGAGGAGGCGCTGATCAAAACCGTCTGCAGCGCATTCAAACGGACTGCCGTTGTGTTAAACGTCGGCAATATCATTGATATGAAATGGGTGGACCGCTACCAGCCCCAGGCAGTTTTGTATGTATGGCAGGGCGGTCAGGAGGGCGGCGCGCATGGAATCCTCCGTCGCGCGGTACTCCTCCACCTTGTCGACCAGCACCTTGAGCTTGGCCTTGAGGGCGGCGTTTTCTTTATAGAGCGAGGTATAATCGTCGGTCAGCTCGTCGAGAAACTCGTCGACCATCGCCATATTATATCCGCCGAAGGCCGCTTTGCTGAAAGCGCGGCCGGAAACTTCCTGCGGTGTCAGCATGCTATCCCACTCTCCGTTTCTTTACAGGTAGAGGCCGTTATTTTCCAGCTCGTCGATCAGATCGCCCATGATATCCACATGATAGGGCGTGATGATGTACGTGTTGGCCGCGACCTTTTTGATCTTGCCCTCGCCCGCGTAGGCCACGCCGGAGAGGAAGTCGATCAGTCTTCTTGCAATGTCCTTGTTCGTGGACTCAAGGTTGATGACCACCGTGCGCTTTTCCTTCAGATGGTCGGCGATCTCGCTCGCGTTTTCAAAGCGCTCGGGCTTGACGAGCACGACCTTGAGCTGCGTGGTCGCGTTGATGTTCACGACCTTGTTGCGGCGGTCCTCCGCCTTGCGCTCGGCGCTGCGGCGGTCGGCAAAGGCGCCCGTGTCGCCGCGGTCTCTCAGATCGGGGAAATCATCTTCATATTCCTCATCCTCATCCTCGTAGGGGTGAGCCCACTTTTTCAGATCATCCAAAATACCCATGGTATCAAGACCTCCTCGATCAAATCGTATAATTGCGGGCGCCGAAGATCGCCGTGCCGACGCGCACCATCGTCGCGCCTGCGCGCACCGCGTCCTCGTAGTCTCCGCTCATGCCCATTGACAGTATATCAAGTGTATTATCATACAACTTGGCATTGATGTCAACAAAAAGTGCATGAACTTTTTCAAAGTAGGGCAGGCTGCCGTGCTCGCCCTCGGCGACCGGCGGGATACACATGAGGCCGCGCACGCGGACATTTGCGCACTTTTTGGCCTCTTCCGCCGCCTGCTCCAGGCTCTCGGGCGCAAAGCCGCTCTTGGCCTCCTCGCCGCCGATATTCACCTCAAGCAGGATATCCTGCACGATGCCCAGCTTCTCGGCCTGCTTGTCGATGGCAGAGAGCAGCTCGAGCGAGCCGACCGATTCGATCATCGCGACCTTGCCAACGACATTTTTCACCTTGTTGCGCTGGAGGTGGCCGATAAAGTGCAGGGGCGCGCCGTCATAGGCGTGCTCGGCGAGCTTTTTCGTCATCTCCTGCTCGCGGTTCTCGCCCAGCACGTCGATGCCCGCGGCGATGGCCTGACGGCAGGCGTCCGCGTCGTTCATCTTGCTCGCGCCAACGAGGGTAATTTCGCTTACATTGCGGCCCGCCCCTTTGGCGGCCGCGGCAATGTTTGCGCGCACGCGCGCGATGTTTTCAGCAATGCTCATTTCTAATCTACGACCTTTCCGTTATATAGCTCCCCTGCCGAAACGATGACCTCATCGTTCGGGCGCAGGGTGTAAAGGGACTTTTGGCTCTCCGTCGCGGCTTCGATCGTGCCGGGCTCCACCAGACAGTAGTCGCTGCCCTGATAGACGATGCTCACAGGCTTGAAGTACGCCACGCGCCCGACGAGGCAGTAAACGCCTGACACGCCGTTTTCATCCACGCGCAGCGCGTTTTTCGGCACGCGCAGGCCGTCGTATGCGCTGATGATGAGCTCGGCGTTCTGCTCGCGCAGCAGCGTCATGTAGGATAAGTACCGCGTGCTCTTGAGCACGATCAGGCATTTGCCGTTCTCCGCGGCGCTGATGCGTGTGAGCGTGACGGGCAGGTCAAAGCCGACGCCCGACGCCATGCGGAGCGTCAGCCTGCTGTTCTCCTTCAGGGACGCGGCGTCCTTCTCGTTCACGTTCGCGGCGAAGTACCACGCGCTGCCCTGAATGAGCTTGCCCACCGTGGTCGAAACGCTCTGCGGCGCGGCGGACGAAAGCTGCGAGGGCGTCATCGTCTCAAGGACCTCCGGCGTCAGCACGCTCTCGTACCCGTCGGCCACGGCGCTGTAAGTCCCCGACACGGGCGCTGTGATGCGCGTCGTGCCGCCGCTCGCCGCGCCCGAGAGCGCGGTGATCTGCGCGTTCAGCTCGTCGAGCTTCGCCGTTAAGTCATCGCTGCCGTTGTAGGCGTATTCGCGCTTCAAGACCGTCGTTTTGAGCTGGGGGATCAGCGTGTCGAGCGAGCTGTACGCGCCCGACTCGTAGGCCGCGCGCACGGAGATGATCTGCTCGCGGATGTCGGTATCCAGACGCAGCGCGGTGGCCGCGTCGCTCGAGGCGCTCTTGGCGTACTCAAGCTGCTCTTTCTGCGCGCGCAGTGTCTCGAGCTGCTGCGTGGCGTTCAGCGCGTCGGCCGAGCGGTAGACGGAGGCGATGGTGTCGCCCTGGCCCACGCGCTCGCCCTCGGCGTGCTTGAGCTCGATGACCGTTTCATTGCAGTCCACGACCTGCTCGTCGCGCACCACGTAGCCCCGCAGGGCAATGGACCGCTCGCTGTGATAGCGGTAGACGAGCGTCGTCGTCTCGGGGCTGACAAAGTAGTTGTAGCCCTGCACGGCGAAATACCCGATGACCGCCAAAAGGAGCAGGATCGTGATGATCTTTGTGGAAACGGATGTAGATTTCATGGCACACTCCCGGATCAGGCGTGCTTACTCCTCGCTTTCCTCCGCGCCTTTGAGGTCGATGGCCGCGATGGGCACGATCGTTGAGATCGCGTGCTTGTAGAGCATCTGCTGCTTGCCGTCGCTCTCCAAGATGACGACAAAGCTGTCAAAGCCCGTGATGACGCCGCGCATCTGGAAGCCGTTGACGAGAAATACCGTCACGCTCGTGCGATTGCGGCGCGCAGAGAGGAGAAATAGGTCCTGAAGGTTTGCGATTTTTTTCATGGCTTTTCTGTCCTTTCTTTTTTGCGGACGGCTTGTCCGCGTTAAAGTCAGGATACGCCATAGGTATGGAGAATTTCTGTCGAAAAAGCGAGGCAATCGGGGAGAATCCTCGTTTTTTTCCAATAAAACCAGTGGATGCTGGGGTCGCGCCGCAGCCACGTGAGCTGGCGCTTGGCATACTGGCGGGAGCGGAGCTTGATCTCGTCGATGGCCTCCTCGCGCGCGGCCTCGCCGTCCAAGTAGGCAAGCGTCTCCTTATACCCGATGGCCTGCATGGCCGTCACGTCGCAGGGAAGTCCGGAATCGAGCAGCGCTCTGACCTCGTCGAAAAGCCCCGCCTCGACCATTTTGTCGACGCGGAGGTCGATGGCGCGCTTCATGTCGTCCCGATCCTCATAGGCAAGACCGATGCGCACGGAATCGTAGCGCGGGGGGATGAGTTTCGTCTCCGCGTTGTGCTGTGCCATGGTCTTGCCGGTCTCGTAGTAGACCTCGAGCGCGCGGAGGATGCGCTTTTTGTCGTTCAAATGGAGATTTCCGGCGGTCTCGGGGTCGATGCGTCGGAGCTCGGCGAACATCGCCTCGCCGCCCTCCTTGTCCCAGCGGGATTCCAACTCCGCGCGGTATCTGCCGTCCTTGTCACCGCCGGCGAAGCCGTGACCGGCGAGCAGGGCATTGAGGTAAAGCCCCGTGCCGCCGACGATGACGGGCTGCTTCCCGCGCGAGAGGATATCGTCGACGCACTTCGCCGCGTCGTCCGCATAGCGGGCAACGGAGTAGTTTTCCCGCGGGTCGGCGACGCCGACCATGTGATGCGGAATGCCCTGCATCTCCTCCGCCGTCGGCGCGGCGGTACCGATGAGCATGCCGCGGTAGATCTGCATCGAGTCGCAGGAGACGACCTCGCCGCCGAGCATTTTCGCAAGCTCGACACCGAGCCACGTTTTGCCGCAGCCCGTCGGGCCGACGACGCATACGAGTTTCATCTTCTCCCTCCTGCGCTCACGCGCGCTTGAACATTTTTTCGAGCTCGTACTTCGTGAGCTTGGCTTTCACGGGCCGTCCGTGCGGGCAGAACTGCACCTCGCCGCTCTGCACCTTGTCGACGAGCACGCGCAGCTCGCTTAAATCGCTCTTCCATCCACCCTTGATGGCCGCCTTGCAGGCCATCGTGTGCAGCAGCGCGTCGCGCGCGGCGGCGGGGTCGACGGTGTGGGCGGTGACGAGCTTGTCGGCAAGCTCTTCGAGCGCGGGGATGGCGTCGCCGCTGTCGATATCTGCGGGGATGGCGCGCAGGATCAGGCTCCCGCCGCCGAACTCCTCGCACTCAAAGCCGAATTCGCGCAAAAGCTCCAAATTCGCCGCAAGCGCGCTGTACTCCTCGGCGGCGAACTCCGCCACGAGGGGAGCGAGCAGGGCCTGGCACATCAGTGGCTCCTGGTTGGCCTTCATGCGGTCGAAATTCACGCGCTCGTGCGCGGCGTGCTTGTCGATGAGCCAGACGTTTTTATCCTCGTCCTCGCAGACGATGTAGGTGTCGAGCACCTCGCCCGCGATGCGCCACGGCGCGGCGGACGGGGGAACGAACGTCGTCTGCTCGATCTCGGGCTCTTCCTGCTTCGCAGGGGCAAACACGGGGACGGCGGGCGCTTCCGGCTCGGGCTCTGCCGCAGTCTCCGCCGCCGGTCCGATGATCGGGCCGGTCACGACGGGGCGGGTGTCTTCCTCCGGCATCGGCAGCGTGACGACCTCGTCGTCATGGTTTTCCACAGAATGGACAGACTTTTCCACAGGCTGTGACTGCTGTGCTGACAGTACTGGCGCGGACGCGGGTGTTTCATGGCGCACATAGTCGGAAAGCGCCGCCTTGCCGCCGCTCTGCGTGTCGATGGCGGGCACTCTCGTCTGCCACTGCGGGGCGGGCGCGGGCTTCACCGGCGCGCTCTGCGGCGCGGATACGGGACGCGCACCGGCAGGTGTATAGGCGGGCTTTTCCGCCGTCTTCCGGCTCTCGCGGTACTGCTGCGAGGTCATGTTGGCGAAGAAATCGCCGCGCGGATTCTGTACTTGAGACGCGGGCTTCGGCTGGGGGCGCTCGGCCTCCTCGCGCTTGTCGAGCGCGGCCATGACCGCGTGGTAAACGAGATCAAACACGCGCTTTTCGCCCACGAACTTCACGATGGTCTTGGCAGGGTGGACGTTCACATCCACCATGTCGCGCGGCAGCTCGACGAGCAGCACGCAGCCGGGGAACTTGCCCTTCATCATGCGGTTGGAGTACGCTTCTTCGAGCGCGGCGGTGAGAAGCTGGGATTTGACGAGCCGCCCGTTGACGAAAAACGTCTGCATGCCGCGCGTGCCGCGCGAGGCGATGGGCGAGGTCACAAAGCCCGTGACGCCCATGTCGCCGTCCGCGCCCTTGACCTCAAGGAGCGAGAGCGTGAACTCACGCCCGAGAGAGGCGTAAATGGCGGAGCGCAGCGCGCCGTCGCCGGGGGTCAAAAGCGTCTGCGTGCCGTCCTTGATGAGCTTGAACGACACCTCCGGATGCGAGAGCGCAAGATGGCCGACAAGGCCCGCGATGGCCGTGGCCTCCGCGCTGTCGCGCTTCATAAACTTTAAGCGCGCGGGCGTGTTGTAGAAGAGGTCGCGCACGATGATGCTCGTGCCTTCGGGGCAGCCCGCATCCTCGACCGCGCCGGGGACGCCGCCCTCTAAGTGGAGCTTTGCTCCGCTGAGCGCGCCGCGCTCGCGCGAGAAAATGTCGAGCCGAGAAACGGAAGAGATCGCCGCGAGCGCCTCGCCGCGGAAGCCCAGCGTGCCGATGGCGGCCAAATCCTCCGCCGTGCGCAGCTTGCTCGTCGCGTGGCGCAGAAAAGCCGTCGGCAGCTCGCTTGGCGCGATGCCGCAGCCGTCGTCGCTGACGCGAAGATAGGTCATGCCGCCGTTTTTCATCTCCACCGTCACGCTCTGCGCGCCGGCGTCAATGGCGTTTTCCAGCAGCTCCTTGACAACGCTCGCAGGGCGCTCGACCACCTCGCCCGCGGCGATGAGGTCGGCGACATGCGGCGATAATTGCTGAATATGGGGCATTGATTTCCTCCTTTTAGGAAGCGATAGTGAAAAGGGAAAGGGCATTGACGAGCATGTGGAGCAGGATCGACGTCCACAGCGTGCCCGAATGCTCATACGCCCAGGCAAACACAAGGCCGGGCACAAGGTATTGCAGCATCAAAATGAGATAGCCTAAGTCCCAGTTGGACACCGCCGCCGTCCACACGTGTAAAAACGCGAACAGCGCGCAGGAGAGGATATAGGCGAATATTCTGCTCTTTTCTTTGAGACACCCGAACACGAGGCCGCGGAAGAGCACCTCCTCCACAAACGGCGCGAGCAGCACGACGATCAGCGCCGTCATGCGCGGGGCGGAGGCCACCTGCGCGGCGATGGTCATGTCGTTCAGGTTCGTGCGGCTGTTAAAAAGCACGTTGCACACGCGGAACAAAAGCTCGTTCGCGCCGTAGAAAACGAGAAGGCCCAGCAGCATCGTCGAAAGCGAGCGGTTCAGGTTGTCTAAAAACCGGCCCGATGTGTGCGCCAGATACGAGTGGAAGAGCAGCACCGTGACGGCGAAGAGCGTGTAGTAATAGAGCACATTGCGCAGGGAATCGTTGATGGTGGTGTCGAGCACGACCTCCAGAAGGTCGAATATTCTTGTTGCCAAAAGCGGCATCACCAGAAGATAAACAAGGAAGAAGATCGTTCCGGCGACGCGCTCGGTGCGGTTCATGCCGCCGGAGGCGGTTTTCTTTTTTGCCATGGGGAGACCTCTTTTCCGGGGAAATTACGAAAGCTTCTGCTTGAGCTCGTAGAGGAGCTGCATCGCCTCGATGGGGGACATCGTGTCCGGCTGGGCGCGGCGGATGGCCGCAAGCACCTCAGCCTCGCCGATCGCGTCGAGGCTGACCTGCTCGGTCTCCTCGCGCGGCTTTGCCTGATACGCGCCGCCCTGCTCAAGCTCTTTTAGGATGACGTTCGCGCGCTTGACGACCTCGTTGGGCAGGCCCGCGAGCTTTGCGACCTCGATGCCGTAGCTGCGGTCGGCGCCGCCGGGGACGATCTTGCGCAGGAAGATGAGCTCGTCGCCGCGCTTTTTGATGGAAATGCTGTAGTTCTTTACGCCGGGAAGAATGCCCTCAAGCTCCGTGAGCTCGTGGTAGTGCGTGGCGAACAGCGTCTTCGCGCCTAAGCGTTTCGGGTCGGCGCAGAATTCGAGCACCGCGCGGGCGATGCTCATGCCGTCGAACGTCGACGTGCCGCGGCCGATCTCGTCGAGAATGAGCAGCGAGCGTGGCGTCGCCTGATGCAAGATCTCGCTCACCTCGGTCATCTCGACCATGA
>ENA-OYZJ01000509-OYZJ01000509.1-human-gut-metagenome-genome-assembly--contig:-NODE-509-length-8125-cov-4.995663_pt1 | contig 8125 bp, 5 predicted proteins | sample MGYA00243290_ERZ653475 | MGnify/ENA primary metagenome ERZ653475 (study PRJEB26926, sample SAMN06165003) | human gut metagenome | biome: ENVO:00009003; feature: ENVO:2100002; material: ENVO:00002003... | reverse complement strand
ACGAGATCTAGTACGGTCTCGTGGGCTCGGAGATGTGTATAAGAGACAGGGCTGGCTGTGGAGGATCCCCATCAGAGTCTAAAGATTCTACCCAGAAAACAGAAACAGCAGATTCTACGGCATCAACGGGCGGAAGCGTAGAAAACAAGGACAAACCTCTGTGCTGGTTCAACCGTCAGCCATCCAGCAGTGCTACCGGCGAACTGGACAAAGATGCTCTGAACTTCAACGGAAATACTTATTATGTAGGTTTCGATGCAAACCAGGGTGCTGAACTGCAGGGACAGATGGTTCTGGATTACATCAAGAAAAACGCAGACACGATCGACAGAAACGGTGACGGCGTAATCGGATATGTTCTGGCAATCGGTGATATCGGACATAACGATTCTATCGCCCGAACACGTGGTGTTCGTTCCGCACTTGGAACAGGTGTAGATGCAGACGGCGGAGTAGATTCTACACCGGCCGGAACAAACGTAGACGGAAAAGCAAAGGTTGTGCAGGATGCAACTCTGGATGTAGACGGAAAAACATATACCATCCGTGAGCTGGCTTCTCAGGAAATGAAAAACTCAGCAGGTGCAACATGGGATGCTGCAACAGCTGGTAACGCGATCGGAACATGGACAGCTTCCTTCGGTGATCAGATCGATGTTGTAGTTTCCAATAACGATGGTATGGGAATGTCAATGTTCAATGCATGGGCAAAAGACAACAAAGTTCCTACCTTCGGTTACGATGCAAACAGCGATGCTGTAGCAGCAATCGGTGAAGGATATGGCGGAACAATTTCTCAGCATGCAGACGTTCAGGCTTACCTGACACTGAGAGTTCTGCGTAACGCACTGGACGGTGTAGATATCAATACCGGTATCGGTACAGCAGATGAAGCCGGCAACTGCCTGACAGAGGGTGAAGATTACAGATACAGCGAAGAAGAGAGATCTTACTACGCATTAAATATTGCTGTAACAGCCGATAACTACAACGATTTCACAGACTCCACAAAAGTTTACGATAAAGTTGCAAAACAGCTGGATGAAAGCAAGAGCCCATCCAAAAAAGTATGGCTGAATATCTACAACGCATCGGATAACTTCCTGAGCTCTACCTATCAGCCTCTGCTGGAGAAATATGATGATCTGCTGAACCTGAAGGTAGATTACATCGGTGGAGACGGACAGACAGAGTCCAATATCACAAACCGTCTTGGAAACCCGAGCGAGTATGATGCTTTTGCAATTAACATGGTTAAGACCGATAATGCGGCAGCATATACATCACTTCTCTCCAAATAATTTAGAGACAGAATAAAAGTGTAAATGGCAACGATTCAGAGCCATGCGAAATCGAGATGAGGTTTCTGAATCGTTACCGTAAATGAATGAAATTATAGAGGGGTGTCAGCAATGATACCCTTCTTTACTAAGAAAAGGAAGCGCAGCTATGACAGAAGATAAGAACAAATATATCTTATCGATTAACGGCATGAGCAAATCGTTCGGTAGAAATAAGGTTCTGAAACATATCAGCATGAATGTCAAACCTGGAACCATTATGGGACTGATGGGTGAAAACGGTGCCGGAAAATCGACAATGATGAAATGCCTCTTTGGAACCTATCAGAAAGATGAAGGAACCATCGTACTGGACGGAAAAGAAGTGAATTTCTCCGGTCCGAAGGATGCACTGGAAAACGGAGTGGCAATGGTACACCAGGAGTTGAACCAGTGTCTTGAAAGAAGTGTTGTAGATAACATGTTCCTTGGAAGATACCCAAAGAATTCCGTTGGAGTGATCGACGAAGGAAGAATGAAAAAAGAAACATCAGACCTGTTCAGAAAACTGGGAATTACAGTTGATCTGACGCAGCCAATGAAGAAAATGTCTGTATCTCAGAGACAGATGTGCGAGATCGCAAAAGCGATTTCCTATCATTCCAAAGTCATTGTACTGGATGAACCTACATCATCCCTGACTGCACCGGAGGTTGAAAAACTCTTTAAGATGATGCGTCAGCTGAAGGCGCAGGGAATTGCTCTGATCTACATTTCACATAAAATGGATGAAATATTTGAAATCTGTGACGAAATATCCGTACTGCGAGACGGAAGTCTGGTCATGACCAAGCCAAGTAAAGAAACGGATATGAACGAACTGATCGCCGCCATGGTTGGACGTTCTCTGGACAACAGATTTCCGCCTGTAGACAATACACCGGGAGAAACGATTCTTTCCGTACAGAATATATCAACAAAATATGCACCGAAACTGCAGAATATTTCTTTTGATATCAAAAAAGGAGAAATTTTCGGATTCTATGGTCTGGTCGGTGCCGGTCGTACGGAACTTCTGGAGACAATCTTCGGAATTCGTACAAAAGCAGAAGGAAATATCGTATATGATGGAAAAGTACTGAACTTCTCCTCCCCGAAAGATGCTATGGATCACGGATTTGCTCTGATTACAGAGGAAAGAAAAGCCAATGGTCTGTTCCTGAAGGGCGATATTACATTCAATACTACCATTGCGAATATGAAGCATTATAAGAGCGGAGTCGCATTATCACATGACAAGATGGTGCGTGCAACGGCTGAAGAAATCAAGATCATGCATACAAAATGTATGGGACCGGATGATATGATCGCCAACCTTTCCGGTGGTAATCAGCAGAAGGTCATCTTTGGTAAATGGCTGGAGCGTTCACCGAGCGTATTCATGATGGATGACCCGACACGAGGAATTGATGTTGGAGCAAAATATGAAATTTATGAACTGATTATCAATATGGCGAAACAGGGAAAAACAATCATCGTTGTTTCTTCCGAAATGCCGGAGATTCTTGGTATTACCAACCGAATCGGTGTTATGTCTAACGGACGTCTGGCCGGAATCGTAAATACCAAAGAAACAAACCAGGAAGAATTATTGAGACTCAGTGCTAAATACCTGTAACAGGAGGAAAATTGGAAATGGCAGAAAACAGCGTTATTATTTCGTCGGAAGAAGAAGCAAAGCTTTTGAAGCCGATCGATGAATATGTGGAAGAAATCCAGAAAAAAATCGATGCATTACGTGCAGACGGCTTTGACAAAGTGAGCGATCTGAAAAAACAGATCGCGATCGCAAAAGAAAACAAGAACTTATCCGCAACACAGAGAGATAAGATCATTGAAAACAGCAAAAAAGAGCTGGAAAATGCAAAAAAAGTAGAAGCAGACAACAAAGAAGAAATCAAAAAGCTGATCGCAGAGGCAGAAAGCTATCTGGCCGCGCATTACAAAAAGGATTATTACGACGTAGTAAACAAAAGCTGCAAAGCTGCAAAAGCAGAAGAAAACAGCAGATATGAGAAGGTCAAAGCAGATCTAAAGAGCGAGCATCAGAAAAAGGTTGCTTCTCTGAAGGGTGCAGAAGAGATTAAGGCTGAGAAATATGTGCTCAAAAATAAATTGTTTGATGCACAGATGGCTCACGAATCGAAGCTTCAGGAGATCAAGGACAGAAGACATGAAGCATTCATGCATAAATATCATCTGATCGACCTGCTGAGAGCGTCCAAATTCACATTCCAGCAGCAGAGAATACAGAAACTGGAAAATTACAGATATACCTTCGATTTATCTCAGTTCCTGTACAAAAACGGTCTGTATATCGTAATCATTCTGATCTTTATCGCACTGTGTATCATCACACCGATCGTTAAAAATACACAGCTGCTGACGGTTACCAACATTCTGAATATCTTACAGCAGGCATCCCCGCGTATGTTCCTTGCACTTGGTGTTGCCGGTCTGATCCTGTTAACAGGTACCGACCTTTCCGTAGGACGTATGGTTGGTATGGGTATGGTTACAGCAACCATCATTATGCATAACGGAATCAATACAGGTGCCGTATTCGGGCATGTATTTGACTTCTCCGCTATGCCTGCCACAGCGAAAGCACTGTTTGCACTGTTAATGTGTGTGATCTTTACAACAGTATTTGCTATGATTGCCGGATTCTTCATGGCGCGATTCAAAATGCATCCGTTTATCTCTACCATGGCGAACATGCTGATCATCTTCGGTCTGGTTACCTATGCGACCAAGGGCGTATCCTTCGGTGCGATTGATTCTGCTATCCCGAATACCTTCATTCCGCAGATCGGAAAATTCCCGACCATCATTCTGTGGGCTGTTGCAGCAGTTGCCATTGTATGGTTTATCTGGAACAAAACAACTTTTGGCAAAAACCTGTATGCGGTAGGTGGAAACCCGGAAGCGGCAGCAGTATCCGGTATCTCTGTATTTAAAGTAACAATGGGAGCATTTATGCTGGCAGGTATCCTGTATGGCTTCGGTTCCTGGCTGGAATGTAACCGTATGGTTGGTTCCGGTAGTGCAGCTTACGGACAGGGATGGGATATGGATGCCATCGCAGCCTGCGTAGTTGGTGGTGTATCCTTTACCGGTGGTATCGGTAAGATCTCCGGAGTTGTAACCGGTGTACTGATCTTTACCTCCCTGACATATGCCCTGACGATTCTGGGTATTGATACCAACCTTCAGTTCATCTTCGAAGGTATCATTATTCTGGCAGCTGTAACACTTGACTGTCTGAAATATGTACAGAAAAAATAATGAAAGATTCATAAACAGATAGAATATAAGACAGCCCGGTCGTCCGATGGATGACTAGGGCGGTCTTTTATTCTGTTCTGGCAAAAATTTTTGTAACTATTCATTCAGCAGAGAGCAATCTTCTGCTATAATGAAGGAACAACAACGTACTCCGGAAAACAGGGGGATAAGAATGGAACAATATAAAGTGATTCTTGTCGATGATGAAGTAGAGGTCATCGATGTTATGAAAAAAAAGATCCATTGGAATGATCTGGGATTTGACGTAGTGGGAAGTGCCACCAACGGCGTGAAGGCTTTGGAGCTGGTGGAAAAACTTCAGCCGGATGTGGTACTGACGGACATTAAAATGCCTTACATGGATGGACTGGAGCTGGCAAGAAAACTGAACCAGGACTATCCTAATATTTACATTATGCTTTGCACCGGCTTTGACGAATTCGAGTATGCGAAAGAGGCCGTCCATCTGGAGATTAAGGAATATATGCTGAAACCCATCAGCGCCACCGAGCTGTCAGAGAGCCTGTTGAAGCTGAAAACAACACTGGACAGGGAACGGGAAGAAAAGTTAAATGTAAAAAAACTGGAAGACTATTTCCAGGAGGTATTACCAAAGCTGCAGTCCAATTTCTTCATTTCCCTGATTGAAGGAAGAGTCAGAGAAGAGGACTATGAACGATTCCTTTTGGATTATCAGGTGGATATGAAGGGACCTTTGTTTTGCTGCATTATCTTTCATACCTCGGAAAATGATGTGCCGGATGGGATGAATCCCTTATTATTATCCATGTCCGTGGAACGGGAGATCAAACAGCGGCTGATGGAGAACTGTAATTGCCAGGAATTCATTTATATGGGTAATACCATTCTGATTATGGAACTCCATTCAGAAGATGAGATAGCTCAATTGACGGACAAGTGTGACCGGTTCTGCCGCTGGGCATGGAGAATTATGGGGGCGGCGGTTACCGCAGGGATCGGAACCGTCTGCAACAGTCTGTACGACATCAGTATTTCCTACGAGGGAGCCAGAGAGGCGGTATCCTATCGTGTCCTGTACGGAACGAAACGAGCCATCAATATCGCGGAGATCGTTCCTAAAGAGTCAAAAAAGGCGGTTCCCTTAGAAGAGACAAGGATGCAGGAGCTGTTTCGTGCCATCCATGTAGGGGATCAGGAGAAGATCCGGAAAGAAGCCATCAAAGAGACAGAAAAGCTCCATAAGAATGCAGCCACCATCAGCCAGTACAATCTGGCTACCATGGAGATTGTCAGCGGATTTTTCAAATTCTGTGCCAATAATTCCATGGATTTCAATGAAATTTCCGGAAATGTACAGAACCTTTATGAAAGAGTGACTCAGTTGGATGAAAGCTCTATGACAAACTGGATCATCAATATGTCTATGGCGATCAGCGAAAAACTGAGAAGTACCAGAAACAGTACCTCCAGACGGATCATCACCGATGCACAGAACATCGTAAAAGACAGATATATGGAACCGGCGCTCTCGCTGGATGATGTGTGCGCAGATCTTGGTGTGTCCAATTCTTACTTTTCGTCCATCTTTAAAAAGGAAACCGGTCAGTCCTTTGTCTCCTATCTTACCGATTACCGAATGGACAGGGCAGAAGAAATGGTGCTGAACACCGATGAAAAAAGCTATAAGATCGCAGAAAAAGTGGGATATCAGGATGCGAACTACTTCAGCTATGTATTCAAAAAGAAATTCGGTGTTTCCCCTTCCAAATACAGAGCTTCCGGAAAATAAAAAGACGGAAAGCAGAAAGAGCAAGCACAGAAAGACTCCGAGAGTACATCAGGCAGAAAAGAGGGAACAGGTGAAAGGGAAAATACATGAAAGATAGAAAAAGAAAGCCGGATTCCAGGAAGAACATCGTATTTAACATACAGTCGATCATCCTGTCTGTCCTTATGGCGATTTCACTGGTTACGATCATTGTAATGGGATTGCTGCTTTACCATCGATTCAAGCTGGCATTGGAAAAAACAGCAGTGGACAACACGGAAGCTACTGTAGAGGCTACCGTGGACCGGTTAGATGCAGACCTGCTGGATATCCGGCAGATTATAAACGGGGCAAACTACAACGTGGTCCAGCAGTTTGATATATCCAGCGGGGAATTCTCGGAGCAGTTCAGTCTGCTCTATGAGACCAACTCCGATAAGATCCAGAGCCTGGCTTTGTATGACCCCAAAGGAAATCTGATTGCATCGGAGCCGGTGGCGGCAGAAAAGAAAAATGTGAAGGTGCAGACGCAGGAATGGTATAAAAATGCGGAAGATGCCATTGAAAATATACACTTTTCCACACCGCATATCCAGGAGCTGTTTGAGGACGGCTCTTATCGGTACCAATGGGTCGTTTCCCTGAGCAGGTATGTAGATGTCAACAAGGGAGAGACACCGGAAACCGGTATTCTTTTACTGGATATGAAATATTCTGTGATCAGGGACGTGATGAAGCAGATCAATGACTGTTCCGGCGGAATCTACTATTATCTGATCAGTCAGGACGGAGAGATGATCTATCATCCCCGGGGAACGGAATTAAACCGTGGATTATTTGAAGAAAACAGTCTGGAAACGGCAAAATACGAGGACGGAACCTATGAGATCCATTCCAACAGTCAGAATGAGACCGTGATCGTCGGCAGCGTAGCCTATACAGGCTGGAAAATGATCGGTGTTGTGCCGGAGAGTGTGCAGGCGGCAAACTACAAGAACTTCCGTTACTATGTATTTGCTACTGTTCTGGTTCTTATGGTCATGCTTTTGGAGGGAAACCAGCTGGTTTCCCGGAAGATATCCAAACCGATCCGGGAGCTGGATGCTTCCGTCAAGGCCCACGAGGCAGGAGGAAAACCGGATATCTATATCGGCGGCTCCTCGGAGATCCGCCATCTGGGACATTCTGTGCAGAAGTCCTATGAACAGATCGAAAAACTGATGGACGAGATCATCCGGCAGCAAAATGAACGAAGAAAAAGTGAACTGGATGCCCTGCAAAGCCAGATCAACCCCCATTTTCTGTATAATACACTGGAAACGATTAACTGGAGAGCGAAAGCCATGGGAAATGAAGTGATCTCCCAGATGGTAGAGTCTCTGGGAAATCTTTTAAGAGTTTCCCTTTCCAGCCAGAAGACCCTGGTAACACTGGCCTATGAACTGGAACTGGTAGACTCTTATATCACCATCCAGAAGATCCGGTTTGAGGAACGGCTGGAGTTTAAGGTGATCACAGATGAGAAAGCAAAAGAGGGAATGATCCCGCCTCTTACCATTCAGCCTCTGGTAGAAAATGCCATTCACTATGGCATGGAAGAAATGACGGAGGTGTGTCATATTTATTTGCAGGCAGAGGTAAAAGAGGGAGTTCTTACGATCCAGGTGAGAAATGAAGGTTCCAATTTTGAAGAGGAATTGCTGGAAAAATTAAAAAATAAAAGCAGAAACCCTCATGGGTTTTGAAT
>ENA-OYZJ01000503-OYZJ01000503.1-human-gut-metagenome-genome-assembly--contig:-NODE-503-length-8253-cov-11.321420_pt1 | contig 8253 bp, 3 predicted proteins | sample MGYA00243290_ERZ653475 | MGnify/ENA primary metagenome ERZ653475 (study PRJEB26926, sample SAMN06165003) | human gut metagenome | biome: ENVO:00009003; feature: ENVO:2100002; material: ENVO:00002003... | reverse complement strand
GGCTCGGAGATGTGTATAAGAGACAGCAGCCTGACCGCCAGCGCATCCAGCATATCCGCGATTACTGCGAGGAAATCCGCAAGACCATCGAACGCTACGGAGACGGCTTTGCGGCCTTTGACCAAGATGCAGATTATCAGCGTTCCATTGCATTTTCTATCCTACAGATCGGCGAGCTGAGCGGCGGATTATCCGAGGAATACCGCAAAGCGACCAGCAGCCGTGTGCAGTGGGGGCCGATGAAAGGAATGCGAAATCTTGTCGCACATAGCTACGGCAGCATGAATCGCGAGATCATTTGGGAGACTGCTGTCAACGACATTCCCGCCCTGAAGCAGTTCTGCGAGGAACAGCTTGCAGAAAACTGAAGATTAAACGATATACAAACAAAGCAGACCGAGTTTACTCGGCCTGCTTTTCTTTTACAAAAGGAGGAATAACCTTGAAAACGATTCGAACAAAATTCTTGTCATTATTGCTTGCGCTGGTGACGATCTTGAGCCTGCTGCCGACCTCGGCCTTCGCTGCGTCGAAGACCGGCTCCGGCATCCAGATCACACAGAATCAGGCATATTGGTCGACCCGTTTGCTGGCCAACGGTACGCCGTACAGCTATCGTCCTCCGCTCGTGGACGGTAAGCTCGTGTACTGCATGGACAGCGGCCTCGGCTATCACTATGCTACAGCGACATATCTTGATTCTTTCACATGGACGTCCGGTACCGGTGCAGATGCAGATGCCGTGCTACAGAGCGCACTTACGCTCAGTGGCCTTAGTGAGATGGACGCTGCGACCGTAGAGAACGTCAAATGGATGATGACCTACCTCAACGAGTGCAAGTCGTCCAATGTCGGCCAGCTTTTTATGGCCGTGCAGACGTATGTGTGGGAAAACCAGTCCTACAAAGGCGAACCCGGTGGAGATGGCGACGCAGGTGGTTACGCCAATGCAGACACCTACGAGCTATATCTGAGCCTTATTGACTCCCTCCTTGCAAAAAAAGCAGCTGAGGATGCCGAGTTCCAGCGTCAGATCGAGGAGTACGCTGCGCAGGGCATTGCTGCAACCATCGTGGAGGATGAGAGTGCAAGATGGGCGGTGTATGCGATCTCCAGCAACCGCAAAAATCAGTCATTCTTTAACTACTATGGACCGCGCAAGCTCGTAACGGGCGAGCCAGCGCCTGACCAGCCCGAGCAGCCTACGGGTGGCACGGGCAAGATCGTGCTGAAAAAGACTGCTGGCGGTACCACAACCGGCCTCGCCGGTGCACGTTTCAGCATCTACTTTAACGGCCAGATCGTCGGCAGCGACATCACCAATGCGCAGGGCGAGATCTATGTTGAGAACGCCGCCACCGGCCTTTGGAGCTTTGTGGAAACCGCTGCACCGGACGGCTATTGCGTCGATCCCACGCCGAAGAGCGTGTACGTGGATGTGTCCGAGGGTGACCGCGAGTACACCGTCGCGGCAGTCAACTATGAAAAGCCCGATATGAAGATCATCAAGCGCGACGCCATGAGCGGCAAGCCCATCGCTGGCACGGTCTTTTCCATTAAGTCCGTTACCGGAAGTTATTCAACCTCCGTCACGACTGGCACGGACGGTTCCGCAACGCTCTCGGCCATTCCTGCCGGTGTCTATGTTGTGCGTGAGGAATCCGTTCCCGAGCCGTACATCGTAACCAATACCGAGCAGACCGTGGCGCTGCGCCCCGGCAAAACCTCCGAGGTCACCTTTGTGGACTACGAAAAGCCGGGTTTGGAGATCATCAAGAAGAACATCGCCAACGGTGAACCCATTGAGGGCGTGACCTACCGTATCGAGCAGATCGACGGCAGCTTTTCCACCAGCGCCGCGACTGATAACCACGGCCGCATCTTCCTTGAGAGCATCCCTGTGGGCAGCTACAAGGTCACGGAGATCAATGTTCCCAACCATGTCATTCTCTGCCCCATCCCCCAGGAAGTGGCGCTGAAACCCGGCAAAACCTCCACCGTCACCTTCTTCAACGCCCTCAAGCCCAGTCTGGAGATCCGCAAGGTAGATAGTGTCACCGGCGATCCCATCAAGGGTGCTAAGTTCCAGATTTGGTATGGCAGCAACCATACCGACACCGGCGAGCTCAATGACCTCGGCACTTACTTTTCTGACGCAAGCGGAAAAATCATTCTCCCCGAGGTCAAGGATGGCTGGTACAAAGTAACGGAATTGGAACCTGCGTCCGGGTATGCCATCAAGGAGCCTGCCACGCAGGAATGCTTCATCTCCGGTGGTGAGAGCAAAGTCCTAACCTTTGAGAACACGCCTCTTTCCGCCATCATCATCCGCAAGGTGGACAGCGAGAGCGGTCAGCCGCTGGAGGGCGCGTGGTTCCGCATCCGCTACCTTGGCGGCACTTCCGGTACGGGCGGCACGGTCATCGGCGAGTACCGCACTTCGAGCAATGGAACCATCGTTGTGACCGGCCTCAAGGCGGGCACTTACGTCTGCGAGGAGATCTCCGCGCCGGACGGGTATGTGATCACCGACGCCGCGGAAACGGTCTATCTCTCCGGTAAGGATCAGGACGTGATCACCGTGACCTTCGGCAACGATAAGATGGGTTCTCTGCTCATTGTCAAAAAGGATGCCGTGACCGGCGCGCCCATCTCCGATGTCGAGTTCCTTGTGACCGATTCGGACGGAAGTGTCATCGGTACTGCCAACGGTAAGTATGTGACCGATAGCGCAGGTACCATCCGCATTGACGGCCTGACGCCCGGCATGACGGTCATCGCAAAAGAGGTGCGTGCCAAGGATGGCTACATCCTCGACGATACCCCGCAGAGCATCAAGATCAAGCGCAATTCCGTGATGACGCTGGAGTTCCGCAACCAGCCCAAGGGCGGCGTGCTCGTGAAAAAGGTGGACTCCGTAACAAATGAACCTATCTCCGATGTAGAGTTCCTCGTCACGGATTCTGCCGGGAGCCTTATCGGCAACGCCAACGGCAAGTTTGTCACGGATAGCGCAGGTACTTTCACGATTATGGATGTTGCACCTGGTACGACGCTTATCATCAAGGAATCGCGCACAAGAGACGGCTACCTGCTGGATGACACGCCGCAGACCGTCAAGGTCAAGTCTAATGATATTGTCACGGTAGAGTTCAGAAACCAGCCGCTGGGCGGACTTCGGATCGTGAAGCTGGATAGTATCACGCATAAGCCGCTAGAGGGTGTCGAATTCAAAGTAACCTATGCTGACGGCAGCTTTGTTCCTGACAAGAACGGTCAGATCAGCTCCAACGGCATCTACAGAACCGATAAGAATGGAGAGGTATTGATCTCCGGGCTGATCGGAACTTTTGTTGTTACAGAAACCAAGACGCTCTCCGGCTACATCATCGATGAGAACACTCGCAGTCAGACTGTTGTCATCAACCCCAACGACCTCCAAACCTTGACCTTCTACAATGCCCCTTCCGGTGGATTGCAGATCATCAAGTCCGACGAAGACACTGGTGAGCGAATTGGGAATGTCAAGTTCGAGATCCGCAAGATGAATGGTGAGATCATCGGCACCTACACAACGGACAGCGACGGCGTCATCTATCTCCCCGAAGCTGAAAGCGGCTGGTACACCGTGACGGAATTGGAGGCTGCGTCCGGCTACCTGCTGGATTCCACGCCCCACCGCATTGAGGTCAAGGACGGGCAGACGGCCACGCTGGAGATCACCAATCACAAGTCCTCCCGCATTTTGCTCCACAAGGTGGACAAGGCAACAGGCAAGGGCATCTACGGTGCGGTGTTCCTGCTGTACGACAGCAGTCACAACCCCATCGGTGAATATGTCACCGATCAGGACGGCTATCTCTATGCCGACGAAGGGCTGGCCGATGGCCGCTACTATCTGCGTGAGATCAAGGCGGCAGACGGTTATGTGCTTGATCCCGAACTGAAAACCATCTATGTCCGCTACGGCTCCACCACAGAAATCGAGTGGAGCAATACTGCGGAGTGCGGCCAGATCCAGATCATCAAGAAATCCGCAGACGATAACGCTACCAACGGCCTGCCTGCCGGGACGCTGCTGGAGGGCGCGGTATTTGAGATCTACGACAAGGCGGGTAATGCGGTGGACACCATCAAGTCGGATCGCAACGGGCGCGCCGTCTCCAAGACGCTGCCGTTGTCCCGCTATACCGTCCGTGAGATCAAAGCGCCCGCGAATTACTCCATCAACCCCACAGTGATGACCGCCTATCTGGAATTCAACGGACAGATCGTCACCTTTGAAGTGCAGAATACCAGCGTTTCCACCGGCGTATCCATTAAGAAAACCGGCCCTGTGCAGGCTGTCCCCGGTCAGCCGATCCGCTATGTGTTTTCCGACATCAAGAACAGTTCCACCGTTGCCATTGATTCCTTCTACTGGAGAGATCAGCTTCCCGCACAGGTGACGCTGAGCAAAATCGTCACGGGCAGCTACAACCAGCCGCTTTCCTACAAGGTGGTCTATAAGACCAACCTCTCCGGGGACTACCGCACTTTGGCGGACAACCTGAGTACAAGCAAGGTTTATGTATTGGACGCTCGTCCTGCTGTCCTCGGCCTTGCGGCCAATGAGCGCGTTACCGAAGTCATGTTTGTGTTTGGAAATGTAAAGGCGGGCTTTGCGCAGGTAGAAACGCCTTATATCTATGCCACCGCCCGCAGTGGTCTTGCCAACAACTCCGGGATTGTGAATGTGGCGGATGTGGGTGGCCTTTACAACGGGCAGTGGATTCAGGCAGTGTCCCGCTGGCTCACCACCGTCTACACCAAAACAACGGTGAAGCTGCCCAAGACGGGGTACTAAGCCTTGCGGCAGAATGACTTTCGCAGCGCCGCCCCTGTGTGGGCGGCGCTTTCCCCGTTGGTCCTCTGGCTGGCGGCAATCGCCGCCTATGCCTACGAGGACGGTATGAACCTCTTTCTATGGATGGGGCGTTTCAGCCAAGTGCTGGAGCGCCCCTTTGCCATTGGCTGGACGGCACACACTCCCAAATTTATGCTGGTGAGCCTGATCATCTATGCGTTCGGCATTGCCCTTTATTACTCCGGCAGAGAAAACCGCAGACCGGGTGAGGAATACGGCAGCGCCAAATGGGGCAATCCCAAGGAACTGTGCCGGAAGTATATGGACCGGCAAAACAGGGACGCCAACATCATTCTGACCCAGCGCGTCCGGCTGGGTATGGACGGCTATATCACCCAGCGCAACATGAATGTTCTGGTAGTGGGTGGTTCCGGCTCCGGCAAGACCCGCTTTTGGCTCACGCCGCAGTTGCTTCAAGCCCATTCTTCCTATGTGGTGGTAGACCCCAAGGGCGGTGTGCTGGGACAGGTCGGAGCCTTTCTCCAGCGCCGGGGTTATCAGATCAAAGTGTTCAACAGCATTGATTTTTCAAAATCCATGCACTACAACCCCATGGCCTATGCGCGACACGAGGTCGCGTAATTAAACCGTTCGGCATTGACCGAACCTGTTATTCCATTAGCAGTAGCCTATCGTCACCGAAGCGGCTGGCAATGGCCGTGAGGCAGCATGGCGAGAAAAGGCAGCCCTCCCGAAAGGGTCAAGCCGAAACCGCGAGGCAGAGGCGAAAAGCTGGAAGCAACGTCCGGCTGGGGAGCTTGGCTTGTGTAGTATGGTGAATGTAAGTAAATCGCTGTTAAACGTCGTTAGTGGGAACCAGGCTAAAGTTGCTGATAAGCCTGAACCAAAAGGTGTGCAGTCGGATGTTCCCCTGTAAGCTGGGAACACATGGACAAACAGGACTGCCGGCGGATAGGCGGCACCTAACCTACACGGTTGATTACGTGAAACGTGGTAAGCCCGCGCTTTCTCCGATATTCGGAAAGCTGACCGCAAGGAAAGCCGATAGAAACGCGGGTAAGGAACGCTGGAAAAAGCGAATGCCGACCTTGTAATGAGGACGGATAGGGATTGAAACAGTATCCCACGCGAAAGCGGGCTGACTTCCAGCAGGTCTATCTTTACGAGAGAATTTACAGAACTTTTGAGAGGAGGAATCGCAAATGAACAGAAAACTGTGTGCGCCTGCTGACAAGGCACAAAGCTGGGAATCCATTGATTGGAAAAAAGCGGAGGCCTATGTTAAAAAGCTGCAAATGCGTATCGTAAAGGCTCAAAAAGGCGGTCATTACAACAAGGTGAAATCTCTGCAATGGCTGTTGACGCACTCTTTCTATGCCAAGGCATTGGCGGTGAAGCGTGTGACAAGTAATAAAGGCAAAAATACCGCTGGTGTAGACCATGAATTATGGAAAACGCCAAAAGGCAAATTCGAAGCGATTGACAAACTCAAACGCCGGGGCTATCAGCCCCAACCTCTCAGACGGGTGTACATCCCGAAGAAAAACGGAAAATTACGCCCGCTGAGTATTCCAACGATGACAGACCGCGCCATGCAGACATTATATAAGTTTGCATTGGAACCATTGGCAGAAACTCTGGCAGACCCGAACTCCTACGGCTTTAGAATTGGAAGAAGCACACACGATGCTATCGGGCAATGCTTCAACGATTTGTGCAGAGCCGGTTCCCCTCAATGGATTTTGGAGGGAGACATTAAGGGTTGCTTTGACCACATCAGCCATAACTGGCTGCTGGCAAATATCCCAATGGACAAGGAAATGCTCGAAAAGTGGCTGAAATGTGGCTTTGTGGAGACCAAAAAGCTCTTTCCAACAGAGGAAGGAACCCCACAGGGCGGCACAATATCGCCAGTCTTGATGAACATGACCTTAGACGGTCTGGAGCGGATTCTAAAAGAAAGATTCCCTATGAGACGGACGGTGGCAGGTAAAACTGTTTACGACCAGATTAACTTCGTGCGATATGCCGACGACTTTATCGTTACCGGAAAAAGCCCGGAAACTCTACGTAACGAGGTTATCCCGCTCATCAAGGACTTTCTGGCGGAACGCGGCCTGCAACTCTCCGAGGAAAAAACGGTAATCACACATATCAGCGACGGTTTTGATTTTCTTGGACAGAACGTTCGGAAATACAACGGAAAATTGCTCATTAAGCCGTCAAAGAATGCGATAAAATCCTTCCTCAAAAAAGTGCGGACTATCGTTAGGGAGAACAAAACAGCCACACAGGACTTGCTCATTCGCAAGTTAAATCCTGTCATTCGTGGTTGGGTCAACTACCATCGCTATGTAGTTTCTGCGGATATTTTTGGATTGGTTGACCACAGGATTTTCGAGTGCCTATGGAGGTGGGCTTGCCGCAGACACAAGCGAAAAGGTAGGAAATGGATTGCCAACAAATACTGGCACCATATTGATAACCGAACGTGGACGTTTGCAACAGAGCCTGCTTTCCGCGGTAAAGATTTCGATGAAAAATACCTCAAGCTGGAATACGCGGCAAATACTAAAATCATCCGATTCAGGAAAATCGCCGCCGAAGCTAACCCATTCGATGAAAAATGGACGGGATATTATGAGGAACGTGACGGAGAAAGAATGCTGAACAGTACCAAAGGACGGGAGAAACTCGTTAAAATCTGGAACAACCAGAAACGGTGCTGCCCTGTATGCGGAGAAAGAATTACATCCGAAACAGGATTCAAGACGCATTTTAACACCGAAAACAACAGGAAATGGCCCGCTATTATGGTACATCCCTGGTGTCACCGAAATCTGCATGAACCAGGTTACTTGATTTGAGCCGGGTTTCGTTTTATACGAGGCCTTACGATAGGCTTGAGCCGTATGACGGGAAACTGTCACGTACGGTTCTTAGGGGAGGGGCTGGCAGTAATGCCAGTCTCTTACCCGACATCAAGACGGAAAGCGATGTTTTGAAATTCGTTACCGCCCTGATTGCCAATACCAAAGGCGATGGCAAGGAGGGCGACGAGTTCTGGACAAAAGCCGAAACCCTTTTGTACTGCGCCCTTGTGGCCTATATCGTCTTTGAGGGGCCGGAGGAAGAACGCAACATGAATACGCTGGTGGAAATGATAAACAGCATGGAAGTCCGGGAGGATGACGAAACCTTCAAAAATGCGGTGGACTATATGTTTGACGGGCTGGAACGCCGCAGCCCCCAGCACTTCGCCGTGAGGCAGTATAAGAAATACAAGCTCGCCAGCGGTGTTGTATGCTCTAAAAGACTTCTTAATCAAGCAGTTGGGAAGTCTCTTAGAACACACAACCTAAAACCGAAGAAAGGAGCGCAAGTTA
>ENA-OYZJ01000497-OYZJ01000497.1-human-gut-metagenome-genome-assembly--contig:-NODE-497-length-8399-cov-3.981783_pt1 | contig 8399 bp, 8 predicted proteins | sample MGYA00243290_ERZ653475 | MGnify/ENA primary metagenome ERZ653475 (study PRJEB26926, sample SAMN06165003) | human gut metagenome | biome: ENVO:00009003; feature: ENVO:2100002; material: ENVO:00002003... | reverse complement strand
GATCTACACTCGACTAGTCGTCGGCAGCGTCAGATGTGTATAAGAGACAGAAATACGATGATATCACAACGCTCGGACGCGGCGGCTCCGATACGACTGCGGTTGCCCTCGCTGCAGAGCTGCACGCGGATGTCTGTGAAATCTACACGGATGTAGACGGCGTCTACACCGCAGATCCGCGGATTGTACCGAATGCGCGCAAAATGGAAGAGGTAACTTACGATGAAATGCTGGAGATGGCTTCGCTCGGCGCAAAAGTCCTTCACAGCAGATGCGTGGAAATCGCAAAAAAATACGGCGTGGAACTTCTGGTCTGCTCCAGTCTGAACCGAAATTCCGGAACGATGGTAAGGGAGAAAACCAAAATGGAAAAAATGTTAATCAGCGGCGTGGCTGCCGACAAAAATGTGGCAAAAATCCGTGTTGCAGGCCTTGGCAACGATCCGGAGAGCACGTTCCGCCTCTTAAATTTACTGGATCGGAACAATCTGAACATCGATGTCATGATCCAGTCACTCGGAAAGGACGGCACAAAGTCCGTTTCCTTTACCGTTGCAAAGCCGGATATGCTGCGCACGATCGATGTGCTGAACGACAACAAGGATTTGCTCGGCATCAAAAAGCTGGATTATGATGAGAACGTGGCAAAGATTTCCGTCATCGGAGCCGGTGTCCGCTCCCATTCGGGCGTGGCTGCCAAAATGTTCGGCGCGCTCGCCAATGCAGGAATCAATACCGAGATGGTTACCACCTCAGAAATCCGCATCACTGCCCTGATCGACGAAGCATACGCAGATCAGGCAATGCGTGCGATCCATGAGACATTCCTGGAGCGTGTCTGAAAAAGGGGGTTGACCCCTTTGATACCAGATTGCTACGTGCTTTGCACTCCGGCAATCATCAAAAACATTCGTAATCCGCCCATTTTTCTTCGAAAAATGGCTGCTTACGTCTTATCAAGAAATCGTTTAAAAATCAGGAGGAAAACATTATGTCTAACCCAATCGTTACAATTACTATGGAAAACGGCGATGTGATGAAAGCAGAGCTTTACCCGGAAATCGCGCCGAACACCGTAAACAACTTCATCAGTCTGGTAAAAAAAGGCTTCTATGACGGCCTGATCTTCCACCGCGTCATCCCGGGATTCATGATCCAGGGCGGAGATCCTGCAGGCACAGGCGCCGGCGGCCCGGATTACTGCATCAAGGGTGAGTTCTCCCAGAACGGATTTGAGAACAACCTCGCACACACCCCAGGCGTTCTCTCCATGGCACGTACCATGTTCCCGGACAGCGCAGGAAGCCAGTTCTTCATCATGCACAAAGCTGCTCCGCATCTGGACGGCGCATACGCTGCTTTCGGAAAAGTAACAGAAGGCCTGGAAGTCGTAGATAAAATCGCATCTGTCAACACCGACTACAGCGACAAACCGCTGCAGCCGCAGAGAATGGCTACCGTTACCGTTGAGACCTTCGGCGTCGAGTATCCGGAACCGGAGAAATGCTAAGGATGAACGATGAACTGATGTTAGTTGAACCGTCGGAGGAATACTTCGCCGAACTCGCCGCCTACCGGAACGATTTTCTGGAAAACAGCGATTCCATGGACGGCTGCGGACCGCTTCGCCGGTTTGATGATATGAAGGCGTATCTTGAAGATACCATGCGGTATACCAGAGAGGAGACTCTGCCGGAGGGCATGGTTCTCGCAACACAGTTTCTGTGCATCCGCAAATCAGACAACCGCCTTGTCGGCATGATTCAGGTGCGCCACTACCTGAACGATTTTCTGCGCACCTTTGGCGGCCATATCGGCTACTCTGTCCGCCCGTCGGAACGCAGAAAAGGCTATGCCTCCTGGATGCTGAAAAATGTGCAGCCGTACTGCAAAAGCCTCGGCCTTTCCGAAATTCTGGTCTGCTGCCTGGATACCAACGAGGGAAGCCGCAGAACGATCCTGAAAAATGGCGGCCGGTTCGACGGCACCGCTTATCGTGCCGATGAAAACAAAACACTGGAGCGTTACTGGATCACCCTGTGATTTTTAATCTTCCATTTCGCATAGCTCTGAATAGTTTCACAAATTTTTCTTGACATCCATGTCATTTCACTTTATAATTTGGAACTGCAAGCGAACAATTCTGTTCTTATGCAAAATATATGCCCCTGGTAAAAAACCGACGGACAGGCAGGGGTAGTTGCCGAGCGTGGTTAAGAGCCACATTATTGATTGCGTTAAAAGCGCAAATTTTATGAGTTGATTACTTTATAATCGATGCTCTACGACGAGCACATCATCTTATGAAACGGTCAATAAGAGTACGTGACTATATATTTCTGCATAGGAAAACAGGGGGAAGCCTGGATTTTTGTCCATCCCCTGAAGTTTGCACAATACGATCATGTATAAATTTCGATTTTTAGACAGATGATGCACGTCATCTGTCTTTTTTTCGTGCTTATAGCCAAAGATGAACCCAACACCATTTTCTAAAAAAGGAGAACCAAACAATGTCAAAAGTTATGATCATCGGATGCGGCGGTGTTGCATCCGTAGCCATTCACAAATGCTGCCAGAACAGTGAAGTATTTTCTGAAATTATGATTGCAAGCCGCACCCTTTCCAAGTGCGATGCTTTAAAAGAAAAGCTGGCTCCGACCACAAAAACCATTATCACAACAGCAAAGGTGGATGCCGACTGCACAGAAGAATTAATCGCCTTAATCAAACAGTATCAGCCGGATGCCGTCTTAAACCTGGCACTTCCTTATCAGGATCTTACCATTATGGATGCCTGCCTCGCATGTAAGGTTCCTTACATTGATACTGCAAACTACGAAGCAGAAAATACAGATGATCCGGCATGGCGCGCAATCTACGAAAAGAGATGCGAAGAGCTTGGCTTTTCCGCCTACTTTGATTATTCCTGGCAGTGGGCCTATATGGACCGTTTCAAGGAAGCCGGCATCACCGGTCTTCTCGGAACCGGCTTTGACCCGGGCGTCACCAGTGTCTTTGCAGCCTATGCACAGAAACACTATTTCGATGAAATTCACACGATTGATATTCTGGACTGCAACGGCGGCGATCATGGATATCCGTTTGCAACCAACTTCAATCCGGAAATCAACCTCCGCGAGGTATCCGCTCCCGGCTCTTACTGGGAAAACGGCCACTGGGTAGAAATTCCGCCAATGTCGATCAAACGGGAATATAACTTCGATGAGGTAGGCGAGAAGGATATGTACCTTCTTCACCATGAAGAAATTGAGGCTCTTGCCAAAAACATCCCAGGTGTAAAAAGAATCCGCTTTTTCATGACCTTCGGCCAGAGCTATCTGACCCATATGAAATGTCTGGAAAATGTAGGACTTCTCTCGACCACTCCGATTACCTTCAACGGACAGCAGATCGTACCGATCCAGTTTTTAAAAGAGCTTCTCCCGGATCCTTCCACCCTTGGCCCGCGCACCGTGGGTAAAACCAACATCGGCTGTATTTTTACCGGTATCAAGGACGGAAAAGAAAGAAGCATTTACATTTACAATGTCTGTGACCACCAGGAATGCTACCGGGAAGTAGAGTCTCAGGCGATCTCCTACACCACCGGCGTTCCGGCCATGATCGGAACCATGATGGTTGTGAACGGCCTCTGGAACAAGCCGGGTGTCTACACCACAGATGAATTCGATCCGGATCCGTACATGGAAGCACTCAACAAGTGGGGTCTTCCGTGGAAGGTCGTAGAAAATCCTGTTTTAGTAGATTAAGCCTATGTATAAGATAAACGAACTGCCAACTCCCTGTTTTGTCATTGATGAAGGCAAACTGGAAGAAAACTTAAAGATCCTGCACCAGGTAGAAGAACGCACCGGTGCAAAAATTCTGCTGGCTCAGAAATGCTTTTCCTGTTTTTCGGAATATCCGCTGATTGGAAAATATATCAGCGGAACAACTGCCAGCGGACTCTATGAGGCGCGGCTTGGCAAGGAAGAAATGGGACTGGAGAATCATGTGTATTCTCCGGCCTACCGCCCGCAGGATATGGAAGAGCTCGCACAGATCTGCGATCACATTATTTTCAATTCAGAAAAGCAGCTCCGAACGTACCTCCCCGTACTTAAGGCTTCCGGAACCGCAAAAGCCGGACTTCGCATCAACCCGGAATGCTCCACGCAGGAAGGCCATGCGATTTACGATCCCTGTGCGCCCGGCTCCCGCATGGGCATCCGCGCCTGCGATTTTACAGACGAACTGGCTGATCTTGTGGACGGTCTTCATTTTCATACCCTCTGTGAACAGAATTCGGATGATCTGGAAACCACGCTGCGCGCCGTGGAAGAAAAATTCGGCAAGTGGCTTTTTAAAATGAACTGGCTTAACATGGGAGGCGGACATCATATCACCCGTGATGATTACGATATCGAACGCCTGATTTCCTGTATCAACCATATGAAAGAAACGTATGGTCTTCAGATTTACCTGGAGCCCGGGGAAGCAGTTGCCTTAAACGCAGGCTACAATGTCACGGAAGTTCTCGATATTGTTGAAAATAACGGAAAAATTTTAATTCTTGACACTTCCGCTGCCTGCCATATGCCGGATGTGCTTGAGATGCCGTACCGCCCTCCGCTCAAAGGCAGCGGACTGCCTGGGGAAAAGCCTTATACCTACCGCCTTTCCTGCAATACCTGCCTGGCGGGCGACGTAATCGGCGAATATTCCTTCGATTCCCAAATCCGGATCGGTGACAGACTGTATTTTGAAGATATGGCGATTTATTCGATGGTAAAAACCAATACCTTTAACGGAATCCCACTCCCTTCCATCGCGGTGATGGACAAAGCTGGAAACTGCCGAATGATAAAGGAGTTTGGATATGAAGATTTCAAAAACCGATTGTCTTAGAACCCCAAAAGCCGATGGCTTTTACATGCCGGGCGAATTTGAGCCCCACGAAGGCACGCTGATGATCTGGCCGTGGCGTCCCGGTTCCTGGAATTACGGGGCAAAAGCGGCAAGAACGGCATTTGCAGAAATTGCAGAAGCAATTGCCGCTTATGAGCAGGTTTATCTTTTCGTCCGGCCACAGGATAAAGCATCGGCACAGGAACTGCTTTCCTCCGACCGGATTCATCTGATCGAAGCCCCGACAGAGGATGCCTGGGCAAGAGATACCGGCGCTACGTTTGTGGTCAACGATCAGGGCGGGCGAAGAGGCATTCAATGGGAATTCAACGCCTGGGGCGGCCAGTATGACGGTCTGTACTCCCACTTTGAACATGACCGTGAGGTTCCGGAACGAATCTGCAATTTTCTCGGAGATTCCTTCTATAATGCCCGCCCCTTTGTTCTGGAAGGCGGTTCCATCCATGTTGATGGAGAAGGAACCTTGCTTACTACTGAAGAATGTCTGCTGAGTCCGGGGCGCAATCCTTCTCTTACAAAAGCAGAAATTGAAGAAAAGCTGCGTCAGTATCTTTCGGTTGAAAAAATCATCTGGCTGCCTTTTGGTATTTACAACGATGAAACCAACGGCCATATCGATAATATGTGCTGCTTTGTAAAGCCAGGAGAAGTACTTCTTGCCTGGACAGAGGACGAAAACGATCCTCAGTATGCCAGAAGCAGGGCCGCTTTTGATCTTCTCTCCCATACCGTTGACGCGAAGGGACGAAGCTTTGTAATTCACAAGCTGCCCATTCCAAAGCATCCCATCTGTATTACAGAAGAAGATCTTCTCGGCTATGATTTTGAAGCTGGCGAAGATCAGCGGGAAGCCGGGGAACGCCTTGCCGCCAGCTATATCAATTTTTATCTTGCCAATCACTGTGTCCTTCTTCCCCGTTTCGGCGATGAAAACGATACCGTGGCTGCAGAAATTCTCGGAAAATGCTTTCCGGATCGACGGATCCTCCCTGTCGATGCACGCGTCATTCTGACCGGCGGAGGCAACATTCACTGTATTACCCAGCAGATTCCGGCAAAGAAAAGAGGAAACAGATTATGAGAAATATAAAAATTGCCGCACTGCAGTTTTCATGCTGCAGCCAGGTACAGGAAAATATAGATAAAGCAGAGACTATGGTTCGGGAAGCCGCTTCCAACGGAGCCAATCTCATCCTTCTTCCTGAATTGTTTGAAAGACCGTATTTTTGTCAGGAAAAGCGATACGATTATTATGATTATGCCCTGCCTTTGACAGAAAATCCCGCCATCCGGCGTTTTCAGGCCGTTGCCGGAGAACTTGGGGTCGTGATTCCGGTCAGCTTTTATGAAAGGGATGTTCAGCGCCTGTTTAATTCCATTGCCATGATCGATGCAGACGGATCCATTCTTGGCGTTTACCGCAAGACCCATATCCCGGACGATCATTTTTATCAGGAAAAATTCTATTTCACTCCGGGAGATACGGGATTCAAAGTCTTTGAAACACGTTTTGGAACCATCGGCGTCGGCATCTGCTGGGATCAGTGGTTTCCAGAGACAGCACGCAGCATGGCACTTTTAGGTGCAGAAATTTTGCTCTACCCGACAGCCATCGGCTCCGAGCCAATCCTAGAGTGCGACAGCATGCCGCACTGGAGACGCTGCATGCAGGGACATTCCGCATCGAACCTGATGCCGGTGATCGCGGCAAACCGTGTGGGCCTGGAAGAAGTAGAACCTTGTGAGGCGAACGGAAACCAAAAATCCGCCCTGAAATTCTACGGTTCCTCCTTCATCACGGACGGAGCCGGAGAGGTGATCGAGTCCATGGACCGCGACAGCGAGGGCGTGATCACAGCGGAGTTCGACCTGGACGAGCTGGAGCGCGAGCGTTTCTCCTGGGGACTTTTCCGTGACCGCAGACCGGAGATGTACCACGAATAAAGAAAAAGAGAACAAAGGCAGATACCGATGGATTTTTCCGGGGTATCTGCCTTTCTTTATCTTGGCCGGATAGGACTAGCTTTTTTACCGATGTCGAATCATTTTTGAGGAACAATCAGAATATAACCCTGATTCATACAACAGATAGAAAACATGTATGCCGGTAATTCCTCCCGATTTCTTGAAAAATAAGAAAATTTAGAGTATGATTACATGGAAAAGAATGGGTCGGGATGGATCCGGAATATAAAAAGAAGATCCCTGGATTCAAGTCCATGGGATCATGGAGGGTAAAAGAGATGGAATACACGATCGCAGCGATCTCCGGCGACGGGATCGGTCCGGAAATTGTAAGAGAGGCAAAAAAAGTTTTAGATAAAATTGGACAGAAATACGGCCATAAATTCAACTACGAGGACGTCCTCATGGGCGGAATCTCCATCGACACCTACGGGGTGCCGCTGACAGATGAGGCGCTTGAGACTGCAAAGAAGAGCGATGCCGTTCTTTTAGGCGCAGTCGGCGGAAATGTCGGAAACTCCCGCTGGTATGATGTGGCTCCGAACCTGAGACCGGAGGCAGGTCTTCTTGCGATCCGCAAAGGCTTAAATCTGTTTGCAAACATCCGCCCGGCGTACCTCTACAATGACCTTGCCGGTGCATGCCCGTTAAAGAAAGAGATCATCGGGGACGGCTTTGACATGGTCATCGTCCGCGAGCTTACAGGTGGTCTGTATTTCGGCGAGCGCCACACAGAGACGGTAGACGGTGTGGAGCAGGCAACAGATACTCTTGTATACAGTGAGAAGGAGATCCGCCGCGTAGCGATCAAGGCCTTCGAGATCGCAATGAAGAGAAAAAAGAAAGTGACGAGTGTCGATAAGGCAAACGTTCTTGATTCCTCCAGACTCTGGAGAAAAGTTGTAGCGGAAGTCGCAAAGGACTATCCGGAAGTTACACTTGAGAACATGTTAGTCGATAATTGCGCAATGCAGCTTGTCATGAATCCGGGACAGTTCGACGTGATCCTGACTGAGAACATGTTTGGCGATATCCTTTCTGACGAGGCAAGCATGATTACCGGCTCCATCGGTATGCTGTCTTCAGCCAGCTTAAACGAGGGCAAATTTGGTCTCTACGAGCCGAGCCACGGTTCCGCACCGGATATCGCAGGCAAGGACATCGCAAACCCGATCGCGACGATCCTCTCCGCAGCGATGATGCTCCGCTTCTCCTTCGACCTTGATAAGGAAGCAGATGCGATCGAAGACGCAGTGAGAAAAGTCCTTGCGGACGGTTACCGCACTGTGGATATCATGGATGAGGGCATGAAGCAGGTTGGAACGACCGAGATGGGCAACCTGATCTGCGAGAGGATCTGAGAATGACCGGGCCCGGATTTCTCAGTGAGAGAAAAAAGGGAGAGATCACGCAGATACAGAAAGTAAAATAGATAGAAAGAATACAGGTAACTGTTCAGTAGGTCTGCGCACTTGCTGCGCTGACCGTAATAAAACACAGGC
>ENA-OYZJ01000487-OYZJ01000487.1-human-gut-metagenome-genome-assembly--contig:-NODE-487-length-8627-cov-3.841227_pt1 | contig 8627 bp, 6 predicted proteins | sample MGYA00243290_ERZ653475 | MGnify/ENA primary metagenome ERZ653475 (study PRJEB26926, sample SAMN06165003) | human gut metagenome | biome: ENVO:00009003; feature: ENVO:2100002; material: ENVO:00002003... | reverse complement strand
CATTGATCGCGAATCCGGCTGTCCGCAACGCAGATATCATCTTTGGTGTCGGTGGAGGAAGAGCCTGCGACACCGCAAAATATGTAGCAAACGAACTTGACAAACCACTATTTACCTTCCCGACCGTTGCCAGCAACTGCGCGGCCGTGACTGCCATCTGTGTCATCTACAATGCCAACGGCACCTTCCGGGAATATTATTATCCGAAGCTTGCTGATCATACCTTCATCAATACCGCTGTTATTGCGGATTCTCCTTACGACCTCCTCTGGGCCGGAATCGGCGACGCACTCTCCAAAGAATGTGAGGCTGTTTTTTCCAGCAAAGGTAAGCACTTAAGCCATACTCCGTTAATGGGTGTCCAGCTCAGTAAAGTCTGCACACAACCGCTCCTGGATTATGGAAAAGAGGCACTCGCATCCTTAAAAGCGCACAAAGTCAGCGATGCCCTCATACAGGTCACTTTGGATATCATCGTCTCCACCGGTATCGTTTCCAATATGACGACTCATATTCCGGATTATTACTACAATTCCTCCCTCGCGCACTGTGTCTATAACGGCTCCACGATCACGCGTCATGGTCACGAACACCTGCACGGCGAAGTCGTATCCCTCGGTGTTCTCTGCCTGCTCACCTATGAAGGCGCGAACGCTCTCCGTGATACGATCATGAAATTCAATGCCAGTATCGGTCTTCCGGTATGCTTCGATGATATCGATATCACTGAAGATGAATTTGATCTCATGGCAGATAGAATTCTTACTTCCACCGAATGGCAGTACCGCCCGCAAGATGTGACCCGTGAGAAATTTATTGCATGCATGAAAGAACAGAATAAGATCGGACAGGAATTTAAAAAACAGACTATGCTCTTATAAATGTACCGTGGAATATCTACATGCTATTCCGTCAGGAAAGTCATTAGAAGCTTTTCACAAGGCATTCATGAAGACGAACATATTTGCAGACTTTCCTAAACTCAGAGGTAAAATTAATGAAAAAGTTAGGATTAATTGGTGGAATAGGGCCAGAATCCACCATTGAATATTATCGCAGCATAGAATATGGCGTACAGAAAAAAAGTGGTCAAAATTTCTTTCCCAATATCACCATAGAAAGTCTTAATGTATTTGACGTACTCAATTTATGCAAAAATCAGGATTATGATGGGTTGACAGATTATCTTCTCAACGGTATCAATCAACTTTCTGCAGCAGGAGTACAATACGCTGCTCTAACCGGAATCACAACACATATTGTTTTTGATGCATTATCGAAAGTATCTCCTGTACCGCTTGTTAGTATGGTAGATACCGCAAGTGAATTTGCAAAAGCACACAGATACAGAAAAGTTTGCCTATTAGGAACTCTTCCAACCATGAACGGAACCTTTTTTCAGCAATCTTTCGAATCTAAAGGGATCGAAGTCATTACACCGGATGCGGCAGAGAAAGAGTATATTGGTAGAAAAATTGAAACAGAACTGGAACTTGGAAAAGTTGTATCTGATACTCAAAACAACTTTCGAACAATTGCAGAACGAATCATTCAAGATGAGAACGTTGACACAATCATACTTGGATGCACAGAACTCCCATTGATTTTCAAAGGAATTGATTTATCAGTTCCATGCCTTAATGTGATGCAAGTTCACATTGATTCACTCATTGATTTAATTATGTCGGAATAGATACTTTCACCTATACCGCTGTTATTGTGGATTCGCCTTACGACCTCTTCGCGCGAGTGCGCATCTTTGGCACGTCAATGCCTTTTAATGTAACAGGGAATTCTTCGGAATTTTCTGTTACATTAAAAATAGGCTTCTCCTATTCAACTCATTACAATCACCAGCGCGTTTCCCTCGAAGAAATGTACGAAAATGCAATGTCCAAGTTTCGCGAAAAGCGGGCATTTTTCAATTCAAGAAAGCGCCACAGGCGGTCTTGCCTATGTTATCTGAATGCGCCTCAAAAAACAGTTTTTATATCTGTATTGTAATTCCAGCAAGAAAGGATTCCTCACCGGGAACAAGATCGAGATCACCGCCATGGCTTTCAATGATTTTTCGGACAGAGGAAAGCCCGATTCCATGATCAGCAGATGTACCCTTTCGGGAGAGGAATGTTTTTCCCTCTTGCAAGGCCAGACCGTCGTAAGTGTTTTCAATCTTCAAAAAGTACATATTGCCTCTGGTTTCGCCTGCAATGAAAACGCGGCGCACCCCTTGCTTTTGGCGGCTGCACGCCTCAACGGCATTGTCCAAAAGATTGCCCAGCACCGTACACAGTTCCACATCGGTAAGCGGCATCTGATCGGGAAGATCGAGCCGCACCTGAAATTCTGTCCCTTGTGTCTGCGCCATGCCGTAGTAGTATTCAATCAGCGCATTTACGACGGGATTTTTACAGAACGCAACATAGGAGTGACCCGATGTTGCCGCAACCTGTTCCTCAACCTGTAACAGGAAGGAGCAGATCTCTGTCTGCCCATGTTCAGAGGCCATGCGGTCTATGGTACGCAGATGGTGTTTGATGTCGTGGATCAGCCTTCTGTTTTCTGCCGCTGCCTCAGAAACCTGACGGCTGTATTCGGTCTGCATAGAAAGCTGACGGATGACCTGCTTGCGTTCTTCCTGGAAAATCAGGCTGTTTCCATACCCTTCTATCACATCGCGCCAGAGGGAATAACCGATGGCTGCTGCTATGAAAAAGCTGCCCCATTCCAAAAACCAACCGCCGATAACCGGCTCATAAACCGGCAGAAGGCGATCCCATATAAAGGCGCAGGTTGCGGCTGCCGCAGCATAGAAGATCGGCCTGCTCCGTTTTTCTCCTCTGTGAATGGCAAGCACAGCGATGATAAGCAGATAGAGCGCAGATGCCGCCTTATAACAAAAGACCGATGCAGAGAAGAAACGAATAGCTCCAAGGGAGAGATGGGAAGCCATCATGCCATACACAAACGCATATACCAGGAAGGCAGCGCCCACTCCATTACTGATGGCCGCAGGCAGGAAGCCCGGCCTGCATATCCGGTTTTGCAGAACTACGATCAGCCAGGTAACCAGATAGATACAGAACAGTTCCATCGTGTACCAGGGGAATACGGGAACCGCAGCCAGCATATGAAGCACAGGATAGGATGACAGGCCGCACATGGCAAGGCAGATCAGTCCGAACAGGAATGTATTTTTCTGTTTCATCCGGCGGCTGAAATAAAAGGAAAGCAGCGCACAGACAAAGGTAACTGTACAGCTGAACAGGCAGAATGCAAACCGGATTCCTCTGGTTGTATTGACCGCCAGCATCGTTCCGAAAGCAGGCGGATAAACAATCCCTCCGTAAAAGTGGTCATAGTTGCTGACCGCTATGGTGAGTGTGACCGGTTTTCCGCCATGAAAAGTGACCATGCGGTTTTGAACCAATGGTGTCCCCTGTGCAGGTACCCCCATTTGCAGGATCAGGTCATGATCCAGATAAAGGTTGTAAGCAGAAAACACTTCCGGGATTTCCAGCGCATATGTTTCCTTCCGTTCCGGCAGAAAGAATGTCATCTGATAAGTCCCGCAGCCATAGGGAGAAGGGTTTGCAGGGCTGGAGAAATTGGTCTGCTCTCCGATGGAAAGGTAGCGCATATAATGGCTTTCATCTTGTATTTCTTCCGGGGTCAAAAGCGCGTCAGGATAAAATGCCCAGCCGGATACCAGAAAGCGCACCGGTGACTTTTGAAGTTCTTCCTCAGAAAGCGCCAGAATCCCATTTGCCGCCTGGATTGTGTTCTGGCTATATTTATTATTGAACTGATACAGGCCAAGAAAAAACAGGGATGAGCACAGGCAGACCATACATAAGGCAGCATATTTTTTTACCGCAGAAGATACCATCTTATTTTCGCCTCCTCCTTAGGAAAAACACACCGGCAGACAGAAGAAGCAGACAGGCCGGAATCAAAAGGAGTATGGGCGACCAGCTGTGCTCTGTGTCGGCGGCCTGTGCCAGGGAAGCGGTATCTTCCTTTCCCACAATGGTGTAAGTCCCTGTATGGCTGATCTGAAAGGAAGCGGCTTTCGCCGTATCGTCATAGCCGGTCATGGGAACTTCCACGCCGCTTTCATCACAAAGGAACAATGTGCCGGCTGCCGGGTCATTTGGATAGGGCAGCATGACAGAAACATCCGGCAGGGAGTTGAGCACAGTTCCATTGATGGAAAACGAAAAAGAAAAACCGCCATCCGTATCCTTTTGGATGATGACTTCAATCTGATCTTCGTTTTGGATACCCTCCGGCAAGGCGTCTTTTGGTATGCTGATAGTGATTCCCTGTTTGGAAAAGATGGCTCTTTGCGCCCCTGTTTGCAGCATCATCAAAAAGCGCGTGCCGGAAATCCGGTCAGTGGTTTCATCAAAGAACTCTGAAAAAGCAGAGTTTTGGGAATCTGCGACTTCCTGGGGAACGGTCATAGCGCTTTGCACCGGCTCTTTCCTGTTTTCCGAAAGCTTCCAGGCAGGATCGGGTACGGTAAGCTCTGAAGCGCCGGCAATCGTCTGCACTTCAGGGGGCTGCATCAAAGTGGTATCTTCCTCTGGCTGATCTGATATAACGGGCGCTTCGATTTCCGGTATAGTCGGTTCATCGGAATCCGTTCCACCGTCATTTGTTGCAGGCGGTTTTGAAGGCTTCGTGGAGGGCCTGTCTGCAAAACCATGATCCTGATCGTCGGTATCTTCAGGAGGCGGCTGAATGATGGTGTCGGGTGGATTTCCGCCTGCATCCCCTCCATCCCGGTCGCCTTCATGATACCCTTCAAGGACAATTTCATCTGCGTAGGTAAAGGACAGGATGCCGGTCTGTCCGCCGTCATAATCAACCTGAAGGCGGTAGCTGCTGCCCGGCATCAGCAGACGGGTAGCAATCGAGAGCATTTCCTGACCCACATAAACGCCACTTTCCAGACGGTTCCATGAACCGTTGTTCTCGGACAGCCATACGCTGATCTCATCCAGTTCCCCTGGCGGTGTGACCCAGGGAAAATGAAGGTTTCCTCTGGCAGACAGAAAGCAGTTAATGTCCGGTCTGCCCGGAGCCTGAACAGAAACAGGAATTGAGATTTCAGGGAAAGCAATTCCCTCTGCAAACGCAGTATTTGCTGGTGCGGTCAGCCTTCCTGTTGCATAGTACAGTCCCACAGTATTCAAATCAATACCGGAAAAATCCCATTCCACCACAGCGGTGTAGCTGGTTCCATTTTCCGCATAGCATTCCAGATAGTAAGGGGAAAAGGCAAACAAATTTTCCAGTGTTTCGGTTTCGCTGCCCTGTTGAACCGCAAACGCGTCCGTATAAGGATACCATTGCTCTATGGAGGTGATGACAGCAGGCGGCATTTCTTCCACCCGGACGGAAATCTGAAGCTCCTGCAAGACAGCTTCACCAAAGGCATACCCATCCGGCAGTTCAATCCGGCCTGCTGCGGTATATTCGCCCGGAGTGGTCTGGTCAATGGCCGAAAAATCCCATGCGACAGAAAATGTTTCCTGCCGGATTTCTTCACCTGCTGTTACAGTGGCGCAGACGGTTTGATACTGAAGGGCCAGCTGATAAATTTCCTCCAGGTCATCATCAGACGGTGTGGTTCTAAGAGGCAGGGTGAAATCTGGCAGGGAGAGCAGTTCGTCTTCATTTTGTATTTCTGTGACAAGGACGAGGGATACTTCTTCCGATGCTTCCGGTGTTTCCGGGGTTCCGATCTCCAGTGTCTCCGAAGCCTTGCTTTCTAAACCCGGCGGATTCTCCCTTCTTTCATCGGCATTGGCTGGGGTTGCAGTTTCAGCGGCAAATGCGGAGATACTGCCGGTGAAGCAGAGGAGGCAGGCCAGACAGCCCCCCAGAATACGCCTGCGTATTTGTTTCATTCTCATACGATACGCCCCATTCCAGAGAAAACATACTGACGGTAGGTTTCCCGCAGCTGTTTTCCATTGCGGAGAGCAATCGGAAGTTCCTCCCCGTTTATCAAACGGAAGGCCTGGCTGTCAACATGGCTGATATAATCCATGTTGATTAGAACGCCCCGGTAGCAGGGCAAAAAACGCTTGTCCTTCTGCAATGCGGCAGTGACTTCCTGAAAACCTCCGCTTACCGGTATCACGCGTTCCGCCGTATGAATCCGTGTCATACGGTTTTGATAATCTATGTATAGAATTTTCTCTGTGGGAAGTTCCAGCTTTTGACGGCCAGCCATAACCGAAAGTGTCATCACTTCATAGGGCGGTTTTAGCTGGCACAGCTCCATCGCTTCTTCAAAATCTGCCTGATGGAGCGAAAGCGGCTTCAGCAGATAATAGCTGGCGGACAGGCTGTACCCCATCCGGGCATAATCTTCTGTAATGGTCAGAAAAACGATCTTACAAAGCCTGTTTTTCTGGCGCAGCCTTCTGGCGGCCTCCATTCCATCCATGTTCTCCATATAGATGTCCATAAAGACAAGCTGAAAATTGACCTGGGCGGCAGCTTTCAGAAAATTCTCTCCGTCCTCAAATTCTGTCAGCGTATAGTCCAGCTGATGCTTTTTCATATAATTTTCCAGGCAGACAGACAGTTCTTCTCTGTCCTCTGCTCTGTCATCCACAATCGCAATCTGCATCGTGCCATCTCCTTTGCACAATAATCCAATATTAGTATAACATAAAACCGCAGGAAAAAACTTGCGTCTTAAACAGGAAACCTGCGTCTTAAACAAAGTCGGTTGCATTTCCCTTGACAAGATGCTACCCTAATTATACTACCAGACTTTCCGGTGAGAAGGTCTGTTTTTTTTATTTTTCTTTTCAGGAAAGGAGGCTCAGCATGAAAATCGCACTTTGTACGGAATTAAGGAATGCAGAATGGTTTGAGAGCAGGCTGCGCTCCCTTTTTGCTGGGGACGGACAGCTTGTCATCGACGAGCTATGGAATGAGAAGCAGCTATCTCAGGCACTGCGGCGGAGCCGCTACCATGCGGTTGTCATCGCCATGACCGGGGCAAGGGGATTGGAGGCTGCCATTCAGGCAAAGCAGCTGGCACCGGAAACACCGCTTGTCTGGTGGAGCGATGATAAAAACTTCGCCCTGATCGCGTATCACCTGCGTATCCCTGTGTTTCTTCCGGCAGACTGCTCCGATCAGGAGCTATATGAGGCGATAAAACCTATCACAAAATGGAGGTGCGAAAATGCGAATTGCGCTATGCAGTTATAGCCAGAAAGAAAAAGAAACCGCTTTGCTGATGAAGCTGGGCAAAGTAGACCGCTTTGATAACGGCGTGTTTTGTACCTATGCCATGCAGCGGGATGGGCCTTATGATGCTGTGGTGGTCATGGAGGACGGAGCCAGGGGGATGAATTTCTGCATGAGCATACGAGGGTACAGCAGGGATGTCCCTCTCCTGTGGATTAGCGACCAGGCAGAGTTTGAACCCCAAAGCCGCAGGCTGCAGGTGGACACCTTTTTGGTGAAGCCTGTGACGGAATATCAGCTGCGGGAGGCAGTATCCCGGCTGCTTCAGAAAACAACGAGAAGGAACGAACAACGTGAGGAGGATGAATAAAATGAAATGGAAATGGAAACGGCCGGCCGCATTTTTACTGGCGGCGGCAATGATTTTTACGATGCCGGGAGTTCCGGCATCTGCGGTGGAAGCGGGTGTATCCGCCGTCCATACGGGGTTGTGCGAGCATCACCCGGAACATACAGAGGACTGCGGATATACGAAAGGAACCGAAGGGGCAGCCTGTGAACATGAGCATACTGAGGATTGCTACACCCTTGTGAAGAAGTGTATCCATGAACATGACGAAAGCTGTTACCCTGTTTTGGAAGGCAGCGTATCAGAAAATACGGCAACCTCATCTGAAGCAGAGAAGGCCCAGCCGACCGCGTGTACCCATGAATGCAGTAAGGAAAGCGGCTGTATCACAAAAGAATTAAGCTGTCCTCATGAACGCGGCGAGCATGACGAAAGCTGCGGCTACATTCCGGCCACAGAGGGGACGCCCTGCGGGTATACCTGCGAGCAGTGCAATTCCCAGGACAGTGGGCTTGTTCCCGGTGTGTCCGGGAATGCTCCGGCGGAGTGCAGCTGCGAAACCCACTGTAAGCAGGGGGCGATCAATCCCGACTGTCCGGTCTGTTCTGCGGAAGATGCGGATCTCTCTGCCTGCAAAGGCACAGAGGAAACCGTCTGTATCTGCACCGACCGATGCAGTGAGGAGATGGTGAATCTGGACTGTCCCATCTGCTCTGCGGAGAATGCAGACTTCTCTGCCTGTCTTGGAAAAGAGGCGGCGGTGCTGGCTGTGCAGGCACTCATTGACGCCCTGCCTGAAACAGTCACGGAGGACAATGCGACCGAAATTGAGGAGCAGCTGAAGGCCATTGATGCAGAAATAGAGGCCCTCACCGATGAGCAGGCCGCCAAGCTGGACATGACGCGCTATAACGCCGTTTGTGCGGCGCTGGCTGCGTTTGCGCTGCCGCAGGCCGATCATACCCACTGCGTCTGCGGCGGGAATGGAGATGTCAACGGTCATACCCATAGCACCAACACAGAATGGAAGGCAGCCGATTCCCTGCCCGGTACCTGT
>ENA-OYZJ01000472-OYZJ01000472.1-human-gut-metagenome-genome-assembly--contig:-NODE-472-length-9120-cov-12.819195_pt1 | contig 9120 bp, 9 predicted proteins | sample MGYA00243290_ERZ653475 | MGnify/ENA primary metagenome ERZ653475 (study PRJEB26926, sample SAMN06165003) | human gut metagenome | biome: ENVO:00009003; feature: ENVO:2100002; material: ENVO:00002003... | reverse complement strand
GCGGCCCCAACAGCTCCTCCCTGTTTCCGCCACTGGCGGCGGTCGTCGCCGTTGCCCCCTCGACAAACGCCCCCAACTCTCCTATAATAAAATCATCCCAACGAATATAATAAAATCATCCCAACGAAAGGCGGTGTCCCCATGCGTTTCCTACACCTCTCCGACCTGCATCTGGGCAAACGGGTCTGCGAATTCTCCATGCTGGACGACCAGCGCTGCATTTTAGAGCAGGTCCTCTCCCTGCTGGACGCCCGGCCCGTGGACGGCGTTCTGCTGGCAGGCGACCTCTACGACAAGCCCGTGCCGCCCGCCGAGGCGGTGCGGCTGCTGGACTGGTTCCTCACCGAGCTTGCGGCGCGGGGACTGCCCGTTTTTGCCGTCAGCGGCAACCACGACTCGGCAGACCGCATCGCCTTCGGCGCACGGCTGCTGGCGGGGAGCCGGGTGTACGTCAGCCCGATCTTTGCCGCACCGCCTGCGCCCATCACCCTGACGGACGAATACGGCCCGGTGGACATCTGGCTCCTGCCCTTTTTGAAGCCCGCCGCCGTGCGGCACGTCTTCCCGGACGAGAAGATCGAGAGCTACAACGACGCCATCGGCTGTGTGCTGAACGCCTGTACACCCGACCCCGCCCACCGGAACGTGCTGGTGGCCCACCAGTTCGTGGCCGGGGCGGCGGTCTGCGAGAGCGAAGAGCCCAGCGTGGGCGGGGTGGACAGCATCGACGTCTCCCTCTTCGAGGGCTTCGACTATGTAGCTCTGGGACACCTCCACAGTCCCCAGAAGGTGGGGCGGGACACCGTGCGCTACGCAGGCAGTCCCCTCAAATATTCCTTCTCCGAGGCCCATCAGCACAAAGCCGCCCTCTTCATCACCCTGGGCGAAAAGGGCAGCGTCCGCTTCGAGGCCGTGCCTCTCACCCCCCGGCACGACCTGCGGGAGCTGCGGGGCAGTTACATGGAGCTCACGGACCGCCGGGCCTACGACGGCACACCGACGGACGACTACCTCCACATCACCCTCACCGACGAGCAGGACGTCCCCGACGCGCTGGCCCGGCTGCGGGTCATCTACCCGAACCTCATGCGGCTGGACTACGACAACCGCCGCACCCGAGCCGCCGAGACGCCCGACGCCGCTGCCCGGGCCGAGAGCAAGACGCCCCTCGAGCATTTTGCGGCCTTTTACGAAGCCCAGAACGGCCAGCCCCTCTCCGACGAACAGGCGGCGTTCTGCCAATCGCTCATCGAGGACATCTGGAAGGAGGACGAAGCATGAGGCCCCTGAAACTGACCCTGTCGGCCTTCGGGCCTTACGCCGCCGAGACCGTTCTGGACCTCGCCCAGCTGGGCAGAGGCGGGCTCTACCTCGTCACCGGCGACACCGGCGCGGGCAAGACCACCCTCTTCGACGCCATCACCTACGCCCTCTACGACCATTCCAGCGGCGGCGTCCGGGAAGGGGCCATGCTCCGCAGCAAGTACGCCGAGCCCGGCACCCCCACCTTCGTGGAGCTGGAATTCGAGGTGCGGGGACAGCGCTGCACCGTCCGCCGCAACCCCGAATACCTCCGCCCGAAAGCCCGGGGCGAGGGCTTCACCACCGAAAAGGCCGACGCCTGCCTCACCTACGCCGATGGCCGTCCGCCCGTCACCCGAGCCAAGGACGTCACCGCCGCCGTGGTGGACATCATCGGGCTGGACTACAACCAGTTCTCCCAGATCGCCATGATCGCCCAGGGGCAGTTCACCCGGCTGCTCAACGCTTCCACCGAGGAGCGGAGCAAGATCTTCCGCAAGCTGTTCCGCACCCAGCCCTACCAGCGTCTCCAGGAGCGGCTGCAGGCCGAGAACGCCGCCCTCACCCGCCAGCGGGAGGAGCAGAGCCTCCGCATCGGGCAGCTGCTCTCCGGCCTGAGCTGGGCCGAGGGGGACGCCGACGAAGCTGTTCTGGACGCGCTGGCCCCCCTCTGCGAGGCGGGCGGGCAGACGTCGCCGGAAGCGGTGCTGCCCCTTCTGGACGCCCTGCTGGCCGGGCAGGAGCAGGCGCTGAGCGCCGCCGCCTCCGCCCGGACTGAGGCCGAGGCAGAGCTGGACAAGCTCCAGCAGACGCTGGGCCGGGCCGAACAGGCCGAGAAGCTCCGCCTCGAGCTGACCGCCGCGCAGGCCCGTCAGGACGCTCTGCGGCCCGTTCTGGACGCCGCCGAGGCCGAAGCGGCCCGCCACGCCGGAGATGCCGCCACGCTGGACGCGCTGGCCGGAAAGCTCGAGCGGGCGAAATCTGACCTCGCGGCCTTCGACGGGCTGGACAGCCTCGAAAAGAAGCTTTCTGCCGCCCGGGACGCCGCCGCCCTCGAGAACGCCAGAGCTGAAAAGCGCCGCGCCGCCCTCGGGCAGCTGGACGGAGAACTGACCGCTTTGGAGCAGAGCCTCGCCTCCCTTGGGGGCGCGGAGGCCGAGAACGTGAGCCTTGAGGCCCGGGCCGAACAGCTGGCCCGGCGGGAAACGGCCCTCGCGCAGCTGGCTCAGAGCCTCGCCGAGGGGCAGCGCCGGGGGCAGGCCGCACGGCAGGCCCAGGAGCGCTATCTTCTTGCCGACGGCGCAAAGGAGCGCGCCCACGCCCTCCGAGACCACCTCGAGCGGGCCTTCCTCAACGCGCAGGCGGGCCTGCTGGCCGAAGGGCTGACGGACGGCACCCCCTGCCCTGTCTGCGGCAGCACCCATCACCCGAAGCGGGCCGTTCTGCCCGCCGAAGCCCCCACGCAGGCCCGGGTGGACGCGGCCAGACAGTCCGCCGACGAGGCCGACCGCGCCGCACAGGAAGCCAGTGCGGCCGCCGCCAAGGCTGTGGCCGCAGACCGGGAGGCCAAAGCCACCCTCCGCCGGGACGCCGAGGCCCTGCTGCCCGAGCGATTCACCTCACCGGAGGGGCCGGTGAAGCTGACCGTCTCGCTCTTAAAGACGGCTCTGGCCGAAGAAAGCGAGGCCCTGCACGCCGCACAGGAAGCCCTCGACAAGGCTCAGAAGCAGAATGCCGCCGCCCTCGCCGCCAAGGCCCGGCAGGAGGACGAGCGCCAGAAAAAGACCGCCCAGCGCTCCGCCCTCGAGGCCGAGGCACGGGCTTCCGCCGAGGAAGCCGCCCGGCAGTCCGCCGCCGCCAAGGCGCTGGAGGCTCAGTGTGCCGAGGCCCGGGCCGCTCTGCCCGCCGCCGGCCGGGAGGAAGCCCGCCGGGCGCTGGCCGGGCTGGAAAACGAGCGCTGCGCCCTCCGGGCCGGGATGGACGCCGCCGCGTCGGCTCTGGCCAGGGCCCGGCAGGACTGCGCCGCTGCCGAGGCCGCAGTCACAGCCCTGACGGCCCAGCAGACGGAGACGGGCGAAGCCGCCGACCTGCCCGCCCTCGAATCCCAGCGGGACGCCCTGACGGCCCGGCGCACCGCTCTCGCGGCTCAGGAAAAGGCCCTGACGGCCCGCCTCCTGCCCAACCGGAAGGCCGCCGACCTCTACCGTCAGCACGCCGCCGCCCGGGCGGAGCTGGAACGCCGCTGGCAGTGGGTGAACGCCCTCGCCTCTACGGCGGGCGGCACCCTCAGCAGCAAACAGAAGATCCGCCTCGAGGCTTACATCCAGATGAACTACCTCGACGCCATCCTCGTCCACGCCAACACCCGCCTCATGCAGATGACCGCCGGGCAGTACGAGCTGGAGCGGGTGGGTGCCGAGAACCAGCGCAGCCAGTCCGGCCTCGACCTCGGCGTCATCGACCACTACAACGGCACCCGCCGCAGCGTCAAGACCCTCTCGGGCGGCGAGAGCTTCAAAGCCTCACTGGCGCTGGCGCTTGGCCTCTCGGACGAGGTCCAGAGCGCAGCGGGCGGCATCCGGCTGGACACCCTCTTCCTCGATGAAGGCTTCGGCTCTCTGGACGACGAGAGCCTTGAGCAGGCCATCCGGGTCCTCGCCGGCCTCACCGAGGGCGACCGTCTCGTGGGCATCATCTCCCACGTCGCCGCGCTCAAGGAGCGCATCGACAAACAGGTGGTCGTAAAAAAGGCCCGCAGCGGGGGGAGCACGGTGGAGGTCATTGTGTGACCGATTCCTTTCTCTTCCTCATCGCCTGCCTTCTCAGGGCCGCGTCTTTCAGAAAGTCTTTTGCCTGCTCAGGCGGGCGGGTGGCATAGAACGCCTTGTTTTTCGGGACGTACGTCTCGGCGGGAGTCGGCCGCTCCCGGTCGCGGGCCATCCAGACCGTGGCCGCTGCCTGCCAGTTCCGCATGGGATTCTGGCCCACCCGCCAGCCGTTGGATTCATAGAACGCCCGGAACCGGTCGGCCTGAGCCTCCGTTCCGTTCTTCCGGATAAAGTAGTCTCGGACTTCACCCTCGTCCGGCGGACAAAAATCGGGCTCGCCCGGGGGCGGGAGGGGCGCGTCAGCGCAGTCAGCCTCCCCATCCGGGAGGACAATATCAGGCTCAGACTCAGAATCAGATGCAGAACCAGTATCAGAGACGGAATCAGAACCAGATACAGCCATCTTTGCCATCGGCGCATGGCATTTGCTATTTTTGCCACGCTCTTCGCTGTGCCAGCGGCTCTCGGCCCCCTTGGTACCCGCCTCGGCCCGGCGCTGGCGGGTCTCCTCCCACTTGCGGGCGTTCTCGTCGAGGCCCCCTTCCATAAAGGTCCACGCCATCCGGAGCATCGGGTCGGTGAAATCGGGCCGCTTCCCTTCGGGATAGGCCAGCAGTGCGTCCAGGAGCATCCCCTTCTGCTCCAGCGACAGCGCCCCCAGCGGGCGCTGCCACTCGCCAAATAAGATAACGCTGCGGTGTTTCTTTTCGGTCAATCCTCTTTCCTTCCTTTCCTTCTTTGTATTTTCCTTCGGCATCTACAACTCAATGTAGTTTGTCTTGTTCAAAAAGTCAACCTTTTTGAGAAAACAGTCGAAACGTTGTGGGAAAAGGCGTAAAAAAAGAACAGGGGGCTTTTCTGACTGGAAAAGCTCCTGTTCTTTTGTCGCAAAATATGCTATACTTATTTTGCGGCCTCGTCCGCCCATTTTAAGTGGGAGGGAGGTGAACCGCCATGGATTTATTTTTATCTCTGCTTCTGTCCGTCGCAGCAAATGTAATTTCGTACTACATTTGCAAGTGGCTTGACGGATGGTTTTCGGGCCGTAAGCACTAAATAAAGAAGACCCCCTTTCGGAGTTGCAGCTCCGTGAGGGGGTTTTCTTTTCGCTTTGGTGAACCACCATAAATATGTTTATCTCTGCACTTTTATTATATGCTGTCTTGCAAAAAAGTCAACCCAAATGCAGAAAGTTTATAAACGTATATTCCCCGCCGCCTCCGCACACCCTAGGTGCGGAGGTGTTTTTTATGGAATCTCTGACGCCCTTCATCCGCCATGAGCTTGAGGACGCGCCCGGGCCGAGCGGCCCGCCGGAGGAGACGAGCAGCGTGGTCAGCCCGCCTTTGGGCGTGGGACCCGGTCATCCGCCCGTCACGGAACCGCCAAAGCCGGGCTGCGGCTCCCAACAGCCGCCGTCGCAGCCGGACGGCCCGGATGTGCAGCTCCCGCCGCCGGAAGTCCCGCAGCCCCGTCCGGACTGCGGCATCCCCATGACCGACGGCACCCCTGCGGCCTGTCGGCAGAAGAATGCCGCCGAGTATCTGGCCGGGCGATCGCCAGGGGTGATGACCCAGTACGGCGGCGGGCTTTTCGGGGCCGAGCAGCATCTTCACAGCCGCGAGCCTGCGCCCGACGAAGACAAGAGCGGCGTTTTACAGTTGGTAGAGTGGCGCGAAGAAGCGCCTTACGGTTGAAAGAGATGTAAAATTCAGAAATTATTTTCCAATTACCTGTTGAAATCTTCGCGCGCTTCTTTTATTATGGTAGCAAACAAAGCAAAGGCAGGTAATGCACTATGGCAGAAATCAAATACGAGATCGTTGAGCGCATCGCAGTCCTCGGAGAGCGTCCCCGCGGCTGGGAGCGCCAGCTCAACCTCATCAGCTGGAACGAAGGCGAACCCAAGTACGACATCCGCGACTGGTCCCCGGACGGCACCCGCATGGGCAAGGGCATCTCCCTGAGCCACGACGAGCTGGCCATCCTGAAGGGCATCCTCGAGGATATGGAGCTGTAAGATGACGGACCGCGAGGAATTTCTGGAGATATTCCGCACCCACGTCACCCGGCCCGGCAGCGAGAAGCTGCTGGACTGGATGGACAGCAAGACGGACTTCTTCTCCGCGCCGGCGTCCACCCGCTTCCACGGGGCCTGCGAGGGCGGGCTGTGTGCGCACAGCCTGAACGTCTACCGCGTGCTCCACGGCACCTTCTTCACGCCGGACGAGGACAGCGAGGAGACCTTCGTCATCTGCGCACTGCTCCACGACCTGTGCAAGGCCAACTTCTACAAAAAAGGCACCCGCAACGTGAAAAACGAAGCGACGGGCCAGTGGGAGAAAGTCCCCAGCTACAGCGTGGAGGACATGTTCCCCTACGGCCATGGCGAGAAAAGCGTCTTCCTCATCGAGCGGTTCATGAAGCTGAAGGTGGAAGAGGCCGTGGCCATCCGCTGGCACATGGGCGGCTTCGACGACGCCGTCCGGGGCGGCAGCTTTGCCCTGTCGGGGGCCTTCGAGAAGTACCCTCTCGCCGTCAAGCTCCACATCGCCGACCTCGAGGCGACCTATCTGCTGGAACAGCGGAGCGAATGATACAAAAAAGACCATCTGTCTTTCGACAGGTGGTCTTTTTAACTCTTACTTTTCCTGCGGCATCAGCTTCGCAAGCTCGGCCAGGACCTCGTCGCCGAGGTGTTCCAGCTTTGTTTTCGGCTGACGGTCCGCAGCAGGCGGTGTCTGTGCTGCCGTCTCCGGGAACGGGACCGCGGGCTGTGCGGACGGAACATCCAGCTGCAGCGGGGCGGTGGATATTTTGTCCAGCTCGCTCCGCAGCTCCTCACACCGGGCGGTCAGCTCGGCGTTCTCCTTCCGCAGGGACAGCATGGTGCGCTCGTAGGCGAACATCCGTGTCTCATAGCGGCGAAGCTCGGCGTTGGCCGCGTTGAGCTTCCGGCTCAGCTGCTCGAGCTGAGTCGGCCCGGACGCAGCGGGCAGAGCCTCAGGGCAGGACTTCTCCTGTTCGGATGCCATCGCCTCTTCCACCTCCTGCAGTCTGCGCTGGGCGCAGCGATGCTCCCGGGCTGTCTCCCGGCAGAGCTGTTCCAGCCGATGCAGCTCCGGCGTCCGGCGGCTGCTCAGCCACTCCAGCGGCAGCGTCGTCTGTTGCTGCTCCACGGTACGGCCTCCTTCCGCTTTTTCTGCGCAAGGGGTTCTCTATTCTTGCGCTTATCTACGCTTGTTCAGGATCGCCAGCAGGTCGTCGTAGTAGCTGGTGTCGCTGTTCTCCTCCTCCACGGGCTTGGCGGCAGAAGCACTGCCGGAAGCGGCGGAGGGAGTGTTGACCTCGGCACTGAAGACAGCAGACGGAGCAGAAGCCGTCACGCCGGGAGCAGTACCGGCGGCAGCAGTACCCAGCGTGCTGCGCAGGCCGTCAGCGGCCTTGTTGTCGAAGCCGGTAGCCACGACGGTGACGCGCATCTCATCGGAGAGGTTCTCGTCGAAGGCAGTACCCCAGATGATGTTCGCATCGGGATGAGCGCTCTGGGTGATGAGGCCGGCGGCAGTCTCGACATCCTCCAGACCAATGTCAGGGCTGGAAGTGATGTTGATGATGACGCCGTGTGCGCCGGCGATGCTGGTCTCCAGCAGCGGAGAGGAGATAGCGGCCTTGGCGGCGTTCTCAGCCTTGCCGGCACCCTTGGCGCTGCCGACGCCCATGTGAGCGTAGCCGGCGTCCTTCATGATGGAGCGCACGTCGGCGAAGTCCAGATTGATGAAGGCCGGCACATTGATCAGGGCGGAGATGGACTCGACGCCCTGACGCAGCACGTTATCAGCGGCCTGGAAGGCGTTCATCAGGGTGATCTTCTCCTGACTGATCATCTTCAGGCGCTCGTTGGGGATGACAATGAGGCTGTCCACGTGCATCAGCAGATTTGCGATGCCCTGCTCAGCCAGGCCCATCTTCCGCTTGCCCTCAAAAGAGAAGGGCTTGGTGACGATGCCCACGGTCAGGATGCCCAGGTCGTGTGCCACCTCGGCCACCACAGGAGCAGCACCGGTGCCGGTGCCGCCGCCCATACCGGCGGTGATAAAGACCATCTGGGAGCCCTTCAGAGCGTTTGCGATCTCGTCCTTGCTCTCCTCGGCAGCGCGCTGGCCGATCTCGGGGTCGGCACCTGCGCCGCGGCCCTTGGTGAGCTTGGAGCCCAGCTGCACCTTGGTGGCGGCATGGTTCTTCGCCAGTGCCTGCTGGTCGGTATTCATTGCGATAAATTCAACGCCCTGCAGGCCGTCGCTGACCATGCGGTTGACGGCGTTGCCGCCGCCGCCGCCCACGCCGATGACCTTTATCGTCGTTACGTTTTCGTCCATTTCTTCGTCGAGCATGAGTGCCATATCATTGTCCTCCATCGGATTTTATCGTAGACCGCGCCTTGGCGCAGGATAGAACTCAACATTACTGCTACTATATAACAGTATCGTATCATCTTTTGGCCCCGAATGCAAGATAAATTTGCTTTTTCGATGGTATTTTTTTCACAGCGGCGTCAGGGGGCGGCATTTCTCTGCCAATTCGTCCCCCTAAAGAGGCCAGAACTTCCCACAGACCGGCATAACCCCGGTCGATATGACGAGTCTCTTCCACGAAGCTCTTTCCCTGTGCCGACAAAGCCGCCACCACCAGTGCCGCGCCGCCCCGCAGGTCGGGCGCAGTGAGGGTGGCTCCGTGGAGGCCGCTTTCCGGCAGCGGGCCGACGGAGAGCACCCGGCCCGACCATTTTACCCGCCCGCCCAGCCGCTCGAAGCCCTCCGCGCAGCCGAACCGCCGCTCGAAGATGACGTCCTCGATGCTGCTCTCTCCCTCGGCGCAGAGCATGGCGGCGGCCAGCAGGGGCGCAGCGTCGGTGGCGAGACCCGGGTATACCCCGGTGACTGTCTCTTATACACATCTCCGAGCCCACGAGACCGTACTAGATCTCGTA
>ENA-OYZJ01000453-OYZJ01000453.1-human-gut-metagenome-genome-assembly--contig:-NODE-453-length-9888-cov-3.863216_pt1 | contig 9888 bp, 10 predicted proteins | sample MGYA00243290_ERZ653475 | MGnify/ENA primary metagenome ERZ653475 (study PRJEB26926, sample SAMN06165003) | human gut metagenome | biome: ENVO:00009003; feature: ENVO:2100002; material: ENVO:00002003... | reverse complement strand
ATGGGTAACTCTCTTCTGGATGTTATCGTATTTGGAAGAAATGCAGGTAAAAAAGCAGCTGCAAAATGCAAGAACGTAGAGCTTGGTGAAATGAACCTGGATCATATCTACAAATATGCAGATGAACTGGACAAAGCAGGCGTACATACTGATAAGGTATCTCCATTACTGCTTCCAAAATACGCTCGCCACGAACAGCGCTAATAAGATACTCAGAATGTAAAAAAGAGCTCCCGGTATCGATAAGGGATTACCGGTACCGGGAGCCTTTGATATAATGCAAAAGGGATATGTCACCTCCCGGTGAATATCCCCAAATGAAAGAAGGGAGCTTACCAAAATGCGTGAAGTAGAAGTAAGCAGACTTACAGATGTCATCGAAAAACTCTGTATCGAAGCAAATGAACATCTTCCGGAAGACGTAAAATGTGCCATCACAGGCTGCCGTGCCTGCGAGGATGGCGAGATTGCAAAAGGTGTTCTGGACAAAATCGTAGAAAACTATGAGATCGCAGACGCACAGAACGTGCCGATCTGCCAGGATACCGGAATGGCATGTGTTTTCCTGGAAATCGGACAGGATGTGCACATTGCAGGAGGGGATCTTGCAGAGGCAGTCAACGAAGGTGTCAGAAGAGGATATGACAAAGGATACTTAAGAAAATCCGTTGTCAAAGATCCGGTCAGAAGAGGAAACACCGGCGACAATACACCGGCTATGCTCTACACCGAGATCGTTCCTGGCGAGCAGATCAAAGTTACCGTAGGCCCGAAAGGCTTCGGAAGCGAAAATATGAGTATGATCCGTATGTTCAAACCGTCCGCAGGTCTTCAGGGAATCAAGGATTTCATCCTGGAAGTTGTTGAAACAGCAGGCCCGAACCCATGCCCGCCTATGGTAGTCGGCGTTGGTATCGGTGGAACCTTCGATAAATGTGCACTGCTTGCGAAAAAAGCACTGATGCGCCCGATCGATTCCGAGAACCCGGATCCGTTCTACGCAGATCTGGAAAAAGAAATGCTGGAGAAAGTCAACAAACTCGGCATCGGACCGCAGGGCTTCGGCGGAAAAACCACAGCCATCGGCCTCAACATCGAGACAATGCCGACTCATATCGCGGGAATGCCGTGTGCAGTCAACATCAACTGCCATGTTACCCGTCATAAAACGGAGGTGATCTGATCATGGAAAAACATATTCAGCTGCCTTTAACAGAAGAACTGGCAAAAACACTGCATTCCGGAGATACCGTATATCTGACCGGAACTATCTATACTTCCCGTGACGCCGGACATAAGAGAATGTGTGAAGCGCTCGCAAGAGGAGAAAAAATCCCGTTTGATCCGACAGACGCTACGATTTACTACGTAGGACCGACCCCTGCAAAACCAGGCCAGGTCATCGGATCTGCAGGTCCTACCACCAGCGGCCGTATGGATGCGTATGCTCCGACCATGATGTCCGTAGGCGCAAGAGGAATGATCGGTAAGGGCGCACGTCTTCCGGAAGTTGTAGAAGCCATGAAGAAATATCATGGCGTATACTTCGGAGCCATCGGCGGAGCCGGCGCACTGCTTGCAAAATGCATCAAAAAAGCAGAGCTGATCGCATACGAAGATCTTGGCGCAGAAGCACTTCGCCGTCTGGAAGTAGAAGACATGCCGCTTTTTGTTATCATCGACTGCGACGGAAATAATCTGTATGAGATGGGAAGAAAAGAATACTTAGAAGCGCATAAAGAAGACTAAAGGTTACATTTGTAACGACGAAATACAAGAGAGACCATAGACCCGTCTGATTATTTCAGACAGGTCTCAAGCTGAAAAGACATCAGGGCATTAACACTTGCAAGCGACTTTCGGCAGAAAAAGAAATGAAAGAGGAAGAAAAACATGACTGTAGAAATGATAAGCCACTTACTGGAAGCACTGATGATCCTGTGCTTTGGCCTGTCCTGGCCGCTGTCCATTTATAAATCTTGGACTTCAAGAACAGCAAAAGGAAAGAGCCTTTACTTTGAGGTGTTCATCTGGATCGGATATATTTTCGGTATTGCCAACAAATTTATCAGCTATATGAACAACCCGGACAAAGACTGGATCTTTTTCCTTGCGTGGGCTTTCTATTTCCTGAACATTGCAGAGATCACCGTAGATATGGTGCTGTACTTCCGCAATGTGAAACTGGATAAGAAAAGAGAAACAGAGAAATAAAAAACAGCGGAATACAGTTAAACTTACAGAATCCCCGGCGGTGCGGCATTTGAGGCGGCATCGGCGGGGATTCTTACGTTAAAAAAAGTAAAGGGGTTCTTCTAAAAGAGGGATTGCGGGAACCGGAAAAGAACGGTATACTTGTGTATAGAATCTGCTTGACTTAAAGTGCACTTCATAGTTTAAAATAAAGAAAGCTGGAGATTTGCCGTGTCAGAAAAGAGAAGGTTCTGGCAGAGCAGAGGTTTCAGCTTTCTTTTTATGTTGCATCGTATGTGGGTGTGAAAGAAAAGGGAAAAAAGAAAAACGAGGTGAATGTTTTGGAGGCAAGAGAAGTATTAGAAAAAGTAAAAAACAACGAAATCTCGATCGAGGAGGCAGAGAAATATTTCAAAAAAGAGCCGTTCGAGGAGATGGGATATGCGAAGCTGGATACGCACCGTGAAATCCGGAGCGGATTTGCGGAGGTCATTTTCTGTGCACGGAAGGCGGATGAACATCTGCTGAAGATTTTTACGCGTCTGTACGAGCAGGATGGGGAGGTTTTCGGAACGAGAGCCAGTGAGCATCAGTATGAGCTGATCCGGGAAAAGTTTCCGGAAGTGGTGTATGATCCGCTGTCCCATATTTTGAAAATAGAAAAAAAAGACAAGAAGCGGATCGGCAAAATCGCCGTCTGCACGGCTGGAACCGCGGATATTTCCGTTGCCGAGGAGGCGGCGCAGACCGCAGAATACTTCGGTGCAAACGTTGAGCGTATCTATGATGTCGGTGTGAGCGGTATCCACCGCCTGCTGTCGCGTCTCGATACGATTCAGAGCGCCAACTGCGTTGTAGCCGTTGCCGGAATGGAGGGGGCGCTGGCGAGCGTGCTCGGCGGCTTGGTGGACAAGCCGGTGATTGCTGTTCCGACATCCGTTGGCTACGGGGCCAGCATGAACGGTCTTTCGGCGCTGCTTACGATGATCAATTCCTGCGCGAACGGAATTGCCGTCGTGAATATCGACAACGGCTATGGAGCCGGATATATTGCAACACAGATTAACAGAATGGGAGTACATCAAGATGAGTAAAAGTTTATATCTGGAGTGCGGGAGCGGAATCAGTGGGGATATGACCGTTGCAGCGCTGCTCGACCTGGGAGCAGACCGGGAAGTGCTGGAGAAATCACTGGAAAGCCTGAAACTGCCGGGATACGAAATTGCGATTACAAGAGTGAAAAAGTCGGGGCTGGATGCCTGCGATTTCAATGTGATTCTGGATGCAGAGCATGAGAACCATGATCACGATATGGCGTATCTGCACGGGGATGGGGCGGAAGTGCATGACCATCCACATGATCACGAGCATCATCATGACCACGATCACACAGGGGAGCATCATCACCATCATGAGCACCGCGGGCTGCCGGAGATTCTTGCGATTATCCGCAGCGGCGGTCTGACACCGGGAGCAAGAGCGCTGGCGGAGCGCATTTTCCAGATTCTTGCCGAAGCGGAAGCAAAAGCCCATGGCGTGCCGCTTGATCAGGTGCATTTCCATGAGGTGGGAGCTGTCGATTCCATCGTGGATATTGTATCTGCCGCTGTCTGCCTGGATAACCTGGCGCCGGATGAAGTCATCGTGACGGGTCTCAGCGAGGGAAGCGGCTTTGTCAGATGCCAGCACGGCATGATCCCGGTTCCGGTACCGGCTGTTTTAAATATCGTACAGGCACATGGCCTGACCCTCGTTCCGACCGGAATCCAGGGTGAACTGGTCACACCGACCGGAGCAGCCATTGTTGCGGCAATCCGTACCAAAGAGACACTGCCGGCATCCTTCAAATGTACCAGAACAGGTCTTGGCGCCGGAAAACGGACGTATGAGCGCCCGTCACTGCTGCGTGCGATGATGCTCGAAACAGAAGAAAACGACGAGAAAGATACGATCTGGAAGCTGGAGAGCAACATTGATGACTGCACCGGCGAGGCGCTCGGCTACTGCATGGGAAAACTGCTGCGATCAGGCGCAAGAGATGTCCATTACATCCCGGTCTATATGAAGAAAAACCGCCCGGCTTACCAGCTGGATGTAATCTGTGATGATACAACGCGGGAGATGTTGGAAAATATCATATTCGCCGAGACCACCACAATCGGCATCCGCCGCTGCCGGATGGAGCGCACCGTGATGAAACGCGAGTTTGCGACAATCGCAACCGAGTACGGCGATGCGACAGTCAAGATCTGCCGCCACGGCGAGATCGAAAAAATTTACTCAGAGTACGAGAGTGCCGCAGTAATTGCAGAAAAAAGCGGCATGCCGGTCGGCGAGGCTGGTGCGTGGATCGTACAGAAATATAAAGAAGGAAACAAAAAAGCATGAGATATTTAAAACCACATTTTTACGACCAGTTTGTATGCACCGCCGGAGACTGCCCGGATACGTGCTGTGCCGGCTGGCAGATCGTGATCGACGAGGATTCCCTGGAGCGGTATGGAAATGAGAAGAGTGAGTTTGGAAAGCGCCTGCGCAATTCGATCGACTGGGAGGAAGAGTGTTTTTACCAGAACAACCGCCGCTGTGCCTTTCTGAATGATGAAAATCTCTGCGATCTTTACAAGGAACTGGGGCCGGATTCCTTATGCGACACCTGCCGCCTTTACCCGCGCCATACGGAGGAGTATGAGGGTCTGCGTGAATTATCCCTGTCCCTTTCCTGCCCGGAAGCTGCACGGATTATCCTGTCCTGCAAAGAGCCGGTGCGCTTTCTGGAGGAGGAGACCGACGAGGAGGATGATTTTGAAGAGTTTGACTTCATGATGTTCTCCCAGCTGGAAGACACGAGAGATGTTTTGTTCCGGATTCTGCAGAACCGCGAACTGACGCTGCAGGAGCGCATGACGGCGGCAGAGCAGCTCGCAGAACAGTATCAGATCTGTATGGAGGAGCAGCGGGAGTATGATATCGATGACCTGCTTCGGAAGTATGACAAGCATCTGGAAGAGGGAACCTTAAGCGAGTGCGTGGCGGAGAGCCTTGCGGAAAAGGGTGTGGATGCTGCATCCTTTCATGCATATGACCGCCAGGTGAAGGAACTTGCCGTTCTCCGCGGTCTCGAGCGTCTTCGTCCGGAATGGGATACTGTGCTTGACGGCACAGAAAAAGCGCTGTATCAGAACGGAGAAACCGCTTATCAGGCCATCTGTGAAGAATTCCACCGCACCTGGGGCGCTGCAGGTGAACGCCGTGCAGAGTGGGAAAACATCGGTGAGCAGCTTCTGATGTTTTTCGTCTACACCTATTTTTGCGGCGCCGTCTACGACGACATGGTCTGTTCCAAAATGGAACTCGCGCTGTTCTCTGTCCGTTGGATTCAGGAAATCCTGGTTGCACGGTGGCTGGAAAATGGAAAAACGCTTTCCATGCACGACATCGAGGAGCTTTCCTGGAGATACGCGCGCGAGGTCGAGCATTCCGACGATAATCTGAATGCTCTTGAGGACTGGCTCTTTGAAACCTATGCGCCGGAAGGATGCGTACTGGAAGAGGAATAGCCCTGATATCCGAGGAGTTCCTTGTACATTTTCCACGATCTGTGCTAGGATAAAGATGTTGTACAGAAAGAAAAGAGGGAAAATTATGCAGGAAAAACAAAAGAAATGGATTCTGCGCATTGCGCTTTATCTGATTGGAATTATGGTGCTGGCACTCGGCATCACACTGAATACGAAGACAAACCTCGGTGTATCGCCCATCATTTCCATGCCGTACGCGGTGGCACAGATCTTCGGCTATGAAACAGGAACGGCGGTCTTCGTGGCGTATTTGATCTTCATCGTACTGCAGATCGTAAAATTCCCGCCGTTCCAGCTTCTGCAGGTTGCCGCAAGTTACCTGACGAGCGCCTTTATCACTATCTTCGACCGGATTCTCCAGGCACCTGATCAGATGGGAATGCGGCTTCTCGTTCTTGTCCTTGCCATCATCCTGACCGGAATTGGCGCCGCTGCGACCGTAGACGTCAACATCGTCCCAAACCCGGCCGACGGCCTGGCAAGAGTTCTCGGCGAGTGCTGCGGAAAGAACATGGGTTTCGGAAAAAATCTTTTTGATTTCTCCGCCATCGTCATTTCCCTTGCGATCGGCTTCATCGGAACCGGCCGCCCGGTAGGAATCGGAATCGGCACTGTTATAGCCATGGTCTGCACAGGAAGAGTCATCGCAGCATTCAATCATTTCGCAAAAAAGAAAATAGAAGAAATCACATCGCCTGAGTGATCCATGCCCCTGTCGAAAAACCTTGAGTTTTCGGTGGGGGTTTGTTATAATGAGAGACAGTGAAAGAAAAATTTTTTGATTTGTCATAAGGCGTTTGTTTGCGTTATGAGAAGTGCGAAGGAGGAAGTGGCAAATGAACTTAGTTATTACGATGAGCCGCCGGTTTGGTACGGGTGCGAGTATTATTGCGAAAGAACTTTCCGAGAGACTGCATATCCCGGTATATGATAAGGACGATGTAGAGCACGGCATGCGTGAAAATGCCTTTGAATCTGAGGCGGATGCGATCCGCGAGCTGGCGAAACAGCCGTGTATTATCATTGGACGGTGTGCTTCGGAGTTTTTGAAAGATAAAAGCAACGTCATCAATATTTATGTCTGCGCGGACAAAGAGGATCGGATCAAACGTATCATGAAGCTGTTTTCCCTGACAAGAGAGGCGGCTGAGGTGATGCTGGAAGAGACAGACAAGCAGCGTGCCGAGTATTATTACAAAAATACCGGAAAGACATGGGGCGATGTCAATAACTACCATATGATCCTGAATACCTCGGATCTTGGCATTGAGAACTGTGCCGATATTCTGATGCGGTATTTTGAAATGAAAGATTATATCTAAGAGATATTTAAAAAGAAATACATAAAAAATCAGGTGCTTCCCGAAAAAGAGAAGCACCTGATTTTTTGTGCGGTTTAGTAAGCCTGATACGTATTGCCATAACTCCGGCTGGAGAAGTAATTCTGTTTCAGAACCAGGAACAGTTCGGCATCGGTTGCATATTTGTACGGATACAGATAGAAAATACCGACAAGATTGCAGGTGATTCCGGAAAGAATATACCATCCGATAAAGGAGAGATCAAGAATAAATGTATTCATCTTTTCACCGTTCATCATTTCACGGCTGATGCGGAATGCTTCTTCGGTCGAAAGTTCCGGGTAGTCGGCGAGAAGATAAGGAACCATGCGGTATTCATAAGCTTTCACAATTCCAGGAATCAGAAGAAGCAGCGACCAGAGGAATATATAAAGATTTTTTAAAAACAGAGTCCACACAGTTTTTCCATAGTAGCCGTTCTGGAATCCGAACAGTATGTTGCCAAGTCCCGCTTTTTCCATCGAGTTTTCAATGAAAAACCTCGAGCCTCCTACCTCAAATGGTGCAAGAACAAAAATACGGATCAGAATAAAGGCAAGACCAATGACAAGAAGTACAATGCCGCTGAAGACAGTAAAAACAAATTTAACCGGTCCAAGCGGGGTGAATCTTTCTGCAAAGGATTCCACATTGAAGTTATCGGAAGAAATCGTAAATCCAGATATACCGACCGAGTTAGTCTGATGGCTGTCATTGTTGGAATTTCCAGAATTAGAAGTACCGCTTCCGACCAGCAGAGTCAGAATCAGGGCGGCTACCACACAGATCCAGTAATTGCGTAAAAATGCGGCTTTTCCGCGGGTTTTCAGTTCCTCTCGAGTCCACATAAAAAAGACCTCCCTCTTAATGTAAGTGTAAACAGCAGACAATTCTGCCAAGTCACGATTATCTTACCATGGGGCAGGTGAAACATCAAGACAGCTTAAGGAAAGTTTAAGAAATTGGCAGAAAGATTAAAGTGGAAATGTGCATTTTTAAATAAAGATTTTACTTGTGAAGCGGGGATGAATGTGCTATAATCTCTCCGGTGCGTCAGAACGCAGCGGGGCCGGGTTTCTCCGGGGTGTGTTCTGAAAAAAAAGAAACCTGTACGTTGAATTGACAAAGAGAGCGAGGAATCTACGTGTATCTGACAAAGGGTGAGTTTCTGCAGAAATTTGGGATTCTGCCGCAGGAATTTGAAGAGGCAGATATTTCCTGGGAAGAACTGCTGGAAATTGCGGATGATTATGAACGGCGCCGGCCGACGCTGGAAAAGATCCGAAAAGAATTCGTAGCAGAATTTCTGCAGGACAAGGAAAAAGAGATCGGACTGCAGTCGTACCACAGCCGCCTGAAGGACACCGAACATCTGGTGGAAAAGCTGGTGCGCAAGCGTCTGGAAAATTATGCAAAATACCGGAAAATGGATGCGACAAACTACATGCGTTATGTGACAGACCTGATCGGAATCCGGGGACTCTTGCTGTATCGGGAGGACTGGGTAAACTTCCATAAATACATTATCCACTGGTTTAAAAACGATCCGGAAAAATACATCCGTGATTACGGCCGTGACTACGACCAGAACGCATCGGGCTATATGGCAGAGCCGCCGAAAGTCCATACAAGACTTGGCGATTACGCCGACATCTATGTGAACTGGATTCCGGAGGAGAACATTCTGGACCGGAAACATTACCGTGCGGTGCATTACATTGTCGTTTACCGCGGCGTCTACATTGAAATTCAGATTAAGACGCTGTTCGAGGAGGGCTGGGGAGAGATTGACCACAGCATTCTTTATCCGCGGCGCAAGGGAAACGCCATGCTGACAGAGTTTTCCGAGCTGCTGAACCGTCTGGCGGGCATGGGAGATGAGATGGGATCGTTCTACCGCCGTCTCCAGGTTGTGCCGGATGAGAAGTTCCAGAGCAAGGAAACGATCGTGCGCAAGCGTGAATTAAAACCGCAGGTCAAGGCAGCGGTGGAAAAACGCGATCTGAACGAAATTCATACGATGGATGATGCCGTCTGGAGCATACTGAAAGAATAAAACTGCTTTTCAGACATGGGAAAGGATAAAAAATGGATGGAAAAAACACGGGCCGTATGGGCTTCTCTCATGCAGCAGAGGACTCTGCGGAGAATATGATGGCGGCAGTCAAAGCCGGAAAAATCCGAAAACATCTGATGGGAAATACCTCGCCGATCCGCTACGGAACAATGGAAAAACGCGAGATGACCGAATATACCGACTTTGTCCGGACGAAACTCTGCTATGAAATCCTGAATCTGCCCGGGGAGGAAAAATGAATACAATAGAAAAAATATACACAAACTACGACGGACTTCTGGAAGAATTTTCCGAGGAAGTAATCCAGAGCCGTTACGCTGTTTTTTACGAAGAAATCGAGGAATTTGCCAAGAGTCTCGGCATCCGCGAGAAAATCCAGATCAGCGAGTCGCTGTTGAGCCATGCAGTGCTGGACTATTTCACGGATATTTCCCGCCTGAAACATTTTCATCAGGCAAAGCATATCAATTCATTGAAAGTGATCTCCTATGAGACCTACTGGCTGCTGCGGAGAAAACCGATCCAGATCCTGGTGGAGGATGAGACATCGGATGCGATGGCATTTCTGAACGAAAAGTTCGTCTTTTCCCGGATTGCCAAATATCTGATGGGCGACGGAAAACGGGTGATTTTAAGTCCGGAGACGAAAAAAGGCTTTCTGAATTATCTCGATTCGCTGTTTTATTACCTGAAATAC
>ENA-OYZJ01000451-OYZJ01000451.1-human-gut-metagenome-genome-assembly--contig:-NODE-451-length-9950-cov-19.695503_pt1 | contig 9950 bp, 7 predicted proteins | sample MGYA00243290_ERZ653475 | MGnify/ENA primary metagenome ERZ653475 (study PRJEB26926, sample SAMN06165003) | human gut metagenome | biome: ENVO:00009003; feature: ENVO:2100002; material: ENVO:00002003... | reverse complement strand
GAGATCTAGTACGGTCTCGTGGGCTCGGAGATGTGTATAAGAGACAGGTATACAATGACATAACATATAAAAAACAAATTGTTAACCACTCTCCTATTACATTTATAAACTGTATATTACTACTGTAAAACAATCAGTATACTTTTGTGATTCAGTTAGATTGATTACATTTGTAATCTATTCACAGATATAAACTTCACAAACAAACAGGCATGATTACACAAACGTAAATATCAATAGTTGCAAAAACAATTAATCAAGGAATAAAATGCATTATTTACTTATGTATATTGAGAACTCTTCAAATCTTCTTTTACATTTTCTTCTGAAGTACCTCGCAAATCGTAAATCCTTGCCATATTTCCGCACATTCAGTCGATCAATTGTTTTTTTTCAATTCTAGAAGCTCTAAAATTGAATTAAACACCTGTATTATAATAAATTACACCTATTTCATCAATACCCCAATTAAGATCAACTAGAAAAATAACAGCAAAATATCCCAATTATCCCACAAATTATCAAAATGACATTTTATCAATTCAGGAAAAGAAAGATGATCCTTCCAATTTATGCAAAACCATTTATGCTAATACGATTTGCCATTCTATATTTATAGTCTGAATTAAATCAGATTTTTTCAATTTTGAAAATGAATATAACATAACCTCAAAAACTAGAAAAGAGAGAAATTACCAAAATCGAACTTAAAGAAGAGAAGCAAAAGATCTTCAAATTCCTTTCCATTCATAAAAGTCAGGAAAAAGAGAACAACAGATCCATTGTAAAATATTCGTCTATAAAAGAAGATTTGGTTATGAGTCTGACACAACTAATTTGCAGTATATAAAGAAGGCATATACTTAATCTGTTTTACAGTAAAAGTATATGCCTTTTTTTATTTAGAGTATTCAGTTTTCCTAATGCAAAATTTTAAACACTAATTCACGAAGAATATCTCCGTCAGACATTGAACTATTTTTCACTCCTTTTGATTTTGCATCGGCATATCGTATTTCACCAACAATCTGCATTGTCTTTACTCCACTATATTTGCGCATCGCAATTGAGTAATCCCGAGCTTGCCAAGTAGTTCTTAGCCCTAGCATATTAGCAATACCCTGCTCCGATTTATCAGGCGCATAATATGCTAACATCAAGTTTGAATAAAAGCTGAACAACAAAGACAATGTCATTTGAATTGGATTCGTTTTGGGATTTTCCTCAAAGTATTTTATTATTTTATTTGCTTTCAGAATGTCTTTTTCAACCAGAGCACTCCGCAATTCAAAGTTATTATAATCTTTGCTTATGCCTATGTTCTTCTCAATTTGTTCGGGAGTTACACGTTTCTGTCCCGTAGGCAAAGTGATAATCAGCTTTTCTAATTCACCTGTCAAACGACTTAAATCCGAGCCGACAAAATCAGCCAGCATAGCTGTTGCCTTAGGTTCCATATCTATTCCTTTTCTCTTCATGTAGGAAGCAATAAAGGCCGGAAGCTGGGCATCTTTTATCTTCTTAGACTCGAACAAAACACCAGTCTTTTCTACTTCAGCTGCCAACTTTTTCCTACGATCCAATGTTCCATGCTTATGGCATATCACCAAAATAGTGGAATGAAGCGGTTTCTGAAGATAGTACGATAATTCTTCGATGTTCCGGACCGCTTGCGCTTCTTTGACTACCACCACTTGGTGTTCGGACATCATAGGATAGCGTTTGGCAGCATTTATGATTGTCGCTACATCCACATCAGCACCGTACACTACAGTCAGGTTGAACTCTTTTTCCGTTTCGTTCAAGACATTATCAGTAATGTAATCGGCAATCAAATCGATATAATACGATTCTTCTCCCATCAAATAGTAGATGGGACGATACTGCTTTGCCCTCAGTTCTTTGAGGATGTCATCACAGGTCAGCTCTTGTTTTGCCATATATATTTTTTAGAAAGACCGGCAGTTACCAGTCGAATTTCAAGTGTTTTACAGTTTTCTTTGCATCAATAATCATACGCAGAGAAGCGATACCAATCTCAACATGCTCTTCTACATAGTTCTTGGTAACCAGATTATCGCTTTTATCAGTTTTCACTCCATCCGGAGTCATAGGCTGGTCAGATACCAATAACAATGCTCCTGTCGGAATATGATTGGCAAAGCCACAGCTGAACAAAGTGGCCGTTTCCATATCAACCGCCATCGCACGTGTCTTTTTCAGATACTCCTTGAATGCTTCGTCATGCTCCCAAATACGGCGATTGGTGGTGTAGACAGTACCCGTCCAATAATCACGGCCATAGTCACGAATGGACGAAGAAACAGCACGCTGCAACATAAATGCAGGCAAAGCGGGAACTTCAGGTGGAAAATAATCATTGGATGTTCCTTCACCACGAATAGCGGCAATAGGAAGGATTAAATCGCCAATTTGATTTTTCTTGTCGATACCACCACATTTACCTAAAAATAAGCAGGCTTTCGGATGAATAGCTCCTAATAAATCCATGATAATAGCGGCATTAGGGCTTCCCATACCGAAATTGATCATTGTAATGCCTTCGGCTGTAGCGGAAATCATATTGGCATCTCTACCCAAAATAGGAACATCAAACTGATTTGCGAAAATCTCTACGTACTTGTTGAAGTTAGTCAACAGAATATACTCTCCAAAATCTTCCAGGTTACGTTTTGTGTAACGGGGCAGCCAATTAGCTACGATTTCTTCTTTCGTTTTCATAATTATCTATTAAATTTGTGGTTCCAATAATGGAAACCGTTATTTAACTTACAAAAATAATAAATGTTATCGTTAAACCTACCAGTATTCGACACTAAAATAAACGTACGAAACGGAAAAAATGTAATTTTCGACGTGATTCGCAAACGATATGTCGCACTTACCCCGGAAGAATGGGTACGGCAACACTTTGTTCACTTTCTTATTGCGCACAAAGGATATCCGAACGCACTCCTTGCTAACGAAGTAATGGTTAAGCTGAACGGCACAACTAAAAGATGTGATACAGTACTTTACCGGAGAGACCTTTCAGCACGAATGATCGTAGAATACAAAGCTCCGCACATCGAGATCACACAAGCGGTATTCGATCAGATAACCCGCTATAATATGGTATTGAAAGTTGACTATCTGATAGTAAGTAATGGAATGCAGCATTATTGTTGCCGGATGGATTACGCCCATCAGAGCTATACCTTTCTTCAGGATATTCCCGATTATAACGCGCTATAAAGATAGTGTCACTATAAGGTCAGGATACTTACACTATACCACACACATAGTGTAAGTATCCCAAGCACATAGTGACACCATCTTTTTCTTGTCTCCGAAAGCTTTTCAATCGATATTCTATTTTTACATATCCGTATTTTTTTTCACATCATCATTTTTCTTCCTGCTAAACTTCTCTTGCAGTTTCTGCATCAATTCATAGAAATTAGGAATATAGACTGTCGCTAATAAAGTATTCATCGCCATACCGAAAACAACCGCAGTACCCAACGCTATACGGCTCTGCGCACCAGCCCCGGTAGCAAACAACAAAGGCATTACTCCCAATACAAAAGCAAAAGAAGTCATCAAGATCGGACGTAAGCGGACATGTCCTGCTTCGTATGCAGCCTCACGAATTGAGTTTCCTTCAGCACGGAAATCACGGGCAAACTCTACAATCAGAATACCATTCTTTGCCGAAAGTGCAACAAGCAGGATAATACCAATTTGTGTATATACGCTGACCGGAGTTCCCATTATCATACATCCTATCATTGCTCCCAACAAGGCCACTGGCAAACCTATCACGGCAGCCACCGGACTGGTCCAGCTTTCATATTGCGCAGCCAAAACAAGGAATGCTACAATCAAGGCCATGACCAGAACAATGGTGGTCGTATTTCCCGCCTGTGTTTCCTGATAGGCAACTGACGTCCATTCATAGCCAAATTCATCTCCCAGCTGTTCTTTAAACAAAGTTTCCATTTCTTGAATAGCCTGTCCGGAACTGCTTCCGGGCGCTACATTACAAGTCAAGGCAGCTGTTGAATACATATTGTAACGATTGATCTGATCCTGTCCCAACTGCTCTTCCACTTTGGTGAAAGAAGAAAGGGGGACCATCTCTCCTGCCGAATTAGCCACACTGAGTTTTAAGACATCATCAATGACGCGTTGTGCCTGATCACGCGCTTCGATCTTCACCTGATAAATATGACCGAATTCAACGAAATCATTAACGTATGCCGCCCCCATATAATAGCTTAATGTAGAAAATACATCATTCAGAGCAATGCCCATAAATTGCACCTTATCACGATCGATATTCAGAAAATATTGAGGGACATTTGCCTGATACTGACTGGATACAGAAGCTAAGGCCGGTTTGGAATGAGAAGAAGCAAGCAATGCGTCAATAGCCTGCTGCATTTCTGTCGGTCCCAGATTCCTCCGGTCTTCCAATTGAAGTTGCAAGCCACCGGAAGCACCCAATCCTGGAATAGCCGGAGGAACCATAGCAAATGCTTGTCCTGCCTGTATCTCCATATACGCTTCGCCATTAAAACGGTCGACAACGGCAGCAGCCGTATGCTCCTTCCCTTTCCTTTCGTCCCAGTTTTTCAGGACAACAAAATAGGTTGCGGAGTTACTTTGCTCACCTCCGCCCATCACGGAGAAACCAGTGATTCCAATGTAATTCTCCACTTCCGGATAAGAATCCAAAATAGCATTGATTTTATCCCCGACAGCTTGTGTACGTTCCAAGCTGGCTGCCGGAGGAAGCTGAACAACTGCAATAAAATAACCATCATCTTCATCCGGAATAAATGTCGACGGCCAACGCATAAAGAGTATTACGGCAATCACTGTCAGAATAGCAAAAGATACAAAAGAGATAAGCGGACGTTGAAGCAACCATTTCACCGTACTATCGTAGACTCCCTGTGTCTTATCATACGCTTTATTAAATCCTTTGTATATAAAGAAGTTAGACGGTTTGCTCTTTTCGAGGAATAGAGCACAAAGAGCAGGCGTCAGTGTCAGTGAGTTAAAACCGCTTAATACGGTAGAAGCAGCAATTGTCAGTGCAAACTGCTTATACAACTCCCCCGAAATACCGCTGATCATCATCGTCGGAATAAACACGGCAAGCAAAACAAGCACCACTCCGACAATCGGCTCCGTAATTTCCCCCATAGCTTTTGTGACTGCTTCACGAGTTGAATATTGTCCGGTCTCCAGCAATCTTGAAGCATTCTCAACCACCACAATAGCATCATCCACTACAATGGCAACTGCCAGAATCAATCCGAACAGAGTCAGCGTATTGATCGAAAAACCAAATGCCGCCATAACTGCCAATGTACCGATCAGCGATACAGGAATTGTGATACAAGGAATAATAACCGCTCTCCAGTTCTGCAAAAACAGGAAAATAACCAGTACTACCAGCAGCGTTGTCTCAAAAAATGTCACCATTACTTCATCAATAGAAGCATGAATTACATCCGTTGTATCCAAAGTTACGTTATAGGCTACTCCTGTAGGAAAACTGGTCGCCAGTTCCTCCATCTTAGCCTTCACTCCTTTTGAAACGTCCAGCGAATTGGAGCCCGGCTGCTGATAGATAGCAATCGCTGCGGTAGGCATCCCCTTCAATCGTGATACTACACTATAAGAAGCAGATCCCAAATCTATTCGCGCAATATCTTTCAGGCGAAGCATTGCCCCATCCTGTTCCCGACGAATGATAATATTCCCGAATTGCTCCGGAGAAGTAAGTCGCCCCTGTACATTAAGTGTATATTGAAAGGCATTTTTATTGTCCTGTCCGATCGGTTGACCGATATAGCCGGCGGACACTTCCATATTCTGAGACTGAATGGACTGATATACTTGTGCCGGAGAAATGTTCCGGATACGCATGGCTTCAGGATCCAGCCAGATACGCATGTAATAATCACCTGCTCCCATGACATTAACAGCTCCTACGCCAGGCACACGTGATAACTGATCGACCAAATTCAATTTGGCATAGTTAGTCAGATAGAGACTGTTGTAGACAGAGTCTTTCGAAGTCATTGTCAGGAACATGACAATGTTCGAAGACTGTTTCTGCACAGTCACCCCCTGTACCACTACCGGTTCCGGCAAGGATGATTGAGCAACACTTACCCTATTCTGGACTTGTACAGTAGCCATATCGATATCTGTACCGACAGCAAATGTAATTGTCAGAGAATATGCTCCCGAAGAGGAAGAATTTGAAGACATATAGAGCATACCGTCCACCCCATTCACCTGCTGTTCGATGGGGAGTCCTACCGTTTGGGCTACAGTTTCAGCATTCGCACCGGGATAGACAGCCGATACCTGAACCGTCGGAGGTGTAATCTCCGGAAATTGCGCCACGGGCAATATATTGAGTGCGACCAAACCGGCTACCACAATGAGCAGGGCAAGTACGGTAGCAAAAATTGGTCGGTTAATGAAAAACTTAGAAAACATAATATATAAGTTTACGATTAATATTTATATAAGGACAAACAGTTACCTGCATCGTCTGAAGATAACCAACAAGCCGACCACATCAGGGTATCGGCTTTATCTTCATTCCATCTCTGACCTTCATCAGAGCTTCTGTAACATATCGTTCCTGTGGTGAGAGTCCTCCCAACACCTGCCGTAAGGTATCATTAATCAGTTGTCCTATTTCAATATGCCGATAGTGCACTATGTCCGAATCATTGACGGCATACAGGAATTTACCGAGCTGATCGGTTCCGATGGAAGCCTCTTTCACAAGAATTGCATGATCGGCCTCTCCATAAGGTAAGGTAATGCTGACGTACAATCCACTCTTCAGTACTCCCTGCGGATTATCAAAATTGGCACGTACCATCAGAGTTCCTGTATTCAGGTCTACGTTCGGTGACAGATAATCCAGTGTTGCCGGATAGGATTCGGTACCTTCTTTCCCCAGCTGAACCATGATCTTTTTCGGAAGATCCTTCGTTGGCTGCTGATTGTTCATCGACATCTCCAGCCATTGATTATCAGCAACATTAAAATACGCATACATCTGATCGTCCTTATAAATAGTAGCCAGCGTAACCGGCTGCAAAGAACCGCCGACATAACTGCCGATATCCACTGTCGACTTGCTGATTGTCCCATCAAAAGGGGCACGAACATAACAATATCCTAAATTTGTACGCGCTGTACTCAAAGCAGCTTCCGCATTGCTGACAGCTGCTACTCCTTCTGTCACAGACGATTCCGACTGCAACACCTGTATCTGACTCACAGCATCACTTTTCACAGCCTCCTTCACACGGCTATAATTATTACGGGCATATTCCAATTGTGCCTGAGCAGTTTTCAGTTCAGCTTCCGCTTGTGCCACCTTATCATTATATAAGGTAGGTTCTATTACAAACAGCAACTGCCCTTTTTTTACCCGTCCGCCCGGTGCGTAAGAGACAGACTGTAATGTTCCGTTCACTCTGGCCACAAGATTTACAGTTTTCTCCGTTGTCAGATAGCCCGGATAATCTTTCGTCAAAGTGATGTCCTTCACTATAGGTTTCGCTACGCTAATTGCCAGAGTCGGCATTCCCTTCATTGCTCCGGCATCTTTTTTCTCCTTGCAACCAGTCAATACCGACAACACAAGAAAAATATACATTAGTTTTTTCATATCCGTTAGGTTATATTTTATTTATAGATTCTTTTATTCTCTCCAACCGCCTCCCAGCGCTTTATAAAGACTTATCAGTTGCAGTAACGAGCTACCCTGCGCCTGTACCAGTTGATTCTCATAAGATAACAAAGACCGTTGTGCATCAAGCACATTCTGAAAAGGAGAAAGCCCTTGTTTATAAAGTTCCAGTGAAAGTTTCAGAGTTTCGACACCTTGATTACACACTTCCCTCAAAGCTACAATCTGCTTGATCGAGTTCCGGTAGGAGTTCATGGCGTTATCCGTTTCCTGTACCGCAGTCAGAACTGTCTGATTAAATTGATTGATAGATTCATCCAACTGTGCCTTAGCCAGTCTTGTTGCATTCACTAATTGTCCTCCACTAAAAATAGTCCAACTCAATGACGGAGCAATCTCATAGGTCATACTTTTACTTTTCACCAGATCATTCAAATCACGGGCTGCATAGCCAAACGAACCTTTTAGAAAGATCTTCGGCAGCCAATCGGACTTGGAAGCGCCAAGTAATGCAGCTTGGGCATTCACACTTCTCTCCGCACTTCGTACATCCGGTCTTCTCAGTAATAAATCAACCGGCATACCTACTCCGATCGGTTCCATATAATCAGGTAATGTTCCAGTAGTTTCCAATACAGGACGTATTTCTTGCGGATACATACCCAGCAAAACAGCCAGTGTCGTAATATATTGATTGATACCTGCCTCTAATTGTGGTATAGAGGCTTTAGTACTGTATAAAACGGATTTGGCCTGTGCCACATCCAGCTTGGCAACAAGTCCGGTATTATACCGTACTTCCGTGATTTTCAAAACTTCTTCCTGAGAAGCTACATTCTTATTTACCACTTCAAGTTCCTGCTGCAATTCCCGCAGGTTAATATAAGCTGAGGCTACCTCTGATGCCAGAGAAACCATAACCGCCGCATATTCCTCTTTGCTGGCGGCAAAGTTTTCTTTCTGCGCCTTTACCCGTTTACGGATACTGCCGAAGACATCGATTTCCCAACTCATACTGAGTGCAGCATCGTAATAATGATCTGTAGACTGAGGTAAGGTACTGGTATTTCCACTGGTTTCCTGTCGGGTCCATCCAGCATTCAGTCCGATAGATGGAAAGAAATTTCCACGTTCTGCCCAAAGATTGGCACGTGCAGCAACTATACGATTAATTGCCATCGCTACGGAATAATTGCGATCTACTGCCAAAGCAATCAAAGAGTCCAGTCTGGTGTCCTGAAAAGACTTCCACCAGTGGTCGTCCACCGGAAGAGTCTGTTGAAACACTTCTCCACTCTCTTCCCATTCTTTAGGAAGAGGAGTATTCAAATAGCGGTTCACTGTCTGTCCAACCGCAGTTACAGTTGAAAGAAACAAAAGGAGCGATACGCTCCACGCTCGTACATTCATATTCGGTTCAGGTTTTTATGAAATGAAAAGATAACAATTCAAGGTTAGGTTTGTTTAAAGGGGTAGTAAAGTTAGAAGAAATAAAAAAAGCCCCGCAATAATGCGAGGCTTTCGAATACATATTCAAATATGGTACCTTATTCAGCAGTTTTTCTTCTGATTGCTCTTTTGGTAGTAGTAGCCGGAGCTTCCTCTACTTTATGCTCAATTTGTACACCAGCCAATTCCGGGTCGATCATGATACGTCCGCAATATTCGCAAACGATCACTTTCTTACGGGAACGGATGTCCAACTGTCTCTGAGGCGGAATCTTGTTAAAGCAACCACCGCACGCGTCACGTTGTACATATACAACGCCCAATCCATTGCGGGAGTTCTTACGGATACGTTTGAATGACTGCAACAAACGCGGTTCAATCTTAGTTTCCAGATCTTTGGCTTTATCTCTTAGCTTCTCTTCTTCCTGTTTAGTTTCAGAGATAATTTCATCCAGTTCGCCCTTCTTCTGTTCGAGGTCTTTTTGTCTTTCGCTGAGTATTTGTTCATTCTTTACTACTTCAGCTTCTTTTTCTTCTCTGTCCGCACTGAATTCTTTGATTCTTTTTTCGCAAAGTTCGATTTCCAGACTCTGGAATTCAATTTCCTTCGTCAAGAAATCATATTCACGGTTGTTGCGGACGTTGTCTTGTTGTGACTTATATTTTTCTACTGAAGCTTTTGCCGTTTCAATTTCTACTCTCTTACCTGCAATAGCAGATTTCAGTTCATCCACTTCAGCTTTGATCTTGTCGATACGGGTAC
>ENA-OYZJ01000439-OYZJ01000439.1-human-gut-metagenome-genome-assembly--contig:-NODE-439-length-10421-cov-4.696990_pt1 | contig 10421 bp, 10 predicted proteins | sample MGYA00243290_ERZ653475 | MGnify/ENA primary metagenome ERZ653475 (study PRJEB26926, sample SAMN06165003) | human gut metagenome | biome: ENVO:00009003; feature: ENVO:2100002; material: ENVO:00002003... | reverse complement strand
ATCTACACTCGACTAGTCGTCGGCAGCGTCAGATGTGTATAAGAGACAGGGCCAGCGCATTGCCGCCCTCCATGCCTGCCTGAGAGAGCATGACCAGCGCGGCAATGTTGTATTTTTCCAGGAAGGAGACATCCATCACACCGCCGACGTTTAAAATAACAATCGTGTTGTCATAGCACTCTGTGATGGCTTTCAGTTCTTCCTCCTCCTGCTCCGACAGGTAATAGTCTCCCGGCTCCGCCTTTCGGTCTGCGCCCTCGCCGGAAATGCGGCTGATTACGTAGATGGCGTCTGCCGCCTCCGTTTTTGTAATGGCGCTGCCCTTTGGCATCTGCATCGGATGGCTGGCATGTGCACGGTAGAGGGAATCGAAATTACCCGGCTCGGAAATTTCATAGATGTAATCTTTCCATTCCTTATAGCTTTGCCCGTACGCGGCATCGTATGCGTCAAGCCATGTATCGGTTGTGATGGTAAAGCCGGCATTTCGCAGGCCTTCATCGATGCTGACATTGCTTCGGTTATTCACGGAGCCGGAGCCCGTGCCGCCTTTGATGGTGTGGCGGGCGCCGCCCCCGTACAGTGCCACGTTACTTCCTTTTTTCAACGGCAGAACTCCGTTGTTTTCCAGCAGCACGATGCCCTCTGCAGCTGCTTTTCTTGCAATGACGCGGTGCGCACGCTCCCGCTCTGACTCCGCCTGATTTCTTGTTCCGGAAATCCCTCTTGTTCGCAGTTTCATCTTGCAAAAATCCTCCTTTTTCCCCACCGGCAGATCTGTTGTCTGATTTTTTCCACAGAAACAAACATATTTGCCTCATTTATCCTCCATTATAGCTTTGTTTTCCACTTTTTGATAGATTGCTTTTTGATCTTTTCCGGGCAGATTCTGACCAAGGCAGCAATACGGCTCTTCCGGAGTTTTCGATTGAATTTTTTCCGCCATTGCCCTATACTGATAACAGATAAGTAACAACGATTCGGAGGATTTTAGTTTTATGCATATGCCAGAAATTCAATCTGTTTTAAAAGAGAAGAGCATTTCTTTTTCTTATGTCGAAGAGGATAACTGCGGAAGCATCGACTTCGAACACCGCGGTCTCCGCTACCATATCTGGGAATACGCTGACGAGGCGGAGCCGGTCGGCGTGGAGACGAATCTGCGGTATGCGGGACGGGATGAAGAGATCGAAGGGGATTATGACAGTGTGCTTGCGGAGCATTTGAAGAAAGAATTTTAAGAAACACGGTAACGTTGGAACGATCAGAACCGATTTAGAAAGGAAGTGTGTTTTATGACTCCTGCTTTACAGCCCCAGGTTGAAAAAATCACTCTGGAACAATACGAATTACTTCCTGCGGAACAGCGTGTTGAAGTTTTCGACGGTATTGTCTATGACATGGCCAGTCCGTCGCAGACGCATCAGGCATTGTCCATGCAGCTTTCCACTGTAATCAATAACTATATTCTTCGCAAAAAGGGGCCTTGCAGTGTTTTTACTGCTCCTTTTAATGTGAAACTGGCGGATCAGCCGCTGACTATGGTTCAGCCTGATATTATGATCATCTGCGATAAGGACAAACTGGACGGAAAACGCTGCAACGGCGCGCCGGATTTCATCATCGAAATCGTTTCGCCAAGCACTTCTTCGGACGATTATATTCGAAAGCTTTATTATTACAAAACGTATGGCGTCCGAGAATACTGGATCGTAGACCCGAAAAGGAAGCTTGTTACCGTGAACTATTTCGAAGGGAATCTGGTCAGTGTACAGTATTCGTTTGATTCTGTGATCAAGGTTAATATTTACGATGATTTATTTATTAACTTTGCGGAGATTGCGGAATTGTCAGGGATTTGATTTTTCAGATCTCCAATGCCGCCAGAAACAGTTCGTAGAAATCGTCCTTGCCTTCCAGTGCCGGGGAGTTTTCTCCTCCGCCGTTGGTGCTGCGCTTGATTTCGGCATAAAATTCTTTCCCTGCCATGGCAAGATCCATTTCGTAGATTGCATAGCCCCGGTCGCGGCAGATGGTACAGAAGGCGCGGATCGGGTTTGGATCGGTTCGGGTCCGCAGATTTGTTTTTTCTGTCAAGCAATTCGGAAAATCCCGGAGCACTTTTTCGCCCCGGGATCTCCTGATTTGTTCTGTTGTGTAGCTCTGTTATGTAATTCCGTTGTGCAGCTTTTCCGCTCTTATGCAACTACAACTTCGTTCGCATCTGCCGCGAGTACAGCCTCTTTCTTCTCGTTTCCGACGAATACTTCTACTTTCAGTTCGGTATGTGCACCTTCTACGAATACTTTCACTGTGTCGCCGTCTTTCACTGCTTTTACGGTGAATACATTGTTTCCGTGGATATCCGGAACTTTTGTCTCGGCTGCGTCTTTTAACTGATATACGCAAACAGTTGCGTGGTCAGCGTAGTCGTAATCCGGTCTGGTGTCGCAGTTTCCTCTTACTACGATGCTGTTCTCTCTTACATACAGCGGCATGGAGAAGTAGTCGTAGGTTCCCTGGAACCATCTGCCGCCCTCTTTTGTCTCGCCGGTCAGAAGCTCGGTCCAGGTGCCTTCCGGCAGGTAGTACTGTGCAACTTTATCCTCGCGGAATACCGGTGCTACCAGAAGGGCATCACCCAACATGTACTGCTGATCCAGATACGGAACGGCCGGGTCGTTCATGAACTCGAATACCATTGGGCGCATTACCGGGGTTCCTTCCTCGTGTGCCTCTACAGATTTCTGGAAGATGTACGGCATCAGAGAGCATTTCAGGTTGGTGAAGAATTTTACAACGTCGCATGCTTCGTCATCGAACAGCCACGGCACACGGTAGCTTCCTGATCCGTGCAGACGGCTGTGGGTAGACATAAGTCCAAATGCGCACCATCTCTTGTACAGATCCGGTGTTGCGGTGCTCTCGAATCCGGAGATATCATGGCTCCAGAAGGAGAAGCCGCTCATTGCGAAGGAAAGACCGCCGCGCAGGGTTTCTGCCATGGACGGATAGTTTGCAGAGCAGTCACCGCCCCAGTGTACCGGGAATTTCTGGCTTCCTGCTGTTGCACTTCTTGCAAACAGAACTGCCTCGTTCTCGCCTTTTACTTCTTTTAACAGGTTGAATACTGCCTGGTTGTACAGGTATGTATAGTAGTTGTGCATTGCCTGCGGATCGCTTCCATCGTGGTAAACAACGTCAACCGGGATTCTCTCGCCGAAGTCGGTCTTGAAACAGTCTACGCCGCAGTCCAGAACGGTTTTCAGTTTGCCAGTGTACCATTTTACGGCATCCGGGTTGGTGAAGTCTACCAGACCCATACCAGCCTGCCAGTTGTCGGTCTGCCATACGCCTCTGCCGTCTGCTCTCTGAAGGAGATAGCCGTTTGCTGCACCCTCTTTGAAGAACGCGGTTCCCTGTGCGATGTACGGGTTGATCCATGCGCAGATGTGCAGGCCTTTGTCATGATATTTCTTTAAGGTTGCACGGATGTCCGGGAAGCATTTCTTATCCCACTCGAAATCGCACCAGTGGAATTCATGCATCCAGAAGCAGTCGAAATGGAATACGCTCAGCGGAATATTTCTCTTCTCCATTCCCTCGATGAAGGATGTGGTGGTCTCTTCGTCGTAGTTGGTGGTGAAGGATGTGGACAGCCACAGACCAAAGGACCATGCCGGAGGAAGTGCCGGACGTCCGGTCAGTGCAGTGTACTCGTTCATGATCTTCTTCGGTGACGGGCCGTGGAACAGATAATATTTGATTCTCTCGCCCGGTACGGAGAAGCCGACATACTCAACTTTTTCGCTTGCTACTTCGAAGGAAACGTTGTCGGTGCTGTCAACGAGAATACCGTAGCCGTTGTTTGTCATATAGAATGGTACGCATTTGTATCCGATCTCGGATGCAGTACCGCCGTCTTCATTCCAGGTATCGACAACCTGTCCGTTTTTCACGAATGGGGTGAATCTCTCGCCAAGGCCGTATACGCACTCACCTACGCCAAGGGACAGCTCACTTACCATGTATGGCTGATATTTTTCGGTCATGTAGTTCGGTGCCGGCAGCATGGTGCTCTGCTTGCGATCCCATCTGATATAGGAAAGGTTGCGGAATCCGCTTCCGGTCAGGACTTTTCCGTCTGCCTCGAAGGTGTAAGCGAAGATTCCTTTTCTCTGTACGCGTACCAGTACGCTTCCGGTGTCGAGAACTGCCTCATCGTCGTTGATAGTAACGGTTACGTCCTCGTATACGCTCTCTGTTTTGTCGAAGGACGGAACTTTGTTGTCGTATGCTTCATAGTGCCATGCTTCCATGGAGATGGTATCCGGTGTGTGTGCCACGAACTCAACGGTGATGGTCGGCAGGTTCAGGGTCATACCTCTGTGCTCGATCGGGCGGGTGGTAGCCAGGATACGCATACCGCCTGGGATCTGCTCTACTTCATAAGCCTGCATTGCATGGGATGCATTTGCTTTTTCACTCGGAAGCCAGTAACCTTCTGTGAATTTCATCTTTTCATTACCTCCTGATTGGATGAGCCTGAAACAGATAGCTGAAAGCACTTTCTTTTCATCAATCTTTACAGAATTATTGTTTCAGGCTGACATTTTTTGGTAATTTTATACTACCACACTCTTGCTTTCGAAAACAGGGCGGATTCTGTGAAAAAATACGGCGATATTATCTTTTTCTATCTTTTTGGTGTATTCGGAGGCTGAGATGCAAAACGGGAGTGTGCCCCGCAGACGTCTGCAAAAGACACACTCCCGTTTCTCTTCTGTTTTTTCTTATGCTACAATCAGATACGCAATGACGGCCAGCAGGATCTGCAGGATCCCAAAGCGGATCACAACCTGACTGTCGGACCATTTGTATTTCAGGCGGACATGGTCATGCAGCGGTGTTCTTGTATTTTTGAGGATCGCGATTTTCAGGAAACGGAGTAAAAATACTTTGACAAGACCGATTCCTCCGTCGACGATCATCACGCCTGCCATCAGCAGATATAAGAACGGATGGCGGGACTGCATGGCAAGGATGGCGATGTAGAAGCCAAGTGCTCTCGAACCGGCGTCTCCCATCAGCATGCTGCTCGGCGAGGTATTGAAATACAGGTACGCGAGAAGCGCTGCCACGAACAGGTAATTGGCTACGGTGAAGCTTCCGAGGACATCGTGGAAAATCATACTGAACGCGAAGATAACCACACAGGAAAGGCTCGCGCAGAGTCCGTCGACACCGTCGGAACAGTTCGTAACGTTGATCGAAATCCAGATCAGGATGATGCCGAGGATTATGTAGATCACTTTCGGAATCGTAAGGGACATGCTTCCGAAGTAGATCGTGGTGGAATTGTAATTCACAAAGGTGATGACGGTCACAATGGAGATGACGAGGTCAATCGCGCCTTTTTTGTAATCGCTCCACGGGGTTTCGGATGCATCATCGAGGTAGCCGCTCAGCATGATGCAGACGAGCAGGATCGCGTAGATCACATACTCGGCGCTAAGAGGCAGGAACAATACGCTTCCGATCAGGAAACAGATGACGATCACAAGGCCGACGCCGCGCAGTTTTCCGCGGGAGAGGCCGCCGTTTACGGCAAATTCTCTGCCGTGATCGCTCGGCAGAAAGGAAAATGGATGCTTTAACGCCAGAAAGGTCAGCAGAAAGGTGACCACGATTCCCAGCATGGCGATCTGGCCGGGATTTAAAAAATTACTCCATACTTGATACATACGTTTTCTTCCTTCACTTTTCTTTAGATTGAGTTTGCACGAAGCCGTATGTGACGTGGCTTTGTGTTCATTTATTATAACAACTTCATACAAAAATTGCTATACCCAATTCGGGGGTTTCGTGATAAGATAGTGATACACTAAGTTGAACAAAAAAGGAGTTTTTTATGCCACGCAAAGATCATCTGCCGCGCCAGACACGCCAGGAACACATCACGCTGCAGCCGAACCGCAGCATCGAATTTCGTGTAACCGACGATTTCGGCAGTTTTTCGCCGCCGCACTGGCACGACGCGCTGGAAATTATTTATATTCTGGAGGGTTCCTCCATTGTCACGCTCTCGGACCGCACAAAGACCGTCCTTCCGGGTCAATTTCTGCTGATCAATTCCGGTCGTATCCACACGGCGCGCTGTCCGTCCACGGGAAACCGCTCGATTCTGATGCAGATTCCGGATGCGTTCCTTGCGAACTATCTGCCTGATCCGTCACAGCTCTGGTTCTCGATTGACTACGACAGTACGAATCCGGAAGTGCAGAAAAATATCAGCCAGTTCCGGCGTCTTCTGCTTTCGATGATGCAGCTTCATGAGGAAATGCCCGACGGCTATCTGCTGACGTTCCAGCGGGAGCTTTTTACGTTTCTCGATCTGCTCTACACGAAATTTTCTGAGAAGAGCCCGCTTGCGCACCACCCGATGAGCTCCCGGACGCAGACACGGCTCGATACGATTCTGACGTACACGCAGGAAAATTACCAGCGGCCGATTACGCTGAAGGAGGCTGCCGATGTTGTCTCGCTGCAGCCGGAATATTTCTGCCGGTTCTTCCGCCAGAACATGGAAACGACGTATCTGGAATATCTGAATTCCTACCGTCTTTCCCGCATCTACCGCGACCTGATCGCCACGGATCTGCCGGTCGGCACGCTCGCGGAAAAGCATGGCTTTACAAACGATAAGCTGTTTCACCGCCTCTTCCGCGAGCGGTTTCACACGACGCCGCTGCAGCTTCGGAAGGCAGCACGCGAGAAAGGATCCTGATAGCTTTCGCTGTTTTTATATCTTTGAGAATGGGAGTTTAACACGATGACAAAAGAAAAACTGGCGCTTGCCGTCATTGAACGTTTGAAACAAGAATATCCTGACGCCGACTGTACGCTTGACTATGACCAGGCGTGGAAGCTGCTCGTCAGTGTCCGCCTGGCCGCACAGTGCACCGATGCGCGGGTCAATGTTGTGGTGGAGGATCTCTACGCAAAGTATCCTGATATCGATGCGCTGGCAAACGCGACACCGGAGGAAATCGAGGAAATTGTGCGGCCGTGCGGTCTTGGAAAGAGCAAGGCACGCGACATCAACGCCTGCATGCGCATGCTGCGCGACGAGTACCACAGCCAGGTGCCGGATGACTTTAACGCACTTTTGAAGCTCCCGGGCGTGGGACGGAAAAGTGCGAACCTGATTATGGGCGATGTATTCAAAAAGCCTGCGATTGTGACGGATACGCACTGCATCCGGCTGTGCAACCGCATCGGGCTCGTGCATGACTGCAAGGATCCGAAGAAGGTGGAGATGGCACTCTGGAAAATTGTGCCGCCGGAAGAAGGAAGCTCGCTCTGCCACCGGTTTGTGGAGCACGGACGCGAGGTCTGTACTGCGCGGACGACACCGCACTGTGAACGGTGTGTGCTCGCGGATATCTGTGAGAAGAACGGCGTAGAAAAATAGCATTTTTCTATGCGTTTCCATGCGAAAAAGGCTTTTGCATACCGGACAGATTTTTCTGATTCTGTCCCGGCTGCAAAAGCCTTTTTGTTTCTATTTTTTATACGACCGAAAGAAGTCCGTCAGCGCTTTCAGCGTTTTCCCGAGCACCTGCACTTCCTCTTCTCCGAGTTCCGCCATCACGGCATCCGTCATCTGCTCGTGGAATTTTGCGTGATGATGGAATGCCTGCCGTCCCTTTCCGGTCAGGTGGATGTAGACGATCCGGCGGTCCTTCTCGCTGCGCTCCCGCTCGGTGTAGCCTTTTTTCACCAGACTGTTCATCGACGTTGTCAGCGATCCGACCGTGATGTCGAGCTTTGCCGCGATCGATGACATATTGCCGCCCTCCAGGCCGACGGCTTCTATGATGTGCATATCGTTGTTCGTCAGATCCTTGAAATCCTCGGTGATGATCGCCTCTTCTTCCAGTTTTTGTATCTCGTGAAACAGATGGACCAGTGTCTCATTGATGATTTCTCTGTTATCCACTCCTCTTCCCCTTTCCGTCTGTTCTGTCCCTTCTGAACAGGGTTCCGCTCTTTCTGTCTGTATTGTATCAAAAAAGTTCCGGACAAACAATACCAAAAACTGCCTGGGAAATGGCGGATCGCTCCGTGCCGTTTCCCAGGCAGTTCTGTTATGTTTGATTCAATTACATCTGCCCTTTTTTCTTTAACCGTGCAAAGCAGATCATGAAAAAGCAGATGCCGTATACGGTTGTGATCGGGGTGGATATGCCGACGAAGGTCAGGTTCGTATTCGGCAGGTGTGAGAAGAACAGCGCCAGCGGAATACGGATCAGGCAGGCGGAGGTGATTCCCTGGATCATAACCGGGATGCTGATGCCGCGGCCGTTGAAGTATCCGATGCTGCTGAACAGCACACAGGTCAGAATACATTCCGGTGCGAAACCGCGCAGGTAAGCGGCGCTCTGCTCAATAACGGCCGGATCGCTCGTGAAGATTCTGGAGATGACACTTCCACCGAAGAAACCGATGCAGAAAATCACAACTCCAAGAGAGCAGCCCGTTGCGATTGCGGTGAGGAAGCCCTTCCACGCGCGGTCTTTCTTTCCGGCTCCGGTGTTCTGTGCCACGAATGCTGACACAGACTGCATCACAGAGGACGGGATCAGCATGATGAATGAGGTCAGCTTCTGCGCCACACCGTATCCGGCGGACGGCATAAGGCCCATGCCGTTGATGATCGAGTTGATCACAAGGAAGGAAATCTGTACGGTCGTCTCCTGCAGCGCGATCGGCACACCGACGTTCAGGACTTTCTTCAGCTCGTCATGGTCGATGCGGCAGTCTTCTTTTTTGAATTCAATCGGCAGATTGCCTTTTTTCAACACACCCATGGAGGCGATGACAGAAATCAGCTGCGCCAGAACCGTCGCAAGCGCTGCTCCCGCAACGTCCAGTTTCAGCACACCGACGAAGAACAGATCTCCGGCAATATTGGCTGCGCAGGCGATGCCGACGAATAAAAGCGGCAGATTTGCATTACCGATTCCGCGAAGCACGCTGCTGATGACGTTGTACGCGATGATGATCAGAATACCGCCGGAACAGATCCGCAGGTAGAGGACGGTTTTGTCAAAAGACTCCGCCGGAACCTGTAAAATATTGGCGATCGGACCTGCGAACAGCTCCAGAATCACCGTCATGGCGATACCGATGATGGCGAACAGAACAATCGAGGTTCCCACGGTTTTGCCGGCCTTATCCGGCTTGCCCTCGCCAATGTGCTGGCCGATCATAACGGTCGAACCCATCGCAAGGCTGGTGATGATAAATGTTACCATCTGCATGAAGTTGCTTCCGGTTCCGACAGCGGAAATACTCGACGCATCGCCGAACCAGCCGACCACGAGAAGGTCGACCGCACCGTAAGCCGCCTGCAGAATCAGCGCGCCGAGCACCGGCAGCGCAAAGCGGATCAGGGACTGAAAAATCGGTCCCTCTACAAACGATATTTCTTTCTTATTTTCTTTTGCCATTGTTTTTCACTCCTTTTATTCCCGGCATCGTTTCCTGCATCCGTGTGATTGCATGCACAAATTCGTCCACCACCGCGTCGTCCAGATCTGGCAGGCGGGATGCCCATTCCCCGTGAAAGTGCGTCACGCGGAGTTCCACAAACTCTTTTCCCTCTTCGGTCAGTGTCAGGTTGATCACGCGCTTATCTTTTTCATCCGCCTGTTTCACGAGAAGATTTCTCTCCTCCAGTTCCTGCACCAGCTTGGTGATGCTCGGCAGCGTTGTGTTCATATAGCTGCTGATGTCGCTGACGCGGCAGAAGCCCTGCTTTTTCTGAATCTCATTCACCGCATCCAGCACATGCACCTGCCGCGGCTTCATACCGTCCGGCAGGTCCGGCAGATGTTCCACGAGACGCTTGGCATCGTAACACGCATCCAGGAACTGCTTTAATTTTTCCTGTGTCATGGAAAAGGTTCCTTTCTGTTTAAAAATTGGTTATCTTTAGTAATTACTTTTGATAAGTATAGCAGGAAATGAAAAAATGTCAAGAGGGAACTGATGATAAAAAAGAGCTGATTGAAAGTTCTGGCAATGCCAGATTCTTTCATCAGCTCTTTTCCATTTCGACCTGTAGTTTTATCCGTCTACAAACTCTTTTTTAATTTTTGGCAGGTCCATATCTGCTGCCGTGTTTTTACTATATGCAATTACTACTTTATATCCATTTGTCACTTTCAATGAGCTGCATTTCGGTGCCCCCCGCCGGATTTTATGCTTCTGATCGTCTTTTCCAGTACCTTCATCTCAATCGGTTTTGAAACATGGGCATTCATACCAGCTGCCAGAGAATGCTGAATATCCTCAGAAAACGCATTGGCGGTCATAGCAATGATTCTGTCTCTTATACACATCTGACGCTGCCG
>ENA-OYZJ01000432-OYZJ01000432.1-human-gut-metagenome-genome-assembly--contig:-NODE-432-length-10544-cov-11.549242_pt1 | contig 10544 bp, 9 predicted proteins | sample MGYA00243290_ERZ653475 | MGnify/ENA primary metagenome ERZ653475 (study PRJEB26926, sample SAMN06165003) | human gut metagenome | biome: ENVO:00009003; feature: ENVO:2100002; material: ENVO:00002003... | reverse complement strand
ACTGCCTGACCTGTCCCGCCGGGACGGTTCTCTTAAAAACACCATATAGATTTTTGTACGCCGCCGCCCGCCATCGAGCAGAGTTTTACACCTAATTGGGGATGAAACAGTTGATGGCGGGCGGCGGCGTTGCCCTGATCGGTATCACTCTGGTGCCCCTGCTGTCCGGTCTGTTCGGCTAAGTGCCACAGGCGGGTTTATCCCGCCTGTACATACGCAATCGCTCCATCTCTGCTGTGGATAACAGCCTTTATCATAAGGAGCGCATTGCGGTACGAATCTCCACCCATCAATGAAAGGCGGTGCTATTATGCAGTTTTTGACCCACATTATTTTTCTCCTGAACCTCCTCAAGACCCTTATCAACCATTTCAGCTAAGGCGGTGACTGAATGGAAACCGTTCTCAAAGCCATTGCCGACTGGATCAAAGGCATCCTGACGGCAGGCATTATGTCAAACCTTTCCGGCCTGTTCGACGATGTGAACACGCAGGTCGGCAATATCGCCCAGCAGGTGGGCACCAAGCCCTCCAGCTTTGAGCCGAGAGTGTTCGCTATGATCGAAGCCCTCTCCCGGAATGTAGTGCTGCCCATTGCAGGCATCATCCTGACCTTCATCGCCTGTTATGAGTTGATTGAGATGATCACCCAGCACAACAACATGGCACAGTTTGAGCCTGCCCTCATCATGCGCTGGATCTTCAAAACGGCGGTGTCGGTGTGGTTTATCTCCAACACCTTCGATATTGTGATGGCAGTGTTCGACATCACCCAGAAGGTAGTGTCCGATTCCAGCGGCATCATTGCCGGAAACACCCGTGTCAATGACATTGGTTTGTCCATGCTGCAATCCAGCCTGATGCAGATGGATGTAGGCCCCCTGTTCGGGCGTTTCCTGCAAAGTTTCTTCATCGGCATCACCATGCGGATATTGAGCATCATTATTTTTGTCATCGTGTACGGAAGAATGATTGAGATATATTGCATGGTGAGCCTTGCACCCATCCCGATGGCGACCTTCGGCAACCACGAGCAATCGCACATGGGGCAGAACTACCTGAAATGCCTGTTCGCATTGGGCTTTCAGGGCTTTCTCATCCTCATCTGCGTGGCAATTTATGCCGTGCTGATCCAGAGCGTGGCAATTTCCGGGGATGCCATCAACTCCATTTGGAGCATTGTGGGCTACACCGTTTTGCTCTGTTTCAGCCTGTTTAAGACCAGCTCCGTGACAAAATCCGTCCTCGGAGCGCATTAAAGGAGGTGCTTTATTGGCTGCGTATATTTCCGTTCCCCGTGACCTGACGAAAGTAAAATCGAAGGTCGCGTTCAACCTGACGAAACGGCAACTGCTTTGTTTCGGCACGGCGGCACTGATTGGAGTGCCGCTGTTTTTCGTTCTCCGGGATTCCGGCGGCAACACAGCCGCCACCCTTGGCATGATGGCCGTTATGCTGCCTGCATTTTTTCTGGGTATGTACGAGAAAAATGGTCAGCCGCTGGAAAAACTGCTGTCGCACTATGTTCAGGCGCGATTCTTGCGCCCGAAGATTCGACCTTATAAGACCAACAACTACTACGCGATTTTGATGAGAGGAGGGTCAGCCAATGCCGTTTTGGAAAAAGACCGATAAGGGCGGCAAGAAAAAGCCGCCGAAGTCTGCTGTTCCCCGGACAGCACAGCAGTCCATCCCCATGCAGCGGATGTTCGAGGATGGCACTTGCCGGGTGAAGCCGAACTATTATACTCGGACGATTGCCTATCAGGATATCAATTATCAGTTGGCGCAGCAGGAGGATAAGACTGCGATTTTTGAGGAATGGTGTTCATTCCTCAATTTTTTCGACAGTTCCATCAAGTTTGAACTGTCCTTTGTGAACATGGCAACGGACAGCACAGAGTTTGAGAAGAGCATCCGCATCCCGTACCAGAAAGATGGCTTTGACGATGTTCGTGCCGAGTATTCCCAGATGCTGCGCCAGCAGCTTGCCAAGGGCAATAATGGTCTGACCAAGACCAAGTTCATCACCTTTGGCGTGGAGGGCGAGAGCATGGCACAGGTCAAGCCCCGGCTTGACCACATCCAGAATGACCTGCTGAACAACTTCCACCGACTGGGGGTGCAGGCAAAGCCCCTGAACGGTGCCCAGCGGCTGAAACTCATGCACGATATGTTCAATATGGACGGTGCCAGCAAATTTCATTTTGACTGGAAAGACCTTGTGAAAAGCGGGCTTTCCGTGAAGGATGCCATTGCGCCCACCGCCTTTGCCTTCAAAAACTCCCGGACGTTCCAGATGGGCGGTATTTTTTGCGCCGCCAGCTTTCTGAGCATCACGGCATCCGACATCAGCGACCAGCTGCTGAAGGATTTTCTGGACATGGATTCCAGCCAGATCGTTACGATGCACATCCAGAGTGTCGATCAGAATCGTGCCATTAAGACCGTGAAGCGCACCATCACGGAACTGGACCGCAGCAAGATCGAGGAGCAGAAAAAAGCCATCCGTGCCGGGTATGACATTGACATCATTCCGTCCGATTTGGCAACCTATGGCCGTGACGCAAAGGCTCTGCTGAAAGAATTGCAGAGCCAGAACGAGCGGATGTTCCTCGTCACTTTTCTGGTGCTGAACACCGGGCGCACGGAGCAGGAACTGGAAAACAATGTTTTTCAGGCATCCAGTATCGCCCAGAAACACAACTGCAACCTGTGCCGGCTGGATTTCCAGCAGGAGCAGGGGCTGATGAGCAGCCTGCCGCTGGCTGACTGCCAGATCGAAATCCAGCGGGGACTGACCACCAGCAGCACGGCTATCTTCATCCCCTTTACCACGCAGGAATTGTACCAGAGCGGAAAAGAATCGCTGTACTACGGCTTGAATGCCCTGTCCAACAACCTCATCATGGTGGACCGCAAAAAGCTGAAAAACCCGAATGGCTTGATTTTGGGCACTCCCGGGTCTGGCAAAAGTTTCTCGGCAAAGCGTGAGATTGCCAACGCCTTTCTGGTGACAGACGATGATATTATTATCAATGATCCCGAAGGCGAATACTCGCCGCTGGTGAACCGGCTGAAAGGCCAGGTCATCAAAATCAGCCCCAACAGCACCCAATTTGTCAACCCCATGGACATCAACGCCAACTACTCCGAGGAGGATAATCCGCTGTCCCTGAAAGCCGACTTTATTCTTTCTCTGTGTGTGCTGGTGGTGGGCGGCAAGGAGGGTCTGCTGCCGGTGGAGAAAACCGTCATTGACCGCTGTGTGCATCTGATTTACCGCAAGTATTTTGCCGACCCCTGCCCGGAGAATATGCCTATCCTTGAGGACTTGTACAACGCCCTGCTCCAACAGGACGAGAAGGAAGCCCACCATGTTGCCACGGCGTTGGAAATCTACGTCAAGGGCAGTCTGAACCTGTTCAACCACCGTACGAATGTGAACGTCAATAACCGCATCGTCTGCTACGACATCAAGGAACTGGGCAAGCAGATGAAGAAACTCGGTATGCTCATTGTGCAGGATCAGGTCTGGGGGCGTGTCACGGCAAACCGCAGCAGCGGAAAGTCTACCCGGTATTATATGGACGAGATGCACCTGCTTCTGAAAGAGGAGCAGACTGCGGCGTATTCCGTGGAGATCTGGAAGCGTTTCCGCAAGTGGGGTGGTATTCCCACGGGGCTGACCCAGAACGTGAAAGACCTTCTTTCTTCTCGTGAAGTCGAGAATATTTTCGAGAACAGTGACATGATCATCATGCTGAATCAGGCGGCAGGAGACCGGCAGATCCTCGCAAAGCAGCTCAATATTTCGCCCCATCAGCTTTCCTATGTGACCCACTCCGGCGAGGGCGAAGGGCTGCTGTTTTTCGGCAATGTCATCCTGCCCTTTGTGGACCGTTTCCCCACTGATTTGGAACTCTACCGCATTATGACCACCAAGTTGGGTGAAGTCTCGGAGGGCGCACAGAAATGAGTGAGCCGAAACTGAACATCAAAGAGGAAACGTCCGCAAAAAAGACTCGTTCTCCCCCGAAGAAAACCAAGGTGGAGCAGTCGGTGCCCAAAAAGAAAAAGCTGAAAACCGATGCAGAAAAGACCGCAGAAAAAGCCCAGCATCTGCGGTTTGGCAAGGCGGAACTGACCCCGGACGAACTGAGCCGGTTGAGCAAGGCGCAGAAGCGGGAGATGTACGCTGCCCATGCCGCCCGCTCTGCGGTGCATCGGGAGGTTGACCAATACGAGGATGACAATATGGGCACACAGGCTCTGAGCGAGGGCGAAAAAGCGGCTGGCAATGTCCGGGATATTTCCAAGAGCAGATACGCCCGCAAACTCAAGAAGAAAGCCAAGATGCAGGGCAAGAAAGGCTCCAAAACCGCAAAATCTTCCGCATCGGAGCCGACTGCGGCACAAGATGCAGGCGCATCCGGCACCGGCGAGGGAGGCTCCAACTGGCTTTCACGCTGGAAACAGCGGCAAGAAATCCACAAAAGCTACTATGCCGCCGCCCGTTCGGGCACGGCGGCGCAGACCGCAGGCGGCAAAGCGGCATCCAACGGTGCATCTGCCGCCCGGTCCAGCATGGAACAGGCGGTAGAAAAGGGCAAAACTGCCGTCAGCACTGCCGTGAAAGGGCTGGCGAATGCCGCCAAGAGCAACGCACACGTTTTGGTGATCGTGGGCGTTTTTCTTTTGCTCATTCTTATGGTGATGTCGGGCTTCTCGTCCTGCGGTATCCTCTTTTCGGGCGGCACACAGGTGTCCGGGCAGACCATGTACTCTGCTGAGGATCGGGACATTCGTGGTGCAGAACAGGACTACAAGAAACTGGAAAAGGAACTGGACAAAAAGATCAAGCGCACCCCCACCGACCACCCCGGCTACAACGAGTATCAATATCACCTTGACCCCATCGAGCATGACCCGTGGCAGCTGACTTCGTTCCTGACCACTTTGTATGACGATTACACCCGGTCGGAGGTACAGGGCAAGTTGAAGGAGACCTTCAAGAAGCAGTATAAGCTGACCACATGGGTGGAGGTGCAGATACGGTATATGACCGTCTGGGTCATCAGCCCGTGGGGAATCCCGGTTCCCACGCAGGTACCTTATGAGTACAAAATCTTCCACACCAAATTGGTGAACAAAGGGCTGGAAGTCGTTATCCGGGAAGAATTGGATGCTGACCAGTGGAAACGGTACGAGATCTTTCAGGACACGCTGGGTGGTCGGCCTTATCTGTTCAACGGCGGTCTGCCGCCCGGTGGCTCCGATGGTTCCGGCACACCCGGTATCGACTATCAGGTTCCGGCAGAAGCACTGACGGACGAGGAGTTCGCCGCCATCTACAAGGAAGCCCAAAAGTATGTGGGCACGCCCTACGTCTGGGGCGGTTCCACCCCGGAAACCGGGTTTGACTGCTCTGGCTACGTCTGCTGGGTGTACAACCAGAACGGCTATGATGTGGGGCGCACCACCGCCAACGGCTTGTGGAACAAGAGCCAACACATTTCCGAAGCAGAAGCAAAGCCCGGAGATTTGGTCTTTTTCAAAGGCACCTACGACACCCCCGGCATGAGCCATACCGGGATCTATCTGGGCAATGGCATGATGGTCAGTGCCGGAGACCCCATCAAGTACGCAAACATTCACTCGTCCTACTGGGAGAAGCATCTCGCAGGATTCGGACGGCTTTCAAAATGATTGGAGGAGTTTTATGAGCGAAAAATCGGATAAGCTGCGGGCGATGCTGGAAAAAGAGAAAGAGCGCCGCATCAAACTGAACAACCGCATCGAGATTCTGGAGCGGCGCATTCAGGAGGAAGATTCCGCCGAGGTCAACGAGATGGTGCGGACCGCAAAGGTCACGCCGGAACAGCTCGCCGCTCTGCTGCGGCAGTCGGCAACCGCCACCCCGACCCCGGCTGCGCTGTCTGCTGTGGGTGCAACTTTTGAAAAGGAGGTCGATGCAGATGAAGATTAAGAAACTGGGTGCGCTGCTGGTATCGGCGGCACTGTGCGCTGGCATGGCGGCTCCTGCCTTTGCCTTCGAGGGCGAAGCCGCCCCCGTGGAGCAGCCGGTTCTGCCGGAAGTGGTGGAGGAGGATGTTGTCACCATCACGGACGAAACCTCTGGTGCCCTGACCCCGGAGGGCAACCTGACGCTGGTGGATGACTACCACACCGACTATTCCGATGGCAGCGGACAGCAGTTTATTACGCTGGTGTCGAAATCTGGCAACACGTTTTATCTGGTCATCGACCGCAATGCCAAGGGACAGCAGACCGTTCATTTCATGAATCTCGTGGATGAAGCCGACCTTCTGGCTCTGATGGAGGAAGATGCTGCCGATGCTTATACCGCTGAAAAAGAAGCGGCGGCGCAGGCGGAACAGGATAAGCTGAAAGCTGAGGAAGAAGCCAAGAAAGCCGCAGAAGAAGCGGCGGCATCCGGCGAGGAACAGCCCAAGGAAAACAAGGTCACAAAGATCGCATCCGGCTTTCTGGGTGTGGTCGTGCTGATTGCGCTGGTGGCAGGCGGCATTTTCTACGCTTTCGCAAAGCAGAAGCAAAAAAAGCAGGCCGAAAAAGAAGCCCTTGACCCCGATGCAAACTACACTGAGGACAAAGGCGACTTCGAGATTCCCACCGAGGACGAGCCGGAGGAACCCGGTGAGGAAGATACTGAACCCATCTGATTTTAAGGCGGCATTTTGCCGCCGTACATATTGCAATCAGAAACAGATTGGAGGGATTTTTATCGCAAAATTAGTCGTGGCAGAAAAACTCTCGGTGACCATGTCCTATGCAAAAGTTCTCGGTGCGACCAACCGGCAGGACGGCTACCTTGAGGGCAACGGGTATCTTGTCAGCTGGTGCGTTGGTCATCTGGTGGAGCTGGCTCCGCCCAATGTCTACGATGCCAAGTATGTCAAGTGGAGCATCGCAGACCTGCCCATCCTGCCGCAAAAGTGGCAGTATCTGGTGTCTGCGTCCACCAAAAAACAGTTTGGCATCCTGCAAAAGCTGATGCACCGCCCGGATGTGGATAGCATCGTGAACAGTTGCGATTCCGGACGTGAGGGCGAACTCATCTTCCGGCTGGTGTACCAGCAAGCGGGCTGCAAAAAGCCGTTCTCTCGCCTATGGCTTTCCAGCATGGAGGAAAACGCCATCCGAGAAGGGTTTGCCCACCTGAAACCGTCAACTGAATACGATGCGCTGTACAATGCAGCACTTTGCCGGGAACGCGCCGACTGGATGGTCGGCATCAATGCGTCCCGGCTTTTTTCGGGCCTGTACAACCAGCCCCTGGCGGTGGGACGAGTTATGACCCCGGTGCTTGCCATGACGGTGGTACGGGAAGCCGCCATCGCCGCCTTTGTGCCGGAGAAATTCTACACGGTTACCCTGACCCTTGCAGACGGCGGCACTGCATCCAGCAAACGATTTGCACAGAATGCGGATGCTGAACTGCTGCTTTCCAAATGCCGAAAGGAGGGGCGTGTCACAGTGCAGAAGATGGAACGCAAGGAAAAATCCGAAAACCCGCCGCAACTCTATGACCTTACCGCATTGCAGAGGGATGCAAACCGTCTTTTGGGATTTACGGCACAGCAGACCTTGGATTATGCCCAAAGTCTTTATGAAAAACGGCTCATCACCTACCCCCGCACAGACAGCCGATTTTTGACGGAAGATATGGCGGCATCCCTTCCGGGACTGGTGACGGATGTGGGCAAGGCGTTTGCCATGGAGAAACCGCTTCCTATCCATGTGCAGCAGGTCATCAACGGCAGCAAGGTTACAGACCACCATGCACTGCTGCCCACGAAAAGCATGGCAAACGCAGACCTTGCCGCCCTCCCTGCCGGGGAGCGGAATGTTCTGCGGCTGATTGCCGCACGGCTGCTCTGTGCCGTGGGTGAACCGCACCGCTATGCAGAAACCACGCTCACCACCATCTGCGCCGGGGAGGAGTTCTCCGCAAAGGGCAAGGTGGTGCTGTCCGAGGGATGGAAAGCCATGGAGCGGAAAATGCTGGGTGAGCTGCTGGGCAAGCAAAAAGAACCGGCGGTTCTGCCGGATGTGCAGGAGCAGAGTCAGTGCAGCGTTGCCGGTGCTGAACTGAAAGAGGGGCAGACCTCGCCGCCGAAGCACTTTACTGAAGCTATATGCTGTGAAAGGGGGATAAGAAATCGCCCATAGAAAGGAGAGTTTTTCAATGAAAGCAAAGAAAACGGACAACGGCAAGATAACCGCACTATACGAGCGTCTTTCCCGCGACGACGACCTCACAGGCGACAGTAACAGTATAATCAATCAAAAGAAGCTGCTTGAAGATTATGCAAATGAGCATGGATTTACGAATTGTGTCCACTTTACTGATGACGGCTGGTCTGGCGCAAACTTTGACCGCCCTAATTGGAAACGCATGATTGCAGCCATAGAAGCCGGAGAGGTTTCCCATGTGCTGGTAAAGGATTTGAGCCGCGTTGGTAGAGATTATCTGCAAGTGGGTTTTTATACCGAAGTTATGTTTAGAGAGCATGGCGTTCGCTTCGTTGCCATTGCAAACGGCGTTGACAGCGACAAGCGCGAAAGCAGCGAGTTTGCACCCTTTTTGAACATTATGAATGAGTGGTATGTTCGGGACTCAAGCCGCAAAATCAAAAGCGTTCTCCGGGCGAAGGGAATGTCTGGCATACACACTAATTCCATTGGTATTTATGGGTACAAGAAAGACCCTAACGACAAAAACCATTGGATTGTTGATGATGAAGCCGCCGAGGTTGTTCGCCGGATTTACCGCATGGCGATAGAGGGAAAAGGCCCGTATGAAATCGCTCGTATTCTTGCTTCGGAAAAAGTTGAAAGACCGTCCTACTACCTTGCACAGCGCGGTTTAGGCAAACATAAAACCAGTTACAACCCCGACGAGCCATACACATGGCGCGGCGGCACAGTTGCAGATATTCTATCCAAGCCGGAATATATCGGGCATACGGTAAACTTTCGGACATATAAGGAGAGCTACAAGGACAAACACTCCAAAATGACACCAAAAGAGGATTTAGTCATTTTTGAGAATACGCAGGAAGCAATTATTGACAAGGAAACATGGGAGCGCGTTCAGACCTTGCGAAAGACAATCCGTAGGACAGATACCATAGGCACAGCAAATCCCTTAACAGGCTTGATGTTCTGTGCTGATTGCGGGGCGAAGATGTATAACCACAGGGGCAAGGCTGGCAATGCGCGGGATTGGGCAGGGCGACCAACTGGAAAGAAACGTCCAGACCGCGACGAATACAACTGTTCCCGTTATGATTTAGGCAATCAACACTTTGATGATTATTGCACCACACACCTTATCCGTACTGCCGTTGTTAATGAATTACTGCTTGAAGCGATAAAGGAAGTTTGCGACTATGCACAGAACAACGAAGCCGAGTTTATGGCGCAAGTCTGTTCCGCTTCCGAGGACAGACAGGCAAAAGCGGCTAAAGCTATCCGACAGAGGAAACAGCGCAGCGAAAAGCGCACCGACGAATTGAGCCGCTTAATTCGCAAGCTCTACGAGGACAATGTAAATGGGCGGCTTTCAGACAAGCTCTTTGAACAAATGTTGCATGATTTTGAAGCCGAGTTAGAGGGCTTGACCGATAGTATCACACAAGACCAGCAGGAGCTTGACCGCATAAGCAGGGAAACCGTCAATGCCGAGAAGTTTCTTGCCCTTGTCAAAAAATATACGGATTTTTCCGAACTCACCCCCGCAATGATAAATGAGTTTGTTGAAAAAATCCTTGTTCATCAAGCCGAGGGCAAAGGCGCAAGCCGTACACAGGAAGTCGAGATTTTCTTTAACTTTATCGGCAAGGTAGAAATCCCGCGCAAAGAAATTGAACTAACAGAGGAAGAAAAGGCAGCATTAGCGGAACAGGAACGACGCAGGGCGAAGAAAGCCGAGTATAACCGCCGCTATATGGAGAAGAAGCGCAGACAATGGAAAGAGCAACAGGAACGGGAGAAAGAACAGCAGGAAGCTCTTGAATTACCTGCTGCTTCCACCGAGAAAGGAGAACGCATAGCATGAGAATACTCATTGACAATGGCAACACCCCCGCCGCCCCGCGCCCGTATATCGGGCATTACGGGCGGTTGCGGAAAGCCTACCTTGAACAGTACCGCCCCGACCTCTACACCGCCCTTGTCGCAAATGAGAAGCTGCATGAGCATTGCGCCGAGATTGACGAAGCCGCCCGGAGCCGGATTGACCTTATCATGCCGCAGCTTGTAAGGAGCGCGGGAGCTACCGAAGCACTCAAAGCTACCGACCCCATGAAATGGGTGGGACTGATGAACGCTTGCAGGGCGCAAGCGGAGGAAATCGCCAAGTTTGAGCTAATCTATGTTTGACGGTCAAGAGCCGGAAAAAACAGAAATCTTGCGATAACAGCCGCCCTGACGATACACTCCCCGTCCGGGCGGTTTCTATTTGAAAATCCTCATTTTCCCCAAGTCAAGAGCCGGGAA
>ENA-OYZJ01000419-OYZJ01000419.1-human-gut-metagenome-genome-assembly--contig:-NODE-419-length-11195-cov-5.364004_pt1 | contig 11195 bp, 9 predicted proteins | sample MGYA00243290_ERZ653475 | MGnify/ENA primary metagenome ERZ653475 (study PRJEB26926, sample SAMN06165003) | human gut metagenome | biome: ENVO:00009003; feature: ENVO:2100002; material: ENVO:00002003... | reverse complement strand
TATGGGTGGAACAAGGAATAAAACGATAACAGATATTTTGAGGGAGTACAGCCAAGTGAGTTATAAATATGAGGCCACTGGCATTCCTGTATCTTTCTTTTTTAACATGCTAACATGGCTTTCGCTTCCTGCTGTTATGCTCGTGACCTCAAAACCGTGGATGTCGGGAATAGTATCAGGCGTAGATTATTTGATGGTTGCCATGATGCCTATGATGCTTGCAAAATTATATATGACAATCTCGGTTGATTTGTTTGGCTACAAAAATATGATGATCTCAAAACGAAAAATTCAAGCAGTAGTCAATGAACCAGAGGAGACCGGCAGTATGGAGCCGTTTCAAACAGCCACCCATGAAATCAACTTCGACAATGTGGACTTTTCCTATGTGCCAGGAGAGCCGGTGCTGAAACACGCCACCTTTACGGTGCCAGACCAGAAGCTCACTGCCATTGTCGGGGACTCCGGTTCCGGCAAATCCACCATTCTGAACCTGATTGCAAAATACTACGAGGCGGATGGAGGAACCATTTCAATCGGCGGCAAACCTATCAACTATGTGGCCGCAGAGCGTGTACTGGACCAAATCTCTATGGTAGATCAGGATGTATTTCTCTTTGATGATACCATTCGTGAGAACATCCGACACGCCCGCCCTAATGCCACGGACGAGGAAATCGAGGCCGCCTGCCGGGAGGCTAACTGTGACGGCTTCATCCGCAAGATGGAAAAGGGATACGATACGCCGACCGGCGAGAACGGAAATCTTCTCTCTGGTTTCTGATCCATGTCAGAGGAAGCCCGGCAGCCAGATGAACGTCTGCTTCACGGATGGAAAAGACATTCAGTTCCCTTGCAATAGCCATTAGCGTCAGAAGATAATATTCTTCGTCCATAGCTTTATCCGGGATAAATTCTTTGTGTCCTTCGCCAATCCGGTAGTAAATGCCGTTATATTCCAGAATATTTCCGGTGAAGATTGGTTCTGTTTCATAGGCTTTGATTCCGGTTGGCGTGACGGTGTTTGCTGTTTTCATATTGCCGTAGCCATGATCTACAGCAATGATTTTTGTGTTTCTGAGTTCTCGCATAAAAAATACCTCCGTTTTCGTATTGATTGATTCAGCAGGTCGTACCGGTGTGGTACTGCTTTGCTGTGAGATAAGCATACGAAAATCGGAGGAAAAAGGCATTGAGGGGAAATTGAGCTGGAATTGAGAAAAAAGATATATTGTGCTTACGTTCTTCATGTACTCTTGTTGTGATTTCATTGTTTTTTATCGTATAATATGGATACTGGAGGTGGTTTGGATGAAATACAAGATTTTAGTTGTCGATGATGATAAAGAATTGGTGAAAATGCTTTGTAGTTATTTTAATATGAAACAATATGAAACCATTACGGCTACAGACGGAATGGAAGCATTAAATAAAATAAAAATGAAACCGGATATTATTTTGTTGGATATCAATATGCCACGCATGGATGGGATTGAAGTATGTCGTCTGATACGCAGTAAAGTGTTATGCCCGATTTTGTTTCTAACAGCAAGAGTTGATGAAGATGATAAAATTAATGGGTTGCTTTCGGGTGGGGATGACTATATTACGAAACCATTTAGTCTTCGGGAGTTGGAAGCAAGGATTGTCACAAACATAAAGAGAGAAGAAAGGCATCAACAAAAAACGGAATACCGTTTCATGGATGAAATGCTGATTGATTATTCTGAAAAAATAGTAGCTATAGCCGGACACAGGATGGAGTTCACAAAAATTGAATATCAGATTATTGAATTCTTATCCATGCATCCAGGGCAGGTGTTTGATAAAGAACGTATATATGCACAAGTCTGTGGATATGATGCGGAAGGGGACAGTAGAACGATAACGGAATTAGTACGGCGTATAAGGAAAAAAATAGCGGATTATTCAGAAAAAGAATACATAGAAACTGTATGGGGGATTGGATACCGATGGAAAAAATAAGAAACTTGTCACTGAAAAAAACAATTCTGCTTTATTTTGTGATCAGCTTAACGGCAGCATTTCTGTTATCTGGATTTACAGTTCATTTTGCAGGAAATATGCAGAATAAAATATGGGAAAAATATATTGATTATGCAGATTATACGGACGTGTTTCAGCAATATGGAAAGAAATACGAGATTGAGATATCAAGACCTAATCAATCGCAGATGAATCGTTTGGACTATCATCTTTCGGAAATGTGTGACTTTATGGAAACATATTCGGTACTGATTTTTTCGATTGTTGGGAGTGTTGTTGCGGTATTCTTTTTTTATAAAAATAAGTTAAAGACACCTCTACAGGAACTAAAAGATGCCTCACAAATGATTGCAGATAATGAACTGGATTTTCATGTGTCCTATGAAAATAAAGATGAGATGGGAACTTTGTGTAAAGAATTTGAAATGATGCGAAGTGATTTAGCAGATAACAACAGAAAGATGTGGCGAATGATTGATGACGAGAAGGCTTTGCGGAATGCAATTGCACATGATATACGTTCTCCACTTTCCATATTGCGTGGGTATCAGGAAATGCTCTTAGAGTTTGTTTCTGCCGAGAGTATAAAAACAGAGGATGTTATTGATATCTTACAAACAGGCATGTATCAGATTGACCGTATAGAGCATTTCACGGAAAACATGAGAAAAATGTCCCATTTAGAACAGAGGGAACTGCAATGCTCAGAGATAGAGTTATCGGAACTGGCAAAAAAGATTGAGGCAGAAGCTGCCATGCTGTCCAAGAAGGAAAGTAAATTATGTAAGGTAGAAAGAGTGCAGGAACAAAACATTGTGAAAGTGGATGAGGAACTTGTCATGGAAGTGACAGACAACTTACTGGAAAATGCGGTTCGATATGCACAAAAAAGTATTGCTTTGCAGATAAAGAAAAAGGATGGTTTTCTTATAATTTCTGTTGAAGATGATGGAATAGGATTTGTGGATACTGAGGAAAAAGTAACAGAGCCATTTTATCATAAGAATCCACAAGATGATTTAAAGCATTTTGGCCTTGGTATGTATATTTCTCGTATTTTCTGTGAAAAGCATGGAGGAAATTTGAAAATATATAATGCCAGACAAGGCGGTGCTCATGTAGAAGCTCTTTTCAAAGCTGAATAAAAATACTTTATAAGGCTGAAATCACAAATGAAGTGGTTTTAGTCTTTTTTGTTGTGAATTTATTGAGAATTGATTTGTATGATGTTGTTAAAGAAATAAAGAAAGGAAGAGATACAATGAAAACAATCATAAAAAGAAGTATACTTGATTATTTAAAGAACCCTGTTTTGTGGATTGGCTTGATTATTATAGTTGCCAGTATGTATCAATGTCTGTCATCGTATTTGCAAATTCATTATATCAAACAGAATGAACAGATCACACAAAATGACGTAGCATTGGAAGATGCTGATGTCATGGATGGGTACATTCCCACATCTGATGATAAAGAAAGAAGAAGGGAGTGGGAAGATACGATCAAAGAGACGTTAATGGACACCTCCAAAAATGGTTTTGGATTTAGCAGGCAGGAAGCAGATCATGTAATGAAAGAAATTCAGAATATGGATGTAAAGACTGCTTCTGAGTTTTTGGAATCCCAATATGGCTATTATAATGCAATATATGCTTATGAGGACCTTGAAATTCATAAGGGGACAGCAGAAGAAATCAATCATTATATCGAGCGGAAATTATCCGAACATTCTTTTTCCTGGTACTTTGCCAAAAAATTTACGGATTTTGCAGGATTGCATATGGCCTTTTTTGCAACAGTCTTGCTATCATTTTTATTTATTCAGGATACACGAAAAAGTACCTATGAATTATTACATACAAAGCCTGTTACGGCAGTCCAATATATATGTGGGAAAGTAATAAGCGGATTCATTAGTATGCTGGGAGTATTAGTGATTTTGAATGTTATATTCTTTATGCTGTGTTTGAAAACGTCTTTAGAATCGGGCTTTCCAGTAACACCAATTGATTTTTGCGTGAATTCTCTGATCTATATTATTCCGAATCTTTTGATGATATGTTGTGTCTATACAATTACAGCAGTAATATTTAAAAATCCGCTTCCGGCAGCACCAATCTTGTTTTTACACATTATATATTCAAATATGCTGACCATGAAGAATGATATTTATTATATGAGACCGTTCTCTATTATGGTGCGATTCCCTGGCAGATTTTTTGAAACACATGCAGCCAAAATGTCAAACATAAATCAGATTATTCTTGTAATTTCATCAGTTATATTAGTATGTATTTCTGTTACAATCTGGAAAAGGAGGAGGGTTCATTGAAAACGGAACTAAAAAACTGCCTGTCGTTATATAAGATTTTTTATTCATGTGCATTTATACTGATATTGTGTGCTATTCATCCGATTATATACTATGAAGAAATCGGTTCAGCGATTCAGTCTCCAATAGCATTTTTAACAATTATTTTTTGTAGTGACACATATTTGATGGAAGTAAAAAGTAAGCGTGCCGATGTATTTCATTTGTATGATCAAAAAAAGCAGTTAAAAGTAATATCGCAGAGAGTGGGCGTTCAAATATTATATTTATTAATACTTTCCTGTGTTGGATATGTTTTGTTTTTCTGGCAAAAACCGGGCAGTGTAAACGAAGGCGTTTCGGGCACTCTGATATTCCTTTTATTTTTCATTGCAATGTTCGGAACCATCTGGCTTTGGAGTATATGCTCTGTGATTTTGTGTACATTGCTTGGAAATATGTGGGCAGGTATAGGATGCTTATTTGGAATTGTCATTGGACTTATATCAAAAGCGGGAAGTTCATTTTTCGGAAATCTGGGATTGTTTTCTTTCAGCTTTTGTGAACCTACTCAATTAATGTCCGAGAGTTGGATTTATGGAACGCTTGTGTCTTTTATAGTGGGTCTGTTTTTATTTGCAGTATTACCAATGGCTTTAAAGAAAAGAGGATAGATTATGAGTATTAGAATAAATGATTTAACAGTTAGATTTAAAAATGGTGTAGTTGCAGTAAATAAGGCATCTCTTGAAATACCTAAGGGAATTTACGGACTTTTGGGTGAGAATGGTGCTGGAAAAACCACTTTGATAAGGGTTCTTACAACCGTTTTAAAACAAACGGAAGGAATGGTTTCCATTGATGGAATTCTGTATAACGAGGGAAATTATGAGAAAATACAGAAAAAGATTGGTTATCTTCCACAGGAAATCGACTTATATCCGAATCTTACGGTGAAAGAATGTCTTGTATATATGGGGGGACTGTCAGGAGTATCCAGAAATGACCTCGAACAAAGAATTACCTATTATCTGGAAAAGACTTCTCTTACAGAGCATCAGAATAAAAAAATGCGGCAATTATCTGGTGGTATGAAGAGACGTGTCGGACTCATACAGGCACTTCTTAATAATCCGGATTTTTTGATTATTGATGAACCAACAACTGGGTTAGATCCGGAAGAAAGAATCAGGATCCGCAATCTTCTGGTTGATTTTTCAAAGGATAGAACGGTGCTGTTTTCCACTCATGTAGTAGAAGATTTAGCAGCAACCTGTACACAGCTTGCCATTATGAAAAAGGGAAGTTTTTTATATTCTGGAAGCGTGAGTGGGTTGCTGGAAAATGCAAAGGGCTGTGTTTGGAATTGTACGGTACAAAATGCAGAAGAAGCCCGTTTGTTAGAAGCCAATTATTCTATATCATCTAAGCAGTATGTAGAAAATGGAATTCATATGAAAGTATTAAGCAAAGGAAAGCCAAATGAGAATTGTGTCCTGGATAATGATATCACTTTGGAAGATGCATATATTTATTTGACGAATAGTTGAATATAACGGCGGGCAAGTTGCCCGCCGTAAATTATGCTTATTTTGTTAAAAGACCGGATAGATTTTTCCAATGCAAAATCCAATCTGTGGATATAACTCCTGAATTTCCTGATATTTTGCTTCAATCATTTCTGGTTCATCAGCCCAGATCTTTTCATATATTTTGAAAGCTCTTTTAAAATGTGTTTTGGCTTGCGGAAGATTGGCAGTCATCAGATAAATGGTTCCAAGGGTTTCCTGTACTTTGGCATAATCCAGACAGTCATCGGAATGGTATTCCTTGATGATGCCGGATAATTTTTGCAATTCAGAGATGCCTCTTTCGGGTTCCTGCTGTTCTGTCAGGAACATTGCATAATTGGCAATCTGAGGTATGCTGTCATTTATATGAAGCAGGTTAAATTGGTCAAGCAGTGAGATACTTTTTTCCATGTGTTCTCTTGCAAGATCGGGATGACCGTTCATGCGGTAAAGTCCACCGAGATTGGCATGAAGATTGGAAACAAGGCGAGCATTGTCAACAGTGATAGTTTCTATCTGGGCAAGTGCATCTTTTTCCAGTTTTATTGCTTTTTCAGGTTTGGTTTCAAGGGTTGCCTGAAAATCCAGTAATAACGCCCGGTCAGAGTTGGTGCCAATGCTTTTTGTCTTTAACAGCACCTTCAGTTCCTGAATGATTCCCTTCATACCTTTGCGATAGTTATAGTTATCCATGTATGGAAATGCATTTTCCAGAAAAAGCAGATACTTTGGCATATCATCTTTTTCAATTAATTCTATGATATTTCCGATTGTTTGAAATAGCTTTTTATAATAATCTACTTCCATTCCATGCATTAAACATATGTGCTGTAAAGAATCCAGAAACGTGTGACAACTACTTACAGATGGTTTTGTCTCTGAAAGGGTGATTTCCTGAATCATCGGATGCAGAGAGATAGTGCGACGTGTTGTTGTCTGAACGAAACCAGTCTCAATTAAATCGTTGATTTCATTTAGTGTGGACAGTTCCAGCCATTTGGCAAATATACGGGCAGAAATACCGGTGGAAGGAAGAAAGCACATATTACACATGATATCCTGCTGTTTAAGAGATAAAGTGTATAAAGAAAACAGCGTATGGATATGACTATAATAGGTGGCTTTGCTGCTTTGTCCATCTTTGATTATTTTAATTTTATCTTCGTTATGGAAAGATGCTTTTTCCACCTGAAGTCTTGTTAATAACTGGTCTGGAGTCGAGATTCCATTTTCCAGAAGTTTTGCTGCCAGTTCCACGGCAAAAGTATGAGAGTGAACAGTTTCGATGATCTTTTCAACTGTTGCACGGTATGCGTCTGCCTCTGAATAAAATGCTGATGCCAGCTGTAAGAGAGCGTTCATATCCTCTATTTCTTTTAATGGCAGAGTACAGTATTCATCCAGTTTGCTTCTGGTTGTAAACAAAATCTGGCAGCGATATTTTAATACTACTGACAGAAAGCTGTCCTGTGTGGCAGTGACATTAAAATTATCTATGATAAGCAGAGTATCAGATTTCAGGGAACGCAGGAAACGGTTATGTCTTTGAAACCGTTCCTGTTCAGTGCTTTCCGGAAGATCGTCAATAAAATCCATGTCAGTAATATCCTGATGAAGATTGCCGGTATATTCTACATAAAGGATATTGGTGTATTGCTTTATGTACCGCTTTGCGTAGGCTTTGGCAAGTTCACTTTTTCCAATTCCGGCGATTCCGCAAAGAAAAACATGACGGTTTTCCTCAAGCATGGTATATAATTCTTCCAGTTCTTTATCTCTTCCGATAAAATGACGGCATGGTTTCGGAACCTCACTGTCCATAATATAATCCAGCACAATGGGGGATAAAGCGCCTCCGGCGAGCAGCTTCTGATTTTTGGTATTACGTTTGATGAATTGGCGTTCCATGCCAAAAGAAATCAGTTTTGCAAGAAACAGCAGTCTTGAACTGGCTGGTTTATATAAGGGAGTCAGATTTTTCTTTTTCGCATCTGAGATGCTGTCATCCTGAATGAATAAAGTGTAAATATCTTGTATAACCATATTACAGTCAGACATCAGTGGAAGAAGATTCTGGTGGATGGTATGGGCTAATTTTTCCTGATTGGATGACTTGGAATAGTAAGCGGATATTTTAGGACTGATTTTAGCCTGACCAGTCATCCAGCGGCAAACCAGACCGTTGTCCATTGAAAAATCCTGATTTGTCGGATCATCCATAAAATCTTCAAATAATTCGTATAAAAAATCAGGCTGACTCATTTGATTACTTTCGCTGATATGATTTTTTAAGCAAGTGCTAATAGAAGAAAAATCGCATCGATTCAATAGAAATTCCCCTTTCGTAGTTAAGATTGAGTATATCTATCATAACACGAACATATATTCGATTCAAGAAAATGCGGATATTTTTAAAGTGATTGTGTCAATTTACAATCAATTTCTATTCAATGTGGTTTTCCGGCAGGTTCTGTAAAATAAGCTCAGATCAAAACAATAACGGGAGGAGCTTATGCAACAGAATATTGAATTTGAGCGGTGCATTGATTTTCTGGTACGGATGATTGATAAGTACGGCGCTGAAGTCCTCCGGGAGTTGGAGGAAGAAAAACAGAATAAGGAAGAAAAAGAAGCGGCAGTTTCCTGAAATACAAAATGTAAATCAGACTGTCGCTTTTTTCATGCATTTTTAAATCAAATAAATTTTAAAAGCTGATGCAGAGTGTGTGGCTCATTATTCTGAGAAGCGGTAATACGAGTATCAAATGGCTTGAAATGATTCTGCGTATAAAAGCTCAGAAGAAATTCATTATCTTCGCATTCAAGAAACTCCATAACGCCACCTACGGAATATTTGAGACTGGATATGGTTTCCAGTGCAAATCCCAGTAGAATATTTCCAGGAATTCGTTTTTCCTTTGGAAGAGAATAGTTCTTTCCCAACTGGGCGATCAGGTAAGCTGCGGTAGTATAGGATTGTGTTTCTTCATCCAAAATACTGACACGGGACAGCTTTTTTGCCATTGTCTTGCTGATATTTGAAGCACGGACAGAGATGGGTTTTACTGTAAGTGAAAAATAACCAACCAATGAAGCATCTTCAGCATCAAATACCAGATAAGTGATAGATTGATCTTTTTTGGTAAACTCAATCGCATTATGTAATAAAAAGTATTCCACATCGAGATTTTTGGGACAAGAAAAATCGGAGAGTAAGTCGTAAAGACTTTCCTCTCCGATATATGTCGGTTCGTCTTTATCCAAATATGCCCGAATATTAACGGTAAAATATTTATCAGACATGTTTTTTCTTCCTTTTTGACATTAAAGCTAAGATTTCCTGTGGGTTCGTTAACTGACGTCCGGGAAGTGTCTGCTTTGGTGTGCGGTCACGGTCGGCTTCGTCAATTGCTGCGACAAAACGCTTTATGCTATTTGGATTGGATACGACAAAATTATGAGTAATACTTGAAGTAGCCATACTAACACCTCCTCTTTTTTGGCTTTTTTGTGTATTTATAGTATATGCAATGTGTGATAAAAACACAATATCGAAAACAAAAATAATTTCTAAATAATTTTCAAGCCGGACATTTATTAGACGCTTCCGGTAAGCGAACAATATTTTCGAGCCAATCATTTATAAGTCGCCAATGGTGGGCGGGCAATATTTTGATAACAGAAATGCTCTGTATCTAACTTAATTATACGATTGGCGAAGAAATGCGTCAATACGGAAAATAAGTATTGAAAATAGTTGGAACAAGTACTAAAATTAAGTTGGGACATTGAATGGAAGTTATGTTACGAGATAATAAGAATTGTAGGTGGAAGGTTTGAACATAGAAGCATATGATGCTGATTCATTGAGAAAAATGGTTAGGTTGCTTGAATATGAGAACAAGATATTAAAAGATAAATTGAAGAAAGCAGGCATTTCATATGAAGAGGTGAATCCTTTTGAAGAAAAAATAGAAAGTGCAGAAGAATATGACCTGGATCAAGGGAGTCGTATTGTAAATCCGCCATATATTACAGAGAAAATGGCAATACGTTTCTTTTCGATGTTTTGGGGAAGAGAAGATGTATATGCCAGACGGGGAAAGAACGGGGGTTATTTTCCACAATGTGCAAATCGTTGGAATGACCGGCTTTGTCCTAAACAACGTAAAGAGAAGGTATTTTGTGATGAATGTGAAAATACCAAATGGATAAGTCTGGATGTAAAAAAAATAATTGCTCATTTGTTAGGCACAAAAGAAGATGGATCAGATGTAATAGGTGTATATCCTTTACTGCCAAATGGAACATGCAGATTTATTGTATTTGATTTTGATAATCATGAAAAAGGAGCAGAGGTTACGGACTTTGCAAATACGGATAATGAGTGGCATAAAGAAGTGGATGCGCTTAGAAAAATGTGTGAGCTTAATGGTATCAGACCTTTAGTTGAGAGATCTCGATCTGGAAAAGGTGCCCATGTATGGATTTTCTTTAAAAAGGCAATATCTGCGGCAACAGCAAGGAATTTTGGATTTCTCCTGTTAGACAAGGGTTCAACTTCCATCAATCTGAAATCTTTTCATTATTATGATAGAATGTATCCTTCGCAGGATGTGGCAAGCAGCATAGGTAATTTGATTGCATTGCCATTACAGGGGCAGGCACTTAAAAATGGAAATAGTGCTTTTGTAGATGAAAATTGGAATGCATATCCTGATCAATGGGATGCTCTTTTCAATAAAACAAAAAAGCTGGGAATAGAAGATGTTGAACAATGCATGGCAAAATGGCAGGGAGAATTAGCAGAAGTCAGAGGAACGCTTACTAATATTGAGAAGAATGTCAGACCGAAACCATGGAAGAAGAAATGTGAGTTTTGTAAGTCAGATGTTGTGGGCAAGCTTCATATGGTATTGGGCAATGGAGTTTATATTGATACTCTGAATCTTATGCCAAGAATACAAAATCAGGTCCGTAGTTTGGCGGCATTTGATAATCCGGAATTTTACAAAAATAAAAGGCTGGGATATTCTAATTATTATAATTTCAGTACTGTATATTTAGGTAAGGATATAGATGGATATATACAGATTCCGAGAGGACTGCGGGAAAATATTATACAGGAATGTGAAAAAGCAGGCATTTCAGTTGATGTTTCAGATCAAAGAGAAACAGGACAACCTATCAGAGTATCTTTTAAAGGTGATTTGCGAATGCAACAGGAATTAGCAGCAGAAAAATTATTATCACATTCAGATGGGGTTTTGAGTGCGGCAACTGCATTTGGAAAGACTGTAGTATGT
>ENA-OYZJ01000341-OYZJ01000341.1-human-gut-metagenome-genome-assembly--contig:-NODE-341-length-15370-cov-4.658244_pt1 | contig 15370 bp, 10 predicted proteins | sample MGYA00243290_ERZ653475 | MGnify/ENA primary metagenome ERZ653475 (study PRJEB26926, sample SAMN06165003) | human gut metagenome | biome: ENVO:00009003; feature: ENVO:2100002; material: ENVO:00002003... | reverse complement strand
CAGAGGTTGAACAACGTGGCACGGTCGCGCACGCGGATGTTTTTCTTCCGCTCCGATGCCGAAAAGATTTCCTCAGAAAAGTAGAACGAATTGTGCTCACCCTGCTCAAACGAGAGGTACGGATATTCTTCGAGTTCTTCGTTGGTGATCACCGTCTGCTGTGCCAGCGGATGATTTCTGCTGATGAAAACGTGCGGCCTTGCGACAAACAGAAGATGAAATTCCAGTTCCTGCGCTTTTAAAAGCTTCGTCAGCACCTTTTCGTTAAAATCGTTTAAAAACAGAATCCCAATCTCGCTGCGCATCCGCGCCACATCCTCGATGATCTCGTACGTCTGTGTCTCCCGGAGGCTGAAATCGTACTCCTTCTGTCCATATTTCTGGATCAGATCCACAAACGCATTGACGGCAAAGGAGTAATGCTGCGTCGACACGCAAAACTGTTTCTTTCCGCCGTCTTTTCCCTTGTACTTATCCTCCAGGATCGCCGCCTGCTCAAGCACCTGACGCGCGTAGCCAAGAAAATCATCTCCCTCCTTCGAGAGGGTGATTCCCTTGTTTGTCCGGTTGAAAATCACAAGGTTCATCTCTTTTTCAAGTTCATGAATCGCATTTGTAAGGCTCGGCTGGGAAATGTACAGCCGGTTTGCCGCCTCTGTGATGGTTCCCATCTCCGCTACGGTTACCACATATCGTAACTGCTGCAGTGTCAAGCAGTTACTTCCATTCCGGGAGAATCGACGTTCCGATCGTGCCCTCTGGCATTTCCACGCCGAAGTTTTCTGCAACGGATGCGCCGATCACAGCGAAGGTGTCCTTCGTCTCCTGAAGGCCGCTCTCCTTCATAGACGGTGAGTACGCAAGGAGCGGCACCTGTTCTCTGGTGTGGTCCGTTCCGGTATAAGTCGGGTCGTTGCCATGGTCTGCCGTGATCACGAGCAGATCGTCGTCTTTTAACTGCTCCAGCAGCTTTCCAAGGTTCACATCGAATTTTTCAATCTCTTTTCCGTAGCCTTCCGGGTTTCTTCTGTGGCCCCAGAGTGCATCGAAATCGACGAGGTTGACAAAGCACAGTCCGGTAAAATCTTTTCCTGCCGTCTCAATCGTCTGCTCCATGCCGTGGACGCTGCTCTTGGATTTCAGACTCTCCGTGATGCCCTCGCCGCAGAAAATATCGTTGATTTTTCCGATGCTGATGACATCATATCCTGCCTCCTGCATCGCGTTGAGCACGGTTTTTCCCGTCGGTTTGACAGCGTAGTCGTGACGGTTTGCGGTGCGGACGAACTCTCCTTTTTTCTTTCCGACGTACGGTCTTGCAATGACACGGCCGACTTTCCACTCGTCTTTCATGGTCAGCTCACGGGCAATCTCGCAGTAATGATACAGCGTCTCCAGTCCCATCGTCTCCTCGTTGCCGCAGATCTGCAGTACGGAATCCGCCGAGGTATAGACGATCAGTTCTCCGTTTTCGATCTCGCGCTCTGCCAGCTCATCGAGGATCTCCGTTCCGCTCGCCGCCTTATTGCCGATGATCTTTCTGCCGGTTCGTTTTTCCAGCTCGTCGATCAGTTCTTTCGGAAATCCGTGGTCGGTGAACGTAACGAACGGCTTTGTCGTGTAAATTCCCATCATCTCCCAGTGGCCGGTCATGGTGTCTTTTCCGTTGCTCGCCTCGTTCAGTCTTCTGGCGTAACCCTTTGCCTCATCCTCTGTCACACCGCAGAGATTTCCCATGCCGAGGCGGCGCAGGTTCGGGATTTCAAGGCCTCCCTGACTCTCCCAGATGTGGCCGAAGGTATTGACACCGACATCCCCAAACTTCTCCGAATCCGCCATCGCCCCGATTCCGAGAGAATCCAGGACGATCAGAAAAATACGGTTATATTTTCTCATACTCTTTACTCCTTTCTTTTTAACTCAGCTCAAACATTCCATGATAGAGCTGATAATATTTTCCTTTCTGTGCCAGAAGTGCGTCGTGGTCGCCGCGCTCTACGATATTTCCCTGCTCCAGCACCATGATCGCATTGGCGTTTCGCACGGTGCTTAAGCGGTGGGCGATGACAAATACGGTTCTGCCCTCCATGAGCTGGTCCATTCCTTTTTCGATCAGCGCCTCGGTTCTGGTGTCAACGGAGGATGTTGCCTCGTCAAGAATCAGCACCGGCGGATCGGCAACGGCGGCACGGGCAATCGCGAGAAGCTGGCGCTGGCCCTGGGAGAGGTTGGCTCCGTCGGAGGTCAGCATCGTGTCGTAGCCGTTCGGCAGACGGCGGATGAAGGAATCCGCATTCGCAATTTTGGCCGCACGTTCAATTTCTTCCTGCGTGGCATCGAGTTTTCCAAAACGGATATTTTCTGCTACGGTTCCCGTGAACAGATGGGTATCCTGCAGAACGATACCGAGGGAGTGGCGCAGAGCGTCTTTTTCAATATCTTTTACGTCAATGCCGTCGTAGACAACCGCACCGCCCTGGACGTCGTAGAAACGGTTGATCAGGTTCGTGATCGTCGTTTTTCCGGCTCCTGTGGAACCGACAAAAGCAATTTTCTGGCCTGGTTTGGCATACAGGCTGATGTTCTTTAAGATCAGACGGTCTGCCGTGTAGCCGAAATCCACGTTTTCAAAACGCACATCGCCCTTTAATTCCGTCATCGTTCCGTCCGGGCGCTTCCATGCCCAGCGGCCTGTTGTCTCTTCGCAGACGGCAAGTGCGCCATTCTCTTCTTTTACGTTGACCAGTTCCACTTTTCCATCGTCGATTTCCGGCTCCAGGCTCATCACGTCGAAGACACGCTCCGCACCGGCGAGCGCTGAGAGAAGGAAGTTGCTCTGCTGGGTGAACTGGTTGATCGGAAGCGCCGCCTGGCGGACAAAGACAAGGTAGCTTGCCAGGCTTCCGATATCGGCTTTTCCGTGCAGGGCGAGAAGGCCGCCGAGCACTGCCACAATCGCATAATTGACATACGAAATGCTGACAACGACAGGAACCATCGTCGCCGCATACCCCTGCGCGCCGGTTCCCGCTTTCCGGAGCTCCTCATTCTTTTTGCAGAATTCCGTAAAGCTCTCTTCTTCGTGGTGGAACACCTTGACGACTTTCTGTCCGGTGATCAGCTCCTCAATATAGCCATTCAGTTCTCCGAGGCTGTTCTGCTGCTTCGTATAATAACCCTTGCTGCGCTTTCCGCTGAACTTGATATACCAGAACATGATACCGTAGCACACCGTTACAATCAGCGAGAGCCGCCAGTTCAGGATATACAGCAAGGTCAGTGTTCCCACAATCTGGATGAAGCTCTGGATAACCATCGCAAAACTGTTGTTCAGGGCATCTGCCATCGTGTCGATATCGTTCGTGAAAAGACTCATGATATCGCCGTGGCGTCTGCTGTCGAAGAACTGCAGCGGCAGTGTCTGGACGTGTTCGAACAGATCGCGGCGGATATCAAAGACAACCTGCTGTGCTGCTTTTACCATGGTCTGCGTGTAGCCGTATGCTGCGAGTGCGCCGCACCCGAAAATAAGTGCCGTAATCAGCACGCCGCACAGCAGTGTGTGCACATCTCCGTCCGCCAGTCCGTTGACAACCGGGCGGATCATATACGTTCCAAGGAGGTTGGCTCCCGCGCTGATTGTTACCAGTACCGCTACGACTGCGAGCATTTTTTTGTGCCGTCCCAGATAAGACAGGAAGACGCGCAGCGTGTGTTTCAGGTTCTTTGGTTTCTTTCCGCTATAAGCTCTCGCTGCCATTTTCGTCTCCTCCTTTCATCTGTGAGGCGTAAATTTCCTGATAAATCGGGTCATCCGCCAGCAGTTCAGCATGCGTGCCGATCCGGTGTACTTTTCCGTCATCAAGAATGATGATCTGATCCGTATTCATGACGGATGTTACTCTCTGCGCAATGATAATTTTTGTGACATCCTTCCGCGCCGCCAGTGCCTCGCGGATCTTTTTCTCCGTTGCCGTGTCGACCGCACTTGTCGAATCATCGAAGATCAGGATTTTTGCCTTTCCGATCAGCGCACGCGCGATGCAGAGACGCTGCTTCTGGCCTCCGGAGAGGTTGCTTGCGCCCTGCTCGAGCACGGTGTCGAGGCCGTCCGGCATGCGGTTCAAAAATTCATCCGCACACGCCGCGCGGCATGCTTCCCAGATCTCCTCATCGGATGCATCCGCATTGCCCCATTTCAGGTTTTCACGCACGGTTCCGGAGAACAGCACGTTTTTCTGCAGAATGATATTGACTGCATCGCGGAGAGCGGCAAGATCGTACGCGCGCACATCCTTTCCGCCGACGCGGACGGTGCCGCGGCTGGTGTCATACAGACGCGGAATGAGCTGCACCAGCGTCGTTTTCGAAGAACCTGTTCCTCCGAGGATTCCTACCGTCTGACCGGCTTTGATCTTCAGCGTAACATCGGAGAGTGCGTACTCTTTTGCTTCTTCTTTGTATTTAAACGATACGTTGTCAAACTCCACGCTGCCCTCTGTCACTTCTGTTACACCATTTTCCGGTGAGGTGAGCACGATTTTCTCATCGAGCACCTCGACAATCCGGTGTGCGCTCGCCATGGAACGGGTCAGGAGCAGGAAGACGTTTGCAATCATCATCATCGAGTTCATAACTTGCATGACGTAGCTTAGAAATCCGGTCAGGTTTCCGACGGCAAGCTGTTTTTTCAGAATCATATTTCCGCCGAACCACAGAATCAGCACAATCGCGGTATACATGACGCCCTGAAATGCCGGCAGATTCAGCACGGCGTAGTGGAACGTCTGCTCGCTCGCTGCGGTCAGGTCGGTGTTGACCTCGTTGAATTTGTCTTCCTCGTACTCATCCCGCACGAAAGCTTTGACGGCACGGATCGCGGTCAGCCCCTCCTGGACAACGTTGTTCAGGCGGTCCACCATGGACTGCAGTTTTGTGTACATCGGGGCAACTCTCCGCACAATCAGGGAGAGAATAAAGCCAAGAAGCGGGGTACATACAAGGAATACAAATGCCAGCCGCGGATTCATATAGAATGAAAGGCCGATTCCCATAATCAGAAGCGACGGTCCGCGCGTGATCGGGCGGAAGCCGGCGCTTACCATATTCTGGATAACGGTAACATCCGTCGTCATACGGGTGATCAGGGATGATACCGCAAAGTGGTCGAGGTTGGAAAATGCATACTGCTGCATTTTCTCATACTCCGCCTTCCGGATCTCGGCTCCCCAGCCGTACGTCGCCCGCGCCGCAAAGTGCGCGTATAAAATTCCGGTCACAAGCGCACAGAGCGCGCAGATTCCCATCTGGATTCCCTTGCGGTAAATGTAAGGGATATCGCCGTTCGCAACGCCGATGTCAATCAGATTGGAAATCAGAATCGGAATAAAAAGTTCAAAACACGTTTCTACCAATACCAGCACTGCTCCGAAAATCATATCCCGCTTGTAGGGACCTGCATACGAGAGCAGACGCTTCATATCATTCATCTTCTGTCATGTCCTCCTTTTGCTGTTTTTCGGAGTCCATTTTAGCATACCCCGGCACGATTTTCAACGCGCCGAAATAATCCCTTTTACCCAAAAAATTCCCTTTTCCCAACAACTTTTCTGTCGTCAGAAAAAAAGGATCGTTTTCTGGAAGCTTAAGTCTACCTTTTGAACACATTGACCAGTGACACACCGGAAACCGCCGCCTCTCCGACAAATCCGATAACAAACACGTCCGCAATTCCGACCAGAGCCACCAGAAGCTGCTCCAGAAAAAGCGGAACAATCAGCTTTTTCAAATCCTGATTTGTAAACATAAAACCCATCCTGCCATTTTTCTTTCTGTCTCTATTTTAGACATCTAACAGCTCATTTGTCTAATGCTTATTCTAAATGGCAGTTCATACGCGGATTGCATATTACACTTCACAGAAATCTCTTTTCACTTTCTCACACAGCTTGCCATACACACGCTCCACAAACCACGGCTCTGTCGATTTTTCTGCGATCTGCTCCACCGGAATCCAGCCGACTGCGCTGTTTTCATCCGGCTTGCAGCGGATTTCCTGTACCGGGTCTGCTTCCATGAGATATGTCACATTCAGATGGAGATGTGTCGTCACGTACTTTCCGCGCTTCACATGGCCGTCCACCGACAGGATTTCGAGCGAGAATGGCTGATCCGATAAGAGCTTCACCTCTTCAATCCCGGATTCCTCCTTCACTTCTCTTACCGCCACGCTGCAAAGATCCGCATCTCCGTCCGCGTGGCCGCCGAGCCATGCCCAGGAATGGTAAATATTGTGATACGCCATCAGCACCTGCTTCCGATCCGGGCTTACGACCCAGGCGGAGGCAGTCAGATGTGCGGTCTCATTTTCCCGCGTCAAAATATCGCATCCGCTCTCCATCCATTTCAGCAGAATCGCCCGATCCCGCTCTTCCTGCTCATTGTACGGACGGTATTCCCGGATCTGCCGCAGCAGGTTTTCTTTGGCTGTTTCATTCTGCATCCGTTTTCCCTCCCACTTTGATTTTAAACGATTGATAAAAAAGACCCCGGCGCCTGTATTTCTACAGACCGCCGGGGTCTCCTTACGTTTGAACACAAATCATGCTATTGCATGAAAATCCTGATTCGGACAGATTCTGCTTAAATTAAGCGTTCTTCTGAGCGATAGCTGCCTGAGCTGCTGCCAGACGGGCGATCGGCACACGGAACGGTGAGCAGGAAACATAGTCCAGACCCAGTTTGTTGCAGAACTCTACGGAGCTCGGATCTCCACCGTGCTCACCGCAGATACCTACGTGCAGAGAAGAGTTAACCGGTCTTCCAAGATCGATAGCCATCTTCATCAGCTTGCCAACGCCGTCCTGATCGAGTTTTGCGAACGGATCGTTCTCGAAGATCTTAGCGTCATAGTAAGCGTTCAGGAATTTACCAGCATCGTCACGGGAGAATCCGTAAGTCATCTGAGTAAGGTCGTTGGTTCCGAAGCAGAAGAAGTCTGCCTCTTTTGCGATCTCATCTGCAGTCAGAGCTGCTCTCGGGATCTCGATCATGGTACCAACTTCGTATTCAAGGTCGCTGCCTGCAGCTGCGATTTCAGCGTCAGCGGTCTCTACTACGAATTTCTTAACGTATTTCAGCTCTTTGATATCGCCAACAAGCGGGATCATGATTTCCGGTTTTACATTCCAATCCGGATGAGCTTTCTTCACGTTGATGGCTGCGCGGATTACTGCGCTTGTCTGCATCTTAGCGATTTCCGGATAAGTTACAGCAAGACGGCATCCACGATGACCCATCATCGGGTTGAACTCATGCAGACCAGCAATGATTGCTTTGATCTGCTCAACAGTTTTGCCCTGAGCATCAGCCAGTTTCTTGATGTCCTCTTCCTCAGTCGGAACGAACTCATGAAGCGGCGGATCCAGGAAACGGATGGTAACCGGGTTGCCTTCCAGAGCTTCATACAGCTTCTCGAAGTCTCCCTGCTGCTCCGGAAGGATCTTAGCAAGTGCTGCTTCTCTCTCTTCTACGGTTTCAGCGCAGATCATCTCACGGAATGCATCGATTCTGTTGCCTTCGAAGAACATATGCTCTGTACGGCAAAGACCAATACCTTCTGCGCCAAGCTCACGAGCTTTTTTAGCGTCTGCCGGAGTATCAGCGTTTGTACGAACTTTCATGGTTCTGTATTTATCTGCCCAGCCCATGATTCTTCCGAACTCGCCAGCGATGGTAGCGTCTACGGTCGGGATCAGTCCGTCATAGATGCATCCTGTAGAACCATCCAGAGAGATGCAGTCTCCCTCGTGGAACTCTTTGCCAGCCAGTGTGAATTTCTTGTTTGCCTCGTCCATTACGATATCACCGCAACCGGATACACAGCAGGTTCCCATACCACGGGCAACTACGGCTGCGTGGGAAGTCATACCACCACGAACAGTCAGGATACCCTGTGCAGATTTCATACCTGTGATATCTTCTGGGGATGTCTCAAGACGAACCAGAACAACTTTTTCTCCTCTTTCAGCCCATGCAACAGCGTCATCAGCTGTGAAGACGATTTTACCGCAAGCAGCTCCCGGAGATGCTCCCAGTGCTTTTGCCATTGGAGTAGCCTCTTTCAGTGCTTTTGCATCGAACTGCGGATGAAGCAGAGAGTCAAGGTTACGAGGATCGATCATTGCAACTGCCTCTTCCTCTGTTCTCATTCCCTCATCTACAAGGTCGCAGGCGATTTTCAGAGCAGCTTTTGCTGTTCTCTTACCGTTACGTGTCTGCAGCATGTACAGTTTACCGTGCTCTACAGTGAACTCCATGTCCTGCATATCTCTGTAGTGTGTTTCCAGAGTTTTGCAAACTTCTTTGAACTGTTTGAAAGCTTCCGGGAATTTCTCTTCCATCTCAGAAATGTGCATAGGTGTACGAACACCGGCAACTACGTCCTCGCCCTGTGCGTTGGTAAGGAACTCACCGAACAGTCCGTTCTCTCCTGTAGCAGGGTCACGAGTGAAGGCAACACCTGTACCACAGTCATCTCCCATGTTTCCGAATGCCATCATCTGTACGTTAACAGCGGTACCCCAGGAATACGGGATGTCGTTGTCACGACGATAAACGTTTGCTCTCGGGTTGTCCCAGGAACGGAATACGGCTTTAACAGCCTCCATCAGCTGTACCTTAGGATCGGTCGGGAAATCCTCACCGATTTTAGCTTTGTACTCAGCTTTGAACTGCTCAGCCAGTTTTTTGAGGTCATCTGCGTCAAGATCTACGTCCTGTTTTACGCCTTTCTCCTCTTTCATCTTGTCGATCAGCTCTTCGAAGTATTTTTTACCAACTTCCATAACTACGTCAGAGAACATCTGAATGAATCTTCTGTAGCAGTCCCAAGCCCAACGTGGGTTGCCGGAAGCCTGTGACAGAGTTTCAACAACCTCTTCGTTCAGACCAAGGTTCAGGATGGTATCCATCATACCTGGCATGGAAGCTCTTGCTCCGGAACGTACAGAAACGAGCAGCGGATTCTTAGCGTCTCCGAATTTCTTTCCTGTGATTCCTTCCATTTTATCGATTGCTTCCATGATCTGACCCATGATCTCGTCGTTGATCTGTCTGCCATCCTCATAGTACTGTGTACAAGCCTCGGTTGTTACCGTGAATCCCTGTGGTACAGGAAGTCCCAGGTTTGTCATCTCAGCCAGGTTTGCGCCTTTTCCACCGAGAAGGTTACGCATGTCTGCATTACCTTCAGTGAACATGTAAACCCATTTTGCCATTGTTACTTTTCCTCCTACTTGTAATTTTGATAGGTTATAGTAAAGTATTTCCAGATTGCCCTGGATGATACGTTCACCCTATACTGATTGCACCGAAAATAAAGATATCCTCGGGGCGCACACATTTATTTTACCATAAGAATATCTTTAGTCAATAAAAATATGGCAAATTTTCGGTATTTTTTTTAATTTACAGTTCACTCGTGTGTTCTGGCGGGCAAATTTCATGCTTGCATGAAAATTTGTTTGCAAGAACACACGAAGGGAGCGCCGAGAAATGAGCAAAAGGAGCTGCGCAGCAGCGGAAAGCGCTGAAAGCGCAGTTTTGCGAATGGCGCGGGTGAACTGTATCGTCTGTGTCCCTCTTGTGTCCTATTATATCAGCTTTTGGTTACTTTTTACAGGGTTTTTTGTAATTTTCGCGCAAAAAAAGAAGTATCGCACAATTTTTTTCATTTTACGATACTTCTTCTTCTATTTTTCCCGGTAAATTTTCGGAATTGTTCGATTTTATGATTTCAGAATTACGGTTTTGATTACGAAATACAGCAGCACAATCACACCGAGTACGATACGGTACCAGCCGAAGGCTTTGAAATCGTGCTTCTTGATGTACTGCATCAGGAATTTGATGGCAAAAATCGATACCGCAAATGCCACCAGCATGCCGACGATCATGATCGCCATCTCAACACCGGTAAAGGCAAAGCCGTGTTTTACCAGTTTTAAAAGGCTCGCGCCGAACATAACCGGAACGGCAAGGAAAAACGTGTACTCCGATGCCAGCTCTCTCGAGCATCCCAGCAGGATACCGCCGATGATGGTTGCTCCCGAACGGGAAGTTCCCGGTACGATGGAAAGGAGCTGGAAAACACCGATATACAGCGCATTTTTCCAGGTAATCTCTTTGATTTTTGTTGCAGACAGTGTTCTCGTCTTGTTGTAATTCTCAATGATGATGAAGAGGACACCATAGATGATCAGCATCAGTGCTACGATCACGTAATTCATCAGATGGGCCTCGATCCAGTCGTTGAATGCCAGTCCGATCACGGCTGCCGGCAGACACGATACGACGATCTTGAACCACATGATAATTTTGTCCAGATAACAGTAATTGTCTACAAAGTTCTGAATACCTGCAAAGACCTTGTTGTCGCTTGGATTGGCAAAATAGCTCTTGCTTTTCGCTTTGCTTTTGCCATGAAACGGCCAGAGATCCCAGAAATAGATGACGACAACCGCAAGGATTGCACCGAGCTGGATGACAACTTCAAAAACATTCTTGAAATCAGCTGTCACATTCAGCTTAATAAACTCATCTACCAGAATCATGTGGCCGGTGCTGCTGATCGGAAGCCACTCGGTAATGCCCTCTACGATACCCAGCAGGATAACCTTTAACCACTCAATGATGTTCATACGATATGTACCTTTCTCTTTTTGAATTGGATGCCCTTTTCTGGCATTCTATTAAAAATCTATCATACTTATGCTAAAAACACAAGCGCGTCACGTTTTCTTTTTTGTAAAATCCATAACCCACATTCGGCCAAAAAAGCTCTCTGCCGCTTTGTTTCTGCAGCAGAGAGCTTTTCTTTGCTTTATGCTTCTATCATGCTTATCTCTTGTCGATCGTTGCGATATCGATCAGGGTCAGCTTCTTCACATCTGTATTTTCCAGACTGGTTACGAGTGCGGTTGCGGTATCCAGAGAGGTCAGTACGTTGACACCTGTCTCGATCGCGTTCCGGCGGATGACGAATCCGTCTTTGGAGTGCTCAACGCCCTGGGACGGAGTATCGATGACGAGGTCGATCTTGTGGCCGAGGATCAGGTCCATCAGGTTCGGGGACGGCTGCTCGATCTTGTTGGTGCGGATCGCATTGACGCCGTTCTCGTTCAGGGCTTTCGCGGTATTTCTCGTCGCATAGATCTTGTAGCCGAGAGCCTGGAATCTCTGTGCGATCGGAACGATATCCTCTTTATCCTCATCCTTTACGGTGATGATCATGTTTTTGTATTTCGGCAGGTTGATTCCGGCACCGAGGAACGCTTTGTAAAGAGCCTCGTTGAAGGTCTTTGCAATACCAAGGCACTCACCGGTGGATTTCATCTCCGGTCCAAGGGCGATATCTGCGCCGCGGATCTTCTCGAAGGAGAATACCGGCATCTTGATGGCAATGTAATCTGCCTCTCTCTGCAGTCCCGGCTCGTAGCCAAGCTCGCGGATCGTGTGGCCGAGGATGACTTTCGTTGCCAGCGGCACGATCGGGATTCCGGTTACCTTGCTGATGTATGGCACGGTACGAGAAGAACGCGGGTTGACCTCGATGACGTAAACATCCTCACCGCATACGATGAACTGGATGTTGATCATACCGATGACATGCAGGGATCTTGCCAGACGTTTCGTATACTCTACGATAGTGTCTTTTGCATGCTGGCTGATGCTCTGTGCCGGATAAACGGAGATACTGTCTCCGGAGTGAACGCCGGCGCGCTCGATGTGCTCCATGATACCAGGAATCAGAATATCGGTGCCGTCGCAGACTGCATCAACCTCGATTTCCTTGCCCTGCAGATATTTATCAACCAGGATCGGATGCTCCTGTGCGATCCGGTTGATGATGCCGATAAATTCATCGACATCCTCATCGCTGATGGCGATCTGCATACCCTGTCCTCCAAGGACGTAGGACGGGCGGACGAGTACCGGATAGCCGAGCTCGTTGGCTGCTTTTTTCGCCTCTTCTGCGGTGAATACGGTGTGTCCCTTCGGACGCGGGATTTCACACTGCTCCAGGATCTCATCGAACAGCTCACGGTCCTCTGCGGCATCTACGTTCTCTGCAGATGTTCCAAGGATCGGCACACCCATTTTCAGGAGTGCTTCGGTCAGCTTAATCGCGGTCTGGCCGCCGAACTGTACAACGGCTCCGTCCGGATGCTCGATGTTGACGATATTTTCTACATCTTCCGGTGTCAGCGGCTCGAAATACAGTTTATCTGCGATATCGAAGTCGGTGCTGACGGTCTCCGGGTTGTTGTTGATGATGATGGTCTCATAGCCCTCTTTCTTGAATGCCCAGGTACAATGTACGGAGCAGAAGTCAAACTCGATACCCTGTCCGATACGGATCGGGCCGGAACCAAGGACGAGGACTTTCTTTCTGTCGTTTGTCTCGACAGCTTCGTTTTCGCCGCCGTATACGGAATAGTAATACGGTGTGGTTGCTGCGAACTCAGCGGCACAGGTATCTACCATCTTGTAAGCTGCGGTGATATCATACTGTTTTCTTAACGCTTTTACTTCTTCTTCGGTCTTTCCTGCCAGTTTTGCCACCAGATAATCCGGGAACTCAAGGCGTTTTGCTTCGCGCAGCAGATCCTCATCCAGCTCTTTGGCCTGTAATGCCTGCTCCATCTCAACGAGGATAGCCAGCTTATCGATGAACCATACATCGATTTTGGTGATCTCGTGGATCTCGTCGTAGGAGATGCCCTGACGGATCGCCTCTGCGATTCTCCAGATTCTCATATCGTCTACGATGTGAAGCTCTTCGATCAGCTCGTCTTTTGACAGGTGGCTGAAGTCATAGGACATCAGGGAATCTACGTGCTGTTCCAGGGAACGGATGGCTTTCATCAGCGCACCCTCGAAGTTGTTGCAGATACTCATAACCTCACCGGTTGCCTTCATCTGTGTGGTCAGGGTACGTTTTGCACTGATAAACTTATCGAACGGCAGACGCGGGATTTTTACAACACAGTAATCCAGCATCGGCTCGAAGCTTGCGTAGGTTTTTCCGGTAATGGCGTTCGGGATCTCATCCAGAGTGTAGCCAAGTGCGATCTTTGCAGCAACCTTTGCAATCGGATAACCGGTCGCTTTGGAAGCCAGTGCGGAAGAACGGCTGACACGCGGATTTACCTCGATAACACAGTACTCGAAGCTGTCCGGATTCAACGCATACTGTACGTTGCATCCGCCGGTGATACCGAGCTCGGTGATGATGTTGAGTGCGGAAGTACGCAGCATCTGATACTCTTTATCTCCCAGGGTCTGGGACGGTGCTACGACAATACTGTCTCCGGTGTGAACGCCGACCGGGTCGATGTTCTCCATGTTGCAGACGGTGATGCAGTTTCCTACGCTGTCCCGCATTACCTCGTACTCGATCTCTTTCCATCCGGCGATACATCTTTCAACAAGTACTTCGCCGACACGGGAAAGACGGAGTCCGTTCGAGAGGATCTCGATCAGCTCTTCTTCGTTGTAAGCGATACCGCCGCCGCTTCCGCCGAGGGTGTAAGCCGGACGCAGTACAACCGGATAACCGATCTTGTTGGTGAAATCGATACCAGCCTGTACATCATGGACAACCAGGGATGCCGCTACCGGCTCGCCGATTTTTTCCATGGTATCTTTGAATTCCTGACGGTCCTCTGCTTTTTTGATGGTCTGTGCTGTGGTACCGATCAGGCGTACGTTGTTTTCTTTTAAGAAGCCTTTTTCTTCGAGTTCCATCGCAAGGTTCAGTCCTGCCTGGCCTCCCAGAGTCGGAAGAACGCTGTCCGGTTTTTCCTTCTGGATGAGCTGCTCTACCACTTCTACGGTCAGCGGCTCGATGTAAACGCGGTCTGCGATATCTTTATCGGTCATGATGGTTGCCGGGTTGGAGTTCAGAAGAACAACTTCCATTCCCTCTTCTTTCAGGGAACGGCACGCCTGTGTTCCTGCGTAGTCGAACTCTGCTGCCTGTCCGATGACGATCGGACCGGAACCGATAACCAGAACTTTTTTAATATTCGGATTCTTTGGCATTATTTGTTACCTCCCATCATCTCAAGGAATCGATCAAACAGGTATCCGGAATCCTGCGGGCCAGGGCATGCCTCCGGATGGAACTGTACGGTAAAGATGTTTTTGCCGACGTATTTGAGTCCCTCGTTGGTGCCGTCGTTGACGTTCACAAAGGCCGGAACTGCCACATTCGGATCCAGGGTATCGGTATCTACGACGTAGCCGTGGTTCTGGGAAGAAATGTAAACTCTTCCGGTTGCCAGGTCCTTGACCGGGTGGTTTCCGCCGCGGTGGCCGTATTTCATCTTGTGGGTATCTGCGCCGGTAGCCAGTGCCATCAGCTGATGTCCAAGACAGATTGCAAAGATCGGTACATTGGAATCGTACAGTTTTTTAATCTCTTTGATAATGGATACGCACTCTTTCGGATCTCCAGGGCCGTTGGACAGCATGATTCCGTCCGGATTTGCGGCGAGGATCTCTTCTGCTGTAGTAAGCGCCGGATAAATGGTCACTTCGCATCCGCGCTCATTTAAGGAACGTGCGATGTTGTTCTTTGCGCCAAGATCCAGAAGTGCAACTTTAAAGCCTTCTCCTTTTAAAACTGATTTTTCAGAGCAGGTTACCTTTTCTACAACTTTTCCGGTATTATACGCTTTTAATTTTGGAATAATTTCATCGAGGTGATAATTTTCGTTGGTCGTGATCATACCGTTCATGGTACCTTTTTCACGAAGAATTTTGGTGAGAGCACGAGTATCGATTCCGGCGATTCCGGGAATATCGAACTTTTTCAGGAAATTCTGAATGGTGTCCTGGCAACGGAAGTTGCTGGGGAGACGGGATAATTCTCTTACAATATAGCCATCCGGCCAGGGTCTTAAGGACTCCTGATCATCATAACAAATTCCATAGTTTCCAATAAGAGGATACGTCATACATACTGCCTGTCCCGCATAGGATGGGTCAGTCAGCACTTCGAGATATCCAGTCATGGATGTATTAAATACGATTTCACTGATCACTTCTTTTTGTGAACCAATGCTGGTTCCGGTAAAGACATGCCCGTCTTCTAAGATTAGAAAAGCTTTCATCATTCCACCGTTTTCCTTTCTTTTTCGTTCGGTTTTGAGTTTGTATGAAATATGCATCTCATACTTTAATCTTTCAGATTCTATCACAACCAGGGAAACATTTCAACTATTTTTGTCGAATTACGGAAATTTCTTTTCTGGAATACTTTTGAAGTGTGTATTGGCTGTCTCTTATACACATCTGACGCTGC
>ENA-OYZJ01000332-OYZJ01000332.1-human-gut-metagenome-genome-assembly--contig:-NODE-332-length-16178-cov-22.133536_pt1 | contig 16178 bp, 15 predicted proteins | sample MGYA00243290_ERZ653475 | MGnify/ENA primary metagenome ERZ653475 (study PRJEB26926, sample SAMN06165003) | human gut metagenome | biome: ENVO:00009003; feature: ENVO:2100002; material: ENVO:00002003... | reverse complement strand
CGCACCCTGATTCCTATCCCTATGCTGATAACATGACACTTGAGGATCTGATCATCCAGGCCGGTGGCTTGAAAGAAGCCGCCTCTACTGTCCGCATTGATGTGTCGAGACGAATCAAGAATCCCCGTAGTACTGCGGATAATGATACGATCGGTCAGATGTATACCTTCTCTTTAAAGGATGGTTTTGTCATCGACGGTCAGCCCGGTTTTATCCTTCAGCCTTATGACGAAGTTTATGTCCGTCGCAGTCCCGGTTATCAGGCGCAACAGAATGTAGTCATTGATGGTGAAATATTGTTTGGAGGAAATTATGCCATGACCAACCGTGAGGAACGTCTTTCCGATCTGGTGAATAAAGCGGGTGGTCCTACTAACCTTGCTTATCTTCGTGGTGCAAAGCTGACCCGTGTGGCAAGTGCCGGTGAGAAGAAACGTATGGGTGATGTGATCCGCCTGATGAGCAGGCAATTGGGTGAAGCCATGATTGACTCTTTGGGTATTGGTGTTGAGGATACCTTTACGGTAGGTATTGATCTGGAGAAGGCTTTGACTAATCCTAAGGGTAGTGCCGACCTTGTCCTACGTGAAGGTGATGTGGTCTTTATACCTAAGAATACTAATACTGTAACTATCAATGGTGCTGTTATGGTTCCGAATACGGTTTCTTATATGAAGGGAAAGAATGTGGATTATTACCTGAATCAGGCCGGTGGTTATTCTGATAATGCAAAGAAGAGTAAGAAGTTCATCGTTTACATGAATGGTCAGGTTACTAAGGTTAAGGGTAGCGGTAAGAAACAGATTGAGCCGGGATGTGAGATTATCGTACCTAGTAAGGCTAAGAAGAAAGGGAACATAGCTAATATTTTGGGTTATGCTACTTCCTTCAGCTCTTTGGGGATGATGATCGCTTCCATTGCTAACTTGATAAAGAAATAATAATTAATGTTATTATGAAGGAACAAAAATTAGACGAAAATTTTTTTTTTGAATCTACTGACTTAAAGGAAAATGAAAAAACTGTTGATTTTATAGATATTTTACGTAAAATTATAACTGTCCGCGGAACCTTATATAAGTCTGCTTGTGTGGGGGCAATTATTGGTTTTGTTATTGCGTTGAGTGTTCCTGAACAATATACAGTTAAAGTAACTCTTTCCCCAGAAATGGGAAGTGCAAAAGGGGGAAGCGGTTTAATGGGAATTGCAGCATCTTTTTTGGGAAGTGGTGTGACAATGGGGGATGGTACTGATGCTTTGAATGCTTCGCTTTCTGCAGATATTGTAGCCTCAACCCCTTTTTTGTTAGAGCTCTTATCTATGAAAGTGCCATATCCTGATAGAAAAAATATGATTACATTGGAAGAATATTTGGATGAACAGTCTTCCCCTTGGTGGAACTATATTATTGGAATCCCTGGAATGATGACTGATGGGGTAAGATCTTTGTTAGGCTATGAAGAAACGACTATTGATAAAGAGAGTTGTGGCACTATTGAACTGACAAAAAAAGAGAGTGAAAAACTCAGCGTTTTGAAGAAGAATATCTTGGCGACAATGGATAATAAAACTGCAATAACTAGTATATCAGTAACTTTACAAAATTCTAAGGTTACTGCAATTGTTGCAGATTCAGTAATTCATAAGTTGCAAGAGTATATTATTAATTATCGTACTTTTAAAGCTAAAGAAGATTGTATCTATTTGGAAAAACTGTTTGAGGAGCGTCAAGTAGAATATTATATGGCCCAAAGAAAATATGCTGATTATGTAGATACGCATGATAACTTGATCCTTCAGAGTGTACGTACGGAACAAGAACGTTTGCAAAATGATATGAATTTAGCATATCAAGTATATAGTCAAGTAGCAAATCAGTTGGAGGTTGCTAGGGCTAAGGTACAGGAAGAAAAGCCTGTTTTTGCAGTTGTAGAGCCAGCAGTGGTACCTTTGAAGACATCAGGTCTAGGGAAGAAAATGTATATAATACTGAGTATGTTTGTATCTTTTTTTTGTACTATGGGCTGGTTATTGTTAGGTAAAGAGATTGTGCGAAATTTGAAAGATGAATTGAAGCTATAAGTAGATGATTTGGTTAATATGATAATGATTGGCTAATATTGCTTTATGTTTTTGATTTATTTTATGCTGTAATATTACTATCTTATAAGCAATAAAGTATTACGATGGATTCTAATAATAAGCGTATTGCGAAAAATACAATGATGTTGTATGTTCGTATGCTGTTTATAATGGTGGTAACGTTATATACTTCACGAATTATTTTAAATATTCTTGGAGTAGAAGACTATGGTATTTATACGGTAATTGGAGGAATTGTTGCGCTTTTTTCAGTCTTTTCTAGTTCACTATCTGCGGCTATTAGCCGCTTTATAACATACGAATTGGGTAAGGGGGATGAAGGAGATCTAAAGAAAATATTTTCGACAGCTGTTATTATTCAAATAGCTCTAGCTATTTTCATTTGTTTGTTAATGGAAATTGGCGGAGTTTGGTTTCTAAATAATAGAATGAATATTCCTGTAGAACGTATTGGAGCAGCTAATTGGGTTTTACAATCTTCTATTTTTACATTTATGGTTAATCTTGTCAGTGTACCATATAATGCTGCTATTATTGCACATGAAAGAATGAAAGCCTTTGCATTTATCAGTATTTTAGATGTAATCTTAAAACTTCTTGCTGTTTTTACATTATATTTTGGAGAAGTTGATAAATTAATTATTTATGCATTACAATTATCGGTGATTGCTTTGATAACCCGTTTTGTTTATGGTTTTTATTGTAATAAAAAAATTAAAGAATGTCGCTTTGTTTTTATTTATGATAGAAAAATATTTAAGCAAATGGTACAGTTTGCTGGTTGGAATATTATAGGTGCTTCTTCTGGTATTCTTCGCGATCAAGGTGTGAATGTATTATTGAATATTTTTGGCAGTCCGGTTATTAATGCAGCCCGTGGTATTGCTATGCAGGTTTATGCGGCTGCTTCAAGCTTTGCGGGAAGTTTTATTACAGCTTTAAATCCACAGATAACAAAGTCTTTTGCTTCTAATGATCGTGCTTATTCTATGAAATTAGTATTTCAAGGTGCACGTTTTTCTTTTTATTTAATGTTGATTCTTTCGTTACCAATTTTAATGGAAACACATTCTGTGCTTTCTCTTTGGCTTGGAGTTATTCCTGAGTATTCTGTGACATTTGTTCGGTTAATGCTTATATGTGTTATGACAGAGTCTATATCATTTACAATGGTAACATTGATGCTTGCGACAGGCAAAATTCGTAATTATCAAATTATAGTTGGAGGGTGCCAAATGTTAAATTTTCCATTATCTTATATTGCGTTGAAATTGGGTTATCCTCCGGAAGTTACCTTAATTATTGCTATTGTGATAGCTTTTTGTTGTCTATTGTTGCGTCTTTATATGTTGCATAATATGGTTGGCTTATCAATAATATCTTTTTTTCGGAATGTTTTTCTGAATATATTTTCTGTGGGGGTGGCTTCTTTTTTATTACCTTTTTTTCTTCTGCAGATAATGGAAGATAGTTGGGGGCGCTTCTGGATAATTTGTTTTATATGTTTACTGTCTACACTCTGTTCTATTTTTTTTGTAGGTTGTTCTCAAAATGAACGAATTTTTATTTTGGAAAAAGTACAGAAATTTAAATTTAAAATATTTTTTAATGAGAATAAATAAAAATAAGACAAATTGCTGTGGTTGTACTGCTTGTGAAAGTGTCTGTTCACATAATGCCATCAGAATGACCCCGGATTCGCTTGGCTTTCTTTACCCAAAAATAGATAATGATTTGTGTATAGATTGTGGTTTATGTGAACAAGTTTGTATGTTTCATGAGGATTATGATAAAACTCAAAATTTATCTGCTCCGATGGCTTATGCTATTCGTCATAAAGACATGCATGAAGTAGAAACATCACAAAGTGGAGCTGCTTTCATTGCTTTTTCTGATTGGGTTTTAGATCAAGGAGGTGCTGTTTATGGTGTAGGGTATGCTGAACATTTTAAGGTTATTCATAAAAGAGCTATAACTAAAGAAGAACGTAATGAATTTAAGGGTAGTAAATATGTACAAAGTGATGTAAATACAACCTTTAGGCAAGTAAAGAAGGACTTGAAGAATGGTTTAGTGGTACTTTTTTCTGGCACTCCTTGTCAAACAGCGGGATTATCGTCATATGTTGGTGAAAAGTTGCGTAAAAATTTATATTTGATAGATATTGTTTGTCATGGTGTGCCTGCTCCGTTTCTTTGGGATGACTATTTGACGTATTTAGAAAAAAAAGAGAATATGCCTTTGGAGGATGTAAATTTTAGAGATAAGAGATTTGGATGGGCGTCTCATGTTGAGTCTTTTCGATTTAAAAATTCTCAATTTTATAAGTATAGGCGTACATATGCATATACATTTTACACACACATCATGTTGCGTTATTGTTGTGGTTCATGTCCTTACACTAATTTGCAGCGCCCTTCTGATATAACTATAGCTGATTTTTGGGGATACCAAAAAACGAATGCGGCATTTTTAGCTGAAGATAATAAGGGGTGTTCACTCGTTTTAGTTAATACGGAAAAAGGTAAGGAATGGTTGGGTAAAATAAAAGATTTTTTAATTTGTATTCCTATAGAACTTAGAGATTGTATGCAACCTAATTTGCAAAATCCTACTACTTTACATTCCAGGCGGGTTAATTTTGAAGAAGATTATGCAAAACATGGTTTTGATTACGTTATGAGAAAGTACGGGTATATAGGGTGGAGATATCATACAAAATGTTTTATAAAACGATTTATACCTTATTCAATTAAATATAGACTTAAGAGATTGATTAAACTATTAAACTGATGCAATTTAAAGAGAAGGAAAAATCAAAAACTCAATGTTTTAGTAAAAAAATGCAGTAGAGGATAAGAAAAGCGCAAAATACGGCGACAGAGCTGGGAAAAAGGCTTTTAGGTAAATATCGGCAAAAAAGGTAACGCCAACGGAAACCGGAAAAGAGCCAAGTAAAACCGAGGTTACGTTACCAAATCATAACCGTTTTCGGAGTATGCAAGGCGGTCGGATATGCGAAAAAGTCGGTGCGAAAAGGATGCGGACGGCAATTTTGACAGCCTTTGCTTACAGCAAAGGTAAGCATTTTCAGAAGACGCCTGCAAAAAAAGTGTTCTTCGATTCTTTTGCGTTGATACGCTGCGATTTGCGTAACGACAAATAGCTCCATAGTTAATAGTTTTGTACCATTAAAAATGTGAGTTATGAGAAGTACATTCAGCGTGTTATTTTACCTGAAAAGGAAAGATGTGAGAAAAGACGGTAGTGTTCCCGTCATGGGACGTATTACCATCGACGGCGGCAAGCCCGCGCAGTTCAGTTGCAAGATGACGGTCGATCCGTCGCTTTGGAATACCGAAACGGGACGTATGACGGGGCGGAGCGTCGCCGCGCAAGAGACGAACAAGATGCTCGACGGCATCCGAGTAAAAATCAACCACCACTATCGTGAAATTATGGATCGGGACGGGTTCGTTACGGCAGAGAAGGTGAAGAACGCCTTTTTAGGGCTGGAATACCGCCACGAAACCTTGATGAAGGTTTACGATCAGTTCAACAGCGATTTCGACAAGATGGTAAAGGCCGGGATGAGGGCAAAGTCCACCCAACAAAAATACCTCGCCGTTTACGACCACCTGAAACGATTTCTCGAAACGCGATACCATGTGAGCGACATCGCGCTGAAAGAGATTGCTCCCGCGTTCATCAACGATTTCGAGATGTACTTGCGCACGGAAAACCGTTGCAGCCACAACACGGTCTGGGTTTATCTTATGCCGCTGCGCAAGATGATAAGCATCGCTATCGAAAACGGCTGGCTTCTGCGTGATCCGTTCATCAAGCATGAAATCGGCATGGAGGAAACGGAGCGGACGTTTCTGACGAACGAGGAATTGAAAAAGTTGATGGATATGCGTTTCAAGAAACCCAAACATGAACTCGTGCGCGACCTGTTCGTGTTCTGCTGCTTCACGGGCTTGTCCTATTGTGAGCTGTACAACTTGTCGGAAGATAATATCCGTACCTATTTCGACGATCACGAGTGGATTCATATCTCGCGCCAGAAAACGACGGTACTGTCGGAGGTGCAACTGCTCGACATTCCGAAAATAATCTATGAAAAGTATAAAGGAATAGGCGAAGGCGGCAAGATATTTCCCGTACCCAAGTACAGCACGATCCTCGGAAACATCAAAAAAATCATGAAGCTGTGCGGCATCGACAAAGAGGTTACATGGCACATCGGGCGGCACACGATGGCCACGACGGTCTGTCTGTCGAACAATATGCCGATTGAAACGGTCAGCTCGATATTAGGGCATAAGAATATCCGCACGACGCAGATTTATGCGAAGATTACGAAAGAGAAAGTCAAACGGGACATGAGTGCCCTCGCCTCGCAACTGAATTCCATTGAGGAATTTGCAGGAGTAGCTATTTAATGAAATATTTACCATTCAAACGATTAAGGATATGAAAAGAGATAAAATCACAATCAGCGAAAATACGGTTATCGTAACGGGCGGTAATATATGGATGACGGACGCGGAAATAGTTGAACTATTCGGCACTACCGCCGGAGCGGTCTATGCAGGTATCAAAACTATCTTCAAAGAAAACGCCCTGCACGACTACGAAGTCTGCAAATGTATCCGTCTGGACAGCGGCAACAGCGCGGACGTGTATAATATGGAGGTCGTCGTAGCCCTCGCGTTCCGGCTGAATACCTACCCTGCGTCGGTTTTCAGAAAGTGGCTGGTAAAGACAGCCACCGCACCCCGACGCACGACACCTCCAATTGTCATTCGGTATAGGGATGGGCTTTTGAATTGAATCGGACAAACAAGGAAACGGGCAGGCTTCGACACCTGCCCGTTTTCGTTTTCAGAGAATTGCCTTGCGGTAGTTTTCCGCGAGCATCTTCTCGATGTCGGATTCCCGATAGAGGACTTTGCCGCCGAACACGATATAGGGTATCTTGCGCTCGGTACGATACTCCTGTAAGGTGCGGCGGCTGACTTTCAGTCGGGCGATCACCTCCTTGTCGGTCATATACCGTTCTCCTCCGAGCGGCGGATGAAATCCGTCCGTGAGCTTATCTACATCTTTCGCGCATCTCTTCAAAGCGTGCAACGCCGACGCTATGCGTCCGTCCTCCGACGTGATTACATTACTGTCATTCATCTTTTCTGTGGATTTAGTGGTTGGTAAAATAAATATTAGCCGGAGCCATCCCTGAACTGCCCGGCTATGGGCATGAGCCTCTCTATCTCTTCCGGCTTGTAATAGAATTTCCGGTTGATTTGCGTACAGCCGATAGTGCGATTATCCCGCAGGGATTGCAGCGTGCGGGGGCTTATGCGCAGCAGGCGGCACACCTCCTCCCCGTCGAGCCACTTTTGCATCTGCTTGTCATTGCAACGGCGACATAACGCGCCGACTTTTCCCGTCAGCGTCTCCACACCGGAAAGGAGCGCTTCAAAAGCCTTCTTTTCGATAATTACTACTTCCATATACCATGTTTTGAGTTCGGGGCAAATGTAGCCAAACCTATGCTCGCTGCCTCCGTTTTCGGTTTCGTGGCAGCTTGTGGCGTCCGTTTGGCACACATTGGCTTCCTCGTCCCGCTCCGCCGTGCGGAAAATCTTTCCCGTGTCGGTAACGACAATGGAAAGCACCCCGTCGCAATAGGCCACCTTTGCCGTGAAACAAAAAGCAAAGGTTATGGAAATCATCACGATGGAGAGCGCCGCTTACAAAGAGCTGGTGGGAAAAATAGACCGAATCGCGGGTTATGTCCGCGAGAGTGAACGCACGAAACAGAAGGATATGCCGGAGGTGTGGTTGAACCGCGAGCAGGTCATGTCGTTGCTGGGTATCAGCCGCCGCACGCTGCAACGTCTTCGGGACAGCAAGCGGATCGAGTATGCGATTTTTCGCGGTGCGTGCCGCTACCGTCTCTCGGAGGTGGAGCGGCTGGTCGAGGAATCGGTTATCGACGGCAACCCGCAACGGATCGAGGACTTCAAACGGAATTACCTGCTGCGCACGGGCAACCAGAGAAAGAAAGGATAGGCGTATGGGATTGCTGGATACGGAAACATTCGAGATGTGGATGGAGAAGATCATGGAACGCTTCGACCGCCACGAACGGCTGCTTGCCTCGCTTGCGGGCAAGGAGATAAAAGAAATAAAATATCTGGATGGCGAGCGTCTGTTGGACAATCAGGACTTGTGCCAACTCCTGCAAGCGAGTAAACGCTCGCTGCAACGCTACCGCAGTTCGGGCGTGCTGCGCTACCAGATGCTCTGGCACAAGATCTACTACAAGGAATCGGACGTGCAGGAGTTTCTGAAATATCATTTCGACGAGTTCGCAGGCTGCCGCAAGGTCGAGAAAAGCAAGGGTTGAACGCCAAATACTGCCATCCCGACGCCACAAGCTGCCACGCGGCGCTAAAACGGATGCGGCGGCGAATCCTCTGCTTACATTCGCAGGGCATCGGCAAGATGCGATCATATAACAACAATAGATTATGGAACAGAAAAAGAAAGAACAAGACGTGCTGATCGTCAGAGACGAGAAGACGGGTGAGATCGGTGTGGTCGCGGGATTGAAACGCGATGGCTCGCCGAATCTGAAAGCCGCCAAAGCGGAGAACACGCAGGATTTCCTGCGTTTCGACCGTCACGGCGATGTGCTGGACAACTTCTTTGCCAATTTCTACCGCCAATGCAAGGAACCGAAACGCTTCGGTTTCTACCGTGTCGCGGCAGAGGGTGCGGACAAGGTCGTGGAGGTATTGAAAGAGTTGCTGAAGAACCCGAAAAAGAACGAGGAGCTGCTCGCCCCGCACAAGGTCGATACGACCAAGTACGAGCAGGCCGCCGCGCAGCAGCAGACGCCGCAGGGCGAGACGCAAGCAGCCCCCACCGAGCAGGCGGAGGAAACGCCGCAGCAGGCCGAACAGTCGCCCGTCGGGGAGCGGCAGGGCAACGACGGGGGCTACAAGCCCATCGATGACAGCCGCCTCGACCGTGAGGCGGTCGCCGAACGCTGGGGCATCGACCTCGCGGCGTTGGAGCAGTCGGGCGGTCTGGAGCGTATGCGTCATTACGGCAAGTCGCAGCTTGTCGAGTGCAACCCCGATTTCGGCGGTATCCGTGTGCCGATGCAGGCGCGGTTGTCGCTGCGTGAGAATCCCGACGGCACGGTGTCGATTGTCCCGCACCCGATTCGCCGCGAGCCGAACCTCGACGAATACCGGAATGTGAAGTTCACGCCGGAGGATCAGGAAAACCTGAAAAAGACGGGCAACCTCGGACGTGTCGCCGAGGTCGTCGATCCGGCTACGGGCGAGCTTATTCCCTCCTTTATCAGCATCGACCGCCTGACCAACGAGACGGTGGCCGTTCCCGTCTCGGCGATTCGCATCCCCGATGAAGTCAAGGGCGTGAAACTCGATCCGGAGCAAAAGGCCGCCCTTTCGCGCGGCGAGGGCGTCTATGTAGAGGGCATGACGGCCAAGAGCGGCAAGAAGTTCAACGCCACGCTCCAAATCAATGCCGACAAACGGGGGCTGGACTTTCATTTCGGCGGCCAGAAGAAAGCCCAACAGCAGGAGCAGACGCAGACGGCTGACGGAGCGCCGAAAGAACGCCGCCTGCGCATCGGCAAAACCCTGCTCGGCGCGGAGGTCAAGCCGGAGTACAAGGCGGGCTGGGAGCAGAACAAATGGGTATATATCGAGGGTATGACCGACAAGAAAGGCCAAAAGTTCAACGCCTATGTACGCCCGAACCACGAAAAGGTCAAGTACGACTTCAGCCGCAAGCGGCCGGAGCAGTCGCAAATCTACGAGGTCAAGCCCGATGCCGCCTCCCGCACGCAGGTCGCCGTCAATTCCGAGGGTAAGACCGACGAGGCGACCAAGCACATCGGCGAACCGCTGCAACGGGGACAGACCGCCCCGGCCAGCGAGGAGCAGCAGCGCAGGCAGCAGGCTGCGAACAAACCCCGAATGAGGATGTAGCTATGGCGGCCTTTATCATCCTCCTGCTCTTCTGCCTTGTATCCGTCGCGGGCGGTTACGCCCTGCGGCGTGTCGATTGGCAGGCCATAGAGCGGGACAGCGAACGCTACTACACCTCCGACGGGTATCACGTCTATTACGACCGTAAAATCCTGCGCCGCTTGCGAGACAAGGAACAAGAGGCGCAGGAGCCGAACGACGAGAATTAAAAACGGGGTTCTCAACCCCGACCACTAAATCCACATTAAATAAATCAATTCAGAATGAAAACAATTATTGCAGAAAAACCGAGTGTGGCGCATGAAATCGCCCGCATCGTGAAAGCGACGAAAAAAGAGAACGGTTACTACACGGGAAACGGCTATAACGTAACGTGGGCGTTCGGGCATCTGGTGCAGCCCGCCCTGCCGGACGGCTATGGCATCAAGGGATTCCACCGCGACAACCTGCCGATCATTCCTCCCGTGTTCCAGCTCGTGCCGCGTCAGGTCAAGACCGACAAAGGCTATAAACCCGATAGCGACGTTATGGCGCAGATCAAGATTATCGGCAGTCTGTTTCGCAAGAGCGAGCGTATCATCGTGGCGACAGATGCCGGACGCGAGGGCGAGCTGATCTTCCGCTATCTGTACGAGTACATCGGCTGTGCCACGCCGTTCGACCGTCTCTGGATCAGCTCGCTCACGGACAAGGCCATCCGCGAGGGGCTGGAGAGGCTCGAAAGCGGCAACAAGTACGACAACCTCTACTATGCCGCCAAAGCCCGCAGCGAGGCCGACTGGCTGGTGGGCATCAACGCCACGCAAGCCATCACGCTGGCCGCAGGACGCGGCACGTATTCGCTGGGGCGCGTGCAGACGCCCGCGCTGGCGATGGTGTGCAGCCGCTTCTGGGAGAACAAGCGTTTCACGCCGGAGGACGTCTTTCAGGCGCACTTCTCCACACCGGGTAACGAAGCCGATACGGTCGTGAAGTTGTCCTCCGCCGAGAAATGGAAGGAGAAAGCCGCCGCCACCGCCGCCTATCAGTCGCTCAAAGAGCAGGGCGCGGCCACCGTTACCAAAGTCGAACGCAAGGAGACCGTGCAGGAAACGCCCCTGCTGTACGACCTGACGACGCTCCAGAAAGAGGCGAATACCAAGCACGGCTTCTCGGCGGACAAGACGCTCTCCATCGCCCAGAAGCTCTACGAGGCGAAACTCGTCACCTATCCCCGCACGGGCAGCCGTTATATCCCCGAAGACGTGTTCGCGGAAATCCCCTCGCTGCTGCTGACGCTGAAAAACAATCCCACATGGGGCCGCCGCCTTGCGCTGCTGGGCGATGCCCCGACACGCCGCAGCGTGGACGACGGCAAAGTAACCGACCACCATGCCTTGCTGCCGACGGGGGTAAAGCCGAAGATACTCTCCGCCGATGAGCAGACCGTCTATGATATGATCGTCGGGCGTATGCTGGAGGCTTTCGCGGAGCGGTGTATCAAGGATGTAACGACCGTTACGGCGGAGTGCGGAGGCGTGGCGTACACCGCCAAAGGCACGATTGTCCGTCAGACAGGATGGCGTGCCGTGTACGGCGAGGAGACGGAGGACACCCTGCTGCCCGAATGGACGGAGGGCACGACGCTGGCCGTCGCGGGCTGCTCGATGACCGAGGGCAAGACGAAGCCCAAACCGTTTCATACGGAAGCCTCGTTACTCGCAGCAATGGAGACCGCAGGCAAGGAGGTCGAGGACGAGGAGGTGCGGCAGTCGCTCAAAGAGTGCGGCATCGGCACTCCGGCCACTCGTGCTGCCATCATCGAAACGCTCTTTTCACGGGAATACATCGTGCGGCACAAGAAATCGCTCGTACCGACGGAAAAGGGGCTGGCACTCTATTCGGTCGTCAAGCAGATGCGCATCGCCGACGTCGAGATGACGGGGGCATGGGAGGCGGCGCTCGCCAAGATCGAACGGGGAGAGCTGCGTGCCGAGACGTTCCGCAAGGAGATCGAGGAGTACACCGCCGAGATTGTCTCCGAACTGCTGACCTGCGACAAACTCTTCACGAGTGCCGCTTCGGGGTGCGTCTGCCCCAAGTGCAAGACGGGACGGATGCAGTTCTTCGGGAAGGTCGTGCGCTGCGACAATGCCGCGTGCGGGCTTCCGGTGTTCCGAGTGAAAGCAGGAAAGACGCTTTCCGACGCGGACATTACGGAGCTGCTGACCAACGGGCGCACCTCGCCGATCAAGGGTTTCAACAGCAAGCGGGGCAAACCGTTCTCGGCAGTTGTCGCCTTCGACGCGGATTTCAACACCGTCTTCGAGTTCCCTGAAACGAAAAACGGCGGCAAAGACGCAAAGAGAGAGAAATAATGCCTATATTCGCCACTGAATACACGGAAATAGATTGTCTTCCCGGATTTACCGTCGATACCGATTTATTCTCTGTGGATTTAGTGGTGGCACTCGACGGGGACGTTGAGTGCCTTTTTTATCCATCCGTTTTACAATCCACTAAATCCATAGAATTATGAATCAGAAAGAAAAGCCTACGGAGTTGTCCTACTACGGGCTTTACCTGTTATCCCACCTCAAGGAGAACCACCCCGACAAGGCGCACGACGCGGCCTTTATCGAAAGCCGCTCCGACCATGCCGCCGACGTGTACGAACAAGCCCGCCTCGAAGGGTATCTGCCCGAAGGGGCGCACGAGCTGGCGATGGCCGCGCTGCTGGAGGGGCTGCGCTTCTCCAAGTACGACACCATCATCGAGGTGCTCTGGAACGAGTGCTCGGACGAGGTGGCGCAGAGCGACGCCCCGTCCGTCGCGTTGAGATTGCAGCCCTCGCTGGAGGGCATCTTCTCCCAATACCCGCTCTCGGACGATTTCGCCTACTCGCCCGAATACGAGCAGCTCTATACGGAGCTTACGGGAGTTATCCTAATCTTGCTGGAAGAGGATGGCATTTAACCGTAAGACCAAGCTGCGGGACAACATCGAGGCGATACGCACGGCGTTCGAGTTAGGCAAGGCAGGGCGGGCGGCCACTCCCGAAGAGCGGGAGCGGCTTGCCCGCTATTGCGGTTTCGGAGGGTTGAAATGTATTCTCAACCCGGCCTCCGACCTGACCGACGCCGTGCAGTGGGCGAAATCCGACCTCGACCTGTTCCCGATGACGGCGGAGCTGCATCGGCTGATCTGCGAGAACAGCGCAAGCGAGAACGAATACAAGCGTTATATCGACAGCCTGAAAAGCTCCGTACTGACGGCGTTCTATACTCCTGCGGCGGTAACGGAGGCTCTGGCCGACACGCTGCATTACCACCATGTGCGCCCGCTGCGGATGCTCGAACCCTCCGCAGGACACGGGGCATTCCTCGAAGCCTTTGCCCGCAAGGACACCCGTGCGGATGTGATGGCCTTTGAGAAAGACCTCCTGACGGGCAGGATTCTCGCCTGCCTGCACCCCGACAAGAAGGTGCGCGTGGAGGGTTTCGAGCGTATCGAGAAGCCCTTTAACGACTATTTCGACGTGGCGGCCTCCAACATCCCGTTCGGGGATGTGGCGGTCTTCGATCCGGCGTTCTCCGCAAGCGAAGCGTTCGGGCGTCGGACAGCGACCAAAGCCATCCACAACTACTTTTTTCTCAAAGGGCTGGATGCCGTGCGGGACGGCGGTATCGTGGCGTTCATCACCTCGCAGGGCGTGCTGAACTCGCCCCAGAACGAAGCCTCCCGTATCGAGATGCTCAAACAAGCGGATGTGGTCTCCGTTGTCCGCCTGCCGAACAACCTCTTTGCCGACAACGCTGGAACGGAGGTCGGCAGCGATCTGGTCGTCCTGCAAAAGAACGTCCGAAAAGAGCAACTGACCGAGGACGACAAGTCGCTGTGCCGGGTACATTTCGACAGTCGCGGTTTCAACACCAACGAATACCTGCACCGCCATCCCGAACGGATCATCCATACGAAAGCGGTGCTGGATACTGATCCCTACGGCAAGCCCGCAATGGTCTATCGGCACGAAGGCGGCGCGGAAGGCATCGCAGCGGATTTGCGTCGTATGCTCTCGGAGGATTTCTACAGGCGCCTCGACATAGGCCGCTACATGGATGTCGCGGGGACACTCGAAGGTGTCCGCCAGCGGAGAGAGCAACAAGAAGTGGGTGCGACGCCTGAACCCGTCTTGCAGGAAGAGCCGACAAGGACGGAGCAGACGGAGGCCGTCGGGCAGCAGACCTTGTGGGGACAAGAGACCATAACGGAGGATACGGTACGGCCTGCGCAAACAGATAAGGCGACTGCTGCACCCCCGAAAGAGGAGAAACCCGAAATAGAGCCTCCGGTAATGAGCCTTTACGATCTGTTCGGCTTCACGGAAGAGGAGCGGCGCATCGCCCAGACGGGCGGCAAGTCTCGTCGCAGGAACAACCGTCCGAGGCTGGCGCACCCCCGTCAGCCGTCGCAATTCGACACGCCGATGCAGGCGATGACAGCCACCCGGACGGAGCAAGCGGCGCATACCCCCGGCACATCCGACACCCTCTATCCCGTTGAAAACGGAGTGACGGAGGAGATGAACCGTCGTATCGGCGAGGTCGAGCGGCAGATGCGTGAGGAGGAGGCGAAACTCTCGGCGGAAGAGCGGCAGCGCAAGCACGAGGAGGAGATGAAGCCCCGGCCTTTCGAGGGATTGTTGGAGCCGCACCACCGCGAGGGGGCGCTGGTCAAGGTGAACACCGAAGGGACACGCTATCAAGTCGGCTACCTGAAAGACGTTACCCGCTATGGGGCAACGTTCCACCCGCTCGATTTGGACAAGGCGCAGCGCGAGAAGATAGCGGCCTATATTCCCGTGCGCGACGCTTACGAGCGGCTCTATGCCTACGAAGCCGAATATCACGACGAGGGCGATGCCATGCGTAAAGACCTCAATACCCGTTACGATGCGTTCGTCGCGCGTTACGGCAATCTGAACGCCAAAGCGAACGTCAAGCTCCTTATGATGGACGCTTCGGGGCGCGACATCCTCGCCCTCGAACGGGCGGAGAACGGGCAGTTCGTCAAGGCCGACATCTTCGACCATCCCGTTGCTTTTTCATTGAATCAGGTTACGCACGTCGATACACCGGAGGAGGCGCTCGCCGCCTCGCTCAACCGCTACGGAGGTGTGAATCTCGATTACATGGAATCCTTGTCGGACAACAGCCGCGAGGAGCTGATCGACGAACTGAAAGGGCGCATCTTCTACAATCCGCTCGCCGGAAGTTACGAGATCAAAGACCGCTTCATCGCGGGCAACGTCGTCGATAAGGCGGAGCGCATCGAGGCATGGATGGCCGGAAACCCGCACGGCGAGCGCGAGAAGGAAGCCCTTGCAGCCTTGCAGGAGGCCACGCCGCGACCGATTACGTTCGACGAGCTGGACTTCAACCTCGGCGAGCGGTGGATACCGACGGGAATCTATGCGGCCTACGCCTCCTATCTGTTCGAAACCGATGTGCGCATCGGCTTCTCGGAGACGATGGACGAGTATTCGGTCAAGTGCAGCAGGAGGAACGCCAAAATCTCCGACCAATATTGCGTCAAGGGTTACTACCGCACCTACGACGGTGTCGCCCTGCTGAAGCACGCCCTTGTGAACACCGTGCCCGACATGACCAAGAGCGTGGGCAAGGACGAGCACGGCAACGACATCAAGGTGCGCGACAGCGAGGGCATACAGCTCGCCAACGCCAAGATCGACGAAATCCGAAACGGGTTTTCCGAATGGCTCGCGGAGCAGTCGCCGGAGTTCCAGAAGAGGCTGACGGATATGTATAACCGCAAGTTCAACTGTTTCGTGCGACCGCAGTATGACGGCAGCCACCAGATGTTCCCCGACCTCGACCTCAAAGCGCTCGAAAAGCGCTTCAATATTAAGGACGTCTATCAGAGCCAGAAGGATTGCATTTGGATGCTCAAACAGAACGGCGGCGGTATCTGCGACCACGAGGTCCTGCGCCCATAAGGGCATATAGTAAATGTAGGCTTAGCAACCTACCCGGCAAGGG
>ENA-OYZJ01000321-OYZJ01000321.1-human-gut-metagenome-genome-assembly--contig:-NODE-321-length-16672-cov-18.568514_pt1 | contig 16672 bp, 13 predicted proteins | sample MGYA00243290_ERZ653475 | MGnify/ENA primary metagenome ERZ653475 (study PRJEB26926, sample SAMN06165003) | human gut metagenome | biome: ENVO:00009003; feature: ENVO:2100002; material: ENVO:00002003... | reverse complement strand
TGTGATACTGAAGATGGTCAATTAACTCTTAATTTATTTTAGTGGACACTAATGATAACGTTTATTTAAATCAAGCCGTTGAATACAAATCAAGAATAAAGGTTTTATTTCTAATTCTTATATAGTTTAGTGTAATATATTACATTATAGACACATTAAATATGCATTTTTTTAAGAATGTGCTGATTTTACTGATTTCATGTTTTCTATTATTTATAAAATGCGACATTACAAGATATTAGACACAATGAGATTTTTCTATAATTCATCATATTATCGTATACTCATTTATTTTATGCCTATGCAATAAACACAAAAAGTAGCGTTGTGCATACAATTTGCATGCACCATTCAAATTTACATTTTATTATCGAAATTAGTCAGTAGTCGAGCATTTCTAATCCTCTCTTCCTTTTCAAAACATGCTAAATAATTCTCAGTAACAGTTAAATTAGAGTGACCAAGACTTTCTGAAATATAAGACGTTTTGGCTCCACCACGTTTTAGTACTGTCGCAAATGAATGTCTTGCTGTATGAAAAAAACACAAGAAAAGGGATATACGCAGATCGCAATACTTCAATAGGTAACAAGCTCGAAATTAGTAAATTTGCTTAGATTTAGACAGTTTGTAAAATTTGAATCTAAGCAAATCTTAGACAGACTTCAGTTACTAAGTCGTTAACCGCTCAGTTACTAAATTAAAATAGGTAACAAGATGTGAATAAACTAACTTCTTATATCCTGATTTGCTTATTATTACGCACTAAAGAGCACTTATATAACAGGTAACTTTGCCGTTGTAAAACAACGGCAAAGCATAATAAAAATATAAGTGTATGAAAACAGAAAAATTCAAAGTATTACTCTACCTCAAAAAGAGTAGTCCCGACAAATCGGGTAAAACCCCAATAATGGGACGTATCACTGTCGGTAAGTCGATGGTACAATTCAGTTGTAAACTTTCTTGTACTTTTTCGCTATGGAATCCGCGTGAAAGTCGGTTGAATGGAAAAAGTAGAGAAGCCATAACGACCAACGCTCAGTTGGATAAGTTGATGCTTTCCATCAACGAAGCGTACGACACGCTCATTGACCGTAAACTACCTTTTGATGCCCAAGCCATCAAGAACTTGTTTCAAGGAGCAATGTCCGCACAAACGACCTTGCTACAACAATTCGATAAACATATCGAAAGCGTTAAAGAACGTATTGGCGTTGATCGTTCCCCAAGAACACTTCCCAATCATCTCTATACCAAACGAGTTGTAGCCGAATTTATCAAGAAAAAGTTTAATGCTTCCGATCTGGCTTTCGGTCAGTTAAGCGAACAGTTTATCCGGGACTTCCAATCTTTTATATTGGAGGATAAAGGACTTGCACTTGATACCTTACGACACTATCTGGCAATCCTAAAAAAAGTTTGCAAGATAGCTTTCAAAGAGGGTAACGCGGATAAAAACTATTTTGCTTATTACAAGCTACCTAAACAAAAAGAAAGTACACCTAAAACCCTCAGTCGGGAAGATTTTGAAAAAATTCGAGATTTAGAAATTCCTGAACGTCGCCGATCACATGTCATAACACGTGATATGTTTCTGTTTTCCTGCTACACGGGCACTGCCTACATCGATACGGTATCCGTCACTAAAGATGATTTATCAACGGATGATGATGGTGCATGGTGGCTCAAATACAAGCGGGGCAAAAACGGACAACTTGCCCGTATCAAATTATTGCCGGAAGCCATTGCTTTGATTGATAAATATCGGGCTGATAGCAGGGATACACTTTTTCCAATGATACACAATGGTACGATTAAAAGAAATATACAAGGCATACGTATTCTTGCAGATGTAAAAGGGCGTCTCCACTATCACATGAGCCGTCATTCGTTTGCCAGCCTGATTACACTCGAAGCAGGTGTACCCATCGAAACAGTATCAAAGATGCTCGGTCACAGCGATATAAAAACGACACAAATTTATGCACGTGTGACCCCTAAGAAGCTCTTTGAGGATATGGATAAGTATATAGACGCAACAAAAGATTTAGTATTAACCCTATAACATCAACGATCATGCGAAGTACATTTAAAATATTATTCTACATCAACCGCAGTAAAATAAAATCCGACGGCACTACTCCTATTCTGTGCCGTATCACGGTTGATAATAAACAGACAGTTCTGACAACAGGAATCTATTGTGAACCGAACAATTGGAACAGCAAGAAAGGGAAAGTAAAAGATGGGGCAGCCAATCATAAATTGGATAAACTTCGAGAACGTATCGAACAGACCTATGAAGAGACACTTAAAGAACAAGGAGTTGTCAGTGCAGAATTACTCAAAAATATAATTTTAGGAGTAAATAGTGTGTCCAACTCTCTTTTACAAGCGGGAGAAGTAGAGCGTAAACGACTAAGAAAACGCTCACTGGAGATCAATTCAACATCCACCTACCGACAATCAAAAACAACCCAGAGCAATCTGCGTGATTTTGTTCTTTCACGGGGGATGGATGATATTGCCTTTTCAGATATTACGGAAGAGTTTGGAGAATCGTTCAAAAGTTTTCTAAAAAAAGATTTAGGCTATGCGACAACCCATGTGAATCACTGTCTATGCTGGCTAAACAGGCTGGTTTATATTGCTGTCGATCAGGAGGTGTTAAGAAGTAGTCCGATTGAAGATGTGGAGTATGAGAAGAAAAATCCTCCTAAATTACGGCATATTAGCCGAAATGAACTGAAAAAGATCATGGAGACTCCAATGCCCTATGAACGGCAAGAGTTGGCTCGCAGAGCATTTATCTTTTCAGCCTTTACCGGACTTGCTTTTGTTGATGTACATAACCTCTATCCTCAAAACATTGGTAAAACAGCGGAAGGTAGATTATATATCCGAAGTAGTAGAACTAAAACAAAAGTTGAAGCATTTATTCCACTGCATCCCATAGCAGAACAAATCTTGATGCTTTACAATACAACAGATAATGCTACTCCTATTTTCCCATTACCAAGCCGGGATCAGATATGGTTTGAAGTTCATGAGATAGGCTTTGCTTTAGGCATCAAGGAGAATCTCAGCTACCACATGAGCCGACATTCGTTCGGAACCCTTATGCTCTCGGCTGGTATTCCTATTGAGAGTATTAGTAAAATGATGGGGCATACCAATATTTCGAGTACACAGATTTACTCGAAAGTGACAGATGATAAAATATCGGAGGATATGGACAAGCTAATGGAACGAAGGAACGCAATTAAGAATAAGGCATCTCAACTGATAGAGCTATGAAAAGTACAAAAATCAAGATAAATGATACTGGAGCTGTACATGTTCCGAGAAATGTTAGAATGACTATTACGGAGATTGCCGGACTCTTTGAAATCTTCTATCAGACAGTAAAGAAGAATGTCCGTTCCGTTGAAGCATTAGGAATATGCACTGGAGATCAGTCGATGAGTGGAACGGTTGAGAATTCCAAAATCGTCTCCGATTATTATGGTTTGGATATGATAATCGCTATTACTTTTCGGGTGCAATCAGTCAAAGCGAATATCTTTCGTCAGTGGATCATTGATAAATCCACCAAATTGGAAGTAACAACAATGCCTCTATTGTCGATTCAAAAAGCAATGCTCAACTAATACAGAAGGTCATGAGTAATTAAAACCGGGAGTGTAATTTAAACTCTGTCTGGTTTCTATTTTATTAAAATCTCAACAAATATAATTTTTTCTTTTTGGATTTCCAAATGCTTCTTAAGGTAGTTTTCGGATGTGTGCAAGGGCGGCGAAGAATGAGCCGTTTATATACCCTTGCACACATCCGGGAACTACCTTTTCTTTGCGTTTGAAAAGTCAAAAAGAGGAAATGGGTTATATCTCCAGAGGCATTCTCTCTCCAAATTTGATTCGTAGCTGTCCGGCAGTTAACGCCCAATTCTGGAGCGGATGCGTCCATTTTTTGGAGATGTTCATTACAGCTAGGTAGATTAATTTCATCAATGCCATGTCATTGGGAAAGACACCTTTGGTTTTGGTCACTTTTCGTACTTGACGGTGGAAGCCCTCGACGGCATTAGTTGTGTAAATCAGTCTTCGGATATGCTCGTCATACGCAAAATAAGCCGATAGATTACCCCAGTTCCGTCGCCATGACTCTAAGACAACAGGGTATTTTTTACCCCATTTATCTTCTAGTTTATCAAGGTTGAGTTCTGCTAAATCTTTATTAGGGGCTTGGTAGACTGTTTTCAAGTCCGATATAAACTCTTTTTGATCTTTTGAAGATATGTATTTCAAAGAATTTCTAATCTGATGTATGATGCAATTCTGGATGATTACCTCAGGAAAAATAGTGCTGATTGCTTCCGCAAAGCCCGTGAGATTGTCTATGCAAGCGATCAGAACATCTTTCATGCCACGTGCTTTCAGGTCGGTCAATACACTCAGCCAGAAGTTGGCGCCCTCACTTTCTGATACATACATGCCAATCAATTCTTTGTGCCCATCTTTGTTGACTGCCAGGACATTATAGACTGCACGACTTTCTGTACGACCACCATCCTTCACCTTGTAATGCATCGCGTCAAGCCAAACTATTGTGTACATTGATTCCAGTGGGCGGCTTTGCCACTCCTTGACCTTGGGCACTATGCGTTCAATGATTTCACTTAGCGTGTTGTGGGAGATGTCAACATCATACATCTCCTCGATATGGGAGGAAATATCCCTAAGGCTCAACCCCATGCCATACAGACTGATAATCTTGGAAGACATGTTGTCTGCAAGAATCGTCTCACGTTTTTTAAGAATCTCCGGGCTAAAGCTACTGTGACGATCCTGAGGTGTTACGATCTCTATTTCGCCGGCCATAGTTTTGACTCGTTTGCTTCCACGACCATTACGCTTATTACCGTTAAGACGCTCTGAAGCGTCAAGGTGAGAGGACATCTCGCCATCTAAAGCAGCCTCTAAAAACTCTTTTAACAAAGGACCAAAAGCTCCGTCTTTACCTGTGAGCGATTCGCCACTACGCAGTTGAGATAACGCTTTGTCCCGCATCTGCTGATACTCTTCACTGTTTCTATCCATAATACAAAGATAATTGTTTGGAGACAGAGTTCAGATTACGCTCTCTTAAAACCAGGCTTCGAGTTTATACCGAAGCCTGGTTTATTTATCATTTACTTTCTACTCTCACATCATTTCCATTAACTAATATTGCCTGAGAATTGCTTATCGGGTATAAGTCTAGTTCAGAACTGTATTTTGATATCATTTTTTCAACAGCCTTTGCAAAAGGGAAGTTGGTGTGATGCGGTACTGGATAGAAATCAATTATATTCAAGGCTGAATACGTACCCAAATTAGGAACTACTTTATGGTCATCCATTTCTTTCACATACTCTATATTGGGAGAAACAATCATAGAACCGGCAGACTCTCCAATATATAATTTCCCAAGATCTATTTGCTCAATTATTATTTTATCTGCACCAGTCTTTCTTAGTTCTTCTAACAAAAAGAAAGTATTTCCTCCTGATATATAAATATAATCATTCTGCTGTAACTTGCTGACTATTTCCGCAGTTGTTGCTTGGGTCAACTCTAGCTCATCGACAATTAGCCCCATTTTCTGAAAAGCCTTTTTAGCCGAGCCTACATAGAATTTAACTTTTTCAGGAATACTGGCTGTTGGTATAAAAGTTATAGTCTTCCCTTCCAGGTCTTCCTGTACAAAGTTCATAAACATATCAGCCACATCCTTGAATGACGATGATAAAAATAGTTTTCTCATTTTAGTTTTAAATAATTTATCTGTAAAACAAAGATATTATATAGATATGACAACTGTATGTCAGTAACTTCTTAAAACTATGAAAAAAATATTTTCTTCAAGATTTATTCGAAGCTTGATCTATATTCTCTACTTATATGCAGAGCATTATTTCAGTTCTTGAACATAGTTTCTATCCAATATCTTCTGAATATCGGATTCCCGATACAGCGTTTTGCCTCCAAATTGAAAATAAGGAATTTTACCCTCAGTACGATAGAGCTGTAATGTTCTCCTGCTTATTTTCAATTTCTTAGCCATCTCTATATCAGTCAAAAATCGTTCTCCGAAGAGAGATGGTTTGTTGGAGGTCAGGACAATTTCAATTCTATCCAACATCTTGTCAAGCAAAGCAAAAAACTTCTTTACCCGCTCGTTTCGCTTCGTTAAAATGTCATTATCCATGTTGTTGCAATTCTAATTCGTGAATGAGCTTTCTTACATCTTTGACTCTATAATAGAGTTTCCGGCTAATCTTGGTATAGGGCAACATACCGTTGTCACGATAACCCTGAAGAGTACACTTAGATATATTAAGCATCTGGCACACATCTTGATTATCCAACCAATCTTCAAGTCCTTTACTTGTATGATGTTCACATAGCTTGTTCACTTTATGGGCAAACAGTTCAAACTGCGTCATCATTGCCTCGAATGTTCGGGCTTCAATATATATTATCTCCATAGTAATTTACTTTTTTTGTTCATACTATGATTACGGGGGTAGCAAATATAAGCTATTAAATTACAGTATATATAAGTAATATACAAGCTGGTAGCTTTAGGCTGTACTTGTCTATACCTAAAGTAATATTTTGTACTCTTTCGATAGTTTCAAGAAAGAGTAACCGGGATTTTTTCTACAAGTTGGCTAAATCGGCAACTCATTTAACAGCTTCTTCCTCAATTGCCAGTTAGGCAAATATTTGTTCATTAGAGTCACAAAGTTTTTATTGTGATGCCTTTCTAATAGATGTACTAATTCGTGGATGACAATATATTCAATACATTCTATCGGCTTTTTTGCCAGTTCAATATTGAACCATAAGCTTTGAGCTGAATCATTGCAACTACCCCATTTGGTTTTAACTTTTCTGATTCCATACTTTTGTGGGCATACATTCATTATTGTACTTTGCTTATCAATGATGTCTTGTAATACTTTTCGAAGTTGCTTACGATACCATTGATAAATTTTTTCTTCTCTATATATTTGAGAGCTATTAAAAGGAACCACTAATTCTATTTTACTATGATGTAAAATAACCTTTGGACGAGAAGTTGCTTCTGTGATTTTCAGCAAGTAACGTTTACCAAATAGATAATGACTCTCACCTGAAATAAACAAATGTTGAGGTTCACGTTCTTGCAACCTAATCTTCTTTTGTTCCCTGCGAATCCAGCTAAGCTTGGTTGTTAAATAGACTCGAAGTTGTTCTCTATCTATTTCAGTAGGAGCTGAGAGTGTTACTCTGCCGAATGGAGGATGAACACTTAGATGAATATTCTTGATAGACTTGAATGTCAGTTCAATCTCAATATCATTGAATACTAAAGTATCTTTATCTTCAGTAGTCATATTTGTTATTTTCTATTATTTTGTAAATATAGAGAGTCTTTTCTTCATCCTTTACTATGTTATAGATAGCCTCGTTTATTTCATTTTGCTTTTGAATATTTTCTCTAAAGCCGTCTTTCTTTGTTTGTTGAATAGCTTCTTCACAAGCAATAGTCAATGCTTCATCCTTACCAAGATAGTTATATATGGCTCTCATTCCTATTGTGTTGATAGAAAATGGAGTACTATCATCTTTTCCTTGATTAATCTTCTGTACTAGATTAGCCATTTTCTTAAGATATTCTTTATAAGCAATTACATTTTTTTTTCGTTGCTCAATAAGCTCATGAAGTAACAGAGACATTTTTTCAAAGTATATCGGGTCTAGTAAATGCTCCTTTACTATTTTGGATCGAACACTATTTTCTATTGTTTCTGCAACTGCCTCTAAATTTCCCTTTATACTATCTGGTAAACTTTCTATTGCCGAGAATATATCGGATTCAATCAATTCCAACAATGAAATTTCACTAAAAGGGGTTACAACTTTAGATTCTTCGGCTTGAATATAATTGTCAATCAAATGTCGCATATCAGCCTCATAAGTTTTCAAGTCCAAAGTCTCCCCACTAGCTATTCTAATAGTTTCTCTAAGTTTTAGATAAAAATCTAGTCGCTCTTCAAAGTGCAATATTTCTTTTGGAGTATAACCAGCTAATTCCAATTCACCTTTTATGTTCGCATATGCTCTAATATAGGCCACAATTCCTTTATATAATGCTACACGCTTGTACTCGTTAGCTTTTAGGTCTGTTTGAACTTCGGTGTTTCCACAAAAATAGTGAATATATTGAAGATCTAATTTGGGGCTTTCAACACCCTCACAAAGTTGTTCCAACTCTTCTAAAGCATTTTCGATTCGTTCTCTGGACATCGACAATCTATCTTTCAGTACGATCTCGACTTCTTCTTTAGTGAAGCTTTCAATGTCTAATTCAGATGTATATACATCAATTGCATTAGTGACTTTTCCAAACAATTCCATATAATCTACAATGTATCCAAAATCCTTATCCTCTGTATCCAATCTATTTACACGACAAATAGCTTGAAATAAAGTGTGGTCTTGCATTTTTTTATCAATATAGATATATGAGCAAGCAGGTGCATCAAAACCTGTAAGCAATTTAGATACCACAATCAACAATTTCATCCGAGCAGGCTGTTTTACAAATAGCAACTTACTGTCATCTTCGTAAGTTTCAGTTTTGTTTTTCTTCCCTTTGGGCGAAACATTTTTCAGTAGTTCCTCGTATGTTTTATAGATGTATTCTTTGTCAGTTTCAGAATACTCTCCAGTATCTTCAGTTGTTATATCTTTCGTTTGCGGATTGTAGGAAGTTATAATGGCACACTTACTCTTGAAAGGACTGGATTTGAATAACTCGTAATATTTGCAAGCTTCATAAATACTTGATGCAACTAAAATAGCATTTCCTTTTTCGCTAGCCAAACGAGGCTTAACACTAAAATCGAAAAGAATATCTGAAACTATCTTTTCCATTCGTGAGCGAGAACTCAGAACTTTTTGCATAGTACCCCATTTTTTTTTCAGTTCTTGTTTCTGAAAATCATTCAATCCTTTTGTTTTAGCATCAAACCAAGCGTCCACCTTTTCTTGCGATGATAAACGTTGCTCTATATCTCTACCCTCATACACTAAGTCCTTTACTACTTCATCTACAACAGCCTCATTAAACTTATAAGTATGTATGTATCTTCCAAAAACTTCCATCGTAGTCTTCTTATCTTTTTGGAGCAGTGGCGTACCTGTAAATCCAATAAAGACTGCATTATGTAAAATTGCTTTCATCGTTTCATTCAACTTTCCACTCTGTGTACGATGACATTCATCAACAAAAACAAAGATATTACCTTGCGTAACTATCGGATTATTGCGTAACTCGTCAATGAAGATTTTATAGTCTGTATCACCTTTATTCCCAAACTTGTGGATCAATGACGCTATTAATCGAGGCTTAGGCTGAACTAAATATTGCATCAATTCGTTTCCAGACTGGGTGCGAGCAATGTCTTTTTCTCCTATATCTTCAAAAGTATCAGCTATCTGTTTGTCGAGTTCTGTTCTATCAGTAAGGATAACAACTCTTGAGTTGCTTACGTTTTCTAATATCCATTTGGCAAGCAATATCATCAAGATACTCTTCCCTGAGCCTTGTGTATGCCATATAATTCCTCCTTCTTGCTGTTTGATAAACTTTTGAGCCTCCTTGAGTGCAAAGTATTGATGTGGGCGAGGAAGTTTTTTAACACCAGCATCAAATACTACACCATTATATATTATATCTATTATTCTTTCCCTATCGCAAAGTTTTCGCAGATACTTGTCGAGTTTATATTCTTCATTGTTTTGCTCGTCTTCCTTCCATGCCAAATAATATTTTTCGGAAGTCTCGATAGTGCCATAACGTAAGCCTTGCGTATTATTCCCAGCCAAAACCAACTGGATGGTAGTAAAAAAGTTTTCGTTGAATTTTTCTTTTTGATTCGAAATATTTTGCCGTATACTTTCTGAAATATCAACAGTTCCACGTTTCAATTCCAATATTCCAAAGGCAATACCATTTATATAAAGAACAATGTCGGGACGACGTGTTTTATTACCCTTCAAAGTAACCTCTTCAGCTATCGCAAAATAATTGTTTTCCCAATTCTTCCAATCTATCAGGTGTACAGTTTGGTTTTGTTCGCCAATATTTTCTTTCACTTTCACCCCATAGCGCAACAATGAATAGAAATTCTTATTTCGCTCGTAGATATTACCCGCATTGGTATTTGCCAACTGCAAAGTTTCTTGTACAGCCTTATTTATCAAGGTCTCGGAGTAGTCTTGCTCCTTCAGATACCGCTTCAGATACTGTTCTTCTACATTGCTATTGTTTTCACGCTCTTCCCAATTGCCATAATAGGTATATCCCATGCTTTTAAAGAGGCGGATAATCCTATTTTGAGTAATACGTTCGATAGGGTTAATCATGGCTGTTATCTTTTAGGTAAACAATGTCTCTAACTTTGTGATGGCTGTCTTTATATTAAAATCGGAAAAGATACTACGTTTTAGTTTATCTTTCCACTCTTTGTTCTCTTTCAGTACTTGTTTTATTGTACCGACGGTAATCATCTCATCTTTCTTTTTCAAATCCTCGATGGCCATATCTATAGTTGCCCACAATTCTAGATTATCATTCTTTTCAAATTTGAATTGCTCAATCCATTTTAAGGCATCAGCACCATACCAATCTTCAAAATATTTTATCGCTTCGTCAACGTTTTCCGATGCTACAAACCCTTCATATTCTTTCCCTTTGTAATTGGTTGCTACAACATCAATATATTTTTTATTTATCGCAATTTTTTCTGCACCTCCATATCGTGTTTTAGGTTTGTATGGACCTGCTGCATGTTTTAAATAGCCTGCATCTTGTTCCTCTTTGTAACGTTTCAAAAGATACGATACTTTTGTGTATTTGAATCGAGTAAGGGGAAATTTATCAGAGCTAAAGACCGAAGCCATAGTCGCAATAAGAACCGCATCATTGAACTGATCGTTATGCCCTTTTGCGGGTTTGGATTCATTTTTAATGGTCTCTACAGACTTTACCAATCTTATTCTGCCGGTTAGTAGTTCTTGCATCATCCCTTGTTTCAATTGTTTAGCTTTATCTAGTTTGTTTTCTAAAGCTTCAATCTCTGCATCCATATCTGAAAGTATAGTAGCGATACGGATTTGCTCCGATACGGATGGAAGAGGTATTTGATATGGAGTAATATGTTTGTTATTGATTTGAGGGATGGAGGTAGTATCTGCTACCTTTGAGAGATTGGTATAAGTTAGGATATAAAATAAATATTCATAATATAGCTCGTTGGATGTTGTGAGTGCCATTAAGTTGGTATCCATAAAAGAGTTATCTCGTAATATTCTTATTTTATTCAACAGAATAGATGCACCTCTTTTAGGAAAAATGATACTATTAGCACTTACAACTTTATTATTAGACAATATGTAAAAAGGAGTTTTAAATATTTCTTTATTTCTATCATTCAACTGTTCAACTTTAAAATATGGAATTCCTGTATGTCCAAAATTGAATTTACTAGGGCTTTCTCCACTTGTAATAGTTACATAATCTCCCAACATCACGTCTTCCCAATCCTCCTTTGGTGTTAGTAACTCTTGCATAGCACCTTGTTTGATAAGTCGTTTTTTATCAATTAGTTTTTCGAGGCTTTCTATCCACGCATCTGTGTCGCTTAGTGCTTTAGCAATGGCTTGTTGCTCAGGGAGGGGTGGAAGAGGAATTGTGAGAGAATCCATAAATGACTTAGTAATGTGTAACATAGTACCTCCATTACTAGCTGTTCTTTTTAAACTTTCGGTTATTTCCTCTAATTTATAATACAGATATGTTTTATTAAGGAACTCTCTATTAGTTTCAATTTTCCAAATGTGATAATGAAAAATAGCCTTCACACTCTTCCAAATAAATGGTCCAAAGGTAGCAGACCACATATATAGTAAATCACCTGATTCGCAATAATTTTTAGCAGGTAATTTTAAAGTCGAGAAATAGTAGTTATCACCTCCTGTTAAGTTTTGTAATCTAATAACAGGGATACCTCTTTTCTCCCATTCATAAATAGAATAAGCACGTCCATTTATTAGTTCTGAATATTTGCTTAATATTTTAACCTCCCAATCCTCAGGGATCAAACCTATTTCAGTTTGTTTAAACTTTGTTTTCACCATTGCATTCCCATTGTTTGTAGATGTTGTTTCACCTTACTTTCATACTCGTTAAGATTTTCTTCTAGTTGAGGTAAGGTTTGGGCATAGCGTTCTGCAAGCTCTTTTATGCGTTGGGTTAGCGTTTGGCTAATATTTTCTTGCTCAGATTCTAAACATTGTTGCAAATGTTGCATCCATTTCTTGTTAATAACCAAGTTTTTTATATCCTTTTCAGATAGTGTAGGATATATCTCTGTCACTTTGGTTTCAGTGGTTGCTTTTTCTATTTTAATCAATCGGGTGATGCTTGCAATCGCCTCATGAAGATTGATGTAATTTTCTATTATAGCTATTTCTTCTTTTGGTGCTTGCTCTTTTTTACGATCACGGAGTAAGCCTTTTACCGAAGTCAAATTAACCTTGTCCAAGTCACTGAATAATGTGGCTTCCAAGTCATTTTCTTGTTCCGACTCCTCTAGCTGATTCTTTATATCTTCTATCTTTTCCTCAAAACTCACAATCGTTTTCCAATGTGTTGCCAGATAGTTATCTATCAATAGTTGTGGCGGGAGTAATTTTCCTTGTACGCCATCTAGTCCGTCTATTGGTTTGTCTTTAGATGTCTTGCCATCCTTACCCTTCTTCCCTTTTATAACTAAACGCTCCCACACATTTCCCGATTTCCAGCCATCAATAGCTATGGAGTAGAAATCGTCTTGCATTGTTTCTTCCCAATAACCCATCAAATGTTGATACATATCATATTTATCTATCAACGTATTGTCCGAAAAACTTGCAAGCAATAAGTCAGCAGTCTCTGCTATCTCCTGTTTGGGTAATATTCCCTCTTCTAATTTTAGAAAATGGTTTTGCCGTTCTATTTTCCACTCATCAAAAATAGATTGCAATTTTTTAGAATATTCTAAAAACTGAGAATGGCTAAAAATAGTATCGTTTATTTGTTCTATTGGCACACGCAATTGATAATAATTGTCGTCTTGTGCTTCAAAAAGGGAATCCTTGAGATTGGGGTATATTTTCCAATATTTATTCAAACCATCTATGTCTCTTTTGGGTATTCCTCCATGTAGATGTGCATAAATATCTTGTATGTCTTCTGTCTCTTGGGTATCTATGTAGCGTGGAATATTGAGGTTATAATCGTTTTTCTCGTTCGCTATTTCGCTCAATGGCACCATTCGACTGTATTGTGGTAGTTCCATCATACTGTTGAACACATCCACTATTTTTCGAATGTCTTTTTCTTGCAAACGGTTCTTGTTCCCGTCTTTGATAAAGCCTTTACTAGCTTCTATCATGAAAATACCTTTACGATGTTCTGCATTTTCTTTGTCCAACACCAAAATGCAAGCAGGTATTCCGGTCCCATAAAAAAGGTTGGCAGGCAATCCTATAATTCCTTTAATGTATCCTTTCTTTATGATATTCTTCCTAATCTCTGCTTCAGCATTGCCTCGAAACAAAACACCATGAGGCAAAACAACAGCCCCTTTTCCTGTGGATTTTAGAGATTTAAGAATATGCAGAAGAAAAGCATAATCGCCATTCTTCTCAGGTGGTACTCCTATATCGAAACGAGAATACTCATCACTCTCGATAGAAACTCCATTGCTCCAGTTTTTTAGTGAGAATGGAGGATTTGACACCACGTAATCGAAAGTTTTAAGATTTCCATGTTCGTTCTTGAAGTACGGGCGAGAGAGTGTATTATCGGCAATGATTTCGGCAGTAGGATTGCCATGTAAAATCATATTCATTTTTGCTAAATTGGCAGTAGCAATTTCTTTTTCTTGTCCGTAGAGTGTTATATTCTTTTCCGATTCATCTGCCACTTTTAATAGCAGTGAACCCGAGCCACATGTCGGGTCATAGGCAGTGGTTTGCGTTGTAGAGTTGTCTGTATTGATACCAATTACTTTTGCCAACACACGACTTACTTCTGCCGGAGTATAGAATTGCCCCTTTGACTTGCCGGATTCAGTAGCGAAATGACGCATTAAATATTCATAAGCATCACCTAGAATATCATCGCCCTCCGCACTGTTTTCAGAAAAATCAAGGTCTGGAGAATCAAAGATTAGAATCAAATTTGAAACTGTATCAACAAGATCTTTGCCTTTTCCTAATTTTCCTTCATCATTAAAATCGGGAAATTCATTTAGTTTGTTGGCTTCTTCAATTGGCTTGAGTATTTTTTTATTGACGTCATCGCCAATATTTGAAGTTCCTACTAGGGCAACCATGTCGTCAAAAGAAGCACCCTCAGGAACTTTAATCGCAGAGAATTTCTTCCCTTTGTATTTATCAGATATATATTTGACAAATAACAAAGTTAACACATAATCTTTATATTGAGAGGCATCCATTCCTCCTCTTAGTTCATCACAACTAGCCCAGAGGGAGCTATATAATTCAGATTTTTTAATTGCCATTTATTTGCATTATCTATTTTATGTCTACTCCTAATGATGGAATTATACATATTTTTTTTCAAACCGCAAAGTTACGGAATGAATTAGATTAACAGAGGTGATTGGGAAGAAATATTTAGCTCCACTTTTATACTCTTTCCATAGCTTCAATAAAGAGTAAACGTTTTTTTCTACCTGTTTCATAAATTTCTTCCCCTTTAAGCGAAATGTCATCAGAGCCTAATGAGTATTCGATTTCAGTCGCAAAGGTATTTCCGTGTTCTTCACGCTGACAGCAAGGTCAAGCCCTAAAGGGTTTGGTGAAAAATCTTCCTCTTTCCCTGCTTTGGACTATTCGGGCGAGCGTATTTATTCGTCAAAACCTTGCACAGCTAAACACTACCCTTTTTAAAGCTTCTGAAACTCGAACACTCCTCACCGGCTCCGATACGGCATAGCGTTAAAAAAAAGGTCAGAAATTATGAAACAAACGGCAGAAAAAAATAGGAAACAGCGATCCACCTACCTTCCAATTAGCATAGGTTGGGTTTTGAAAATAGTCTTAATTATCGTGGGTTATTCCTTATGGGGAGCAGGGTTTATTTGGGCTTTGGTAGGCTTGTACCTCTTCTATGATGTGATTCGGGGCATTCTCTCCTGCTTGCTGACATTGGGTGCTGTAATCACTCTTATTTATCTCATGCTGACTTATTTATAACCCTTTAAAATTTAGAATTATGAGCAAAGTATTTTTATTAGGAGCGAACAAAGAAATAGACAGAGCAGTGCAAGTTGTAGAGATTAACCAAGTTATCCAAATGGAGGGGTATAGCTATCATAGCTATGTAGTGTACGACATTACTAAAAATCAATGGGGTATCACTTACAAATTGATAAACCTAACGACAAAGAATTTTGATACTGCCGACATTATCCGACCATTGAAAGAGAAGTTTGGCATTGGGTTCTATTATGACAGCGACAACCCTCAATTTATAGACAGCTTTGAAGTAGCAATACTTCTGCAAGAAGCACAAGCCAAAGCTAATGTAGAAGCGGACGAGAAAGAAAAAGAACGCATACGAGTGGAGGAAGTCAAAGCAATCGGGAGCAAACGCTTTGCCGAGATACTTCCCGAAAATGCTTTGGGTGTTATCGTGGCACGTTTGAAGCAAGACGAGAGCGACAGCCAAACCGATTATTTTGCATCAAGAACAACACGGACTGTCATTTTAGGCTTTTCAACCCATAAAAGAGACATTTTTTCTGAAATGCGTAAACACGCATCCAATTTTGAAGAAACTGTCTATTTAGCGGAGTACAACGAAGATTACGAACATCGGGAAAAGTATTCAATGGGTGCAGGGTACTATTTAGGCGAAAGCAAGTATCATGGATGGATAATCGAAAAAGAGCCTATTTACAACCGAGAGCAAGCAATTAAATCATTTGCCTATACAGCAGGGAGCGAAGATAACATTCGCATCAAAAAGACTGATGATACACCACCAACACCCCCAAGCGACAAGAACGGTTGCACATTGGTAGAGTATTCAGAGAAAGCGGTAGCGGTATTTGGAGAAACAAGAGCCATCAAAGACGAACTCAAAGCAATGGGAGGAAAGTTTAACAACCGACTGACCTCTAACGGAAAAAGGTTGGCAGGATGGATATTCTCCAAATCACAAGAACAGCAATTAGCATACTATTTCGGATTAAACTAATTAAGTTACAACAAGGGGCAGTAACCCTGCCCCACAATACCCAAGGATATGAAAGCAACAAACCATTTTCAAAATACGATAAAGGCATATTTAGACAAGCGTGCCGAGATAGATTTACTTTTTTCATTTCGCTACTCCCTGCCCGAAAAGAAGTTAGAGGATTGTGTTACTTATATTCTAAACCAAGTACAGAAAAGCGGTTGTAATGGTTTTCACGATGATGAAATATTCGGCATGGCGGTACACTATTATCCCAAGTATATAAAAATCCAAAGTCACCATATACGTTATCCTTATAATC
>ENA-OYZJ01000305-OYZJ01000305.1-human-gut-metagenome-genome-assembly--contig:-NODE-305-length-17397-cov-24.663015_pt1 | contig 17397 bp, 23 predicted proteins | sample MGYA00243290_ERZ653475 | MGnify/ENA primary metagenome ERZ653475 (study PRJEB26926, sample SAMN06165003) | human gut metagenome | biome: ENVO:00009003; feature: ENVO:2100002; material: ENVO:00002003... | reverse complement strand
GATAAAAGACTTCATTTGTTTCTTTATCAAAAGATTTTCCTATTCTTATCTTCATATCTCTTTTGTCTTACTCTAATTGTTATCAAAATATTCACTACAGACAAATCCCTTTCGCGGGATGAAGTCTTTAAACTCACAACTTCTAAAAATCCACTTCTTATCAGCCCATCCGGCTAAATCCTTTTGCCATTGAGGAATAATTTGACGAGGATTATTTAAGTCCCGGTAAGGCTGACAATGCGGCAAGAACCGACCACCTTTGTTCTTCCAATGATTGACACGCTCAAACGATTCTTTAAAGTCATTCAGCAGAATACAGTAGAAGAAGTATTCGCCTTTGTAACCGTACTTATCAATCAAATCCGTAGCCCGTTCACATTCTGCGATTTGTCCCGGTGTGTCACAACCGAACCGAATACGTTTTATCCACTTCACTTTAGCGAGTAGCCGGGCAATATCATCTGTCACTAAGCGGGCGTCTAAACCTTGATTGAAGTCTACACGTACTCCTATGGAGATAATCTTTTCAATCTGCTGCAAACCGTAGTCGGATGCAAGTATGTTGTTATCCATAAGGATTATGTTTTTTCGACCATTGACAGCTATCTCTTCAATATCCATGTATGGGGTAATCTTGCCTTCTTTAACAGGAACTACACACCATTTGCATTTGTTAGGGCAGCCTCTTGTCAAAAAGCCATAAGCCAAATTCTTATCAACATTATACAGATCGTAATCAGGAATCATTCTATCAATTTCCGGTAGAAGAACCTTTTTTATGTCATACCCTGTACCGCCTTTCTCGATCTGATCAGCATTAGTTATCCATTGCCGGTAATCCTCTGTAAAGCTGAATACTTTAGCCATATAAACTTTATCATAATGATCGAAAGGATTATACCAATCAACCTTGTCACCTCTTGCCTTATGATAGCTGCTTATCTTCATCAAGGCAAGATTAGGATAATTGCTATCCACAGCCAATAATCCGATGTTCATTTCTATTCTATTTTGAATTAATTTATGCTGCCACTTTTCTTAATTCACGTAGCTTCCTGCTAACAGCTTCACAGAGGACTCGTGCCATCGTTACTTCAACGGCATTTCCGATAAACTTCTTTTGATCCGCTTGTGTACCAATTAGTTTGTAACCATCTGGGAACCCCATGATTCGCTTCAGTTCGGGAATCTTTAACATTCGCATTTTGATATCCAGTATTCCATAAAGAGCCATGAACTCCTTTAGCTTCACGGTCATAGGTGAATCGGTATCGTATATCTCATAGATAACTACATTTCCATCTATACGGATGAAGGAGGGAATGTCTTTAGGCTCCGTAGTGCATTCTGCGAGGTATGGCGGCATCTTATCCATACGAGCAATAAGAGTAAAACATGGAGAGTTTATGTTTCCTCCTGCGCTACTATATTGCGGATTCACTAAATAGTGCCACTTCCGGTTAGCGGTGATTACTTGTGATGGGACTTCAATGGAGCTGCCCGTATTGCCGAAACTGGTGTTCATTAGCCATTGCCGACAAGTTATTAGGTTATGCTTTGGGGTGGCAGTCACTGTTCCGGCTGGCTTGTGGATTGATGTACATTTTCCGGTTCCGTATTGCATATCAAAAAAGCGAGTACTAACCAGCGAACAGCAGTCTTTCGTTCTTATCGTTGGTGCGGGTTTGTCGATAGCCCCCGCATGATTATCTCCACCGTAGTACATGGAAAGAAACATCGGTCGTACATAGTTAAATCTGTCTTTTGTTGGAACGGTCGGGCATGGTCTGTCTACCTGACTCACGTTATCACCGTTTCCGTAATATGCAGCAAGAAAATCTGTATTAACTATTGCATGGTGATCGATACAGGTTATTGCTCCGGCAGGACGTTCTAAACTAACATTCTTGCTTTCCGGATGTCCACTAAACTGCTTTGACATGAAGCTAACCTTTGCAACACCTAGCCTGTTCTGACAGCTAACCGTTGGACTTGGTGCTTCCATATCCGGTGCCTGATATTTACCTGACTGGCTCATTGAATTCCATTTAACCATGAAAGCGTCTTTTCCACCTGCAACGAACTTGATTAGCCCGCTATACAGTCGTGCCTTTGTTGCTTCTACCGGTTCTTTCTTGCGCCCGAAGATACTTGTACCTTCATCCTCAAAGTCCAGAACTTCTTTTACTGCTTTCCACTTTTTGAGATCGGAGAACATATCTTGCTTACCTTCTTTGCAGTGAGTAGGTTCGGGGAATACAATAGGAAGTCCGTGTTTAGCAAATATTCCAAAGAATCGTTTTCGGCTAGTATATGCTCCGAAGTCGGCAGCGTTCAGAATACGGTGGTCGAAGTTATAACCGTAGGATTTCACGCTGCAAACCCATTTGGTATAGTCTTTTCCTTTTTGCATAGAGAGCGGTTTACCATTTTCATCCATTGGCCCCCATGACATAAATTCTTCGACATTTTCGATCTGAATATAATCAGGGTCGATAGCTTCGATGTAACGAAACAGATGTTCGGCTAGTGTCCGGCTATCTGCATCCCGTGGTTGACCGCCTTTAGCCTTCGAGAAGTTAGTACACTCCAACGATGCCCAGAGAACGACTGAAGCACTAGGATATTGAACCTTACTTTTCTTAAAGTGTTCCACCAGTGGAGAAAGTTCCAGTGTCCGAATGTCTTCTGTAAAGTGTAAAGCTTCCGGATGATTGGCTGCATGGCTGGCGATTGCGTTGGCATCGTGATTCACACAAGCGATTACTTTAGCGCATTGTTCACCATCTATTCGGGCAGATTCAACACCAGTACTTGTTCCTCCGGCTCCACAGAATAGATCGATATATAATAGGTTTATTTCACTCATTCCTATTCTGTTTAGAATTAATTCTTATCACGTTCTAATCCAGCAATGCGAGCTTCACATTCTGCAACGACATCTTCTAATAGTTCTTGATAATCGCAATTACAGCCCTCGAACTTATTCAAAAGAGTGACTATTTCTGTTAATATTTCATTTTGATTCATTTCTATCTTTTATTGAATTATTCTATAAATACACTCAACCAATAACACGAAAAAAGTAATAAAAAAAAGAGATTTCCAATACTTGATCTTTTTCTCATACTTAGCCTTATGTCTACCCCATTCGTTTTCTACCATTTCTTTACAATCATTTTTATAATGTTCGAAATGCTTATTCACATAATGAGTAATATCGTCAGCAATGGCATACTTAACTTCCTCAGAAATTGATTGCGGCCACCCACGCTCATCGTAATTAAGTTCAGTAAGGACTTCCTGCCTTATCACCTTCTCCACCCCATTAATACGGAATCTCATGTGAACTCCACTATTCTTAACATGTCTCAAGAACTTCTCATCTGCAAGTCTTTCTACCTCTTCTTCTTTCAGTTTGGCTATTGAGTCAATTCGGTCGAACTCTGCTTCATCAACAATGATAATAGGATTCTCCGGCTTCATTCTATGTATTTCCATAATGTTCCTTTCTTCTTTGTTATTAGTCAAACAGTTTAAATTCATACACCCAAACAAAAGGATTACGTTCCCATGTTCCTTTTCCGGATACTTTGCTTATCAAAGCGGCAAAGGCTTCACGGGGAGTATCATATAGTCCGATATGTTTTTTATCGGAAGCATTAACGAAAGAATAAGCAATACCGCCACTTCCATTTACAGAATCAAGCCTATAAACGCCTTCTTTTATGCAATCTTCATCTGATATGTCTTGTAAACGTTCTACTCCGACATTGGTAATTCTGATTTTATGTGGCATATATTCAGCCTTGACAAACATCTTGTTATTCCATCCTGCGCCAGTACTGCACTCATCAGGCAGACCGCAATGAAGTTCATAGAAAACATATTCGTAGCTCATTGCCACCGCCAAAACCTCACCTATCCGAAGTGGAGAAGTTATAGTATCACAGAAATAATTATCTGTTATCTTATCCTTTATACCAAAATAGATATTTTCATCCTTTGGATTTGTCTTTTGGCTGTCAGGAACAGGAATTAATACAAAGTTGGGATTGATAGATGCATAGTAATTCAGCTTCTTATCCGCAATTATTCTCCTTGTAATTCGTTTCCGACTATCTAATACGGCTTGTGTTAAGCCGTACTTATCATTGAACATGATTTTCTTCATTACTATTCTGTTTAAAACCATTCTACACTAATACATTTCTTGCAGCAAGGGCATACAACCCAAGAGCCTTCCCGTTGGTCTGACTTTATATCAGGTCTTTCATATTCAAAAATGCAATCGCAATTAGAGCATTTCTGCTGTTTGCTTTTTATCGGCTTTTTACCTTGCTTAATTATTTTCATATCTATTCTTCTTTTGAGCCATACGGCGGACGTTCAACCACCATATGGCAGTGTGTTAAAACTCAAATATCATCCAGTCATTTGCCAACATATCATTTTGAGACGCTAACCATCCGTTTACGATAGTGCCATCGGCAGCTTTCATGCAGATGTATGCTGTGAACTTAACAACATCATCTTTCTTTAAATCAATTGGATTACCATTTTCATCGACACAATCCTGATAATAATAATCCTTCACTCTCTGAGGAAGCGACTTTATTTCTTGAGCAACGAAAGAAATATGTAATTCATCGGCAGGTCGCATGAAAATAAACATACCTTTTCCGTTCCATCCTTTACGGGTAACAAGATTTCCTCTTTGCATAGCTGCAATCGCTTGCCCGAATGTTCCAGAATCTCCACTTATCAATTCTGCGTTTTCTGTAGCACCTATAACATAAGCAGTTTCAATCTCTCCCTTAGTGTAGTTACCTGTTTGGTTACATAGTTTTGCTGAATATTCAGCCGATTTTTCATCTAATGATTTCATTGTATATATGGGTTTTACAAAGCCCGCCCAAGGCTCATTTTTGATTTTTTACATAAAAAACTCGCAATTATAAGCGTCTATACTTCCGTCAAAGTCCACTCTGATACAGAGAGAACCGCACATAGGGAACGGTTCTTCACTGAGCACAGTTCCGACAATTTCGCGATGCTTATGAAGTACAGTATCACCTTTCTTCATGCCTTCAAGTCGACATTTGAAGGTATCGCTGTTGAAAACCTTGATAGTTTTAGCATCATACTCATAATAAACCAAACCAGTATCCAGCCCCTTGACAAGTTTAAGAACTGTTTCTTCTACCTTAGCTCGACTGAATACATATTCAGTCACAAGCTGTTGAAGTTTCACATCTGGGAACTTCTTCTTAAAATCCTTTTTATTCATCTCCATTCTCAATAAAAGTATTAGTAGTATTTATCACGCCAGTGGAATCAGCAGTTTTGCCATCACGGATGAAAATTTTATCATACATTAAAGCTTCATAATTTGACTGGGTGGTCCAAAATGCACACACCCGCCCATCGACATACAATTTACATTTCACTAAATCAGTTCCTTTAACTGGACCAATTACATCTATTTGCAAAGTTCTTTTTCCCATACTCTCGTATTTTTAAACGTTTGCTTACCCTCAGGCAAACGTTCAGTTATTACTTCCTAAAAAACATATCACCTGAGATAGATCGGGCTGTATCATCAGCGGTTAGCCGGATGTACAGGAAGAAGTTCTGCTCAGTCCGGTGGCCTGTAAGTTTCATAATCTCTAGCGTTTTCATTCGTCCTGTGAGATACATATTCGTTGCCGCACTTCTCCTCGCTGTATGACTGCTGACAAGCTCCCATTTCTCACGAGTAACGGTCTTCAGTTCACCGCCCTTTGTAAACGAATAGGTAACAAGATCATTCAATCCGATTTCTCGCATGATCACTTTTAGGTACTTATTGAAGTACTGGATGCAGAGACCTGACGGTATCTGACCATTGTATTTCGCAAAGATTTCCTTCACATAATCATGCGCCGGAACCTTAACATCTACGTTGGTTTTCTTTGTCCGGATCACAATATATCCGTTTACCAAGTTCTGACTTGTCAGCCTTGAATAATCGGAGTAGCGTAGAGCGGTAAGGCATCCCAATACGAACATGTCTCTGATTTTCTCCTTGGCTTTCCGCTTATCCTGCTTCTCAAACTTGTAGTAATATATCCTCGTGATTTCATTCATGCTCAAGAAAACTGCATTTGTGGGTTCGCATTTCAAATCAATCTCATCATAGGTAACATCTACTGCATAATTGTATTGCGATGCTCTACGGATAAGAGACTGTATTTTCAGGATATATCCTACTATTGTGTTATGTCGCAAACCTTGGTCTTCTAAGTAGATGATGAAATCGTCAAGGAATTCAGCCGTCACCGAATTGGTGAATATGTCACAATCAAACTCTTCAGAGAAGTTATCAATGTGTTTTATGATCGCATCATATACGGCTGCATAGTGTTCAGACTTTCGCCTGCTTCGCTTTTCAAGAATTTCCTTAGCAAACGTTGTGAAATAAATACCTTCAAGAGGTTTTGATTGCCGGAAGTGATTTACATAGTCCTTTCTTGGCTTTGCCTCACGGACCGAATAAGATACTGATAATGTTGCTTTGATTCTTCATTTTAATCGTTACACATTATAATTCACCAATTGCTTCTTTAGTAAGTCTTTTGAGGTAAATATCCGACTCTTAACTGTACCTATCGGTACCTTCATTTTCTCTGAAATCTCTCGATACTTAAATCCGTTAATATACATGATAAATGGTTCATAAAGCGCATTGGGCAAAGTACCTATAATCTGTAAGATCTCTCTTGTATACATATCGCTATCAACAGAATACTGAGCAACATTTAAATAGTAAAGCTCATCTGTCGTATCAGTATAAGTTCTTTCTCGAATAGTTTTACGGTATCTATTTACAAAAGAGTTACGCATAATAGTATGACACCAAGCCGAAAAGTTTGTGCCTGGAGTATATAGTTCCTCATTATTTAATACTGCAAGCGAAGTTTCTTGAAGCAAATCACGGGCAGCATCTACATTTGCAGTCAGCCTACAGGCAAATTGGTATAGTTTATCTTGAATATCAAGCAGATTGCTGACAAAAATGGGAGTATTCATAATTCAACACCTCCTTCCAATGGACCAAAAGTCTCATTAAATATATTATCCATTAATGGATCAAAGGCAGGATGAAAGCTATCTGGATATACAAATAAAACATCTATTAGCCCATCTTTATTTTCTCCTTCATTGATTTCAACAGGGAGATTTTCCTCATGCACCTTCTCTACGATAATGCTCAAGAGTTTAGGATTTAGTAATCGTCTTGTCTTCATACTACTTATTTTTTGATATTAGTTAGATAATAATTCACCATTTGCCCAACGGTTTTTAATTTCAGTTTTGCTTTTATATTTTCCCTATGCCGGTTAACTGTAGCCGTTGATATAGATAATTCATCTGCTATTTCAGCTGCTTGTAATCCATCTGCTACTAAAGCAATGACCTCTAGCTCTCGAAAAGATAATTTGGAATCCAATTGGGGTTTGCAGATAACACCTTCGTCCTGACATTCTCCTCGAAGAGGACAGCGTACCTCTTCAAATTGAAAGGATCCATGACGATCAATATCATAGTTCTGCTGATCATATTCACCAAAATTGCAACGAGCAAAACGATGAACTATTTTATATTCGAAATGATTTCTATTCCTTTCACTCTTGGAATAAAGTTCACTAAGCCTTTCAAAAGCTACTGGATACCTATCCCTAATAGTAATAAAAAGTGTTTGAACTAAATCACGGTTTGTTTCCTCTAGTTTACGAACCGGATGATTGTGCTCTTTAATCATTACCTCGCCATCAGGAGTTGAATAAAATTCAATATTACTTAGAGCCATCATAAGCAATCTGTTTCAGTTCCTCCCATACTTCTTCGGTTATTATAGATCCATTCCAGGGAATAACAACATGAGGTGTTTTGCTCATCTCCTCTTTAAAACCATTCCATTCTTTAATGATATTGTCAATAGACTTTAGTTCTAATGGCTTAAATGAGCCATTCCGTAGTTTATAATAAAATGTAGGATAAGACATTCCACTTTCGGCCATTATCGCGTTTCTAAGAATTTCCTTCTCAACATCACACAAGGAACTATAATAGTCTTTAAATACCATTTTACTCATTTTCTGTTCTTTCTCCATGCTCAGTATAATTTTTAGTGTTATATTTATACCGCAAAGGTTCATTTTTTTAGTTTAATATCAAAATTTAGAACCTATTATTTTGATATTCATCCAATATTTAGAAACAATATAAATAACGTGCAATGTTTAATGGATTAAGAATAAAGGAGTTATTAGAAGAAAGAGGAATACAGCAAAATATATTCACTCTAGAAACAGGTATTTCCAAATCTAATTATTGGGTATGGGTAGAAGGTAAATCTAAACCTGGTGCGGATAAACTAGAAATAATCGCTGATTATTTCAAAGTGCCTATAGATTATTTCTTCGATAGAGAAACGAATTTATCAAATACTAGTATTGGGCATCATGTCAACGGGAACGGTAATAAAGTATCTGGAGACATTACCTTAAGCGAATATAAAAAAGAAATTGAGCATCTCACACAGTTACTCCGTGAGAAACAAGCTATTATAGATGAAAAAGAAAGAACGATTAGAATTCTAATGAAACAGAGATGAAAAAGATTTCAATACTAGTCGAAGAATTAGCTCTCAATGGAAATTTGGGAATAAGTAAAGATCCCAATATAGTCATAGCTAATGCTCAAATCTTATTCAAGGTAAATAATTTAGACTTCGAAGAGACTTTATCTAAAAATAATAAAGGCATAATTACATTCCTTCCAGCAGGAAAATTTATATGCTATTTTAATATAAAAAAAGATATCAGTAAAACAGAAATGCTTTTATTCAACACTAATAATGAAATAGATATATCACTTGATATAGCTAATTGTCTCTTTAAAGACCAACCTCATTTAATTAATTTATTCATGCAAACACATGAAAAATGGTCATCTAGATATACAGATAAGTGGGATCTTATAGAAATGAGGCTTATTTAGCCCGGGACGAAATCGGGACGATAACATGTACAATCCGATATTTCTAATTTTGCAATCAATTAATAATCAGCAACCTTTTAGAAACAAATACGTGCGCGATAATTCGCCTCATTCCGACAAGATAAGGGTTAGCTTACTGAGATTCAGAAAGTTAATCCTTATTTTTTAAAACAGCCGGGACGAAATCGGGACGGCGGGTATGAAGTACTGATCATCCATCGGATAATTCAATAATCAATTTCTTTTTCGTTCGATTCCTCCCTATTTTCAATTTAATTTATTTGCACGCCAATAGATTCATTTATATCTTTGTTACCAATATTTCATTTAATCCCATTAATTCATCAACCTATTACATCATGAAAAACAGATTCCATCTTTTAGCCACAGCGGTAGTTTCCTTGTTATGTGTTAGTTGTGCAGAAACTCAGGTTTCTCAGTCCGGAAGTGAAAAAGCAGTCAATCCCCCTATTATGGGTTGGAGCTCATGGAACGCTTTCCGGGTAGATATCAGTGAAGATATTATTAAGAATCAGGCCGACCTGATGGTTAAAAAAGGTCTGAAAGACGCAGGATATCATTATATTAATATTGATGATGGTTTCTTCGGCGAACGGGACGGCAATGGAAAGATGCAGACCAACAAAAACCGTTTCCCGAATGGCATGAAACCGGTTGCCGACCATATACATAGTCTTGGAATGAAAGCCGGTATTTATACAGATGCCGGCAACAACACTTGCGGTTCTATCTGGGACAACGATCATGCAGGAGTAGGTGCCGGTATTTACGGACATGAGCAACAAGACGCCCAACTCTATTTCGGCGACTGGGGATTCGACTTTATCAAGATAGACTATTGCGGCGGAGATGTACTGGGCCTGAATGAACAGGAACGCTATACTTCCATCCGGAACAGCATCGACAAAGTAAACAAGGACGTCTCTGTCAACATCTGCCGTTGGGCTTTTCCCGGCACATGGGCAAAGGATGTAGCTACTTCATGGCGTATCAGCGGTGACATCAATGCACATTGGGGGTCATTGAGATATGTGGTCGGCAAAAACCTATACCTGTCTGCCTACGCCAAAGACGGGCACTACAATGATATGGATATGATGGTCATCGGTTTCCACGACAACAGCAAAGTAGGAGGAAAAGGACTTACCCCGACAGAAGAAGAAGCTCACTTCGGCTTATGGTGTATCATGAGCTCGCCTCTGCTGATCGGATGTAATCTGGAAAGTTTGCCGGAATCTTCTCTTGAACTGCTGACAAACAAAGAATTAATCGCTCTGAACCAAGACCCGTTGGGCTTGCAGGCATACGTAGCACAACATGAGAACGAAGGCTATGTACTGGTAAAAGACATCGAACAAAAACGTGGTAATGTACGTGCCGTTGCTCTTTACAATCCATCGGATACTGTTTGCAGCTTCTCCATACCTTTCTCGGCACTGGAGTTTGGCGGGAACGTAAAAGTACGTGACTTGGCAAAACGCAGTGATTTAGGAAATTTCTCTGATGTCTTTGAGCAAACACTTCCTGCACACAGCGCTATGTTCCTCCGCATGGAAGGCGAAACACGTCTGGAACCGACATTATATGAAGCAGAATGGGCATACCTGCCAATGTTCAATGATCTCGGCAAAAATCCGAAAGGCATCATATATGCCGCCGATCAGGAAGCTTCCGGAAAAATGAAAGTAGGTTTCTTGGGCGGACAACCAGAGAATTACGCAGAATGGTCGGAAGTATACAGTGCAGACGGCGGACGTTACCAAATGACGGTTCATTATTCATTCGGCAAAGGAAGACAACTGGAGATAGATGTCAACGGCATCGTAACCAAAATCGATTCACTGGGAGAAGATGACAAGCACAATCAAGTCACAATCCCCGTTGATCTGAAAGCCGGTTACAATCATATCCGTATGGGCAACAGCTACAACTGGGCACCGGACATCGACTGCTTTACGCTTACCAAAGGAATGTAACAGACTGAAAAACAGCTAAACGTGACAATAAAAAAGGAGGAGCTAAGATCACTCTCCACTCCTCCTGTCACGACAAACAACTAAAATTATTCACTATTTGATGCCATCCAATGCCCTTTTAGCAGTAGCATTAGTGGAGTCTATAGCCAGAATTTTGCTCCAATACTCCTTCGATTTTTCTTTATTCGCCATTGCTTCCGCTTTCAGTGCCGGATTTTCAATAGCCAACAAGTAGTAATATCCAAGATAACTGTAGCACTCAATCAAAGCTGAATTATAATGAGGATCATTCTTGCTTTCCAGCAGGGTGGCTACCTCCTCATAGAAAGGCTTCGCCAGTCCAAGAGTCGTTTCAGGGTCAAGTGCGGAATTGGCACGTGCCCTCCAAAAATTACCCAGGTAGCTGTCCGGTGCTGCTTCTGCGATGGAATGGAAAACAGAATCAGCAGCCATCAAAGCCTGCTTGCGCTCTTCAGCATTGATTGTCAGCGAATCAGTCTGCGTACCTGCACCATAATAAAGTCTGCCAAACTGGAATTGTAAATCCGGAGTCTGGTGTTCCTTATCAAGGGATGTATAATATTTCTGGTAAGCACTGATTGCTTTTTTATAATCATTCTTCTGTTCATAAGCAGAAGAGATATTTTTGTATAAGTCCGTCTTTGTCGGATCTAATTGTATGGCTTTCTCATATTGTCCTACAGCTTCATCATATTTCTTCAGAGCTTCGAGCAAATGCCCGTAATACATATAGTCAAGATATGAATAATCAGCCTTGTCCGATTCGGTAAAAAAAGCATCCGCCGCTTTTATTGCTTCATCAAAGCGCTTCAGGTCTGTATAATTATACATTGCCAGACGATTGAACGCCGCGTGACGCGCATTCTTTTTCAATCCCATATTCGCCACTTCAAGTGACTTCTCGAAGTCATGGTTCAGGAAGAGGGCAAATGCATATTTCACTAAATCCTCTTCTGTCGCTGTCGGTCCCATCGCAAAACGCGAATAAGCTTCGGCGGCTTTACTAAAATCATTCTTCAAATAATAGATTTCGGCAAGTTTCTTATCTACGGCTGTGTTGGACGGTTCCTGGGCTTTCAGTTGTTCCAGTTTTTCAATGGCCAGAGCAGCATTGGCTGATTTATAAATATCCGCATATCTCAGATATGCTTCTGTGCAACTCGGATCGAAATAGATAGCTTCTTCATATTTCTGAGATGCCAGACCGGCGTTTTTCTGCTCAAAGGCGATGTCTCCCTCCAGTACGGAGGCAAGAGCCGATTTGCCATTCACTTTTTTGGCAAGAGCAGCATACTCCTGTGCTTCCGGAAGTTTTCCGGCTTTCAGATATACCTCGCCGATAGCCACCAGAAGTTCCACATTCTTTTTATTCTTTCCTTTTATCAACTGTTCAGCTTCCTCATTGGCCTGAGCCGGATTCGTCTGAATGGTTTCTTTCAATTTTGCAACTCCTGCCTGCCATTCGGCATCAGATGATTGCGCATAGAGCGACCCAACTGCTATAAACGCTCCAGCTAAAAACATTTGTACTCTTTTCATGATAGTCTCTAATTTTAGTTATTATTCGTCTTTCACATGGACAATACGCACTGGCTGAGTAGCCGGAACAAGTCCAGATTTTAATATAATCCGCTGCCCTTTGTCGGATGTCATAAAAGAAGCGAATCCCCAAGGCAGCGCACTGCGAGGATCATTCAGTAATGCGTAAATGGGTCGTGCCAATGGATAGTTACCGTAATACAGGTAAGCCTGATAAGGCTTATAACTGTTAGCAGGAGTAGCTACATCCTCCGCACTCACTGCCATTACTCTGATTTCCTCGGTGAAAGAAAGGTTGGTGGTGTCGCTGCGGTTGCCCAGCCAGTTCACACCAATGACTCCCATTGCTCCGGGGTTCTCTGCTACATACTTTATCACCTGCTGATTGGTCTTCAAGGCACTGACATTGTCAGTAGCCAGTGGTTTTCCACCACAGATAGAATCCATTGTATAGCGTACGGTGCTGGAGTTTTTATTATCGAACACCACCTGAATACTCTTCAGGTGGGAGTTCGGATTTATATCCTTCCAGTCTTTCGCCTCACCAGTGAGGATGCGGCTGAAATCCCGTACGGTCAACAAAGAATCTGGATTGTCCCGGTTAACGATTAATGCCAGACCATCTGTAGCCAGCTTAATCTCGCGGGGAAAGAACTTGCGGCTGTGAAAGGAATTCATTTCTTCCTCAGTCAATGTCCGGGTTGCAATAGCCAACCGGACACTGTCTTTCAGAAGTAAATTAATAGCCTCGACTTCCGTCGTGTAGCGAGGAACAATTCCGGCCAAAGGATACAGACTTTCAAACACATCTATCTCTTCCTGTATAATAGGCTCAAAACTTTCATCCGCCGCAATAGATATCACCCCAGACGAATACGTATCCGTCGGTCCATCCGATTTGGAACGGCAAGCGCTCAATGCTGCCAACAAAACGATTCCTATCAGCCAAAATTGTCTCTTCATCATCTTACTGTAATCTAAACATTACCGGAACGGTGAATTTCACACGTACCGCTTTACCATTTTGTTTACCCGGAATCCATTTCGGCATACTTTGTACCACACGCACGGCTTCTTTATCCAAGTAAGGGTCTACACCACGAGCTACACGCACATCGGTGATAGTACCGTCACGCTCTACCACAAACTGGATAATAACGCGGCCTTGTGTTCCATTCTCCTGTGCAATCGTCGGATACTTGATATTTTTTCCAAGGTATGACATCAGTTCCTGCTGTCCACCGGGGAAAGTCGGCATCTGTTCTACCATGTCAAATACTTTTTCCGGTTCTGCGGCCTGTGTCACCACTTGCTTCAGGTCAGCAATATCAGCTCCGTTGGCTTCATCATTACCTTTTACGTCGGCAATGGAGATTGCTACTCTGGTAGAAGTCAATTCTTCCTGACTCTTGATCTCATCGTCTTCGTGCACCTCTTCATCTTTCTTGATGACAGGGGCAGTAAACTTAATAGAACTCTTCAATGCAGGAGGGGGAGGTGCAACCGGTTCTACCCGTTTCATCTCTTCCTGTTTGATTTCCGGTTCTGCCAATTTCGACAAAGTTGTTACCTCTGTCATTACTTCCTTTTGCTCCGGGGTTGCCAACTTAAGCAGCGTAGGGATAGTAAATCCAACGATTGCTATCGCCACCACAATCAGCATTGCAATAGTATGCCGTCTGGGTGAATTGGCACGCATTCTATATGCGCCGTACGCTTGATTCTTGCCTTCAAAAATCAGCTGACACCATTCCGAAGAAGCTAAATCTAATTTTGCCATTTTACTTTCTTTTTTTAGGTGTTACATCATTTATCGGCCAAGTTCTGTGACAGTTCTCCCTTAGCATCATAATTCTTAATCAGGAACTCATCAGCTTCGGCAATATCCGTTATCACATATTTACCTATATTACATATCTGCATCTCGTCCAATGCATCAATCAGATTCATATAAGAAGCATCATCCGTCGCCTTGATAATGACGGTCGGCGTATTTTTTCCGCTTTTTATTTCGGAAACCTTCTTTTTGTATTCGTCATCTGTTATCTTCAGATCGAGCTTCTGTTGTTTCAAAGCTCTTACCTGATTGACAGCTGCAGCATTTTTCTGAAGAAGTACGGCACGTAACCCGTTTGCCCCGTAACTAGTCTCTTTCAATGAGGTGTAATCCTTGTAGTTAGGCTCTCCCTCATAGTAATAGAGCTTGTTATCGGCTCCCAGCAATAATGTAATTGCCTGAGAGGCTTTCACCATACTCTTTTGTTGTTCAGTTATATCCTTGTCATTGCTCGGCATGCTTATTTCCATCGTCTGAGGCTTGCTCAGCGTGGTACAAAGCATAAAGAAAGTAATCAGCAACATGTTCATATCCACCATCGGGGTAAAGTCTACCCGGACAGTCATTTTCTTCTGCTTGCCTTTTCCTCTTTTTCCGCTGCTCTCTTGTACTTCAGCACTCATTGTCTTTCCTCCCTTTTAATTTTCAGATTCTGCTTTGAGAGAAGTAATCAGATTATACCGATTTTCCCGCAAATCCTGAAGTGAGTTCATTACGTTCTTTATCACTGAGTATGGAGTTGAAGCGTCCGCTTTAATAGCAATTCGCAGATCAGCATTGGCGGCACGTGCATTACGCACCCACGACTTGAACTGATTATCGGTACTATCACAAGGAATTCCTTCATTCTTCAGAATTTTGTCCCGTTGATCTTCCGGGAGGTCAAGGAATTTCTGCATACTTCTGATAGGCACTCCAAACGTAGAAGCCACTGTGAACCTCTTTGCCTGTTCCGGAGTGAACTTGATGCCATACTCTTCACCCATACTCTCCAAGACAGCCTGCATATCCTGCTGCTTGTCGAGACTCATAAATATTTTTCCTTCCTGGTCAACCAGAATCTGGAGTACATCTGTCTCCGGAATCTTGATTTCCGATACGGAGGCTGGAGTGGTAACCTGCACCGGCTCCTTCTTCACAAATGTTGATGTCAACATAAAGAAAGTCAGAAGCAATACAGTTACGTCACTCATAGCGGTCATATCTATGAACGTATCTTTCTTTTTAATTTTCGCTCTACCCATGATTAATAGATTTTAAAGGGTTCGCCAAATTAATGAGTAGCTGCAAAAGTCTGCACGATAGAGAATCCGACTTCGTCGAGTCCGTAAGTCAATTTGTCAATTTTGTTAGTGAAGTAGTTGTAAGAAATAACAGCCAGCGCACCTGTCAAGATACCGAAAGCCGTATTGATCAAGGCTTCAGAGATACCTTGCGACAAAGCCATAGAGTCGGCACCACCACCGGCGGACAATGCGGCAAATGAACGGATCATACCGATTACAGTACCGAGCAATCCCATCAATGTACCCAAAGTAGTAATTGTAGCGATAATCGGAAGATTCTGCTGCATCATAGGCATTTCCAGAGCAGTTGCTTCTTCCAGTTCTTTCTGGATAGCCAGCAGCTTTTGTTCTTTAGGCAAAGCAGTGTTCTTTTCCATTTCTTCATACTTGCGCAAAGTAGCAGTAACTACATTGGCAACAGAACCGCGTTGTTTGTCACAAATCTCTTGTGCTTTCTTAAGGTCACCGGCAGCCAGAGCTTCTTTGATGTTAGCTACAAATTTAGCCAACGAGCCTTTACCGAAAGCAGAACGAAGAGCAAAAAAGCGTTCAATACTCAAAGCGAGTACAGTTAACAACAGTGTCTGAATAACAGGCACAATCACACCACCTTTGTAAATGGTACCCAACATGTTCAATGGATGGTTGTTAGGGTCATTGTTCATAAAGTTAGACGGATTTCCCAACAGGAACTGAAAAATACACACTGCTACAATGAAACAGCAGATGATTACGATACCGGCATTCTTTATACCTACAATCTGAGACTTTTTAGTAGTTTCCATAATAAGTTTTTTTGTTAAGATATTAATTTTAGTTATTTAGAAAATTTTCAAATGATTAGATACACTGCGCTATAGACCCTGTGACTTTTCAAGAATGAAAGTCACACAGCTTCATACAGGGTACGAAAAAGTAAATAAGATGGGATAAGTAATTAAATAAGGATACGTCTTAGAGCGAACACGTAGTAGTCGCTACAGATAATGGAGTAATGTGGATCCTTATCCGAATAATAGGATTTACTTTGATCTAATACAAGTGAGTTTTCTCTTAACAAGAAGAACTTATACATAACGTCTTTAAAGAAATCATTGGATTCAATGATTCTACGCAGACGATAATTATTAGAAGATGTTTCTGTTACTGATTTAAAGCCTAATTCTACGTCAGAAATAGACAAAGACTGGGATGATCTGTCATACCCCAGCGAACGAGTCTTAAATGAAGAATTAGAATTCGTATCGGAAGTTGATTCAGACAACTGACAAGAGCATTCGTTCTGAGAAATACATGAAGTGATATTCATAGCATTTCCACCTATGCTATATGATAGCATCAGCAGAACAATCGCTAATATGAATCTCACAGAACCTTTCATGATATTTATTTTAGTTGTTTATATCGAATTCTCGTATTTCGGCGACAAATGTAGCAATTAAATATATCCGTTTGTCGTTATTCACATCATTTAAGCATAAAAGTTTAACTCTATTATTGAAACAACGTACAAAGTGTTTTGTTCTCGCAGTTTGTGATTTTATGTGTTAAAAGTAGTTAGGCGTACATACGTTTTAAAGAAGTCCGCCAAGTTTAATAATTGAGAGAAATATGTATAATCACTAGTGTCCACTAAAGATTAGCGGATTCCCCCGTAAGTTATTAAATAACA
>ENA-OYZJ01000298-OYZJ01000298.1-human-gut-metagenome-genome-assembly--contig:-NODE-298-length-17780-cov-4.430973_pt1 | contig 17780 bp, 10 predicted proteins | sample MGYA00243290_ERZ653475 | MGnify/ENA primary metagenome ERZ653475 (study PRJEB26926, sample SAMN06165003) | human gut metagenome | biome: ENVO:00009003; feature: ENVO:2100002; material: ENVO:00002003... | reverse complement strand
ATAAGAGACAGCTTAAATACAACAAACTCGGTATCTTTTACGGTCTCGGAAACATCAACCAGCTCCATACCGAAACGCAGGTCCGGTTTGTCGGAACCGAAACGGTTCATAGCCTCTTTCCAGGTCATTCTCTGGATCGGGAGCTGTACCTCAACGCCGAGCACCTCTTTGAACAGGTGTGCCAGCAGTCTCTCATTGACATCGATAACATCGTCTACATCAACGAAAGCAAGCTCCATATCGATCTGGGTGAACTCCGGCTGACGGTCGGCACGCAGGTCCTCGTCACGGAAACATTTTACGATCTGGATATAACGGTCATAGCCGGAGCACATCAGAAGCTGTTTGAACAGCTGCGGAGACTGCGGCAGTGCGTAGAAGCTGCCTGGATGAACACGGCTCGGTACCAAGTAATCTCTGGCGCCTTCCGGTGTGGATTTCGTCAGCATCGGGGTTTCGATCTCAAGGAAGCCTTCTTTGGACATGAACTCACGGGTGAGCATTGCCACTTTGCTTCTCATGATCAGGTTTCTCTGGATGTCCGGGCGGCGCAGATCCAGGTAACGGTATTTCAGACGGAGCTCTTCTCTCGTCTTGGAATCCTCCTCGATCGGGAACGGCGGGGTTTCTGCCTCGGAAAGAATGCGTAAGGACTCAGCCTTTACTTCGAGCTCTCCTGTTGCCAGATTTTCATTGACAGCACCGGAGCGGGCCATAACTTCACCTTCTACGGCAATGACGAACTCGCTGCGCAGTTTTGCTGCTTTCTCAAAACCTTCCTCACTGATCGGGCCGTTCTCAAAGATGATCTGCATAATACCGCTTCTGTCGCGCAGATCGACGAAAATAATTCCGCCTTTATTACGGCTCTTCTGTACCCAGCCCATCAGGGTTACTTTTTTTCCGATATCTGCTTTTGTGACTTCCGCACAGCGGCAGGTTCTCTTCAGGCCTTTCATGGATTCAGCCATTTTCTTGTTCCTCCTATTTGGAACTGCGGACACAAAGAATCTGCATCCGCAGCACATCGTTTTTTCATGCGATTACTATTATTGGATATTCCTTACATTTTGTCAACAAAAAATTCTTCGATCTCAGTGTAGCCCTCGCTGGCAAGCTGCTCTTTCTGGAATTTCTTGTTCTTCTTCATCACGGCGATGTTGATGGCCGTGCCTTCACTTCTCTCTTTTGTCGCCTGCTGAATGATCTTCTGCATTCCTTCTGCCGGCATGTTTTTCTCAATCAGATATGCTTTTTTCTTCTGAGCACCCGGAATCTGGTAATCTCTCTCGAGCAGCAGCATAACGATACGCTCAAATCCGATGGAGAATCCGCATGCGCAGGTCTGGTTTCCGGTGAATTTTCCGATCATTTCATCGTAGCGTCCGCCGCCTCCGACAGATCCGCCGTACTCATCCATAGCGATCTCGAAGATCGGTCCTGTGTAGTAGGACATTCCGCGCACCAGAGTCGGATCGAAAGCGATCTTGAATTCTGCGGTCTTCACGGCATTGACACTGTCGATGATGGTCTTCAGGCCGTCTGCGTACTCTTTGTCAAGGAATCCCTCGAGTTTCTCACGGCAATACTCTACGCCTGCGGTATCCGGGGTGATCTCCTCGAACATTTTCAGGTATTTCTCTACGGACTCTTTTGCAAAGCCGGCTTCCTCGAGCTCTTTGGCAACGCCCTCAAAACCGATTTTATCCATCTTATCGAGGATAATAAATACGGTGTCATAGGACTCCTCCGGGAATCCGCTGTAGGCTGCCATTGCTTTTAAGATGCGGCGGTCATTGATACGGATCGTAAAGTTCTTGAAGTCCAGTTTTCCAAGCAGTGTGGTGGTAGCAAGGATCAGCTCAATCTCTGCAAGGTTGGTCGGCTCGCCGAGGATATCGATATCGCACTGCATGAACTGGCGGTATCTTCCTCTCTGCGGACGGTCTGCACGCCATACATTTCCCATCTGAAGTGCTTTGAACGGGGACGGAAGCTCGTTTGCGTTGTTGGAATAGTAACGGCAGAGCGGAACGGTCAGGTCATAACGCAGGCCGCTGTCTACGAGATCGTTTTCTTTCTCAGCGGTCTCGAGTTTCAGCTTCTCTCCTCTTTTTAAGATCTTGAAAATCAGTTTCTCATTCTCGCCGCCCTGTTTGCTGTTCAGGTTTTCGATGTGCTCCACGCATGGGGTCTCCATGGAGGTAAAGCCGAAGGTTCCGTAAGTTTCCTTGATCAGACGGATCACATAGTCACGGATTGCCATTTCTTTCGGTAAAATATCTTTCATTCCGGTAACCGGTTTCTTTTTTAATGCCATTTTCTGTTTTCTCCTTTATGATTTCCCGGATCAATTCATCGACATCAGAAAGCTCGATCGCTTTCCGGCTGCCGCTGTGGATCACTCTCTGAAATGCCAGGAACATTTTCAGATCGAAATTTTTGACTTCTTCTGTCATAAGCTCCATCGCCTGTTTCCGCGTAAACGCACTCCGGTACGGGCGGTCGGAGGTCAGCGCGCAGTACACATCACAGATGCGTAAGATACGCGCCCCAAACGGAATCTTTTCTCCCGCCAGATTGGCCGGATACCCGGTTCCGTCATAATTTTCATGGTGATACAGAATACTCTCCAGCACAAAATCGGAGTAGCCGCGTCCCTGCAGGAGTTCATAGCCCAGTGTGGAATGGGTCCGCACAAAGCGCATCTCCTCGACGACGAGTGTATCCTGTTCTTCTACGTAATTCTCCAGTACAATCTTTCCGATATCGTGGAGAACGCCCGCTTTTGCAAGCTCATAGCAGATTTCTTTCTCATACCCAAGTTCCCGCGCAAGATCGTAAGCTAAATTGCTCACTTCCATGCCATGGATGAGCTGCTCGGTCAGGGTATAGCGCAGCATGTGAAGCTGCTGACTGGAATTTTCTTTCATTTTGGCAGATACTTCTCCATTCCGATACGTTTTCTCTCGATCATTTCATCGATACGCTCCACGTAGTTTTTCAGATCCTTCACGTTCTCCACCCGCTCAATGCGCTCTCCGTGTTCAAACACGAATTTCGTGGACGCTCCGGCTCCCGCGGCCAGAATGGACTGTTTTTCCTCCATAATGAGGATGTTGTAGATGCCTGCTTTTCCTTCGCGGGAGTAGCCGACATTCTCAAAGTTACCCGCCATATTTTTCTGGCGGTACATGTAATACGGTCCCATCTCCATGCGGTGTGCGCTGTCCATCGTTATTTTCATGATCTCGGCAGAGTTTTCAAACGAGATCTCCTGATATTTGTCTTTGAACAGGTTGAGTCTCGTTGCACGCTTTAACGCAAGGGAATGGACGGTCAGGGAATCCGGATTCAGCGCTTCCACTTTTTCCAACGTATGCGCCACTTTTTCCTTGTCCTCGCCCGGCAGACCGACGATCAGATCCATGTTGATGTTGTCAAATCCAAGGGAACGCGCCATGCGGAACTTCTCCTCGATCTCCTCCACGGTATGGTGGCGTCCGATCAGATCCAGCGTTTCCTGGTTCATGGTCTGTGGATTGATCGAAATACGGGTGACCGGGAATTTGCGGATGGCTTTTAAGACCTCCTCATTGATCGTATCCGGCCGTCCTGCCTCCACGGTGAACTCCTGCACCTGCTCCATCGGGAAGAGCTCTGTCACTTTCGTGAGCAGGCGCTCCATCTGTGCCGCATTCAGCGTGGTCGGCGTACCGCCTCCGATGTAGATCGTATCAAGGGTGTAATCCTTCATGTTCTCACTGATAAAGATCAGTTCTTTGATCAGTGCATCGAGATACGGATCTACCATATGCTCCCAGCGGCTTAACACATGGGAGCCGAAGGAACAGTACAGGCAGATGCTCGGACAGAACGGGATGCCGATGTACAGGCTGTAACCGTGTTCGTAGTCGATCGTCTTTAAAATGTCCTTTTCCCGGTTGGCAATCGTGATCGCAAGTGCCGTCTTTTCCGGGCTGGTGTAGTAAGTTTCGCGCATGTATTTCGCAATCTCTACATTTTTTTTACCCTCTTCAAGCATCTTCATCGGAATTTTCGTCGGACGGATGCCGGTGAGATCGCCCCATGGAAGTTCTTTGCCGCTCACTTCGGAAAGCGTGCGGTATACCATCCGTTTCAGGACATTTTTCGTTTCATGGCGGTCTTTTTCATATTCCACCGCCTCACACTGCGAAGCGAGCGTCTCATGTTTCTCGTCTGCAATCGAAAAACAGATCTGATCCGCCTCGTATGTGATCGTATCATAGTATGCAAATTCCCCGTCCAGCGCCCCATCCTCTTCGTACCATGAGGTAATCTCACAGCCCGGATAGAATGCCTTGATCAGGGAATACACATCGTATTCAAAATCTTTTCTGTTAAAACAAAGGCTGATATTAAGCAAGGGGATTGTACCTCTTTTCATGTTCAATCGTAGTTTCATCGTTGTGGCCCGGATACACGGTCACATCCCCGGGAAGCTCTTTTAACAGGCGCTTGACCGACTCGATCAGCTCTCTGCCGGAGGATGTCGGGAAGTCGTATCTTCCGTAGGACTCGCAGAACAGCGTATCACCGGAAAAAAGTGCTTTCTCTGCCGGAATATAGTAGCAGACACCGCCTGCCGTGTGCCCCGGTGTCGCAAGAACGTGGATTTCAAAATCTGCGAGATGCAGCACATCGCCCTCTTTTACGGTTTTGTCCGCCTGCATCGTGTACGGTTTGCTCCAGAGTCCGGAAAGATTTTCCTTTGGATCTCCCAGCAGGTGCTGCTCTTTTTCATGGACATAGACCGGGATATGGTATTTTTTCCGCAGCGCATCCGCTGCCAGCATATGGTCGAAATGGCCATGGGTCAGCAGAATGGCCTCCGGGTCGCCGTCGATCTCATCGATCTGGCGTTCAATCTCCAGCGGCGAATCGCCCGGGTCCACGATCAGCACCTTCTGGCTGTCCGGATTTTCCACAACGTAGCAGTTTGTCGAGAGCATTCCAAGTGCCCGGTAATTTACCTTTATCATACGCTTTTCTCCTTTTTATCCTCTCGATCTCTGAATATCGATCACACTCTCCACCTGGCGCACCTTCTCGATGATGCTGTTCAGCTCTTCGTTGTTGTGCACGTCGAACGTCACATCAATGGAAGCCGTTCCCTGCTTGCTCGTTCTCACGTTCATCGCCGCAAGGTCGATCTTCCGCTCGGTAAAGATCTTGGAGATATCCACCAGAAGACCGGTACGGTTGTTTGCGTAAACGCTGATCTCCACGGTATAGAGAGAGCCGCCGTTGTCCTCTGCCTGCCATTCAGCATCAATGAGGCGCGCCCGCTCAGATTCCGGCAGATTCAGGACATTGACACAGTCGGTGCGGTGAATGGTCACGCCGCGTCCTCTTGTGACAAAGCCCACGATCTCATCGCCCGGGATCGGATTGCAGCATTTGGAGAAGCGAACTGCCACATCGTGGATACCGCGCACGACGATGCCGCCCTTGCTCTTTCCAACCGGCAGAACTTTCTCTCCGGATGCCGCCTCGAGCACCTGCTCGTCGGTGATCTCTTTTTTATGCTGCTTTTCGTACGTCTCAATCAGCTTGTTGAGGACCTGGCCCTCTTTTAAGCCTCCGTGGCCGATGGCCGCAAGAACGGAATCCCAGTCGCGGAAGCCGTACTTTCTCATGACAGCCTCTTCGTACATCGGTTTCGTATAGATTCCAAGGTTTTTGCCCTTCAGCTTTGCATAGTTGGTGAGCATTTCCTTGCCCTTGACGATGTTGTCCGTCTTGTTCTGCTGGCGGAACCACTGGTTGATGCGGCTCTTTGCCTGGGAACTCTTCGCAATTTTCAGCCAGTCGCGGCTCGGTCCCTTGGAGTTCTGCGAGGTGATGATCTCGACGCGGTCTCCGTTGTGAAGTTCCGTCTCGATCGGCACGAGTTTTCCGTTGACCCTCGCTCCAACCATCTTGTTGCCGACCGCACTGTGGACGGAGTAAGCAAAGTCGATGGCACAGGAGCCGACCGGAAGCGTTTTGACATCGCCCGCCGGGCTGAAACAGTAAACATTGTCGGCAAACAGGTCGAGATCGCTCTTTAAGAGGTTCATGAACTCATGGTTGTCCGCCATGTCCTGCTGCCACTCCAGAATCTGGCGCAGCCAGGTCAGTTTTTCCTCTTCCTGCTCCGGTCCCGGTTTCTTGCCGTCGGAGGCCTCTTTGTATTTCCAGTGTGCAGCGATACCGTATTCTGCAATCCGGTGCATCTCATAAGTACGGATCTGAATCTCAAACGGCTGTCCGTTCGGTCCGATCAGGGTTGTATGCAGGGACTGGTAACGGTTTGGCTTCGGCATCGCAATGTAATCTTTGAAACGGCCCGGGATCGGCGTGTACATTTCATGGATGACACCGAGCGCTGCATAGCAGTCTTTGACGGATTCCACGATGATGCGGACCGCAAAGAGGTCATAGATCTGATCCAGCGTCTTGTGCTGGTTGACCATCTTTTTGTAGATGCTGAAAAAGTGCTTGATTCGTCCGTTGACATCTGCCTCAATGCCGGCCTGGTGGATATGACGGGTCACCTCTTTTACGATCGCATCGACAAACTCCTGCCGCTGCTCCCGCTTCATGCTGACCTTCTGCACCAGTTCATAGTACGCATCCGGCTCCAGATATTTCAGAGAAAGGTCATCGAGTTCGACCTTGATCTTGGAAATACCGAGGCGCTGTGCGATCGGGGCATAAATATCCATCGTCTCACGCGCTTTTTTCTTCTGCGTCTCCGGCGACCAGTACTGTGCGGTCCGCATGTTGTGCAGACGGTCCGCCAGTTTTACCAGAATAACGCGGATATCCTTTGCCATCGCAAGGAACATCTTTCTCAGGTTTTCTGCCTGCTCCTCGACCTTATCCGCAGAATATTTCAGCTGTGCCAGCTTCGTGACACCGCTTACAATCAGGGACACCTCCGGGCCGAACTCCTCGGTCAGCTCTTCTTCGGTCATGACGGTATCTTCGACAACGTCGTGCAGAAGGCCTGCCGCGATCGACTCCTTGTCGAGCTCCAGATCTGCCAGGATAATTGCCACACAGAGCGGATGGATGATGTACGGTTCCCCGCTCTTTCTTTTCTGGTCCTTATGTGCATCCGCTGCCACGCGGTATGCTTTTTCGATCAGGGAAATATCGTCCGATGGATGATATTTTTTCACAGAAGCGATCAATTCCCCGTATAATTCCTCCGGACTTGTAAAATCGTCCGTCTTGCGGATTCTGGCTTCTGCCGCCGCCACATCCTTCTTTAATTCTTCTTCACTGATTCTTTTCTCTTCTTCCATATGTATCCTCCGCTCTCATGATTAACCCCTGCGTTTCGTTGGATACGTTATTTGCCATCGTAACGGATGACAGATTTTACATCATATTTTGCCAGTTTTTCGCGTCCTTTTAAGCCGGCAAGCTCCATCAGGAACACGATTCTGGTTACTTCGCCGCCGAGGCGCTCGATCATTTTTGCACAAGCCTCCACGGTACCGCCGGTTGCAATCAGGTCGTCGATGATGACTACCTTCTGGCCCGGTTTGATGGAGTCTTTGTGCATCTCGATCGTTGCGCTGCCGTACTCCAGGTCATAGCTCTCCTCGACGGTCTCCAGAGGAAGTTTTCCTTTTTTACGGATCGGTACGAACGGTTTGTGCAGATTGTAAGCAATCGGCATACCGAAAATGAAGCCGCGGGACTCGGTTCCGCAGATTACATCACAGTCTACTTCTTCTACAAAATGCTGCATCTCATCTATGGCAAGCTGCAGTCCGTCTGCGTCCTGCAGGATACTCGTTACATCTCTGAAAATAATACCCGGTTCCGGGAAATCCGGAATACTTCTTACGTAATCCTCTACTTTTTTCATAAAATATTCCTCCGTTTCGTCAAGGTTTGACAATTCACCTTACAGTATAGCATCAATATTCTTCTGCGTCAATTTCGTTTCCGATAGAAAACAGGGCAGAAAAATCAGGTATTTGCGGCTTTTCTGCATCTTTAAAAATAACTCTGGATATTGATCTGTAATTTATCGCGTCCGTTCCACGTATCGATCGACGGATAGTACGCTACCGAGAGGGTCGGATGTGCATCCACGTATGCGGCGAACGCTTCTCCCTCACCGAAATAGACACCATCCATCTGGTATCCGCCCGCATCGGCAAGCTGTACTTTCACCACGTTTCTATTCTTTCCAAAAATGCGGTAATTTAATACAGTCAGTCCTTTCTGTGCGAACAGCGGTTTCATGTTGCCTTTTCCGAACGGCTCCAAGAGACTTAACTGGCGGATCAGATTTTTGGTGATGTAGGTGATCGGCATCGGCACATCGATCACGACTTTTTCGACGAAATCCTCTTCCGTCAGCGTGCAATTATCGTTCAGTGCCCGGCGGAACGGTTCGATCATCTCCTCTCCTGCGAGGGAAAGGCCCGCAGCCATCGGGTGACCGCCGAATTTCGTCATCAGTTCTTTGCATTTGCAGAGCTCCTCATACATCGAATACGCTTCGATCGAGCGGCCGGAGCCCTTGACGCCCTCCTCACTTCTGGTGAGTACGAAGGATGGTTTGTGGAAGTGCTCCCGCAGGCGACCTGCGATGATTCCGGCAAGGCTCTCGTGGCAGTCCGGCAGATAGACGACGAGGACTTTGTCGTTCTGCAGCGGGGAGGTTTCCACGAGCTCGATTGCTTTTGCCTCACCCTGGCGCGTCAGCTCTTTGCGGCTTTCATTCAGGTTTTTCAAGTCCCCGGCAAGCTTTGCGGCCTCCTCACGTGTCTTTGCGCAGAGCAGTTTTAACGAATGCTCCGCCGTGTCAAGCCGTCCCGATGCGTTGATGCACGGGCCGAGAACGAAGCCAATGTGATACGGTGTCACGTTTTCCGCCTCGATGCCCTGCACACGGATCAGCTCCTGCAGGCCGAGGTTCTGCGTTTTATGGAGCGCCCGAAGGCCGGCTTTTACAAGAATCCGGTTTTCTCCCTGCAGATCCATCACATCACCGATCGTCGCAATGGCGACAAATTCCAGAAAGCGGAAGCTGTGCTCCTTTGGAATACCTGCTTTTGCCTCCATCGTCTGGATCAGTTTCCATGCAACGGCCGCACCGCAGAGGCCCGGAAACGGATAGGAACAGTCTTTCTGTTTCGGATTGACAACCGCGTCCGCCGGCGGCAGGATGTAGCGGCGTTCTCCGTTTTCATCCTCCTCAAACGGAACCTCGTGGTGGTCCGTCACAACAACCGTCATGCCGAGCTCTTTTGCCAGACGGATCTGACTGCTCGCCGCGATGCCGTTGTCACAGGTGACGATCGTGTCCCGCCCCTCATCCGCGGCAAACTGCACAAGATGCTCATTTAAGCCGTATCCGTCTGCAATCCGGTCCGGGATACGCACATCCACATCGGCACCGAGATCTTTTAATCCGGTCAGCAGAATATACGTTGCCGTAACACCGTCGATGTCGTAGTCCCCGATGATGCGGATCGGCTTTTTCTCCCGGATTTTTTCTGCGATCAGATCTGCCGCGCGCTCCATATCCTTCATCAGCAGCGGATTGTGGAGCTGCTCCAGATCACCGAAGAGATATTCTTCGATCTCTTTCTCCCCGGTCACATCCCGGTTCCGGATCAGGCGGGCGATGACGGGATCGATGCCGAACCGGTCCGCAATTGCCTGGAAATCGGCGCGTTTTGCCGAAACTACCCAGCGTTCTTTCTTCATATGTTCTCCTCTTTCCTGTTAGCAGGAAACGCCGGACTTTTCCGGTCCGGCGTTTCTCTTTTTATGGTTTTTGCTGCTTTTATTTATTTTTTGTCTTATTCTGTACTGCTTTGGACGGCACATATTTGTTTTTTCCAACGTGCTTCATCACATACCACAGGGCACCTGTGATGCAGACAGAAGTGTAAGCTCCGCATACGATACCAACCATCAGAGGTGCTGCAAAGTCGCGGATGGAAGAAACTCCCATCACGAACAGAACAAAGATGGTGATAAAGGTGGTGAGGGAACTGTAAATGCTTCGGGTCAGGGTGTCCGTGATGCAGCGGTCAACCAGGGACTCGATCGGCTCTCTCTTTAACTCCGGCAGATTCTCACGGATACGGTCGAAGATGACGATCGTACTGTTGATGGAATAGCCGAGGATCGTCAGCATACACGCGATAAAGGTGCTGCCGACCGAAATACGGGATACCACATAGAATCCGAATACAATGGCGATATCGTGCATCAGTGCAAGGATGGCACTCGATGCGAAACGGATGTCGCGGAAACGGATCCAGATGTACAGCAGCATGCAGACTACAGCGATGATAACTGCTTTCATCGCATTCTGGCTCATCTCTTTACTTACAGTAGAAGAAATGTTGTCGAAAGTGATTTCAGAAGTATCGACACCGAAATTGTCTGCCATTGCCTGGTAAACCTGCTCACGCTCTTCCAGAGTCAGAGAACGTGTTTTGATGATGACATTGTTGCCTCCGACAACCTTTGTCATCTGAATATTGGAATCTTTTGTCACGCCTTCCACAACCGGCTCTACCTCTTTGTCCAGCTCTTCGATGGAGTAATCCTCGTTGAACGGAACGTTGATGGAAGTACCGCCCTTGAAGTCAAGGCCGAAGTTCAGTGCGCTTCCCTTTGTCTGATGCATGAAAATCATGCTGGCCGGAACGGCAAGCAGCAGAATGCAGGAGATCGTGAAGAAGATCTTTCTCTTTTCCATAAATGGAAATCCCTTGCGCTCTTTCTTGGTTCCGTAGTATTTCGCATCCTTCAGTCCCATACCGTACAGGCTGTTGACCAGCAGTCTGGAAACAACCATGGCGCTGAACATGGAAAGAACAATACCAAGAGCAAGTGTCATGGCGAATCCGCGGACACTTCCGCTTGCGAGTGCATACAGAACGGCTGCTGCAATCAGAGTCGTTACGTTTCCGTCCAGGATGGCGGAAGTTGCCTTCTTGAATCCGTCGCGGATTGCTGCATGAACCGTCTTTCCGGCACCGATCTCCTCCTCGATACGGGCGTAGATGATAACGTTCGCATCGACTGCCATACCGATCGACAGGATAACACCAGCGATACCAGGCAGAGTCAGGGTCAGGTCAAATGCATTTAAAGAAATCAGGTTCAGCTCAACGTAAATGAGCAGTGCCCATCCGGCTGCAATACCAGGCAGGCGGTATACAACTGCAAGGAAAATGATGATCAGGATAATGCCGATCGCTCCTGCTTTCACGCTGGTGGAAACAGCTGCAGATCCAAGCTGTGCTCCAACGACGCTGGAGTTGATCTCCTCAAGTTTCAGGGAAAGGGAACCGATACGGAGGGTGGATGCCAGGCTGGTTGCTTCATCCCAGTCCATGTTTCCGCCGGAGATGACTGCAGTACCATCGGAAATCACAGCGTTTACACTCGGTACACTGACGAATTTCTCATCATAGTAGATACCGATGCTCTTTCCTGCGCTGTAAGCTTCCTGGGTTGCGTCTGCAAATTTCTGTTTTCCTTCGTCGGTCATTTTCAGCTGAACGACGCTCTCGGTTGCTTTTGTGGTGGAGTTCTGCTGATGCATGGCTTCTGCGCTCTCCACATCTTTACCGGTCAGAACGACGGAGCCGTCCTCCTCGAGCTCTTCGATAGTTTTTCCGTTCAGAACGTACTCGCCGGTCGAGCTGTCGTAGGTGTAGTTTTCTGTTCCGTCATCGTTGGTCTGTTTGATGAAATACAGGCTTCCCGGTTTACCCATCTCTTCCAGAATGGTGGTTGCATCGGTTGCACCCGGGATTTCAATGGTGATACGGTTGTCGCCCTGCAGATATACCTGTGCCTCTTCGCTGTACTGCTGCGCACGCTGTTCCAGCTTGTAGCGGGTATCTGACATTTCTTCGTCTGTCGGGTTGTCCTTTACGGCCTGATAGGTAATGCTGACACCGCCGGACAGATCCAGACCCAGGTTGATGTTCTTCATCGAACCGGTTCCGGTAGGACCCCATCCTTTGATCATCGTCCATCCAAGAAGCACTGTTACAATGGCTGCCAGGACGAGTGCGATGATACTCTGTTTCTTCTTCATCATGTCGCGATTTTCCTCTTTTCTTTAATCTTCGGCCAGAGCTGCCTTTATCATCAATGCACACTCGATCCGTTTCTGCTGCATCTTGCATCCGATCTCGTAAACATCGTTGATCTTACCTGTGAAATTGTAGGAGTTTGCCGCGCATCCGCCGCTGCAGTAGAACCGTGCAAAGCACTGGCTGCACTCCTTCTTGGAATAAACGTTGCATTTTTTGAATTCGTTGACAGTTTCTGTCTTTTTCACGCCTTCGTAAACATTTCCGAGGCAGAAATCTTCCTGTCCTACGAACTGGTGGCACGGATAGAAATCGCCCCACGGTGTTACCGCAAGGTACTCGGTTCCGGAACCGCAGCCGGAAAGACGTTTATAAACACATGGTCCGCCGGTCAGATCGATCATGAAATGGAAGAAATTGAAGCCTCTTCCTTCTTTTTCTCTCTTGATCATCTCTCTTGCCAGAATGTCGTACTGTTCGAAAATCACCGGAAGGTCTTCCTCGCGGATCGCGTAATCCTCGGTCGGAGGTGCTACAACAGGCTCAACCGAGATCTGTTTGAAGCCGAGGTCTGCCAGATGGAGGACGTCGGCAGCAAAGTCTGTGTTGTAATGCGTGAAGGTTCCGCGCACATAGTATTTGTCCTGATGACGGAGTTCAGCGAATTTCTGGAATTTCGGCACGATCAGATCGTAGCTTCCGGCACCTTTGCGGAACGGACGCATGTGATCGTGAACTTCTTTTCTTCCGTCGATACTTAATACGACGTTGCCCATCTCCTTATTGCAGAACTCCATGACCTCGTCGTTTAAGAGAACACCGTTGGTGGTCAGGGTGAAACGGAAGTTCTTATTATGTAACTTCTCCTGCTCTCTTCCGTAGGCTACGAGCTGTTTTACAACATCCCAGTTCATCAGCGGTTCGCCGCCGAAGAAGTCTACCTCGAGGTTTCTTCTGCTGCCGGAGTTTGCGATCAGGAAATCGAGCGCTTTTTTGCCGACTTCCAGGGACATCAGCGCACGTCTTCCGTGGTACTCGCCCTCTTCTGCGAAGCAGTAACGACAGGCAAGATTGCAGTCGTGTGCGATATGGAGGCAGAGTGCTTTTACGACGGTCGGACGGTTGGAAAACTGATCGATTGCGTTTTCGTAGATATCTTTGGTAAAGAGCATGCCGTTGTCTGCAAGTTCCTGAATTTCTTCTCTGGCTTCGGTGATGTCCTGCTCGGCGTATTTACTGCTAAGCGCCTCTGCTGTCTCTTCTGCATTTTTTCCTTCGTTCATGCAGGAAAGGACATCGTATACGCAGTCATCCACAACATGGACGGAGCCGCTGTTGACGTCCAGCACCATGTTGAAGCCATTGCTTTTATATAAATGTATCACTGTGGTATTCCTTTCTATAACTCTCTCTTTTTTGATGTGCCTGGCAAAAAGAATGTTCCCAAATCCGGCGAAACCGGTTCTGGGAACACCTTTTACTCGTCCTTATGGATTACTTTTACTTATGCTCGCAGCTCTGGTTGCCTACGGTGCAAGAAGTCTTACATGCGGACTGGCAGGATGTCTGGCACTCACCGCATCCACCTTTTTTTACAGTGTTCTGTAAGCTTTTTGTATTTAAAGTTTTGATGTGTTTCATGGCACATTCCTCCTTCATTGTAGTTGACGCGCGACTTTTTTATAGTCTTCGGCCATTAACTCTTTCCATTATAGCATAGGTTTTTCAAATTTAAAAGTCTGTTTTTTGAAAAAATGTTCTGTTTTGTCCGCTTTTATCTGCCGTGTGCCGTCATTCCGCCTGCCATTCCGCCGACGGCACAGACTGCTGCCGCCCACAGAAGTCTTCCGGCTCCGGCAAATCCGCCCGGCAGGAAGACTGCGGAGACGATGATCAGAATGGCAAAATATACGATTCCAAAGCAGATGCCCCAGAGAAACCGCCGTTTTCCCGCCATGTTTCCTGCCATTCTTCCGCCGGAAAAGCTTGATGCCAGATAGATCACCACAATGCCCGCCTGCACCCAGCTTTCCTTCCAGGAAAATTTCCAGAGCAGGAAAGACAGCAGCAAAAGAAGAAGCACCGAGATCAGATAGGAAACGAGAAGCGCCTTCAGCCAGCCGATCCCGCTGCCCGTACCCACCACCCATGTTTTCTTTTCTTCCATAAGAAAAAGCCCTCCCATACTGTAAATGTATGGAATGGCTTTTTCGGATATGCCTGTTTCTTTATTTTTCGTCAAACGGATGATTCTTTTTGAATTCCAGCCATGCGGCCATGCTCTTTGCGCGTTTCGCCTGCATCTGAAGGAATGCCATGCAGAACATAACGGCTGCAGAAAGTGCGGAGCTGATCGCCAGCGGAAGCACCAGCGTCTCATCGCCGGTGTTGACCGGGATGCTGCGGATGCTTGCAGTGGTCTGTGTCTTCTTCTGCGGAATCTTTGTGCTTCCGGTATTGGAATTGGAAGAGCTGTTGTTACTGCTGCTCTTCGACGGTGTGGCTGTCGGAGTCGGAGTGGATGTCTTATTCGTTCCGTAGTTGTCCGGTCCTACAAGGATCGTTCCTGCGGCACGCAGCGTACTTACGTCATCGGCTGCACTTGCTGTCATTTCACCGGCACTCAGGTTGGATTTCTGCTCTGCTGCTGCAAGCAGTTCATGCTCGCCTTCGTCCGCCGTCTCAGCTTCTGCTGTTTCCGTCTGCTCCTCTGATACAACGCTTCCGGACAGACTTACTGCCATCGGCTGGATCAAAAGAGAGACATCGGAGATCAGATAGCCGTCTTCTGTGCTGTCCGTACCGGATGGATTGGAAATTTCATCGAAATTTTTTACGGTTTCGTTTTCTTTCTGAATTTCATCTTTTACAAGGTCATTCAGATTTTCATCCTGTTTCCACTGGTCCGATGATGCATCATTTCCCGTTCCGTTCTGGTTATCCTGGTTTGTATCGTCCTGGTTTGTATCATCTGCTGCAGGATCGTCTTTTGCTGTATCATCCGGGGCAGGTGTCACGGTTGGATCTTCTGCAGGAGTTTCCGGATTCTCCGGATTTTCACTGTCATCGGTATTCTCGCCCGGTGCTGTCGTCGGAGTTACTTCCGGCGTTACGGTCGGTTCCGCATCCGGTGTCGGCGCTGCCGTTGGTGTATCCTCTGTATTTTCTCCGTTGTCCGCATCCGGTGTCGGTGTTGCCGTTGGTTCCTCCGCCGGCGTTACGGTCGGCTCTGCGTCTGGCGTTTCCGTCGGTTCTACCGTTGGCTCTGCGTCCGGGGTCACCGTTGGTTCTGTGGTCGGCTCTGCATCCGGCGTTTCCGTCGGACCCGGAGTCGGTGTTACGGTATCTTCTGCCGCATCCGGTGCCGGAGACTCGCCTGGCGCAAGCGTTGGTGTTTCCGAAACCGTTTCTTTTGCTTTTTCTGCTGCCAGAACAGCCTCATATCCGGCTTCTGTCACCACGATTTCATCTGCCGCAAAAACGGTATCTGTTACTCTTCCCCAGAAGTCTGTTTTCTGCTGTTTCTTTCGATACGTTTCCAGCTCTTTTTCATCCATGCCGACGAATACCAGATATTTTTCTGCTGCTTCCTCCGCTGCCGTTTTGCTGGTATCTGCAGCAGTGTTTTTTTCGGTTGTTTTCCCGTCCGCCTGCAGTTCTGACGCTGCAACTGCAAGAAGCTCCTGTGCTTTTTCCACGGTTTTTACTGCTGTCTCTGCCGTTGTACCGTCTGCCGTATCATCGCCGGTTTTCAGATTCACATAAACGGCTGCCCGTTTTGTCTTTGTCTCTGTACCGTTCTCCGTTCCGGAGACAGTTTCGTTCTGTACTGCGCTTTTTTCCGTTCCTGCCGATGCGCTGGCATGGAGCGGAACTGCATCGGAAAATACCAGTGTGCCCGCAAGGACAGCACCCATCACTTTCCATGCCTGTTTTTTCTTCATTGCGTTTCTCCTTATGTTCTCTTGGTCTATCCTAAAAAAATCTGTCTTTTTGTGTCATAATTTCGCATTACAGCATTATAGCACAAGAAAGAATCCCGCGCAAGGCTGAAGTCGCCTTGAAACGCGGGATTCGTGAATCACTTTCTTACGCAGTGAAACAGCAAGTGTTTCACTGCTGGGTGAACAGTAACGCGGGATTCTCATCTGCTTTTATCGCTTTTTAGTTTGTTTCCATTCTCGTTGTCGTGAGCTGATCCGGGGATAAATTCAGGATTTCCATAAACTCATCACCTGTGATCGTCTCTTTCTCATACAGATATTTTGCCAGCTCGTGGAGTTTCGGCATGTTATCTTTTAAGAGCTGCTCTGCTTTGTCGTACTGTTTTCTGACTGCTGCAACAACCTTCTCATCAATCTGTGCTGCTGTCGATTCGGAGCATGCCAGGGAAGTGTCGCCGCCGAGGTACTGGTTCGTTACCGTCTCAAATGCAACCATACCAAATTCCTCGTTCATACCGAAGCGGGTGATCATGGATCTTGCCACCTTCGTTGCCTGCTCGATATCGTTCGAAGCACCTGTCGTGATGGAATGGAACACCAGATCCTCTGCCACACGGCCGCCGGTCAGCGTTGCAATCTTGTTTTCCAGCTCTTCGCGGCTCATCAGGTTGTGCTCATCTTCATCCACCTGCATCGTATAGCCGAGGGCGCCGGACGTACGCGGGATAATGGTGATCTTCGTAACCGGAGCGGAATGGCTCTGCAGTGCTGCGACGAGTGCATGGCCGACCTCGTGGTAGGAAACGATCAGTTTCTCTTTGTCGGTCATGATCTTATTCTTCTTCTGGTATCCGGCGATGACAACCTCAACGCTCTCCTCCAGATCCGCCTGGGTGACGAATTTTCTTCCATCACGGACGGCACGGAGTGCTGCCTCGTTGATCATATTGGCAAGTTCTGCACCAGAAGCACCGGATGCCATACGTGCGATCGCATTGTAATCGACATTGTCGCCCACGCGGATGTTTTTCGCATGGACTTTCAGGATTTCCTCACGGCCTTTTAAGTCAGGCAGTTCAACCGGCACACGGCGGTCGAAACGGCCCGGACGAAGAAGTGCCGGGTCCAGGGAATCCGGACGGTTCGTCGCTGCCAGAATGACAACGCCTTTCTTTCCATCGAATCCATCCATCTCGGCAAGCAGCTGGTTCAGGGTCTGCTCACGCTCGTCGTTTCCGGAGAATCCGCCGCCGTCACGTTTTTTGCCGACGGTATCGATCTCATCGATAAAGACGATACACGGAGCGTTTTTCTTCGCATCCTCAAAAAGATCGCGGACACGGGAAGCGCCGACACCGACGAACATCTCGACGAAATCAGATCCGGAGATCGAAAAGAACGGAACTCCCGCCTCACCGGCAACCGCCTTCGCGAGAAGTGTCTTACCGGTTCCCGGAGGTCCTTCTAAAAGAACCCCTTTTGGGATACGTGCTCCAACCTGGATGTATTTCTTCGGATCTTTCAGAAAATCTACGATCTCCTCCAGTTCTTCCTTCTCTTCTCTCAATCCTGCAACATCACGAAATGTAACCTTGATCTCATTCTTCGTACTCATCTTTGCGCGGCTCTTTCCAAAGTTCATCGCCTTAGAATTTCCCCCGCCGTTCTGACGGCTCATCAGGAAAAAGATCAGAAATACTCCACCAAGTGTGAT
>ENA-OYZJ01000291-OYZJ01000291.1-human-gut-metagenome-genome-assembly--contig:-NODE-291-length-18008-cov-34.992926_pt1 | contig 18008 bp, 10 predicted proteins | sample MGYA00243290_ERZ653475 | MGnify/ENA primary metagenome ERZ653475 (study PRJEB26926, sample SAMN06165003) | human gut metagenome | biome: ENVO:00009003; feature: ENVO:2100002; material: ENVO:00002003... | reverse complement strand
TACACTGGCCTTACGGGAGATGAAAGAGTGATTGAAGCAGGTATCAAAGCCATGCATAAATATGGTTCCGGTTGCGCAGGCTCGCGCTTCTTGAATGGTACGCTTGACCTGCACGTTCAGTTGGAGAAAGAACTGGCTGCCTTTGTAGGCAAAGATGAAGCGCTCTGCTTCTCAACCGGTTTTACGGTGAATTCCGGAGTTATCCCTGCTTTGACAGACCGCAATGATTATATCATTTGCGATGACCGCGACCACGCATCTATCGTAGATGGCCGTCGCCTCTCCTTCTCTCAACAACTGAAATATAAGCATAACGATATGGCGGATCTGGAAAAGCAACTTCAAAAGTGCAATCCGGATTCAGTGAAGCTCATCATAGTAGACGGTGTGTTCTCTATGGAAGGCGACCTGGCAAACTTGCCCGAAATCGTACGCTTGAAACATAAATACAACGCTACTATCATGGTAGACGAAGCTCATGGCTTGGGTGTATTTGGAAAACAAGGACGTGGTGTTTGCGACCATTTCGGTCTGACTCACGAAGTTGACTTGATTATGGGTACTTTCAGCAAATCACTGGCTTCTATCGGTGGATTTATCGCTGCTGATTCTTCTATCATCAACTGGTTACGTCACAACGCACGGACCTATATCTTCAGTGCATCCAACACTCCTGCTGCTACTGCATCTGCTCTTGAAGCCCTCCACATCATCCAAAATGAACCGGAAAGGCTTGAAGCTTTGTGGGAGGCTACCAACTATGCATTGAAACGTTTCCGTGAAGCTGGCTTTGAAATCGGCGCAACAGAATCACCTATCATTCCTCTTTATGTACGTGACACGGAAAAAACTTTCATGGTTACTAAATTAGCTTTTGACGAAGGGGTATTTATCAATCCGGTTATTCCTCCGGCATGTGCACCGCAAGATACTTTGGTACGTGTGGCATTAATGGCTACTCATACAAAAGATCAAATAGACCGTGCTGTAGAAAAGCTAGTTAAAGCATTTAAAGCATTGGATCTTTTATAATCTACGAGAAATATATCACTCTTATCGGGTGAATAAAATAAAAGTCTGACACAAATCAATGTGCCGGACTTTTATTTTATCTTATTCACCCTTAAGTACTTCCGCCGGATTTTGCTGGGCGGCTTTCCATACACGCCAGATGATGCTTAGGAAAATGACAAATCCCATTCCTATGAATATGACTGCATAGAGCCACCATTCTATCGGTGTTTGCTTTATATAATTTTCTAGCCAATGTTTCATCATGACATATCCCAACGGAAAAGCAAAGAACGATGAAAACACAAGTAAAAGTAAATATTCTCTAAAGAATAGATTCAGGATTATTCCTATATTGGCTCCATTTACCTTGCGTATAGCTATTTCTTTACGCCGTTGCTGGCAGGATAAAGTCACCAATGAAAATATGCCGAATACGGCAATCGCTATACATATAAAAGAAACTATGCTCAACAATTGACACAAAGTTCTCTCTGATTTCATATAAGTGTCATAAACCTCTTCCATATTAGACAACATCAATTCTGCATTTGGATTAACTTTATTCACTTCCGCTTTTATCTTTTCTGAAACAACGTTCCAAGTCCCTTCTTTCACTTTGAATATAATACCTCCTCTGCCTGTATTATCCGGCAAAAAAAACATAGCAGGGGCTACCGGGTGTATTGGGGCATTATATGAAATATTTTTAATAACCCCTTTCACTATATAATGCCTTCCTAATTTATCAATTTTCTTTCCAACCGGTTGTGTCCATCCGAAAGCTTTCACAGCAGCTTCATTTATAACAACCATATTTTTTCCATCCTTTTCATCCAGCATGCTTCCCTCCAGCACCTCAACTCCAAAGAAATCGGCATATTCTTGATTGATCGTCTCATCTTCTAGATCTATATATTGCTCACTATCAGTTGTCTTTCCTTCCCACTCCTTTATCCTGAATGTTGAAAAATACATTTTGGGAATAGGTGTCTGAAAGCCACTCAAATACTTTGTAACATCGGGCATCTGTTCTAATATTTCTTTAAAAGGAACATTTTCAGAGCAATAAACAACAGCTCCCACATTATGCCGTTCTATTCCAAGTTCTTTGGTATTCAACAAGAAGTTAAGTTGCTTCATCATCACCAAAGTACAAAAAACAAAGGCTATACCAATAAACAACTGAAATAAAATGCTACTCTTATAAAACCAACCGGAGAGATGAAGATTAGATTTTTTGTTTATATTACTAAGTAGAGTTCGCTTGCTAATGTATCGTATAAGCAGAGATGCAAAACCAACTGTCACGGCAATCAATGATAGTATATAAACAAATACTTCGATATAAAAAAATGAAACACCCTCATTGATTTGTGACAAACGTTTAAAAGTCGGCAGGATGAGTTCTATCAATACCAGCCCTATTCCTGAAGATAAAATTAGTAACAAGACAAGTTCTGTAAGAAGTAAAGTGAGTAACCCACCATTTGATGAACCATTGACTTTCCTCAACGCTAACTCACGTTTACGCATCCGGATACGAGTTATCAACATTGTTAAATAATTACATATTCCACAAATTATAACCAAACCGCTAATACATGCAAAAAGACGAATATGATTCAACTTCACATTCACATCTTCCCTCGGATGACTACTCCGCAATGTGGATAATGGAGCAATAAGCGTAGAATTTGGATATTTATGACCATCTTGTTGTACTTCATATTCTGACAACCTCTGTTTCAATGCTTCTATATCACAGTTGGGATAAATACGAAAAAGCGTTTGACATCGTTGGTTCCCCCAATTGGGGTTTGTATCATGAAATGGCAATAATATATCAAATGAAAACAAAGAGTGTCCTTCCCATGACTTTACAACTGCAACGATTATTTTTTCTTCGTTACTTTCCTCTAAAATCAAGTGTTTACCTATCGGAGATTCTTTCCCAAATATTCGCTTTGCCGTATTTTCTGTTATAGCAATTTCATCCTTTTTTAGCTGTAGATGGTTATCTCCATCCAATACTTTAATATTGAACATTGAAATGAAATTTGAATCTACCTCTATACGTCGTACCACAAACTCAACATCCTCATTCTTAATTTTTTTTTCATTCCAGTCATAAAATATACGACATACTTTCTCTATCTCCGGACAATTCTTTGCCAAATAATCAGCTAGAAAACTAGATGAATTATAGGTAAATCCGTCTCCATAAAGACGAAAGCTACTGCCTGCCAGATAAATGCGATCGGCTCCCTCATGAAAATTATCATACGTCATTTCATAACGTATCCATAATACCGACAGCGCAAAACAGGTAAAGCCGACTGCTAATCCAATAATACTAACAAGACTTTGTGTTTTATACTTTATCAGATTACGAAAGGCTACTTTCAGATAGTGTTTTATCATGATATTGTTATTTTATTATTCATTTTTGATAACTTCCGCAGGATTCTGTCGGGCGGCTTTCCATATGCGCCAGATGATGCAGAGTAGAATAATAATCGCCACTACAACGAAAATCCCTACATATACCCAACCGTTAATCGCAGTTTGTCTCACATACGTTTCAATCCATTGCCTCATAACCACATATCCCATTGGAAAGGCTATGACAGCAGCAATAATCAGCAATAGGAAGTATTCACGGAAAAACATCTGCAAGATATGACGAATTTGCGCCCCGTTCACTTTACGTATAGCAATCTCCTTTTGACGTTGCTCACATGATAGAGTGACCAATGAAAAAATTCCGAAAACGGAAATGAGTACACAGACCAATGACACGAAGCTCAACAGTTTCATCAGTGCATCCTCGGAGCGAAGATATTTACCATATTCCTCCTCCTCGCTAAACAACCGTAAATAAGCATGGGGAAATTCTTCTTTGTGGAGCTTTTCTATAGCTTCACGACATTCGTTCCAAGTCCCCTCTTTGAATTTAAAAAGGATACTGGCACGATTCAGGAGATATTCTTGTGCTTCGGGGCGTTGAAAGGCAATAAGTCCCGGCTTGCTTGTCGGAGAACGATAACTAAAGTTTTTCACCACTCCGACAACTTTGTATGCAATGTCCTGACGACCATTGGTGTTATTGCCGAAAGTCTTTCCTAAAGCATGTTTCCATCCGAATTTCAGGCACGTACTTTCATCAACCACAACTTCATTCTGCTGGCTCTTTTCAGATATAAATTCACCTTCCAGCAATTTCAAATCATAAAACTTAAAAAATTCCTCCTTTGCCGGCATTATGCCAACAAGTAGTGTTTTTTCTGTCACTTTGGGCAGCCCATCCCAATTTGTTATTTCTGCATACATCATCGGACCGGTTGGAATAATTGGAAAGTACGCAGGAGGTAAAGTTTCTGTTACCATAGGGAGAGCTTTTATTTTCTCTGCCCATTGATGAATGTCTCCATTCCACAATGCCACATTAGCCACATGATGACGTTCCATACCTAAATCCGTATTTTTCAGGAAATGTAGTTGCTTCATGATGACAACTGTGCAGAAGATAAAAGCAAGACTGACAATCAACTGTACGATAATACCTATTCTGCGAAATAAGTACGGACGGGCAGTAGCAACACTTCCTTTGATCGTTTCCTGCAATGTTCGACGACGAAAATAGGATAATGGCATCAGCGCAAACAGAAACGACAGGATGATTACTGCCAGAAGATATATCAAAATTTCTCCATAATATGAACTGGACTCTATCTGCGTAAAGTTCAGGAAGCGGGACATACTCATCTCCACCAGCAGCAATCCGCCGATCAGAGCAATACATAAAAGCAGCAATAATTCAATGGCAAACTGTACAGACAAAGCTTTATTGCTTGCTCCATTCACCTTACGAAGTGCCATTTCACGGTTGCGCATACAAAGGCGACTGATAAAAAGCGTCAAATAATTGAATAACGAACAAATAATCACCAGTCCGCCTGCTAAGGAGAAATAGAATATATAACTGAAAGAGATAACAACATCTGCTTTATCTACATAATCCGAATAGCGCAAAGCTGACATCCGGGTAATCAACAGATCGGAAAGTTCGCTCTCTTTCTCAATATCGTTGATGCAAACGGTGCTCATTTTTGTTCGGAATGCGTCTATATCTGTTCTTTCGCGTACACGAATAAGTAGCTGCTCATTTGAACTTCCCCACTGAGGAGAATGTCTTGCCGGAGCCAGTATATTATATGGAATATTGGAATGGTTAGACCATCCACTCACAATTGCTCCTATTTTACATACGCGTCTGCCTACTTCCACCTCTTTCCCCAATGCATCCTCTTCTTTGCTGAAGAGCCGCTTCGCAAATTCTTTAGTGATAGCAACTTCCTGACCATCACATTTCAGGAAGTTGACAGTACCTTTCAATAATTGTATATCAAAGAAGTTCATGAAAACAGAATCTGCGGCAATCATTCCGATCTCCTGCTCGGTATCTTCCATACGGAATTTTACATAATGTGCGGTAAAAGCGGTTACAGCTTCTATCTCCGGCATTTTGTCTTGCAAATATTTCATTAAAGGATATGGAGTAAATTTACTTGTACCGGGTTCATTGGCGTAATGCGCACGTACCAGATAAATGCGATCGGCTCCCTCATGAAAATTATCATACGTCATTTCATAACGTATCCATAATACCGACAGCGCAAAACAGGTAAAGCCGACTGCTAATCCAATAATACTAACAAGACTTTGTGTTTTATACTTTATCAGATTACGAAAGGCTACTTTCAGATAATGTTTTATCATGATATACTTTTTATTGATAGCTTGTGCTTACATACTAACTTCGGTCACCACCTGTCCATCAAACAGGTTTATGATACGGTCGGCATAACCGGCATCGTGTTGTGAGTGGGTCACCATGACAATGGTGGTTCCCTCTTTATTCAGTTCGCTCAATAGCCCCATCACTTCTTTACCGTTTTTGGAGTCCAGGTTACCGGTTGGCTCATCGGCCAGAATCAGTTTAGGGTTGGCCACGACGGCACGGGCAATGGCAACACGTTGCTGCTGACCACCGGAAAGTTGTTGCGGAAAGTGTTTACTACGATGAGTAATGGCCATTCTCTCCATAGCTGACTCTACCCTCTTTTTCCGTTCGGCAGCGGAAATACCCATATAAAGCAAAGGAAGTTCGATATTTTCGTATACGTTCAACTCGTCTATCAGGTTAAAGCTCTGAAATACGAAGCCTATCACGCCTTTGCGAAGACTGGTACGTTGCGACTCGGTATACCGGGAGACTTCCGTTCCGTTCAGATAATACTCTCCTCCTGTCGGGTTATCAAGTAGCCCCAAAATGTTGAGCAATGTTGACTTGCCACAGCCGGAGGGACCCATGATGGCTACAAATTCACCTTGTTTCACTTCGATACTGACGTTATTCAACGCCCAAGTTTCTACTTCTTCCGTTTTGAAAATCTTCTGTAAGTCAATGGTCTTAATCATAACTGTATTGTTTTTAGAATTATTAATTTTATTCGTTTTTGATTACTTCTGCGGGATTGAGACGTGCAATCCGCAGTATTTTAAAGATAATGGTAATTACTGTCAATAAGGTTACTCCCCAAAATATGCTTCCCCAATATAATATTCCATCATTAAAAAATACGGTGTACATTTGTTTCCACAGTTGCAATACCACGTAAATGAGCGGAAAGGTGATGGCGGCAGTCACCATCAGCAAAATCAGGTACAAACGTGCAAACAGCCAGATGATGGAACGTATTCCGGCTCCGTTCACTTTGCGAATGGCAACCTCTTTCTGGCGGCGTTCTGTATCGAGCGTAATGCTGGAATACACTCCCAACAGGGTAATGATGATGCTTACAATTGCAAAAAACGAGATGATATCTTTCAGAATATATTCCACTGCCTGCACTTCGTACAAATCATCCTGAAATGTACGTACTTGGGAAGAAATATTCTCCGGCAGCACTTCACGACGGATGGTTTCCATCCATTTCATGACTTCTTTTTGCTGTTCAGGGTAACATTTCACATAGCAGTGACCTATGTATTCAGAAGAATCATAAAGTGTGAAAGCATATCCGCCATTATGATTATGTACATCTGTTTGAAAGGGGGCACATACTCCACAAACGGTGAAATCACTGGTCTGGTCGTAAAAGTTCATTCCGATGATATCTTTCTTTTGTCTTTTCTGCCAGACTTCATCCATTACGAGATCCTTTTTTGTCCGGATCGTCCTGCCCTCCGTTATCGGAATATTCATAAAGGTGAAGAAATTCAATGGTACACACATTACATTAATATCAATCCAAGAGTTATCATTTCCTTTCTCCGTCATTAACAAGTTTCCGGATATTCCATGAGTATAAGATATATCAGATAACAAAATATCTTTCACACCGACATGCTGCCTGAAACGTTCCACCATTTCCTGTTTTTCTTTATTCTCCAGAAATGGATAGTCCAGCGGAATACTAAGAATCGTTTCTTTATCTTCCTGACTTAACGTATGAAATAAGGTTTCAGTCACCTTTCCTGATTGCAAAAACAGGCTGACAGTCAGCGTTACGAATATCCAGCAAATAAAGAACTGGACGCCGAGCATAAAGTTACGTCCCCACTGTTTCCCGCGACGTTTTTGACCTCCATAGATACCTGTCTGTATGGAAGACCTGCGAATACGGACGGATACCAGCAGACAGACTGCCATGCAAAGCAATGCAAGAAAAACAATGTATTGCAGAATATGCTTTAATAGTGTTTCAGGAGGGAAAGTCATTGTGAGGCCTGGCAAAGAGAAATCCATTCTATCTCCAATTAGTTCGATACCCCATATCACCAAAAATGAGGATGCAAATACAATCATCAATGACTGTGTTAATAACAGGCAAAACAGCCGTTTCCAATCAGAACCAAGCATTTTCATTATGGCGTATTCCTTAGTGCGATTCAGGAAAGAGCCGATGAGAAAATGAAAGAAATTAATCAATCCGACCAACAATATCAATATGCCGACAATTCCGGTGACCCATCCCAGAATATAAATACCTTTCTCCTGCGACCGATCTCCTATATAACGGGCAACAACGGTATAAGTCTCGTTATATAGACTATAAGTATAGTCGCGCTTGGAAAATTGTTTTTCCAAACCGGTAATGCCAACCTGCGGAGATAACAAAACGTATGTCCGGGCTCCCGTTATATCGCGACGTTTCGGACTCTGAAAAAGTCCCTCACTGTCGTTGATAACCAATGCGTCGGTATGACACATAAAATTAAAATCATTGTTCAGTGGAAGATCTTCCATCACTGCTTGGATTGTGTACACAATACCTCCTGTCTTTGGTGTACTGTCCGGAGAAGTATAAAGCCGTCTTGTAAGAGTCAGGTGTTTGCCAATGGCAGTCTCCACCTGACCAAATATCTTTATGGCAGTGGACCGGCTTATAATAACCGCGTTGGGCATCCGGCTTGCTGTCTGCCAGTTACCAACTACCATTTGCGGAGTAAAGACTTTATTGTATAGGGTATCGACTTCTATAATTTCAAGATCGTATGGCAATGATTTATCCGGAGACAGTTCAACCTGAAAAGAGCGTTCACGGGGATATGCCATACAAGAGATCGCTTCCACTTCACCCATAGCCCAAGTACGGAGTTCTTCGGATAATGCTACTTGTGTGCCGGAAAAATAGTCGCCAGTCTGTTCATTATAGAGATTTAACTCGACTATGCGGGAATAATTGTCAAAGCAATTATTGGTAGATTCTACAAAACGACTGCAATACATACATATACTAAAACACAGTAGTCCTACTGCCAATCCGATGGTGGAAATTATATTCTGTGCCTTGTACTTCCACAAGTTTCTAAATGCTACTTTGAAATAGTGTTTTATCATAATATCTTAGATTCATTCAGTTTTTATAATTTTAGCAGGATCAATATGCGCAATCTTGTTTATTTGCCAGAATAGAGTCCCTAAAGAAATACCACCAACCAATAACAAAGCTATCAAAAAGATTCCTATACCTATAGGAGCTTTCACTACAAAATCCTTTGTGTATTCATATATCAGATACCAGGATAATGGAAGAGCTACTGCAAAAGCCCCACCTAATATGACAAGATACTTGCGTCCTAGTAAAAGATATAAATCTTTCAGTGATGCTCCATTCACTTTGCGAATTGCAACCTCATGGGAACGCTGCCTAATGTCAAATAATGAAATACCAAACAAGCCAAGACAAACTATTACAATAGCTATACAAGCGAAAAGAGCATAAACAGAAGCTATCTGGCGATCATTTTTATAAAGTTCAGCCACATCGTCCTTCAACAAAGAATATTTAAAATCCTCTGTACCATACACTTTCTTTTGAATACTTTTCAAATAGTCAATAACTGCCTGTTCTTTGCCGGAGTGGCAATATATCTGATATAAATCACCGTCTAATTGACTACCAACCATAAAGACCATCGGATGGACACCTGTACTAATATGTCCGTCATAATAATCGTCTATTACAGCAACAATAGGTTGAGCCGGAAAATCCGGGACGTTTCTTTTCATCATTTCATCAACCAGCATAGCTCCCTCACATTGCGTATATCCTAAGGCTTTCAATGCCGCACGATTTACAACGGCCACTCTATTTCTTGAGTCTTCATCCATTTCCGGCAGACTTCCATCCACAAACGCAAGATTGAAAACTTTAAAGAAATCAGGAGTAACATAAGATTGCAACAACGCAACTGTTTCTCCTTTTACACTTTGAAAGTTTGTAGAATAATAGTCTCCCAAAATAGATGAATGTCCCGTCGTCCAATACTGAATATCCGGACAACTCTTCATGAGTTGGTCTATTTCAGTAATCCTCTCTTGCCGTTGTTTGATAGTCTCCATAGTGTAAACTGCGAAATCTCGTGATTCATATATCAAGTTTGCTTGAATTACAGACTCTACACGAAAACCAGGATCGGTATGTAACATAAAATTCAGTTGCTTGCTGAAATAGATTGATAATACCACTAACAGGAAAGTAATCATATATTGCAGAAAAAGAAAGATCATACGTAAACGAACCGAATGGTTATCTGTACCTACCTTCCGGATTGAAACAGCCAACAAAGAACGTTGGCACTGCACAAACGCATAAATAGATACTAACAGAGGCAAAAACAACAAAATAGAGAATGATAATATCCCATCAAATGCAGTATACATCAGCTGACTGCCAAACATGGATGATACAGGAATATTTGTCACCTCTACAATGAGCCAGGCTACTATCATGGAAGCAGCGATCAATAAAAAGTTTTCTATGAATATTTGCTTAAACAACGCTTTTCTATCAGCTCCAAAAACTTTCCGCAAGCTATACACCTTACCTCGTTTCACCATCAATACCAGATAAAGATTGATGAAATTCATCACACCTGCAAGTAATATCAACAGGCAAATTCCTCCTAAAATAAATAGTTGGGAACGGTTTCCGCTAACTAGCATATCTGGTCCGGATCGACCAATTAAAGCCCGATCCCAATACATATCACTTATAGGAACTAGAGAGAAAGTGTATTTCCGACTATCCCCGCTACGAGCATCCTGATTGATAAACCGGGGATAACTCCCGGCCTTATTGGCTTTCATTACTTCCGTTTCTGAAGTGAAACGGATAAAATCCAAAGGCATACGCTCCCATAATGATGATAGTTTTGAAGAGAGGACCAAGTCAAAATTAAACATCCGCTTATTAATTGGTTCCTCTAATATGCCTGTCACCCTAATCTCCTTTCCATTCGAATAAGTGAGAATCTTGCCAATAGGATTTTCTTTGCCGAAAAGTTTTTTAGCAAAACCCTCCATTAACAAAACTGACGCCGGATCTTCCAAGGACACTGAACCTTGTAACACACGGTAAGGGAAAAGTTCAAAATAAGCACTATCTGCTGCCATAGCTTGAACAGGAATACGATTTGACTGATAGGTCAAATAATCATTTTCGAGCAACACGATGCGTGAACGCGTCACTATGCCACTATTATCAATGTAAACACTATCCCGGCTCCCTATTTCAGCCACACTTAATACCCGATTTCCTTCAAACGTTGTCTGTACACCATACACTTGATTACGATCAATGCAATGTGTGTCTACTGTAAGCTCACGATGAATATAACGAAGCAAAATAATGCAACAAGCTAAACTAAAGGCTAACCCGAGCAAATTAATAATAGTATATGATTTTGTACGCAACAAAAAGCGTATCGCATAGTACAATGTTTTCATGTTTTATCTATTTGTTATTTTTCATTCATTTCAAGATCAATTCTTCCGCATCGCCAAAGGTATCATATCCGGTGGTAATAACCCAATCTCCCGGCTGTAAACCTTCTACTATTTCATATTGTTGCGGATTCTGTCGACCAATATTCAATGGCACGCGAACTGCTTTTGTCTTTGATGCATTTACTTTATAAATCCATTGTCCGCCTGTAAACTGATAGAAGTTGCCTCGCGGAATAATGAGCGCTTGCTCCGGCTGTCCCAATTCAATCTGTACCCGGAAGCTCTTGCCGACTCTTACATTATCGGGCATATCTCCGGTAAAAATAAGATCAATATCAAACATACGATCTTTCACTTCGGGAACCACTTTTGTTATTTTCAGCGGATATTTGTTTCCTTGATAGTTCACGGTAGCCGGTAGTCCGGTGGTGATCCGGTCGATATAATATTCGCTAAGTGAAGTATGGATTTTGTATTGATCGAGCACTTTTATTTCAGCAATGCTTTCACCGGAGGAAACCTGCTGCCCCGGAGTGACCTTTACGAAACTAAGCTGACCTTTCAGTGGAGCTGTGACCACCAAGCTATTCAGTCGTTCGCGAGTACGTTCGTACTTTTTCCGTTCCCGCTCCCGGTCGTTACGAATCAATTCCTTACGTATCATCGTGACAGCAGAATCATGTCGCAAGCTCTCTTGTTGCAGGGCTGCGTTTTTCTGTTTGTAACAATATTCATCTTCAGCTACCTGCAACTGCGCCTTACTCTTCACTCCCATCTGAAATTCTTCGCGGTCGAGAGCGATGCTTTTTTTCAGGCGTTCCAATTCGTAGCTATTTGTCAGGGCTTGCTGTTTCAAGTTCAGACTTTTTTGTTCCATTTCAATCTCCTGCTCCTGATAGGTAATCATTTGCTTTTCCCATTCGTCACGCTGGTCTTCAATATTGCGGAGCAAATCGGGATTGGAAAGAATAAGAATGGTGTCTCCCTGCTGAAGCAAACTTCCCTCTTCACCGACAATCCTTTCCACGCTTCCAGTTTCACGAGTATTGATCTTGATGGTCAGTATAGGCTGAATGAGCCCTTCCACATCTACATATTCCATGAAATCAGACTCTTTCACTTCTGCAATCTGTATATTTTCGGCATCTATCCGTAGTTTTCTGGGACCTAAAGACAAAGTAATCACATAAATCAAAAAGGCGGCAAATAAAAGCCCTCCTATCAGATAGTATCTGTAACGAATGTACCACGGTTTCTTTTCTAATTTTATATCCATGAGATTATCTGGTGTTTTACAAGTTTCTATTAATTAGGGTTCCATCACTATTCTTTACTGACTTTTCGTTGTTCTCTATTCAATCAGAAGATGGTAGTCTTCTGTCAGTATCGTATTTCGCTCAAAATCATATAGTGTCATGCTACGGAGTGTATAATATAAACTCCAATAATTATATAAAGCCGAAATATAGTTACGGCGGGCACTATCTTTCTCTGAAATGGAAGCATTCAAGTCAAGAATGGTAGATTTACCTAATAGATAGAGTTTGCGGGCCACTTCACTTCTTCGTTGGGCTGTCTCATCCGTGCGGGCAGCGATCCGGACACGTTGCGTTTGCAGATTGAATTGTTTGACGAGTTTACGAACGTTCAGTTCAAAGTCCGTCCGGCTCTGTTCGACTTGTGTGTAAACCAGATCACGATTGGAACGGGCTACTCGCACCTGTCCTTTTCCACGTCCCCAGTCTAGGATAGGAAGAGAAATGCCGATACTTACGTATTGCTGGTCCAACAAATTTCGATAAGCGTCGGGCAGTTTGTCAGCAGTCTGCGTCAATCCGAAACGGAGATAGATATCTGCTTTCAGGCCGGCATTGGCGCGGGCTTTCGCCACAGCACTCTCACTTTCCAGTTTCCGCCTTTCCATCGTCTGTATATCCGGACTGTTTTCGTAAGCCAGTGCCAGTGCTTCATTCAGGTTCACACTGAAATCCGGAATTTGAGGACTGACAAGGACACGTAATTCCCGATCTTCGTGAATACCAAGATAGGAACGGAGTTCCTGCATACAATTATCCATTTCAATAAGGGCATTCATGCGGTTTGTCTCTTCCGTCAAACGGTTAAGTTCCAGTTGCAGCATTTCATTTTCTGTGATGGTACCTATGTTATAGCGGCCTTGCGCATAACGGTAAAGTGTATTGGCATTGGCGTAATTAAAGGAAGCAATATCGTAATCGCTCTGGGCGGTGGCCAAGGCAAAGAATTTATTAATCGCATTGGCTGATACGAGTTCAAGCGTCTCTACGTAGCTTTTCTTTGCCTCCTGATAGCGCACGGGCTCTATCCGTCTATCCCATTTCAAACTATTGTAGCCAAAAAGAGACTGGCGATAACCGATCATTATGGGGGAAGTCTGCCATGAGTATTTATGTTCGCTGAACAGATCCATGCGTTGAGCGGAGGTTTCGAGAAAGAAAGAGCCACCGGTCCAGGATAAGTTCTGTGAAAGATTCAGGGTTAAATCTGTATTCAATAGATTTTGTTCGACAAACTTTACCGAACCGTCTCCCATCGTTATCTTGTTAATGGCACGGTTCAGATTCGGATCGGATGTCAGGCTTAAAGACGGCAGATAATTGGCACGATAATATTTATAGTTCCAATACGCAGAACGGAAACTGTGGCGTGCCGTCTGTGCATCGGGAGATTCCATACGGGCAATCTCTATGACTTGCTTCAATGACAGCTCTGTGGTTTGATCTTGAGCAGTCAATAGTTCTGTCAACAATAGTCCGAGAGATATGAAGATTAATTTCAGATTCATTCGTTGGTTATATTTGTTATTTATCATTCAAAAGATGTGCCATTCAGATAAACAGTTATCATTCAATAATATAGTAATATTCCTTTCATTCATTCAGTGTTCATATACGCACAAAATTAGTGCGCAATCGCACACACAACACATGAGATTTATCCATATCTTTGCTCCCGGAGTTTAAATGGATAGAAGATATGGAAGAAGTCAACAAATTAGGAAAGATACTCATAGTAGATGATAACGAGGACGTGCTCTTTGCCCTCAACCTCCTACTGGAACCGTATACGGAGAAAATAAAGGTGGCTACTACCCCCGATCGGATCGAGCATTTCATGACCACCTTTCATCCCGATCTTATCTTATTGGACATGAATTTCAGCCGGGATGCCATCAGCGGACAAGAGGGATTTGAAAGTCTGAAGCAGATATTGCAGCTTGACCCACAAGCTATTGTTATTTTTATGACTGCCTATGCGGATACGGACAAGGCCGTCCGGGCCATCAAAGCCGGTGCTACCGATTTTATTCCCAAGCCTTGGGAAAAGGATAAATTGCTGGCTACGCTTACTTCGGGTATGCGACTGCGTCAGTCACAGCAGGAAGTCAACATGCTGAAAGAGCAAGTAGAAATTCTTAGCGGGCAAAATGCTTCGGAAAATGATATTATTGGAGAGTCACCGGCCATGCAGGAAGTGTTTGCCACGATAAATAAACTAAGTAATACGGATGCCAATATACTGATTCTCGGAGAAAACGGTACGGGAAAGGATGTGATTGCCCGACTATTATATCGTTGTTCTCCACGATACGGCAAACCTTTTGTCACGATTGACCTGGGAAGTATACCCGAACAATTGTTTGAGAGTGAACTGTTCGGTTTCGAAAAAGGCGCTTTCACCGATGCCAAGAAATCAAAAGCGGGACGAATGGAAGTGGCGACCAACGGGACTTTGTTTTTGGATGAAATTGGCAATCTTTTACTTCCTATGCAGTCTAAATTACTGACTGCTATCGAAAAAAGGCAAATCAGTCGTTTGGGAAGTACGCAAACCATTCCCATCGACGTCCGTTTAATATGTGCCACCAATGCTGATATCCGTCAGATGGTGGAAGACGGGAATTTCCGTCAGGACTTATTATATCGTATCAACACGATTGAAATACATATACCTCCACTCCGTGAACGCGGCAATGACATCATCCTGCTTGCCGAACACTTTCTGAACCATTATGCCCGCAAATATAAAAAAGAAATGCACGGACTGACACGGGAAGCCAAAAACAAACTGCTGAAATATGCATGGCCTGGAAATGTGAGAGAACTTCAACATACGATAGAACGTGCTGTAATCTTGGGAGACGGCTCCATGCTAAAACCTGAAAACTTCCTTTTTCATGCGACACCTAAACAGAAAAAGGACGAAGAAATGGTACTGAATCTCGAACAACTGGAACGGCAGGCCATTGAGAAAGCGCTCCGGATCAGCGACGGAAACATCTCCCGTGCTGCCGAATATTTAGGGATTACCCGTTTTGCATTGTATCGCAAACTTGAAAAATTAGGCTTATGAAACGATTTGAGTTCAAAGTAGCATTGCACATCTTAATTATTTTTCTGCTTTCTATCGGCAGTTGTCTGCTGTATCAAAGACAGTTATGGTTCAGCACTACCGTCTGTATTCTCTTTTTGATAGGTGCCGGTATGCATCTCTACCGAATACAGTTCAAGCAAATCACCTTGTTACGACGATTGACGGATGGACTTCGCTACAACGATATGACGCAGAATCTTCATCCGCCTTTCAAAAATAAGATGATGGATGAGTGGGCACAGGAGCTTTCTAATGCATTGAAGGACTTTCGGGGAAAGTTATTGGCAGAGGAAGTCAAGCATCAGTATTACGAGAGTTTATTAAATAAAGTAGATACTGTCGTACTCGTAACCGATGCTTCCGGGCACATTGAATGGATGAATCAGGCTGCAGTGGCCCATCTGGGGCAAATATCACAACTACCGGACGTACTTCAGGAGGCTTCTATCAGCAATGATATGTCCATGATCCGCATCGAGCAGAATGGTATCGTTCTGGAAATGGCTATTTCCTGCACCACATTTGCTACACAGGGGAAGAAACAGCGGTTAATCAGTCTGAAGAATATTCATTCTGTACTGGAACGTAATGAAATGGAGGCCTGGCAAAAGCTGATTCGTGTATTAACACACGAAATCATGAACTCCATCACTCCTATTATTTCTCTTTCGGAAACGTTAAGTGAAAGGGGAATCCCCGAATCACTCGGAGAAAAGGAGTATTCTGCTATGTTGCAAGCTATGCAGACTATTCACAGAAGAAGTAAGGGATTACTAGGATTTGTGGAGAATTACCGGCGACTGACACGAATTCCGATACCTGTCCGTACTAAAGTATCTGTTGCAGAATTGTTTATGGACTTAAAGAAATTATTCCCGGAAGAGTATATTCATTTCGAAATGCCTGCATCTGATTTATTTTTATATGCAGACCGGGCACAGATAGAGCAAGTGCTTATCAACTTGTTAAAAAACGCCCGCGAAACATGCGAGCGAAAAATAGATAAAGAGATACAGATAAAGTTTTTCTCTAAAGACAACCCGACATTAACAATATCTGATAATGGCGAGGGAATTCTAACAGATGTTTTGGACAAGATTTTCGTTCCTTTCTTCACCACCAAAACATCCGGTTCGGGCATCGGATTGAGCCTGTGCAAACAGATCATGACTTTGCATGACGGAAGTATTAACGTAAAATCAGAAATAGGGAAAGGAAGCTGTTTTATTCTTACTTTCCCTAAATGAGAACCACCGAAAGCCTCCCGAATCCTTTAATACGATGATTAGTCTGGGTAGTAGAGGAATTACTTATCCTCTACTACCCAGACTATTTGTATCGGGATTTAACTCCTTAACCGCCTCTTTGACCGCTTTATTAGTTGGCTTGCGATATGCTTCCGCTTGTTGAACGGGGACAATCTCATTCACCATTCTTTCATATCCTTTTTGCTCTAACAAGTGCACTTCTTTTTCACCTGTTTCTTTTTGTTTTCTTGTTTTCATAAGGCTTTTCATTTTAAAATTCTTATTTATAAAACAGCAAACATCGAAAGATAGTTCATACTCACAGATGATTTATGTATAGAGTAACCACCCTCAATATACCATTATGAGCTTGTTCACTCCGGTACAGTTATGAACAATTTAATATTCTTTCTCTATAATAGGCACAATTCTTCCATCCCCTTCACTCTTCCTCTGTATCCCCGATTAACAGGGAGTTTGCAGGTGAAGAGCCGTTCTTTCACCTTCTTTTCATCGTGAACAAAATCAAATAGCCGCTTCCTGATTACATCATTGAGCAAGATTAGTTAAGCTATTTCGTTATTAGTTTCAACCCCATTTGAAACTAAAAGTTTCACGCCTTGAAACAAAGTGTTTCTCCTAATGAAACAAAGTGTTTCACACCGAGAAACGAAGTGTTTCAAGGATTGAAACTATTTTTGAAACCTAATCGCTTACAGGTGAAGAGGTGGTGAAGTTGTTGCCCTTCACCCGCAAACTCCCTATTCATCGAAGAGACAGAGAAAAGGTGAAAGAGGAGATGAAAAGATGAATTACGATGTCCGATGATACTTCTAATCTCTGACAAGAAAAAAAAGTGAGCCCGCAAAGTGATGAGATTCAAGGTATTGAGAAATAATAGGTAAAAAACATTCGTTTAGCTATTGTTAATTAAAAAATACTCCCTATCTTTGCACCGCTTTTGAAAAGAACAACCCTTCAAAAAAGTAGCGGGGTGTAGCGCAGTCCGGTTAGCGCACCTGCTTTGGGAGCAGGGG
>ENA-OYZJ01000277-OYZJ01000277.1-human-gut-metagenome-genome-assembly--contig:-NODE-277-length-19045-cov-16.936072_pt1 | contig 19045 bp, 15 predicted proteins | sample MGYA00243290_ERZ653475 | MGnify/ENA primary metagenome ERZ653475 (study PRJEB26926, sample SAMN06165003) | human gut metagenome | biome: ENVO:00009003; feature: ENVO:2100002; material: ENVO:00002003... | reverse complement strand
TTGGCACGCAAAAGAGAACTTAACCCCGCGTAACCGCGCTCTACCCCCGCGCCACCAGCGCGAGAGCAAACTTTATCTTCACTTTATTTTATATCACGAGGTATCAAACAATGGAACTTTTTCTGGATGTACTGAGCGAAACTCTGGTGGACACCGCCAAGATGCTCCCCTTCCTGTTTTTAGCCTATCTCTTTATTGAATATGTCGAGACCCGCCACGGTGAGCGCATCGAGGCCCTGCTGGCGGGCGGCGGCCGCTGGGGTGCGGTGCCGGGCGCGGTGCTGGGCTGTGTGCCGCAGTGCGGCTTCTCGGCCATCGCCTCCAACTTCTACGCCTCCCGCGTCATCACGCTGGGTACGCTGATGGCCGTCTATCTCGCCACCAGCGACGAGGCTATCCCCCTGCTGGTGTCCATGCCCGCCTACTGGGATAAGCTGATCCTGCTGATGGTCATCAAAGTCGTGTACGCTGTCTTCGTGGGCTTTCTGCTGGATTTCGTCCTCCGCAAGGCCCTGCCCCGCAGCCTGCGCGGCGGCTACACCGGCCACGCCGACGAGGTGGACTGCCACGAGGAGCACAGCGACGAAGAGGGCCATCCCCAGCCTATCTGGAAGGCCGCGCTCCGCCACACCCTCGAGATCTTTGTCTTTATCTTCGTGTTCAGCCTCGTGTTCGGCCTCATCGTCGAGGGCGTCGGCGAGGATGTCTTCGCCTCGGTGCTGGGCCGGATGGGCTTTTTCCAGCCGGTGGTGGCCGCACTGGTGGGCCTTGTACCCAACTGTGCCGCCAGCGTCCTGATGACCCAGCTCTACGTCGAGGGCGCACTCCGCTTCTCGAGCCTCGTGGCCGGTCTCTGCACCGGCGCGGGCGTGGGCCTCGCCGTGCTGTGGCGGGTGAATCCCTCCTGGAAGCAGAACCTCTTCATTACCGGCCTGACCTGGGCCTGCGGCGCCGCTGTGGGCGTGGGCATCCAAATCGTGGTAGCATTTATCGCCTGAGTATTTGCAAAGCACCTGCACCTTTTCTTCGGAGAAGCGTGCAGGTGCTTTTTATTTTGGAGACAAAGCCTCCATTTTGTGATATACTCAGCTTATATATAGATATAAGGAGAACACCATGCAATATAAAATTCTCGCAAGCGATTACGACAACACCCTCGTCCCCTTCGGGGAAAGCCAGCCCCGTCCGGCCATGGTCAAGGCCGTGAAGAAGCTTCAGGCCGCCGGGGGAAAATTCGTGCTCAGCACAGGCCGGGCCTGGTCAGCCATCAACCGGAAAGGCCAGCTGGGCGGCATCCGGTTCGACTATGCCATCACCTGCAACGGTGCCTGCGTCGTGGACAAGAACGGTGCCATCGTGGCAGAGCACCCCATGACCAGTGAAGAGATGTACGCGCTGGTGGATTTCTGTGAGGACTACAACTACCCCCTGCAATTCAATTTCCGGGACGCATACTATGTTTACTGCGAGTATGACATCCTCCACAAGCACTACAATCAGATGAATAGCGTCGGTCTGGACTGCGTGGACGGCGAAGACCAGGACCGCCACCTCATCGATATGCCTCACGCGGCGTTCTGCCTCTTCCCCGAGGGGGCGCTGGAGCGGTTCAACGAAAAGTACGGCCACCTCGGCCTTCACTTCATGCAGACGGGCGACCAGCTGCCCGACGGCTCCCGCTTCTATGACATCGTGCGGGGCGGGATCGACAAGAGCACGGGCCTCGCAGACCTCTGTGAGAAGATGGGCCTCTCCCTCGCCGAGGCCGTGGCGGCAGGCGACTCCGCCAACGATGTGGGGATGCTGAAAGCAGCCGGCCTCGGCTGCTGCATGTCCAACGGCACCGACGAAGCCAAAGCCGCCGCTGACCGCGTCATCGGCGATGTGCGGGAAGACGGACTTGCTGCCCTTATTGAAGAGCTGTGGTTCGACGGCCCGAAGGCGGAGCCCTCCGACCGCAGCTTCGGCTCTGCATGGGAGACGATGGAACGATGAGCTTCGCACCCGTTTACTCTGAAAACAGCCGCGCCCTCATCCTCGGCACATGGCCCAGTCCCAAAAGCAGGGAGATGGCCTTCTACTACGGCCACCCGCAGAACCGTTTCTGGCCCATGATGGCGGCCCTCACCGGCGAGCCTGTCCCCGCCCGGGAGGACATCGAGGCCAAAAAGGGCATCATCCTCCGCCACGGCCTCGCCCTGTGGGACACGCTGGAAAGCTGCACCATTACCGGCGCGTCGGACGCCTCTATCCGGGACGTGGTGCCGAACGACATTGCATCTCTTTTGGCAAAAGCACCCATTGAGGCAGTGTTCTGCAACGGGGCCACGGCCTACCGCATCTATACAAAGTATCTGCTGCCGGTCTCCGGCATCCCGGCGGTCAAGCTGCCCAGCACCAGCCCCGCCAACGCCGCCTGCCGCCCCGAAACCCTGCGCAAGGTCTGGGGCGAGGCCCTCAAAGATTATATAACCGTTTCCAACCTGTAAATTATTCATGAAACACTTGCGTTTTGTGGATAAAAGGATTTATTATGGAAGGGTACAAGGGGCGGTGCGCCCCTTCGGGAAAGGAGAAAATGCATGAGCAAAGTTATCCGCACCCAAAAGCCCAGCGTCCTGCCGTGGTATGCGGCGGCGCTGGTGTTTGCGGTGCTGTGCGCGGCGCTGCCAGCATATAAGCTGTGGGCGCTGCTGATAGCGCTGGGCGGCGCAGCCGTGATGTTCGGCGCGGCAAAGAAGGTCTGCCCGCCCCGGGTGGTGGAGCATGAAGTGCCTTTCCACACCGGCAGCGGCGATGTGGACGAGATGCTGGCCGACATCCAGCAGAAGCTGGATGCCCTCCACGCGCTGAACGAGGCTCTGCCCGACCCGGAGCTTTCCGCCGCCATGACCCGGATGGAAAAGGCAGGCCGCTCCATCGTGGAGACGGTGGAGGCCAGTCCCGCCAAGGCAAAGCAGGTACGCCGCTTTGCAAACTACTATCTGCCCGACGCGGTGAACGTACTGGAGCAGTACGCAAAGCTGGCCCGCCAGGGCGTGCGGGGCGAAAATGCCGCTTCGATCCGGGCAGAGGTGGAGCGGAACGCGGCTTCCATCGCCACTGCATTCGAAAACCAGCTGGATGCACTGTATGCCGCTGAAAGCATGGACCTCTCGGCGGATCTGACGGTATTGCAGAATATGCTCAAAGGACAAGGGCTCGGTTGAGACCAAACCTCTCCGTCATCGCTGCGCGATGCCACCTCCCCTATCGAGGGGAGGCTTTGGCATTCCGGAAAGCTTGCCCTCTTCGCCAGAGGCTCCCCTACCAGGGGCAACGGCGACGACCGCCGCCAGCGGCGGAAGCAGGGAGTCGCTGTTGGGGCCGCGGCCAGCAGGATGCAAGCGACAGCGCAGCAGACGCTGGGAGCCGCAACCCGGCCTTGTCTGCGAAGCAGACTGAGAGGTTGTACAGAGCAGAGCCTTTGTTTGTAAATGCATCGTTTTATTGGAAAGGAAGGAATCTCTCATGGCTGATAATACGTTCAATTTTGACTTAGACGCACCCGCTGTTCCCACCCTGACCCTCGACCCGGTGGAAGCACCTGCCGCCGAGGAAAAGCAGCCCGAACCCGCTGCGGCCCCCGAGGCCGAACAGGTCAAGCTCAGCCCCGAGGAGCAGGCGATGGTGGACGCCTTCGCTCAGAAGATCGACATCACCAACAGCCAGCAGGTGCTGCAGTACGGTTCCGCCTGCCAGAAGAAGATCGGTGACTTCTCCGAGGCGGCACTTTCCAAAGTGTCCACCAAAGACCTTGGCGAGGTGGGCGGCATGATCACCGACCTTATCGGGGAGCTGAAGAACTTTGACGCCGCCGAAGAGGAAAAGGGCATCCTCGGCTTCTTCAAGAAAAAGGGCAGCCAGCTCGACAACATGAAGACCAAGTACAGCAAAGCGGAAACGAACGTCGAGACCATCCAGTCCGCTCTCGAAAAGCATCAGGTGCAGCTGCTCAAGGATATTGCGATGCTGGACAAGATGTACGAGCTGAACATGGCCTATTTCAAAGAGCTGAGCATGTATATCCTCGCGGGCAAGAAGAAGCTGGCCGACTTCCGCGCCCACGAGCTGCAGCAGGCGATGGACAAGGCAAAGGCTTCCGGCCTGCCTGAGGACGCACAGGCCGCACGCGATCTGGCCGACCAGTGCGAGCGCTTCGAGAAAAAGCTCTACGACCTTGAGCTGACCCGCACCATCAGCCTGCAGATGGGTCCTCAGATCCGGCTTTTGCAGAACAATAACTCCATGATGGCCGAGAAGATACAGTCCACCATCGTCAACACCATCCCCCTGTGGAAGAACCAGATGGTACTGGCACTGGGTCTGGCCCACAGCCAGCAGGCCATGCAGGCCGAACGTGCCGTCACCGACATGACCAACGAGCTGCTGAAAAAGAACGCCGACGCCCTCAAGATGGGTACCATCGAGACGGCCAGGGAGTCTCAGCGCGGTGTCGTGGACATCGAGACCCTGCAGCAGACCAACAAGAGCCTCATCGAGACGCTGGACGAGCTGAACAAGATCCAGAGCGAGGGCCGCGCAAAGCGTGCCGCTGCCGAGCAGGAGCTCACCCGCATCGAAGACGAGCTGAAACAGAAGATGATGGAGATCCGGAGCTGAAATGGCAAACGCAGATTTTTCCAGACAACAGAATCGACCCACCGGCGGCTTTGACGCTTCCAGCTATCGCGCCGCAGCGCCCGCCGAGGAGGAAGTGCGGCTGACGCCCTTCCAGCAGAAGCTGGCAGGCCTCGAAAAGGCCCTGCCCGCCGCGCTGGGCAAGCAGGCCGTGGCCGCGGCGCTTTGCATCGTGGTGATGCTGGCCTGCTTTTTCGGCTTTGGCGGGGCGAAGCTCCGGGCAAAGTACGACACGGTGAAGAACGGGTTCACCACCGGCGTGGCCGCAGACAGCGGCTATGCCCTGAATGAGGAATTGACCACACGGCTCAACACGGCCGCTAACATCATCACCACGGCGTCCAACACACTGGGTGCCGACAGCGCCGAAGTGCAGACGGCACAGGCTGCGCTGGACTCTTTTTCCGCCTGCCTCGGGGCGGTGCAGTCCGATGGCAGGATCCACGCACCGGACTCTCTGAGTGTTTACACCGGCGGCAGGATGCATATGCTCTACCAGTCGAACGAGACGCTTGGCACAGCCATCAGCCAGCTCTACGCAAAATTGCAGGAGCAGGCCGCAGACCCCATGAAGATGGGCGCAGTGCAGGGGCAGTACAGCCAGTTCAACGGTGCGCAGACCATCATCAGCAACCTGCATTATAACGATGCGGTCCAGGACTACCAGAAAGACGTCGGCGGCTTCCCGGCCAGCGTGCTGGGCAAGCTGTTCGGCATACAGGAGGTGGAACTTTTCGCATGAAGACGATGAAAACACTATCCAGCCGCATTGCGGCACTGCTTCTTGTCGTGACCGTCGGCATCACGGCGCTGGCCCCGGCGGCTTCGGCTGCCAACATCCAGCTGCCCAGCCTGCCGAAAGATCAATGCGTGGTGGACGACGCCGGTGTGCTGAGCGACAGCACCACCTCGGAGCTCGAGACCATCAACGCAAAGCTCTCTTCCAGCTGCGACGGCGCACAGATCGGCGTGCTGACCGTGGACTACACCGGCAGCGCCACCACCGAGGACTACGCCACCGAAGCCTTCAACGCCTGGGGCATCGGCAGTTCCAGCAAGAACAACGGCGTACTCATCCTGCTGGTGATGCAGTCGGACCAGTACGCCGACGGCGACTACTATCTGACCTACGGTGACGGCTTCCGCAGCACCATGCTGGCCGATCAGGCAAGCTCCCTCGTGCAGACCATGGAGGACGATTTCGCCGCCAAGAAGTACGACGCCGCCGTCCTCACCTGCGCCACCAATGTGGCAAACACCATCGCAGAGGTGTACGGGGTCACTCTGAGCGGCGGGACCATCTATTCCGACGGCTCTGACACCCAGACCACCCGGCCCTCTGTCGAGCCTGTTCCGCCCCAGAAGCACTACTCCATCTGGGAAAGCTTTATCGGCGGCATTTTCTCCATGCTTGCTTATATCATCCTGTTCATCGCAGTTTTCTTTATCTTTATCACCCCTCTCGGCCACTCCTTCGGCTGGTACTGGGGGCCGTTTGGCTGGTTCGGCGCACGGCGGTGGCGCAGAGGCCCCCGTCCTCCCCGCGGCCCTTACGATGACTTCGGCCCCGGCGGTGGTTTCTATGGCGGCCCTCGCGGCCCGAGAGGCCCACGGGGGCCTCGTCCTCCCCGTGGAGGCGGTTTCGGCGGCTTTGGCGGTATGGGCGGCGGCTCCGGTTTTGGCGGAGCCGGGCGCGGCGGCGGCAGCTTCGGCGGCATGGGCGGCGGCAGCAGCCACGGCGGCGGAGCCGGACGCGGACGCTGATATTATGACAAAAGGGAAGCCCCATCTGACGGTGGGGCTTCCCTTTTGTCTATTTTGTTATTTGATGCAGCTCGAGCAGGGGCTGTAGCCTGCGGCCACAGCTTCATCATAGCTCGAGAACAAAATCTGGTTCTTCTCTGCCGGGAGGTTGGCGCAGCTGGGCAGATGGAACTTTTTGCTGTTCACGTTGCCGATGTAGGCCTGCTGGGCCGTGCTGGACGCTGCCGGGTCGGTGGGGTTCAGCTCCGCGTCGGTAGCGAAGTGTTCCGTTGCCACCGTGTAGTTCTGGCCGTCACTGGAAACGGTGATCGTCCCCAGCAGGTCGGTGCGGTAGACGTCCACACCGGCGTCCCGCAGGATGCTCAGGGTCTCCTCGTGGGGGTGGCCGTACTTATTGTTGACCCCGCAGGAGATGATACCCATTTTGGGCAGGACAGCGTTCAGGAAGACGTAGCTGGTGGAGGTGCTGGAGCCGTGGTGGCCCACCTGTAAGACATCCACCTTGAGGTTCGCGCCGCTGTTCACGAGGTCGCGCTCGGCGTCGGCCTCCATATCACCGGTGAGCAGGAAGCTGGTCGCGCCGTAGTCGATGCGCAGGACGATGGAGGTATCGTTGGTGTCATCGTACTGCGCCACCGGGCCAAGCATGGTCACAGTGGCGCTGCCCAGCGCCCACTGGGTGCCTGCGGCAGGGACTTCCACCTGTAAGTTCTGCTGCTGGGTGTACTTGACGAAATCCTTGAAGCACTTGGTGGAGGCTTCCGTCACGGGGCTGTAAATGTGGCAGGCCGGGAAATAGGCCAGCGCAGCGGCCAGACCGCCCACATGGTCTTCGTGGGCGTGGGAGCAGAAGACATACTCCAGCTGCTCGACCCCCTGACTCTGCAGGTAGGAGACTACCAGACTGCCGTCGTCCACATTGCCGCCGTCATAGAGCATGAACTGTCCGTCGCACTCCACCAGCACGCTCAGCGCCTGCCCCACGTCGATGAAGTGCATCTGGAAGGCAGCGTCCTGCCCGTCGGAAGGCGTCGTTCCGGTCTGAGAAACTGCCGGGTTCGGCATGACGCCGCCGCTGCCTCCCGGGACGATGGAAGAGGTGTCACAGCCCACGAGGCCCAGCGCAAGGGCTGCAGTCAGTGCCAGCGCAGCGAGGCGGCTCATGAGCGTTTGAGCGGTCACTTTTTCTTTTTTGAAGTTTTCCACGATGTATTCTCTTTCTGTTGATTGTTTTTCGGTTTATGCGCAGGAGCCGAATGGGGCGCAAAACGTGCGCCGGGGCTGGGCTGACGGCCTGCCGGGGCGGTGGAGCGGCTCTGGGGCTTGCCGCCCTTGCCTCTGGGCCGGACGGTGTAGGTGCCGTCGCCGTGGATGGTCACATCGGCGGCCTCGGCTCTGCGGGCCGAACGCTGGACCGCAATGCGGCCCTCAGCGGGAACCAGCAGGGGGATGAGGTCTTCGCGGTGGGTCATTTTCAGCGCCTTGATGACCTTTTCGGCGTTGCGGGGCTCATAATACTGGAGCAGGGCGCGCTGAAGTGCCTTGCCCTCCGCGGTCTTTTCCACAAACACCGGCTTCAAAGTGTAGGGGTCGAGGCCGGTGTAGAACATACAGGTGCTCACGGTGCCGGGCGTGGGATAAAAATCCTGCACCTGCTCGGGGCGCATATGGTTCTTGTAGAGGTATTCGGCCAGATAGACGGCATCCTTGAGGGTGCTGCCCGGGTGGCTGGACATGAGATACGGCACGAGGTACTGCTTTTTTCCTGCCTTCCTGCTCAGCTCGTAGAACTTATCCTTGAACTTGTTGAAGGTCTCGATGGGGGGCTTGCCCATGTAGGCGAGGGTGTTGGGGGCGCAGTGCTCCGGCGCGACTTTCAGCTGGCCGGAGACGTGGTACTCCACCAGCTCCTTAAAGAACGTGTCATCGGGGTCGGCCATCAGGTAATCGAAGCGGATGCCGCTGCGGATGAACACCTTCTTGACGCCGGGCAGCTCCCGGACGCGGCGGAGGATCTTCAGGTAATCGCTGTGGTCCACGATCATGTGGGAGCAGGTGGTGGGGGCGAGGCAGTGCTTGCCGCCGTTGCACATCCCCCGCAGCATCTGCTCACGGCAGGATGGGAAACGGAAGTTGGCGGTGGGGCCGCCGATGTCGTGGATGTAGCCCTTGAAATCCGGCTCGTGGGTCATCCGCTCTGCTTCGGCCACGATGCTGTCGGCGCTGCGGCTGGTGACGCGTCGGCCCTGATGCAGCTGGATGGCGCAGAAATTGCAGCCGCCGAAGCAGCCGCGGTTCTGGATGATGGAGAACTGCACCTCCCGGATGGCAGGTACACCGCCCATGGCCTCGTAGATGGGGTGGTAGCGGCGGGTGTAAGGCAGGGCGTAGACCTTATCCAACTCCCAGCGGACGAGGGGCTTTGCGGGGATGTTCTGCACGAGGTACTTCTCGCTCTGCTTCTGGACGATGATTTGGCCGCTGACGACGTCCTGATTGTCCATCTGGATGCGGCAGGCTTTCGCATAGGCCACCTTATCGGAGGCGACCTTCCTGAAGCCCGCGCACTCCACATATCGCTCGGGCAGGTGGTCGAAGTCGGTCAGGTAGCAGGTGCCGTCCACATCGGTGATGCTCTCCACCGGCTCCCCTGCCGCCAGACGGCGGGCGATCTCCACGGTCTGGTGTTCCCCCATGCCGAAGCTGATGATGTCCGCGCCAGAGTCCTCAGCGATGCTGGGCAGGACGGTGTCCAGCCAGTAGTCGTAGTGGGCAAAGCGGCGGAGCGATGCTTCCAGACCGCCCAGAATGACGGGCAGGTCAGGGTATGCCTGCTTGGCAAGTCTGGTGTAGACGGTGGCGCTGCGGTCGGGCCGTGCGCCGCCCTTGCCGCCGGGCGAATACTCGTCCTCCGCGCGGGGGATCTTTGCGACGGAATAGTGACTCACCATGCTGTCCACGTTGCCGCCGCCGATGAAGAAGCCGTACTTCGGCTTTCCGAACCGCTTGAAGTCCTCGCAGTCGGTATAGCGGGGCTGAGCCAGCACGCCCACCTTGTAGCCCTCGGCTTCCAGCAGGCGGCTGATGATGGCGGTGCCAAAGCTGGGGTGGTCCACATAGGCGTCGCCGCCCACCACCACGAAGTCCAGCTGGTCCCACCCCCGGGCTTCCATGTCGGCCCGGCTGATGGGGAGAAATTCGGTGTAATGTTCCATAGTTATCCTTTTTCTTTCATGATGCCTGCCCTATACAGCAGGGCTCTATTGCTTCCGAAATCAAAAATTTTATTCATCCGGCTGATTCATCTGCATTTCCAGCCACTGCTGGCGGCTGATGAGGACAGCGCGGGGCTTTGCGCCCTCGTAGGGGCCGATGATGCCCTTTTCTTCCATCTCGTCCATGATGCGGGCGGCGCGGGCATAACCCAGCTTGCAGCGGCGCTGCAAAAGGCTGGTGGACGCCTGACCGGCGTCGATGACCACCTCCACGGCCTGCTTGAGCATCGGGTCACTGCCGCCCTCCTCGTCGGAGTCGGCAGAGCTGCTGCCCTTTTTGCCGTCCTGGATGGCGTGTTTTTCCATGGCCTCGATCATGGCCTCGTCGTACTGGACGGTGGCGCTCTTCTTGATGAAGTCCAGCACACGGCTGATCTCCTCATCCCGCACAAAGGTACCCTGGATACGGGTGGGCTTGGGTGCGCCCACGGGCATGAAGAGCATATCGCCCATGCCCAGCAGCTTTTCGGCACCGGCACCGTCGAGGATGGTGCGGCTGTCCACCTGACTGGACACGGCGAAGGCGATGCGGCTGGGGATGTTGGCCTTGATGAGGCCGGTGATGACGTCCACGCTGGGGCGCTGGGTCGCCACGATGAGGTGCATACCGGCGGCGCGGGCCTTCTGGGCGATGCGGCAGATGGAGTCCTCGACATCCTTGCCGACGACCATCATCAGATCGGCCAGCTCGTCGATGATGATGGCGATATAGGGCATCTTCTCGAGGTTCGGGTCCGCTGCCGCCAGCTTATTGAAGGACTTGATGTCGCGGACGTTGTTCTCCGCGAAGAGGTGGTAGCGACGCTCCATCTCCTGCACTGCGCCGCCCAGTGCGCCGGCCGCCTTGCGGGGCTCGGTGACGACGGGCATCAGCAGGTGGGGGATGCCGTTGTACTCAGCCAGCTCGACGACCTTGGGGTCGATGAGCAGGAGCTTGACGTCCTCGGGGCTGGAGCGGAACAGCAGGCTCATGATGATGCTGTTGACGCAGACCGATTTACCGCTGCCGGTGCTGCCCGCGATGAGCAGATGGGGCATCTTGCACAGGTCGGCCACCTGGGCCACACCAGCGATGTCCTTGCCCAGCGCAATGCCCATCGGCGAGGTCATCCGCAAAAAGCTCTGGCTCTCGAAGACGCTGCGGATGTAGACCGGCGTTTTCTTATGGTTCGGCACCTCGATGCCCACGGCAGGCTTGCCGGGAATGGGAGCCTCCATGCGGACATCGGCCACCGCCAGGTTCAGGGCGATGTCGTCCGCCAGCGAAGTGATGCGGCTTATCTTGACGCCCGCCATGGGCTGGACTTCATACCGGGTGACCGACGGGCCGCGGGAAATATCCAGCACACGGGTGCGGACGCCGAAGCTTTCCAGCGTGTCCACCAGCTTCTGGGCGTTGGCTTTCAGCTCGTCTTCTGCGCCGGCGTCGCTTTCCTCCGGGGCGCGCTCGAACAGCTCGATGGACGGGTACTGATACTGGAAGCTCTCCTCCGTCTCCGCCTCTTCGGCGGGGGCGTTCGCGGCCTGCTCCTCGGAGACAGCAGGCTTTTCCATGGCGGCTGCCACCAGCGTGTTGAGGTCTTTTTCCTCCACCGGGTCGCTGGTGATGCTGATCCAGCCGTCCTCATCCGGCTCGGAGCGGAATGCCGCAGCATTCTCGGCGCTGACCGGCTGCGGGGCCGGTTCCGGAGTCGGGGTCAGATCATAGAGCGGGATGCCGAAGGAGAGCGGCGGCTCAGGCGCGGGCTGCTGTTCCGGCTCTTCTGCCGGGGCAGCGGGCGTGACGGTGGGCGTCACCGTCGGCTCGGGCTGGGCCGTGAAGAAGTCCTCGGCGGCAGTATCCACAGCGTCCGGGACGATGGGAGTCACGGTGGCGCGGATGGGCGCACGGCGGAGCGGGTCCATGCCGAAGGTGCCGCCGGGGCCGAGGATGATGGGCTCGATGGGCTCACTGCCGCCCTCGGTGACGGTGGTATGGTCAGGGCCTAAATCAATATCAAAGGGCGCACGGGGCCGGGGCTTTTCCACCTGTACGGGAGCAGGCTCGGGCTGAGGCGGGGTCTGCACTTCCGGTGCGGGCGCAGGGGCAGGCTCCGCCTGTTCGCCGCCCTGCATCACCTGATGGCCCCAGTGGAAGACGCCAGCCAGCCAGCCGGGAGGCTGGATATGGAAGGCGGGCGCGGCAGGCTCTTCGCCGCCGCAGCAGCCCTCGCCTTCGCCCGCTTCGTCTTCCGGCAGGTCGTCGCCATAGTCCTCATATTCCTCCGCCTCGGCCTCCTCGGCGGCGCGTTCTGCCAGACGCTCGGCCCGGCGGGCGGCATTCTGCTCGTGGACGGCAAGGCCCTTTTCGTGGACGCTGCCGCCCACGTTGCAGAGCCACTGCCAGCACTCGGCGGGCGTAACGTCAAAAATGTACAGGCTGGCGCAGGCCGCCAGCGCCGCCATGACCAGATTGGCGGCGGGTCTGCCGCAGAGCAGCAGGAGCGTCCCGCCCAGCACAGCGCCCAGCGCACCGCCCGAGAGCCATGCGCTCATACCATTATGATAGCAGGCAGCAGTCATCTGCGCGGCGGTCTGGTCGGTGGGGATGTCAGAAAAGACGATGACCGTGCCGCTGGCGAAGATGAGCCCCAGCGCAAGCTTTGCGATGTGGGGTAGCAGGTCTTCGCCCCGGGTGTAGAGGATGGCCAGATAGCACAGCGCTGCACCCACCACGAAGCTTCCGCAGCCGAACACGCCGAACAGGACATCGTGCATCGTGCGCCAGGCCGAGCTGCCCGGCACGAAAGCCAGCGCCATGAGCACCAGCCCCGCAAACAGGGTGATGAGCCCCGCGGGCATCCGGTCCTGTGTCCGGTTCTTGCGGCGCGAGGCTGTGCTGCGCCCGGAGGTCTTGCGTTTTCTCTTTGCCATGTTTCCTAAAACCCGTTCCTTATTTTATATCATGAAGCAGGGCGCGCTCAGGGCGGCTCTGTCGGTGACGATGGAAGAATTTCGATACTACTCGATTCTTTCATTGTACCACGGGAAAAGTCAAATGGCAATTTATTTCCCCTCGATTTCTCGGTAGAGCCATGCCAGCGCATCCGACAGCCCGCCCAGCTCGTCGATAAGCTTTTCCCGCACGGCTTTTCGGCCATCCAGCACGGTACCCACGTCCATGACCAGCTCGCCCGTGCGCATCATCAGCTCAGTATAACGCTTCTCCGAGATGCCGCTGTGGGACGCCACGAAGCCGGTGATGCGCTCCTGCATCTGCTCGAACCAGCGCATAGTCTGGGGCACGCCCAGTATCATGCCGGAATGGCGGACGGGGTGGACCGTCATGGTGGCCGTAGGCACGATGAAGCTCCGCTGGGCGCTGACGGCCAGCGGGATGCCGATGGAGTGGCCCCCGCCCAGCACCACCGCCGCACTGGGCTTGGAGATGCTGGCGATGAGCTCCGCCAGCGCAAGCCCCGCCTCCACATCCCCGCCCACGGTGTTGAGCAGGACCAGCAGGCCCTCGATGGCGGGGTCTTCCTGCACGGCCACCAGCTGGGGGATGACGTGCTCATACTTGGTGGTCTTCTGGCCCTGGGGCGCTTCCACATGGCCCTCCACCTGCCCGATGACAGTCAGGCAGTGGATGGCGTGAGCTCCCCGGGTGCGGTAAACGCTGCCCATATCCTCGATCTGCTCTTTTTCCAGCCGCTGCTGCTCCACGGGGACGTTCTTCTCTTCCTGTGACATTCTGCGCATCCTCCTTTTTGCTTCGTTTCAGCTTGTCCGTCATTCCTGCCGGTTATACTTCGGCAAAGATTTCTTTGCTTTCTCAAAAAAATGTGCCAAATGGTTTGACATTCTCTCTTCGCGCTGTATACTTTATACTAGAGATAAGATTGTCAAATATGTATCATTATTGTACAAGAAAGTACAAATCTTTTGCCGGAGCACCCTGCCGCTGCGCACTTCTCCCCGGCAATGCTGCGGATAAAAAGAAAGGAGACCCCCCTATGAACACTCCCGGCAAAGCTTCTCTGCCCGTCATCAAGCGCCTGCCCAAATACTATCGCTACCTGCGCACCCTGAAGAACGACGGCATCACCAGCATCTCGTCCCGTGAGCTGGCCGCCCAGATGGGTACCACTGCCTCTCAGGTGCGGCAGGACTTCAACTGCATCGGCGACGTGAATGGCCGTCAGGGCATCGGCTACTCGGTGGAGAACCTGCTGAACATCCTTGAGCAGCTGCTCTTTGGCAACGGCGACCTCCTGCCCACCATCCTCATCGGCTGCGGCCGTCTGGGCAAGGCTGTGAGCCGCTTCATCACCACCGACACCAACGGCTACAAGCTCATCGCCGCCTTCGACAACGCCTCCGACGAGGTGGGCAAAGAGATCAACGGCATCCAGATCTTACACAGCGACGAGCTGGAAGCTTTCTGCGCCGAGCACCACCCCGAGGTGGCTGTGCTCTGTCTGCCCCGCAGCGGCGCAGAGGAGATCAGCGGCCGTCTGGTGGCTCTGGGCATTCAGGGCTTCTGGAACTTCTCCCACTACGATCTGTCTGTCCCCTACCCCGACGTGGTGGTGGAGAACGTCCACCTCGGCGACAGCCTGATGAGCCTGGGCTACCGGCTGCGCAATCAGGACTGAGCAGATACTATCGATAATACAGGCCCTCTCCGTCAGGCTTTGGCTGAGAGGGTCCTTTCATGAGGAGACTTTTTCGACATGGCAAAGCTTTATTTCCGTTACGGCGCAATGAACAGCGGCAAGAGCACCGCGCTGATGCAGGTGGCCCACAACTACGAGGAGCAGGGGATGCGGGTGCTCATCCTCAAGCCGAAGGTGGACACCAAGGGCAGCGGCGACCTCGTGAGCCGTCTGGGCGTCCGCCGCCCCGCCGACCTGCTGGTGCCGCCGGACATGGACCTGGTGGAGGCCGTCCGGGCCGCCAGCAGCGAGGGTCGGCCTCTGGCCTGTGTGCTCTGTGACGAGAGCCAGTTCCTCACTGCCGAGCAGGCTGAGCAGCTGTTCATGGTGACGGTAGAGCTGAACATCCCCGTCATCTGCTACGGCCTGCGCTCCGACTTCTCCCTCAAGGGCTTCCCCGGCTCCACCCGGCTTCTGGAGCTGGCCCACACCATCGAGGAGATGAAGACCATCTGCACCTGCGGCCGCAAGGCCACCTGCAACTGCCGTAAGGTCAACGGCCGCTTCGTCTTTGAGGGCGAACAGGTAGCCATCGACCTTGAGAACGACGTCCAGTACGTCAGCATGTGTCCCCAGTGCTATTTCCGGGAGCGCAGCGCCTTCTACGCCGCCCGCCGGTGACTCTTTTTCCTGATCTTATGCCGTCCGCATGCCGGACGGCATTTTTTGTATCTTTTCTGCATCCGTGATATATCAGTCGCGCCCAAATTCGCGCGTTTTTTGCGCTATTGATATATCAGCTCGAGGCCGGAACTTTCTGTTATCGTCGCTTTTAATGTATACAACGTTCTTTCAACAAATTCTGCCATGGCTACAAAATTCTTGCAATTCAGGCCAATCTTCTCCTGTTGCATCCCAGTTTTCTATGCAAATCGTTGAAGTATACAAGTTGCACAGTTTTTCGGTCCAAGTTTATTCATTATGGCAATGACGTCAAAACCGGGCAAAAAATAAGCGCAATATTTGTACGTTTTCTGCCGCTATCACTACAATTTGCATCTTTCTTTTTTTTCTTGCCTTTGGTATCATATTTGTATACAACGGATGCTTTGCAGAGGCGTCCGTGCAAGAAGATGTTTTCTACATAGGAGGAGAACGAAAATGAGCAAGGCAATTTCTCGTCGTGACTTTCTGAAGGTCTCTGGCGCTGTGGGTGCTGCCGGCCTGCTGGCCGCCTGCGGCGGCTCCAGCAACGCTGGTTCTACCGCCACTTCCACCGCTGCTTCTTCCGCCGCAGCTTCCGTGGCCGGCCTGTCTTCTGACCCCGTCACCCTGACCATGAGCTGGTGGGGCGGCGAGTCCCGTCACAACGCTTACCAGGAGGCCATCAAGGCTTTCTCTGCTGAGCACAGCACCATCACCGTCAACCCCACCTTCGCTGCATGGTCCGGCTGGGAGGACACCATGTCCACCAAGTTCGCAGGCGGTGTCGCTGAGGATGTCTGCCAGATCAACTGGAACTGGCTGTACAACTACTCCAAGAACGGCCAGACCTTCATCGACCTGAACAGCGTCTCCGACTATCTGGACCTGACCCAGTGGGACGAGGCCAAGCTGGCTGCCTGCAACGTGGCCAACGCCCAGCAGTGCGTGCCTGTCTCCATGACCGGCCGTATCTTCTACTGGAACAAGACCACCTTCGACAAGGCCGGCATCTCCTTCCCCACCACTCTGGACGAGCTGATGGCTGCCGGCAAGACCTTCCAGGAGAAGCTGGGCGATGACTACTATCCCCTGCACCTGGGCGCATACGACCGTATGATCCTGATGGTCTTCTACCTCGAGAGCAAGTACGGCAAGGACTGGGCAGACCCCACCACCTCTACCCTGAACTACGATGCCGACCAGATCGCTGAGGGCATCGACTTCATCAAGAGCCTGGTCGAGGGCCACGTCATCATGAGCCTGCCCACCTACTACGGCTCCAACGGCGACAACGCCGCTCACCAGTCCACCGAGTGGATCACCGGCAAGCTGGCCGGCTGCTTCGAGTGGGACTCCTCCGCTACCAAGTACGCTGACGCTCTGGACGAGGAGAACAAGGCTGGCTTCACCGTGGGCGAGGAGATCAAGTTCGGCGATTACAACGGCGGCTTCTCCAAGGTCTCCATGGGTCTGGCCATCACCAAGACCTGCGAGCATCCCGCAGAGGCAGCTACCCTCATCAACTTCCTGCTGAACGAGGAGAAGGGCGCTTCCATCATGGGTTCTGAGTGCGGCATCCCCGCCTCCAAGGCTGGTCTGGCTGCTGCTCAGAGCGCCGGCGCTGTCAAGGAGCTGGTGGCTGAGGCAAACGGCAAGGTCATGGCCTTCGTTTCCAACCAGCTGGACCCCCTGTTCGAGTCCAACGACCTGAAGGCTACCGGCACCGGCATCTATCAGGAAGTGTTCGACACTCTGGATTACGATAATGCTTCCGGCGCTGACCTGGTCGATACCCTGCTGGACGGCATGGAGTCTGTCGGCTACACCGTCTAATTTCCGCCTCACGGACTTTTTGCGGCCCGCACACGCGCGGTGTTGACACGGGCCGCCCCGCATAAAGGAGTCTTGCAAGGGGCATCCCTTCCACCTACGGACGGATGCCCCTTTTTTGCAAGACGGTGATGACATTTTTTTGACAAAAATGTGTCCAAACGATTGTGCGGCGTACGAGACATATCCTTATAAAAGGAGGATCCCCGGATGAAAGAAAGCAAAGCGCCCTCTCTCGGGCGTACCCCGGCCCAGAAGTTTTTTGACAAATGGCAGGGCCTGTTCTACCTGATCCCCTGGATCATCGGCTTCGTCGTCTTCAAGGCCATTCCGTTCGGCCAGTCTCTGTACTACAGCTTTACGGATATGGACTTCTTCAACGGCATCCATCAGTATGGCATCATGAACTATGTGGACGCCTTTACCACTCCCAAGATCACCAAGGCGCTCATCACCACCTTCAAGTACAGCTTCATCACTGTGCCTCTGAAGCTGGTCTTCGCACTGTTCATCGCCTACATCCTGAACTTCAAGATCGCCTGCGTGAACGTGTTCCGCACCGTCTACTACATCCCCTCCATCCTCGGCGGCTCTGTTGCGATCGCCGTGCTGTGGAAGGCCGTGTTCCGTGATGACGGTCTGGTCAACACCCTCATCCGTATGCTGACCTTCGGCCACTTCCAGGGTCCTTCCTGGCTGAGCGACCCCGGCTACGCACTGTGGATCATCTGCTTCCTGCGAATCTGGCAGTTCGGCTCCGCCATGGTGCTGTTCCTCGCCGCTCTGAAGGGCGTGCCGGCCGACCTGTACGAGGCCGCCACCATCGACGGCGCAGGCAAGTGGAAGCAGTTCTTCTCCATCACCGTCCCGATGATCACCCCCATCATCTTCTACAACCTGGTCACTCAGATCTGCCAGGCTTTCCAGGAGTTCAATGGCCCGTTCATCATCACCAACGGCGGTCCCCGCGGTTCCACCACCCTCATCTCCATTCTGGTCTACAACTACGCATTCAAGTCCAACCAGATGGGCATGGCTTCCGCACTGGCATGGATCATGTTCGTCATCGTCTGCATCCTGACGATCATCGCCTTCACCAGCCAGAAGAAGTGGGTCTACTACTCGGATGAAAGGTAAGGTGTGACAGTATGGGAATGAAAGCTTCTAACGCCATCGCGACGTTTTTCAAGTACTTCGTCCTGATCCTGGTGGGCCTCATCATGATCTATCCCCTGCTGTGGATGATCAGCGCCACCTTTAAGGACAACAGCGAGATCTTTGCAGGCATCGGCCTGTGGATCAAGAACCCCACTCTGGAGGGCTACAAGAACGCGCTGAACAACTTCGGCGGTTCCATCAACATCCTGCAGGCCATGCTGAACACTTACAGCTACGTCCTGCCCAAGGTCATCTGCACTGTGGTCTCCTCCTGCATTGCAGCTTACGGCTTTGGCCGCTTCGACTTCCCGGGCCGGAAGATCCTGTTCAGCATCATGCTGGCCACCCTGTTCCTGCCTCAGGTCGTCCTGAACGTGCCTCAGTTCCTGCTGTACACCAAGTTCGGCTGGGTCAACAGCCCGTTCTATCTGGCCATCTGGGTCCACTGCGCATTCGCAACTGAGACCTACTTCGTCTACCAGCTGGTGCAGTTCATGCGCAACGTCCCCCGCGACCTGGACGAGGCTGCCGCCATCGACGGCTGCTCCTCCTTCCAGACCCTGTACAAGGTCATCGTCCCGATGCTGATGCCCGCTCTGGTGTCCTGCGCACTGTTCCAGTTCATGTGGAGCTGCAACGACTTCATGGGTCCCCTGCTTTACGTCCAGACCCCTGCAAAGTACCCCATGTCCCTGTTCGTCAAGCTGTCCATGGACGGTGATACGGGCTTTGCCTGGAACCGCATTCTGGCCCTGTCCCTGATCTCTATCCTGCCGCAGCTCATCGTGTTCTTCTGCGCACAGGATCAGTTCGTCGAAGGTATCTCCGCCGGTGCTGTCAAGGGCTAAGCTGAAGCCCCCGCCGCTCGGATCATCCCGACAAACATGAATGCCCCCTGTGCCTCTTCCCGTAGAGAGGACGCAGGGGGCATTTCCAATGTCAAAGGCTCTCCCCTTGGGAGAGCTGGCGCGTGAGCGCCTGAGAGGGCAAGGACGC
>ENA-OYZJ01000265-OYZJ01000265.1-human-gut-metagenome-genome-assembly--contig:-NODE-265-length-20128-cov-16.092662_pt1 | contig 20128 bp, 15 predicted proteins | sample MGYA00243290_ERZ653475 | MGnify/ENA primary metagenome ERZ653475 (study PRJEB26926, sample SAMN06165003) | human gut metagenome | biome: ENVO:00009003; feature: ENVO:2100002; material: ENVO:00002003... | reverse complement strand
TCTGGTTCTCTTTTGGCACGCAAAAGAGAACTTAGCCCAGCGAAAAAGCGCTCTGACCCCGCGCTGCCAGCGCGCGAAGCCGCTGATCTTATAAGTCACCCTCGCCTCTCCAAAAACTTGTCCAGCTCCCGCTGGTTTCGTATCATCACATACTTTTCGGGATACTTTTCCCCGATTCTCTCCATCTTCGCCCGCTTTTTGGCGGTACGCCCATCGTGGAGGATCCAGCGGACGAATTCGGAATCTATCTTCTCTTCACACCCGGGCGCAGACGACTCCCTCACACGGCCTTTGTTCTGCTGCCAGCGCCGTACCGCCCGCCAAAGGCAGACCAGCGGTGAAAACCAGAGCACGATGATTTTATCCGCTTCTTCCAGCCGACGGGCATAGCAGGTCTTTGTATAATTGCCGTCGATGACCCAGCCGCCTGCGTTCTCGTCGAGAAACTGCCGGACCATGGCTTCTTCCTCGGCGAAGGGCCGCTCCACCCAGCCGGGCAGGAAATGCACGGTATCCATATAGAGCACCGGCAGGCCATATCTCTCCCCCAGGCGCTTTGCCAGCGTGGATTTTCCGCTGCCGCTGGTGCCAAGTATCGCTATTTTCATCTCTTCCTCCCTTTACCTTATATAAGCTGTATCAGACAGTATACGCTGACCGTCTGATAACGTCAAGTTCCGGCTTGACATTTCGTCTGCCTGCTCGTATGCTATAACCATAGAGTCTATGACAGGAGGTCTTGCAGATGGCATCTCCAAAAAAACGTGTCAATCCGCTTTTTGTTGCTTTAGCGGTCGTGCTGGTGGCCGTAGCGGCCGCTGTGGGCGTGGTCTTTTTCCAGCTGCACAGCAAAATCTCGGCTCTGCAAACCGGTGCATCCTTCACATTCCGGTATGAGATAGCGCCCAACAGCCCGGATAAGCCGCCGCTGCTGAACATCCTCGAGCGGGTGAACGCTTCCAGCGGAAGCGTCAGTGGGCAGTATGCGCCCGGAAAGCTGCAGCTTTCCTTCTACCAGCTCAACGAAGACGACTCCGTCAAGACGTCTCCCTTCACCCGGGTCTATATCGACTCGGAAGAGACGCTTTTCGACATCGGGCAGCTCTACACTGTTCTGCGTCAGGCTGTCACCGATAAACTCTCCCTCGCAAGCGTTCTTCTGCCCGAGTGGAGCCTCGGAGACTACATCTCCCAGACGCAGGCTGCCGCCGTGCTGGGCGTCGAGACGAACAAGGTCGAGCTGCAGGAGCTTTCCGGCTTCACCCTCTCGCTCAAGGGGCTGAAAAAAGTCTCTCCTTCCGCCGCGCGAGACGGCTACCGCTACTATCAGTTCCCCGCCGCAGCCGACGGCACGACCCTCGTGCTCGGCTTTTCGACGGACGCTCTCTTCTCGAAGACCACGCCCATCCATGTGCTGCTGACCATCCCGGACCACAACGTCCACATCCAGCTCACCGGCACGGTGACTTCTGCCAAGACGGTGCTCTCTCCCCCGGCTTCCCGGATGAGTGACGAGGACATCGCCACGCTGGCTCAGATACGCCAGAGCGTCGAGTCTGTCTGGAAGATGATACAGTCTGCCGCCCAGACCACAAACTGAATGATACAGAAAAAGCAGACGCTTCGTGCAGCGTCTGCTTTTTTGGTTTGCGCTTTTCGTTGTCATGACCACAAAGAGAGAGAGGAAGTTCTTCTCAGTAATGCACGACATTGCCCGCATTGCGGATGCGTGCCAGCACCGGCTCTGCCTCCGGGCTGCGGAAATAGTCGAGGCTGGTCCTGGGCAGCAGCGTTTCGAGGGTATCCCAGTCGCCGCTCTGCAGGCACTGGCGGACGGTGGAAGCACTGATGGCCTTGCCGTTTGCTTCTTTGCGGGGTACAACGACACACTCAATGCCCGCTTTGGGCAGCTGCTCGCACATGATCTGGTTGTAAAGCCCCGTCACCTGACTGGCAGGCTCCTCGCCCACATAGCGGGCAGTGATGTTCAGCGCCGCCGCGATTTTCGTAAAGACGGCGAGGTCCAGCCGGGCGTGGCCGTCGATGACAGCTGCCTCATCCTTCAGGAAGTAGCTGGGGAAGGTGGCATTCGAGATGATGTAGGGGCCGCTGTCGTGGAGCACGACGTTGGGCAGATGGGCCACGCCCGCCTCCACCAGCTTCCTGCGCACAGCGAAAGGCACGAGGCTGGCGTCCTCACTGACCACGAACAGGTGGAGCGTGTCGCAGGCGGCAGCGGCTTTTTCCACAAGATACTGATGACCGAGGGTAAAAGGGTTCGCGTTCATGACGAGGGCCGCACTTTTGCCCTCGGTCCTGGTCTTTTCCAGATCGCGCAGATAGGCCCCGAAGCCGTCGCGGCGGTTCTCCATGAAGACAAGGGTATCCTCCACCCGGGCGATCTCGTAGAAGCCGAGGTCGCCGAAAAACTTGGAGCTTTTTACCTTGGTGTAGAGAAACAGGTGCATATTCCCCCGCGCGCACTGCACCTCGATGAGGTGGGTGATGATCTGATTCAGCAGACCCTCGCCCTGATGGGCGCTGCTGACGGCGAAGCACCGCAGGGTGTTGCCGAAGCAGCTGCCGGTGCCGATGACGTTGTATTCCTCGTCGAACATGGCGCAGATGTAGTCCAGATTGCCGTCGCGGCGGATGCCCTCCTGACCCAGCAGTGTGTCGATTTGGGCCAGAACGGTTTTATCGGTCGGATAGACCTGCGAAATGGTATATTCACTCATTGATATTCCCCTCAGTAGTAACAAAATGGAGAAGCCAGGTCAGCGCCAGCAGGTCGGCACTGCCGCCGGGCGAGAGATTTTCCGCAATGAACCGGTCATCCAGTGCCGCAAGGGCATTTTTATCCGGGTAAGGTGTCTGGGCGAGAAGGGCTTTCAGCTCTTCGGTGAGGGCCAGCTGACGCTCCCGGCTCGAGCGGGCAATGATGTTGGTATCGGTGCTGTTGGCCAGGATGGCCAGCAGTGCGCCGCCGCCGACGCGGTCGAAGTCGTAACCCTTGGCAAGGCCCTCTTCCAGCACCGGCAGACCGACATTCAGCACTGCGGGAAGTCCAGCTTCCACCTGCCCGCGCACACCGGTGATGCCGTACCGGATATAAAGCTTCTGGCCCACGGTGGCGACGTTCTCGGCAGTGACGCCTGCAAAATCCTTCTCGGTCAGGCCCGCCGTCATTGCGGATACTTCTGACAGAACGCGGGCTGCTTCGGCCCAGAGGGAGCGATCGAGGCGTCCCAGCGCCGCGCAGACGATGCCCACCGAAAAGACCGCGCCCTTGTGGGTGTTGACGCCGCCGGTGGCGTCCAGCATCTCGCCCTCGGCCTCACAACCCAGAGGCCGCAGGGCCGCGAAGGTCTCGGGCGCGGGCTGTTCCGCCGTCTCGCGGCCCGTCCGGGCGCAGGCTTCAAAATAGGGGTAGAGCGCCGCGGCGCTGTCCATGAAGGTGAAGACGTCCATGTCCTTATGGCTTCCGCTGTTGCGCCGGTCCACAAGGCCGGGCTTCGGGGTGGTGGTCACTTCGTAGAGCAGGGCGCGGACGGCCAGACGGGCCGCGTCGGCGATGTCCTGCGAGTCCCGGGCCTCGGTCAGGATCTCCGTCGTCTTTTCCTGCAGTTCGGCCACGGTATGGATGCGGCGGCTGCTGCACACCTTAGCAGGCCCGCCGCAGATGAGACAGCGGCGGCCTTCGAGGTCCAGCTCTTCTCTGTCCACTTTGAGGCCGTCCGGGCGGATAACGTCCATGTCGAACAGCCGCCCCAGCGGGGTGGCGTCCTCGATGTCGGTGGTAAATTTCTTGATGGTCAGCGGGTCGGCGTCCAGCACATAGAACGCCTCGCAGCCGGTCACTTCCCGGACGGCGTCCTGATGCAGCGGCGTCAGCTTTGCCCGCAGAAACTGCTGGCGCAGCAGCTGACGCCCCCGCGCAAAGCCCCGCCGGATGAGGGGCGAATCCTTTATCGGGCCGCAGATATTCATGGTAAAGCAGATGAGAGGCTTGTGGTACCGGGCCAGCAGCTCCTGCTGATGCTGCACCCGGCGCTCCCGTGCATCCAGCATCTGGACCAGCGAAACAGTCGTTTCCATGTTTTTCTCCTCTCAGCGGTGCTTTTTGAGCATGTCCATAAAGAGCTTCACCTGCGGCAGGGCGGCTGTGTCTCTCTGGCAGAAAATATAGGTGCGCCGGACGAAGGGCTCGCCGTTCTCGAAGGTGCAGGGCTTGACATAGCCCTTGAAGTTATCCAGCGCCACTTCCGGCATCAGCGCCCAGCCGAGGCCCCGCTCCACCATCTCGCGGCAGACCATGATGTTGTCCACCACAAAATTGCCCGCATCGTTGGTCACGCCGTTCTCATAGCGCCAGCGGGCCATCTGGGCGCTGATGGTGGCATCGCTGCTGTGGTCGATATAAAGGTAATCGGAGATGGGCCTGTCCTTGTTCTCCTCGCTGCAGATCAGGCAGATATTCTCTTGCGAGAGCAGGAACTGGGTGCCGTCCCACGGATACTCGCCCCGCAGCACTGCCACGTCCAGCGAGGAATCCAGCATCTGCTGATAGATGTTCCGGCTGTGGCCGGTAGCGATGTCCAGACGCACTTTCGGGTAGGCTTTGTGGTACTCCGTCAGCACCTCGGGCAGACGGTAGTAGGAGAAGTTCACCGAGATGCCGGCCCGCAGGGTACCGCAGGCTTCGCCCTGGATGGAGGCCAGCTGGCGGCGCATCTTTTCCATCTCGCGGGCGGCGGCAGCGCTGTGGAGCAGCACCTGTTCACCGGCCGGCGTGAAGCGGATGCCCTGCCGTGAGCGCAGGACGATCTCCACCCCCAGCTCCTGTTCCAGCGCCTTGATGCGCTTGGACAGTGCCGACTGGGTCATGTACAGTTTGTCCGCTGCGTGGGTGATGTTGCGCGTCTCGTCCAGCGCGTGCAGCAGCTCGTAATCTTTTTCGTCCATCGTAGCTCTCCCCCTATTGCCCTTTATTTTATCATTTCTGTTTGCGCTTCATCCAGGCGCATTTTGCTCAGATTCCATATCTGTTATTCATAATACAACAGATTTCAGCAAATGAAAAGGGGGATATTCGCCTTGATTTTCCCGAAAGTCCATTCCCAGATGGAATAACTCGGCACTTTTCTTGCAGTTTTCTTAACCCTGCCTTAATTCCATCTTAATGCGGTGTTGTTGTACACAACATCTTCATTTTTTCTCTGCCGACAGACGGTCTTCCTCCCGCAGTACAGAAAACGCAGCTCTCTTTTCATTTTTGCCTGAAAAATAAGCAAAAGTCCAGTTTATCGGACATTATTTGCATTATCATAAAAACAAGAAAAAACTCGTTTCTTTCTTCTTTGGCACATTGCAGATTTTTCCGTCTGCTTTTTGTGCAAAGTCCCAGAATTTTTCGTTGAAAAGCGCGTTTTGTTGACAGCCGCTTTTTGAAAAGCGTATCCTTATTGCAAACCAGAGTCAGGAGGTCATTTTATGGAGCACTCCATACGTCTTGCCCACATCAGCGAGGACGGCACCCGCACCCAGACCGTCTACGACCATCTCGCCGGCACTGCCAGACTGGCCGGTTCCTTCGCAGCCCCCTTCGGGGCGCAGCGCGAGGCCGAATTTGCCGCGTGGCTCCACGACGTCGGGAAGTACAGCGACGCCTTCCAGCTGCGGCTCAAAGGCGGTCCCAAGGTGGACCACTCCACCGCCGGGGCGCAGGAGGCCTGGGTTCGCCAGCATCTCCACGCCGCCTTTGCGGTGGCCGGACACCACAGCGGCCTGCCCGACGGCGGGAGCCCCGCCGATGACCCGGGCGACGCCACCCTGTTTGGCCGGAGCAAGAAGCCGGTAGACCCCTACGACGGCTGGCAGGAAGTAACGCTCCCCGCCTCGACGCCGCCTGCGTGGGCCTGCGCCGACCCGCTGAGCCTCGCGTTCTTTACCCGGATGCTCTACTCCTGCCTCGTGGACGCCGACTTCATCGACACCGAGACCTTTATGGACGGCAAGGCCGCACCCCGGGGCAGCGGCACGGACATCGCCGCGCTGCGGGACATCGTTTCCTCACAGGCGCAGCGCTATCTCAGGGCCGAGTCTCCCTCGCCCGTCAGCGTCCAGCGCAACACCGTCCTCCGCGCCTGTCTCGAGAAAGGCGCGCACGGCCCACAGGGGCTCTACACCCTCACCGTACCCACCGGCGGCGGCAAGACCTTCGCCTCCCTCGCCTTTGCGCTGGAGCACGCCGCCGCCCAGAAGATGAAGCGGATCATCTACGTCATCCCTTATATGTCCATCATCGACCAGACCGCCGCCGTCTTCTCGGGCCTGCTGGGCGCAGAAAATGTTCTGGCTGACTTCTCCAACGCCGAGTACAAGACCGTTGAGCAGGACGACCTGACCCCCGCCCAGTACCGTCAGATGCTGGCCAGCGAAAACTGGGACGCCCCCGTCGTGGTGACGACGGCGGTGCAGTTCTTCGAGTCGCTCTACGCCAACCGCAGCAGCCGCTGCCGCAAGCTCCACAACATCGCCGACAGCGTCATCATCTTCGACGAGGCGCAGACCCTCCCGGGCGACTACCTTGCCCCCTGCGTCAGCGCCATCGCCCAGCTCATCCAGCATTACCACTCCACGGCCGTCCTCTGCACGGCCACCCAGCCTGCCCTTGAGCCGCTGTTCCGGCGCTTTGCGCCGGAGCTCCACCCGCAGGAGATCACGCCCGACGCGGCCCGCCTCTACGAAGTGCTCCGGCGCACCACCCTGCAAGACCTCGGCACCCTGCCGCAGGAGGAGTTCGCCGCCCGGCTGGCAAATCGCCCGCAGGTGCTCTGCGTGGTCAACCGCCGCAAGACGGCCCAGCAGCTCTATGAGTCCCTGCCCGCCGAGGGCAGCTACTGCCTGACCACCCTGCTCTGCGCCGCCGACCGCCGCCGTCAGCTGGACGACATCCGCCAGCGGCTGAAAGAGGGTCTGCCCTGCCGGGTGGTGTCCACCTCTCTCATCGAGGCGGGCGTGGACGTGGATTTTCCCGTCGCTTACCGGGAGCAGTGCGGTCTTGACTCGCTCTTACAGACTGCCGGGCGCTGCAACCGCGAGGGGCGGCGGGGCGCAGAGGAAAGCATCGTCTACCGGTTCCGGCTGGACGAGTGTTCCACGCCCCAGATGCTCAGGCAGAATGTCAGCGCGCTGGACTACACCGCCCGGCATCAGGACACACTGGACACGCCCCGGGCCATTCAGCGCTACTTCAACGAGCTCTCCGACCTGCGCGGCCCCGACGCCGTGGACAAGCACGGCATTCTGGATGCCTTTCTTCGGGGCATCCGGGGCTGCCAGTTCCCCTTTGCACAGGTGGCGGAGGAATTCCGCCTCATCGAGAACGCTGCCCGCACGGTCTATCTGCCCGTCGGCGAGGGCGCGGCCCTCTGTGAACAGTTGCGCAGCGGTCATGTTACCCGGACGCTGCTGCGGAAGCTGGGCGTTTACAGCGTCTCCTGCTATAAGGACCAGTTCGACAAGCTCGACGCCGCCGGGGCGCTGGAACTGCTGCCCGATGGCTCGGCCATCCTCACCGACACCAGCTGCTACAGTGAAAAGACCGGCCTTGCCATGGATGTGGAGACCGGCATCGGCCTTTACTTCTAAAAGAAAGAGGTGGTTTCAATGACCGATATTCATCTTAGTCTGAAAATTCAACTTCACCCGGAAAGGAGGCGATGCTGATGTCCATGCTCATTGAAGTATGGGGCGACTATGCCTGCTTCACTCGTCCGGAAATGAAGACCGAGCGTGTGAGCTACGACATGCCCACCCCGTCCGCCGCGCGGGGCCTTGTGGAGGCCATCTACTGGCACCCCGGGCTGCGTTATACGGTTGACCGCATCTATCTGCTCAAGCCCTTCGGCCTTGACCCCGAGGACGAAGCGTCCACCGAGGAGTACACCCAGCGGCCCATCCGGTTCACCAACATCCGGCGCAACGAGGTCAAGTCCACCCTGCTGTCCTCCGCCGCCCTCAGTGCGGCCAAAGGCGGCACGCCGCCGGTGCTCTACACCTCGGAGGACATCCAGCAGCGGGCTGCGATGGTCCTGCAGGACGTCCACTACGTCATCGAGTGTCACTTTGATTTGACGGACAAGGCCGCCCCCAGCGACAACCCCGGCAAGTTTCAGGACATCCTGCGCCGCCGTCTGCGCAAAGGCCAGTGCTATCACCAGCCCTGTTTCGGGTGCCGGGAGTTCCCGGCCAATTTCCGGGAGTGGCCGGGCGGCAGCATTCCGGCGCTGAAGGTCACGCAGGACCTCGGCTTCATGCTCCACAGCCTCGATTACTCTGATTCGGCCAACATCCGCAGCCAGTTCTTCCGCGCAAAACTGGTGGACGGCGTGATGGAATGCCGGGACGTGGAGGTGTTTACATGATACTCCAGGCACTCACCGCCTATTATGAGCAGCTTCTGGCTCAGGGCAAGGTGGAGGCCCCCGGCTGGGACAGTAAGTTCAAAGTCAGCTATGAACTGCGCCTCGGCCCCGACGGCCAGCTCCTCGCCCTCAACGACCTGCGGCAGGAAGTCCCCAAGGGCAAAAAGACCGTCATCGCCCCCCGTGAGCTTCCTGTCCCCCACCGGGTCAAGCGCGCCTCCGGCGTCGCCGCGAACTTTTTGTGCGACAATACGTCCTATCTGCTGGGCGCAGACGAGAAAGGCAAGCCCGAGCGCTCCCGCCAGTGCTTCGAAGCCTGTGCCTCCCTTCACCACAAGGTTCTCGACGGAGTAGACTCCCCTGCCGCCAAAGCCATCCTCGCCTTTTTTGACCACTGGGACCCCGCCGCAGCTCCCGCCCACCCGCTGCTGGCAGAGCAGTGGGCCGACCTGAACAACAACGCGAACCTTGTGTTCGGCTACGAATCTCCCGACGGCACCCACTGGCTGGCCACCACAGATGACGCCATCCGGGACGCCTGGCAGTCCGCCTTTGACACCTCCGATGCCGACGCCGAGACGGCCCGCTGCCTCATCACCGGCAAAGAGGCCGGCATCGCCCGCATCCACCCCGCCATCAAAGGTGTGATGGGCGCACAGGCCGCCGGTGCGGCGCTGGTCTCCTTCAACGCACCCGCTTTCTGCTCCTATGGCCATGAGCAGGGTGCCAACGCCCCCGTCAGCGAGTACGCGGCTTTCGCCTACACCACGGCCCTCAACCTGCTGCTGGCTGACCGGAACTGCTGTCAGCGCATCGGGGATACCACCATCGTCTGTTGGGCCGAAAACGCCGCTCCCGCCTACTCAACCGCCATGCTGATGTTTTTCTGCGGCGGTGCCGAGGCGCGCGGCGTCTCGGAAAGCGACCTTGCCGCCGCACTGAAAGCCCTTTCTCAGGGACGTCCCGTCTCCTTCCTCGATGACAAGCTGGACCCGAACCAGAACTTCTATGTGCTGGGCATCTCGCCCAACGCGGCCCGGCTCTCCGTCCGGTTCTTCCTGCACAGCAGCTTCGGACAGTTTGCCAAAAATCTGCAGGACCACGCCGACCGGCTCAGCATCACCCGCCCCGCCTTCGACAAGCGGGAAAACCTGTCGGTCTGGGCGCTGGCGCAGGAGACGGTCAACCAGAGATCCCGGGACAAAAATCCTTCACCCCAGCTGGTGGGCGATCTGCTCCGGGCCATCCTCACCGGCGGACTCTATCCTGCCACCCTGCTCAACGGCGTGACCCTCCGCATCCGGGCCGAACGGGAAGTCACCCGGGGCCGCGCCGCTATCCTGAAAGCCTACTATCTCCGCAACTACCCCACCGAGCTCAACAAGGAGGTATTTACCGTGAGCCTGAACGAAAGCAGCAATGTCCCCTATGTTCTGGGGCGTCTCTTCTCTGTGCTGGAGACGATCCAGAGCGTCGCCAATCCCGGCATCAACGCCACCATCAAAGACCGGTACTTCAACTCGGCCTGTGCCACCCCGGCAACGGCCTTCCCCACGCTGGTCAAGCTGGCTCAGAAGCATCTGCAGAAGATGAGCACCCCCAACGAGGTGCATTTCAGCAAACAGCTCACCGAGCTGATGGCCCAGCTGCCCGAGACCGGCTTCCCGGCGCGGCTCAGCCTGCCGGAGCAGGGTGCCTTTGAGATCGGCTACTACCACCAGACCCAGAAACGCTACGCCAAAAAGAATGAGGAGGAATAAACCATGTCTGAGCCCATCAAGAACCGCTATGATTTCGTCATCCTGTTCGACGTCGAGAACGGCAACCCCAACGGCGACCCCGACGCAGGCAACATGCCCCGCATCGACCCCGAGACGGGCTACGGTCTGGTGACCGACGTCTGCCTCAAGCGGAAGATCCGCAACTATGTCGAGACCCTGAAAGAGGACGAAAAAGGCTACCGCATCTACATCAAGGACGGCGTTCCCCTCAACCGCAGCGACGCCGAGGCCATCAAAACTCTGGGCATCGACCCCGACCTGAAAGCCGCCAAAAAGGCCGACCCCGACATCGACGCCAGGCTGCGGGACTATATGTGTGAGAACTACTTCGACATCCGCACCTTCGGTGCCGTCATGACCACCTTCGTCAAGGGTGCGCTGAACTGCGGTCAGGTGCGCGGCCCCGTCCAGCTGAGCTTTGCCCGGTCGGTGGACCCCATCGTCCCGCAGGAAGTCACCATCACCCGCGTGGCCATCACCACCGAGGCCGATGCCGAAAAGAAGGGTACCGAGATGGGCCGCAAGCACATCGTGCCTTACGCCCTCTACCGCGCCGAGGGCTATGTCTCGGCCAACCTCGCCCGGAAGACCACCGGCTTCTCCGAGGATGATCTGAAACTTCTGTGGACTGCCATCCTGAATATGTTCGAGAACGACCACAGCGCCGCCCGCGGCAAGATGGCCGTGCGGGAGCTCATCGTGTTCAAGCACGATTCTGAGCTGGGCAATGCCCCGGCCTATAAGCTCTTCGACTCCGTCGCTGTCCAGCGCAAGCCCGATGTGGACGCCGCCCGCAGCTACCGCGACTACACCGTCACGGTGGCAGACACTCTGCCGGAAGGAGTCACCTGCGAGAGGCTGTCCTGATGGGCGGCCCGGACGACTGGCTGCCCCTGTCGGGCATCCAGCACTTCTGCTTCTGCCGCCGCCAGTGGGCGCTCATCCATCTGGAACAGCAGTGGGCGGAGAACCGCCGCACCGTCGAAGGCCAGCTCGACCACGCCCGCTGTCATGACGCAAACCAGACCGAACGGCGCGGCGGCCTGCTCATCACCCGAGGGATGCAGGTGGTCAGCCGTCGGCTTGGCCTGAGCGGGAACTGCGATGTCGTCGAGTTCCGGGCTGACCCGGAGGGCATCCCGCTGCAAAACGCGGAAGGGCTCTGGAAGCCCATGCCTGTCGAGTACAAGCATGGCCGTGCCAAGGCCAGCGACGCCGACCGGCTGCAGCTCTGCGCACAGGCCATGGCGCTGGAAGAGATGCTGGTATGCAGCATCCCGGAGGGTGCGCTCTTCTACGAAGAGACGCGGCGGCGGGAGGTCGTGCCGCTGACCGAAGAACTGCGCCAGACCACCCAGAAGATGGCCGACGAGATGCACGCCTATTTTGCCCGGGGCTATACTCCCAAGTCAAAGCCCGGCACCCACTGCAGCGCCTGCTCCCTCAAAGAGCTCTGCCTCCCCGTGCTGTATCAGCGTGCCGACCCGAAAGCCTATCTCCGCGCCCATCTGGACGAGATGCAGGAGGCCGCGCCATGAGAAAATTCCTGAACACGCTCTACGTCCTCAACAAGGACGCCTACCTTTCCCTCGAGGGGGAGAACATCGTCCTGCTCTGCAACAAGACTGAAATTGGCCGGGTCCCGCTCCACACGCTGGAAGGCATCGTCTGCTTCAGCTATCCCGGCGCAAGCCCTGCCCTGATGGGCAAATGTGCCCGCCTCGGGGTCGATTTGAGTTTTTTCAGCCCGCAGGGACGCTTTCTGGCCCGGGCTGTAGGCGAAGAGCGGGGCAACGTCCTGCTGCGGCAGACCCAGTACCGCATCGCAGACAGCGAGGCAGAGAGCTGTCTCTATGCGCGCAATTTCATCCTGGGCAAAGTCTATAACGCCCGCTGGGTGCTGGAACGGGCCACCCGCGACCACCCCCAGCGGGTGCCGGTGGAACAGCTCAAGCGCACCAGCGCCCAGCTGGCGGCGGCGCTGCCCCTCATCGAGCAGTGCGACGACCTCGACCAGCTTCGCGGCCTGGAGGGCGAGGCGGCACAGCGGTATTTCGACTGCTTTGATTCCCTCATCCTGCAGCAGCACGATGATTTTTCTTTCGCAGGCCGGAGCCGCCGCCCGCCGCTGGACAATACCAATGCCCTGCTCTCCTTCGCTTATTCGCTTCTGGCCTCCGACTGCACAGCGGCTCTTCAGAGTGTGGGCCTCGACCCCTACGTCGGCTTTCTCCACCGCGCCCGGCCCGGGCGCAGGAGCCTCGCCCTCGACCTCATGGAAGAGCTGCGCACTGTTTACGCCGACCGCTTCGTGCTCTCCTGCATCAACCAGAAAATCATGACGCCGAAGCATTTCCAGAAGCAGGAGAACGGAGCTGTCCTTCTCACCGATGAGGGCCGCCGCGCCTTTCTGGGCGGGTGGCAGACCCGCAAGCAGGAGACCATCACCCACCCGTTCCTGAACGAAAAGCTTCCGTGGGGCCTCGTGCCTTATGTGCAGGCTCTGCTTCTGGCCCGCACCCTGCGGGGCGATATGGAGCTTTACCCGCCATTTTTCTGGAAGTGAGGGATGTGTATGCTGGTCCTTATCACCTACGACGTCAATACCGAAACTCCTGCCGGGCGCAAACGTCTGCGCAAAGTCGCCAAGCGCTGTGTGGACCACGGCCAGCGGGTGCAGAACTCCGTGTTCGAGTGTCTGCTGGATGCCGCGCAGTATGCCGTTCTCAAGGCGGAGCTGACGGCCCTCATCGACCCCGCGCTGGACAGCCTGCGCTTCTACCAGCTGGGCAACAACTATAAGAGCAAGGTGGAGCATATCGGCGTTCATCCGCCCTTCGAGCAGGACGGCCTGCTGTTGTTCTGAGTTTTGCGCCCCGGTGCGAAGGGCGAGTCCTCAGCATTTTTCCGGCACCTTCGCACCGGATTTTTGAGTCGTTTTGCATGATTTGGATCGTTCTTTGACCCGTTGTAAATCAAGGCTCTTCTAAATTCGTGCAGAATGTTGTATAATTTGTTTGAAAATAGAGATTTTGTCTCTGTTTTTGCTGTCGCCCTCCTCGCGGAGGGCGTGGATAGAAATAAGCTGCAGTACATCTGCACGATGGAGGACGAGACCGTCGCCCTCCTCGCGGAGGGCGTGGATAGAAATAGAGAAATGCCTATCTACAGCATTCCGGGAATCGAAGTCGCCCTCCTCGCGGAGGGCGTGGATAGAAATGGTATCGTTCTGCTCCATCCACGCCGTACTCAGGTCGCCCTCCTCGCGGAGGGCGTGGATAGAAATGGCCCATCCGCCGGTCGGTGCTGTCACCTGCGGCGTCGCCCTCCTCGCGGAGGGCGTGGATAGAAATTCGATCGCCTCCACAAGATCCCGGCTGCTCATGGTGTCGCCCTCCTCGCGGAGGGCGTGGATAGAAATGGACATGATATATCCTCCTTGCGTCACTCTGAAGTCGCCCTCCTCGCGGAGGGCGTGGATAGAAATGTCCGTGAGCCCCAGCTCCGGCGACTTGGCGATCGTCGCCCTCCTCGCGGAGGGCGTGGATAGAAATACGACGCCCTACGAGCTCCGAGTGGAACAGGGCCGAGTCGCCCTCCTCGCGGAGGGCGTGGATAGAAATCGTGTTGAGGGGGGAAGTTATGCCAACGAAGAAGAGTCGCCCTCCTCGCGGAGGGCGTGGATAGAAATACCTTCAAGGACTCCATCCACTCGGCGGTGTACGCGTCGCCCTCCTCGCGGAGGGCGTGGATAGAAATAAAAACACGATCACGGTCAACGTCCGCGAACTGTCCGTCGCCCTCCTCGCGGAGGGCGTGGATAGAAATCCTCCTCTCCCTGGCGTCAGATCCAAAGGACAATAGTCGCCCTCCTCGCGGAGGGCGTGGATAGAAATCCTCCCTCCGGCTCTTTTAGAGGGCTTCGACATTGGTCGCCCTCCTCGCGGAGGGCGTGGATAGAAATATGTTCGTCCCCTTGCAGCGCATGATCGACGCGAAGTCGCCCTCCTCGCGGAGGGCGTGGATAGAAATCAGTTCGCGCAGCCGGAGGAGACGGACGCCCGGGGTCGCCCTCCTCGCGGAGGGCGTGGATAGAAATATCCTGGACAATTACAGTTTTTCGTGGTGGCCCAGTCGCCCTCCTCGCGGAGGGCGTGGATAGAAATAAGTATATAATGATACTCGTAAGGCAGGGGCGGCCAGGTCGCCCTCCTCGCGGAGGGCGTGGATAGAAATTGCTCCGCCCATGCGGATGTGCTTACCCGTTCCCGTCGCCCTCCTCGCGGAGGGCGTGGATAGAAATTCGTATGCCTTGCCCGCCCAGTTTGCAAAGTCGCGTCGCCCTCCTCGCGGAGGGCGTGGATAGAAATCGCAGCAACGCACAGCAGAGTCTCGACAGCTGGCACGTCGCCCTCCTCGCGGAGGGCGTGGATAGAAATCTGAAAGCCGAGAAAAAAGTCTGTGCATGACAAAAGTCGCCCTCCTCGCGGAGGGCGTGGATAGAAATCCTTTTCGTCTTTTTGCAGTAACGGCGAAGCGGAGGTCGCCCTCCTCGCGGAGGGCGTGGATAGAAATTTTGTGTACGGATGCCCGAACTGGTACAGTTGTATGGTCGCCCTCCTCGCGGAGGGCGTGGATAGAAATTTTCCGGAGTGCCTTGCCGTGCTGGCCGTCATCGGTCGCCCTCCTCGCGGAGGGCGTGGATAGAAATAGCTTGTGGATATGGGTGTTGATCTCGTCGATGTCGTCGCCCTCCTCGCGGAGGGCGTGGATAGAAATACCTTGATTTTAACAGTGCTGCCCACCGCCATATCGTCGCCCTCCTCGCGGAGGGCGTGGATAGAAATGTCCATATCCTGTTGAGACTTGACGGGCTTGCCTCGTCGCCCTCCTCGCGGAGGGCGTGGATAGAAATCGCCCAGCGGAATCGTAATTGGCTCGCCTTTCTGCGTCGCCCTCCTCGCGGAGGGCGTGGATAGAAATTTGCTCGATGGTCAGCCCTGTATTGCTCATCTTGAGTCGCCCTCCTCGCGGAGGGCGTGGATAGAAATTGTTTTAGGCGTCCATGCAGTTTTTTTGTTTTCGCGTCGCCCTCCTCGCGGAGGGCGTGGATAGAAATCGGTTAGGCTCGTATGTCTTACCTGTCCGCTGTAGTCGCCCTCCTCGCGGAGGGCGTGGATAGAAATCGGTTTGACGCTGATAAAGCTGTCTTTGTTTTTCGTCGCCCTCCTCGCGGAGGGCGTGGATAGAAATAAACTACAAAACGTCTTTGGATGCATGGCACTATGTCGCCCTCCTCGCGGAGGGCGTGGATAGAAATGCTACTCTGTGAATCTGGTACAGTGAATATATTCGTCGCCCTCCTCGCGGAGGGCGTGGATAGAAATCGTGATAGTGCGGTCGCTTTGTCCTGTCTCCGTACGTCGCCCTCCTCGCGGAGGGCGTGGATAGAAATTGCTCGACGTAGTCGTAGGTCTGGTCGGTGATCCCGGTCGCCCTCCTCGCGGAGGGCGTGGATAGAAATCTTGGTTGCTGTACGTTCCGAAGCCTGTCGGTGTGTCGCCCTCCTCGCGGAGGGCGTGGATAGAAATCACATGGAACAAAGAAAGGAGGTGAGTCAATGGGTCGCCCTCCTCGCGGAGGGCGTGGATAGAAATCGAAGAACCTCACGTTAGGATTTTTCATTGCCGAACGTCGCCCTCCTCGCGGAGGGCGTGGATAGAAATTTGCTGCCGTCACGGAACTCGACGAGCACGTCGTGTCGCCCTCCTCGCGGAGGGCGTGGATAGAAATTCCTCGCCGCGGCCCTGTCCGACGTAGAGCTGCTGTCGCCCTCCTCGCGGAGGGCGTGGATAGAAATGCCCCACCTGAGAGCCTGACCGTGGACGAGTGGGGTCGCCCTCCTCGCGGAGGGCGTGGATAGAAATTTTGGGTCGGTCCGGGACTCAAAGACCCAATATTGTCGCCCTCCTCGCGGAGGGCGTGGATAGAAATCATCTGCGCCCGGTCGGCGTAGGTAGTCCGCGTGGTCGCCCTCCTCGCGGAGGGCGTGGATAGAAATTGGTGGGCCTTTTCTTCTTGGGTGGGTGGGTTTAGTCGCCCTCCTCGCGGAGGGCGTGGATAGAAATAAAAACTGCTCGAAAAAGATGCACGAGGCGGCACGTCGCCCTCCTCGCGGAGGGCGTGGATAGAAATACTGATGTCGTAGTCGAAGGTATCACGCAGCACGGTCGCCCTCCTCGCGGAGGGCGTGGATAGAAATGCGTCTCCCAGTCTTGTCGCTGTCTGAGTCTGCACGTCGCCCTCCTCGCGGAGGGCGTGGATAGAAATGGCTTTAACACCGAACACAACGGATTCCTCGGCGCGTCGCCCTCCTCGCGGAGGGCGTGGATAGAAATATCTGCTGTGTTGCCCTGTGCATAGATTTCTTTGGTCGCCCTCCTCGCGGAGGGCGTGGATAGAAATTTTAATTACTTCTTTATCAGACCATTTTTTGCCTTGTCGCCCTCCTCGCGGAGGGCGTGGATAGAAATATGGGGCTACCTCCCATCCATCAGGCAGCACAAGTCGCCCTCCTCGCGGAGGGCGTGGATAGAAATCATGACAGGCGGGTATAGTCCACCCCCGCGTCATCGTCGCCCTCCTCGCGGAGGGCGTGGATAGAAATGCAGTAGACTTTTTTTGGAAAGGAGCATCAGCCCGTCGCCCTCCTCGCGGAGGGCGTGGATAGAAATAGCTCCCACGCCATTTCGTCGAGCTCTGCGTCGGTCGCCCTCCTCGCGGAGGGCGTGGATAGAAATAGTCCTTGATGTGATCGGTGCGGACGGCTACCGGCGTCGCCCTCCTCGCGGAGGGCGTGGATAGAAATGGGCTGACCTTGTACAACACCGAGGCGGTCAGGCGTCGCCCTCCTCGCGGAGGGCGTGGATAGAAATTCGATCTGCTCGAGGTGGTAGGCCGCGAGGTTGGTCGTCGCCCTCCTCGCGGAGGGCGTGGATAGAAATGCCTCCGAAGGGTCACCCCGCCATGCCAGAACCTGTCGCCCTCCTCGCGGAGGGCGTGGATAGAAATACGGCGTCACCTCCTCCACGGCGGCAGGGTCTCGTCGCCCTCCTCGCGGAGGGCGTGGATAGAAATAGGAAATACAGAAGGAGGTGACACTGATGGCAGGGTCGCCCTCCTCGCGGAGGGCGTGGATAGAAATGCCGGTCTCGGTGTTGTACTGGATGCCGTCCGGTGGTCGCCCTCCTCGCGGAGGGCGTGGATAGAAATAGGCTTTGCCCGATGTGCCAATGGCGGCGCTCGCTCGTCGCCCTCCTCGCGGAGGGCGTGGATAGAAATCTCGAAAGGCTCAGGGTTCTCGAAAAGCCGGACGGTCGCCCTCCTCGCGGAGGGCGTGGATAGAAATACCATCCAGACCGTTTCTTATGGAGATCTGAAGCGTCGCCCTCCTCGCGGAGGGCGTGGATAGAAATTTCCTGAAGCAGACCCCGGAGGGCATCCAGCACGTCGCCCTCCTCGCGGAGGGCGTGGATAGAAATAGTATCCAGCAGCTTCAACAACGCAATGTGGACCGGTCGCCCTCCTCGCGGAGGGCGTGGATAGAAATCCTTGTCCGAGTAAATCCAGCCCTCCGGCTGTCGGTCGCCCTCCTCGCGGAGGGCGTGGATAGAAATAGGCCACCCATGTCAATGTGTCCCTGTTTGATGTGTCGCCCTCCTCGCGGAGGGCGTGGATAGAAATTTCCTGATGATGTGGGGGTAGTTGACGGTCGTGACGTCGCCCTCCTCGCGGAGGGCGTGGATAGAAATCACCGTGTGGTGAGGGAGACCCTGCGCAAAAAGTGGTCGCCCTCCTCGCGGAGGGCGTGGATAGAAATTTCCGCTCTCGGAACTGTGGACGCAGATGCGCTCGTCGCCCTCCTCGCGGAGGGCGTGGATAGAAATCTCAGAAAGCAAGCTCTGATCCACATACAGTGCGGTCGCCCTCCTCGCGGAGGGCGTGGATAGAAATTCCCTGATGCTGGCGGCAAGTTCCGTCAAATCCCCGTCGCCCTCCTCGCGGAGGGCGTGGATAGAAATAGAAATAATCGGCAGGACCGTCTGGGCAACCTCGGTCGCCCTCCTCGCGGAGGGCGTGGATAGAAATGGCCTTAGTGGTATCCGCCTTACCTACGGAAACCGAGTCGCCCTCCTCGCGGAGGGCGTGGATAGAAATTGATGAGTGTAGTCGTAGAACCACGCGCCCGCGTGTCGCCCTCCTCGCGGAGGGCGTGGATAGAAATAGCTATTTCCCGGAGCTCAAACCATCACCGAAAGGGTCGCCCTCCTCGCGGAGGGCGTGGATAGAAATAAATCGACCAAGCGCACCCAGACCTACGAGAAAACGTCGCCCTCCTCGCGGAGGGCGTGGATAGAAATTCGCAAAACACGACAAAGACCCGAATGCCCATGTGTCGCCCTCCTCGCGGAGGGCGTGGATAGAAATTTCATCCCCTGAAAATCCGCAACCCCATAGCTTGCGTCGCCCTCCTCGCGGAGGGCGTGGATAGAAATAAGCGGTCGAAAGCGTTGCAAAAGCGTCAAAATTTGGTCGCCCTCCTCGCGGAGGGCGTGGATAGAAATTAGGAGCAAGTAAGTATCACTGGCTCAACTATGACCGTCGCCCTCCTCGCGGAGGGCGTGGATAGAAATGCTGAAACTGGTGTCGTTCGGCTTTGCCACGCCGCCCGTCACCCTCCCCGCAGAGGGTACAGATAGAAATCAGTTTCCACCGCGAATCGGGCATCGCCACAATTTTTCCAAAAAGGAGTTTTCCATGCATACAGTTTCCCTCACCCATCAGCTCATCGTCATCCAGGACGACTTTGACCTCGACAAGATCATCGAAAGCGGCCAGTGCTTCCGGCCGCAGAAACTGGCCGACGGGCGCTACCGCTTTCTTTCCGGCGGCGCACTTCTTTATCTGACTCCGCTGGGCGATGGTCAATACGACGCCGCATGGTATGGCTCAGATCGGGAGTACTGGGCCGACTACTTTGATTTGGGCCGGAACTATGCCGCGCTGCGGTGCAGCTTGGCGAGACAGAGCAGCTATCTGGACAAATCGCTCGATTTCGGGCAGGGCATCCGAATCCTGCATCAGGACCCATGGGAAATGCTCATCACCTTTCTCATCTCCCAGCGCAAGAGCATTCCGGCCATCCGCACCGCCGTGGAACACCTTGCCCGGTGCTGCGGCGAACCGCTCAGTGCCGAAGGCGATGAAGTTTTCCTCTTTCCTACCCCGCAGCAGCTCTGCGGCCTCTCTGAGGCGCAGCTGATGGGCTGTGGTCTGGGCTACCGCACCCGTTACATCCAGAACGCTGCCGCTCAGGCTTCCAGCGGCACACTCGACCTCGGTGCTCTGGCGGCGCTGCCCGACGACGCTCTCTTTTCCCGCCTCCTCGAGCTGGACGGCGTCGGCAAAAAGGTAGCAAACTGCGTCTGCCTCTTTGGCTATGGCCGTACCGCGATGGCTCCCATTGATGTCTGGATACAGCGACTCATTGATGAGGAATTCGGCGGCCGCGACCCTTTTCCTTCCTATGATCAGCAGGCTGGCATCGTACAGCAGTACTTGTTCTACTACAAGCGCAGCACCAGCCGCAGCGTCGCTCACAAAAAATAAAAAAAGTTATTGACAACTCTCCATTTTGCTGGTATAATAACACACGTCGTCAGGGACGGCACACCAGCTATGGGGGATTAGCTCAGCTGGGAGCGCAAGCAACCGGGTGTGCTCCCCCGCAACGGAGAGTAAAGTCAAAAAATTGAATAGCTCAGAAATCCAGCAAAATCAAGGGTTTCTGGCAACATGGGGGTATAGCTCAGCTGGGAGAGCGCTTGAATGGCATTCAAGAGGTCAGCGGTTCGATCC
>ENA-OYZJ01000246-OYZJ01000246.1-human-gut-metagenome-genome-assembly--contig:-NODE-246-length-22762-cov-16.727265_pt1 | contig 22762 bp, 19 predicted proteins | sample MGYA00243290_ERZ653475 | MGnify/ENA primary metagenome ERZ653475 (study PRJEB26926, sample SAMN06165003) | human gut metagenome | biome: ENVO:00009003; feature: ENVO:2100002; material: ENVO:00002003... | reverse complement strand
CGGCAGCGTCAGATGTGTATAAGAGACAGCCCCCTGGCTGTCAAGATTAAAATTTCACAATTTTTGTTTCCAAAAATTGTATTTTTTTGCAACAGAGTCCCGGGGCGGCGGGGCGGGGGCTTTGTTGCAATCAACCTGCTTTTATGGTATGCTTTAGATGGCCGGGGGCCGGGGCCTGCCCAGCCCCCCAAAAAGGCACGCCGGACGGAGGTTTTTTGCGATGAAACGCACGGATTATATCAACTGGGACGAATACTTCATGGGCATTGCCCTGCTCACGGCCATGCGCTCCAAGGACCCCAGCAGTCAGGTGGGCGCCTGCATCGTCAGCCCGGAAAACAAGATCCTCTCTCTGGGCTACAACGGCATGCCCATCGGCTGCGACGACGACGCCATGCCGTGGGAGCGGGAGGGTGAGCCGCTGAACACGAAATATATGTACGTCTGCCACGCCGAGCTGAACGCCATCCTCAACAGCGCCCACAACAACCTCAAGGGCGCGCGGGTGTACGTCACCCTCTTCCCCTGCAACGAGTGTACCAAGGCCATCATCCAGTCCGGCATCGCCGAGGTCGTCTACTACAGCGACAAGTACCACGACACCGATTCCAGCGTGGCCGCCCGGTTCATGTTCCAAAAGGCCGGCGTCCGGCTCACCCCCTACCAGCCCAGCGGGCGGAAGGCGGAGCTGGAGTTGTAAGATGTTAAATTTTTTCATAGCACCTTGACTTTTGCATCAGATCGCATATACTAGAAGTAGGCAAAATATCGGTTAGGATTATTGCCATCGGCTCATAAAAGCGAAGCCCCCGGTACTCGGCATACCGGGGGCTTCTTTGTGCTTACTGGCCCTTGTGACAGCTGTCAAGCCACTTGCACAGGCGATCGGCAATCACCTGCGCTGCGACAGCTACGATAATATCGGTTAGGATCTGGACCATCAGGCTCACCTCCCTTCTGTTGCCAGAATGGAGAAGGGCAGCGTCTTTAGTATAGCATATTCGACAAAGCATTGCAATTTTTGACAGGTGCGTCAAGTGCTTCCTCTTGACCCCACCTTTGCTCTGTATTATAATAGGGTCTGTGAAGGTATAAATATTCAAATTTCAGCGCATAGAGAGGAATATATACAATGAGCCTTACGAACCGCAGCTTTTTGAAGCTTCTTGATTACACTCCCGAAGAGATCGAAGGTCTGCTGGACCTCGCCGCCGACCTGAAGGCAAAGAAAAAGGCCGGAATCCGCCACGACGCCCTGCGCGGCAAGAATATTGCCCTTATCTTCGAAAAGACCTCCACCCGCACCCGCTGCAGCTTTGAGGTCGCCGCCCACGACCTGGGCATGGAAGTCACCTACCTCGACCCGTCGGGCAGCCAGATCGGCAAGAAGGAGTCCATCGCCGACACCGCCCGGGTGCTGGGCCGGATGTTCGACGGCATCGAGTACCGCGGCTACGGCCAGAGCATCGTGGAAGAGCTGGCCCGCTACGCCGGTGTGCCGGTGTGGAACGGCCTGACCAACGAGTTCCACCCCACCCAGATCCTCGCCGACTTCCTCACCATCCGGGAGCACTTCGGCCGCCTCAAGGGCATCAACTTCGTTTACTTCGGCGACGCCCGCTACAACATGGGCAACAGCCTGATGGTGGGCTGCGCCAAGATGGGCCTCAACTTCACCGCCTGCGCCCCCAAAAAGTACCAGCCGGACGCCGCGCTGGTGGAGCAGTGCAGGGCCATCGCCGCCGAGACGGGTGCGGCCATCTCCTTCGAGGAAGATCCTGCCAAGGCCGCAAAGGGCGCAGACGTCCTCTACACCGACGTCTGGGTGTCCATGGGCGAGCCGGTCGAGGTCTGGGCCGAGCGCATCAACGACCTGGCCGCATATCAAATCAACCAGCAGCTGATGGACATTGCCGGCCCCAAGGCCGTGTTCATGCACTGCCTGCCCGCCTACCACGACCACAAGACCACCGTGGGCAGGGAGATGGGCGAGCGCTTTGGCCGCGACGCGATGGAGGTCACCGACGAAGTCTTCGAAGGCCCCCAGAGCATCGTCTTCGACGAGGCCGAGAACCGGATGCACACCATCAAGGCCGTCATGGCGGCCACGCTGGGCTATAACGGCTGATGGGCGGAGGACACGTTTCGCGCCCCGATTTCGGGATGCCGCAGCCCGACCCGGCCCACCCGCTGACGGAGTTTTACTGCCTGCTGCAGCGGGCCTTAGACCGGGAGGGCGTGTTTGCCCTGCCTGCGCTGTATGCGCAGTTCCGCGCTCCGGCCCGGCGCATCTACGCCGACGAGGCGGCGGATTTTCTCACCCTTCTGCCCGATGAGGAAGGGGGCGCGTCCCGTCTGCTGGCCCCGGCGCAGCTGCAGCTGCTCTATTCCTCCCTGCACGTCATGCCGGATGGTGCGCCCGCCGCGCTGCTGCTCACCGAGGAATGCACCCGGACGGTGTACGCCGTCCAGCTGCTGCCACCCTTCGTCTGGGAAGACCCGCTCCCGCCCCTGCCGGACGCTCCGGCGGCGCTGAGCCTCACCCTCACCATGCGGGATGTGGAAGAGATAGACGCCTACCCCGCCGCGCTGGGCCACCGTCTCGCCTGCGACAAGGCGGGCAAGCGCTGGCTCCACCACCCCCGGGCCGAGACCTATCTCTCCGAGCGGGTAGCCCTCTTCCAGCGGCTCTACCGATAACCGAACAGAAGCTCTCAGGGTCATTTGCCAAAACATGGCGGCAAATGGCCCTTTTGTTTTGGGCGTATTCATGTTATACTTTGGGTACCTTGTGCGATGCCGGGCGGAAGATTTTTCCGCTCTGCACCATAAACTGCAATAATCGGGGCCGCTCATCCGTATACAGGGTGAATGTCCCCGATCAAAGATGATTTTTCCACCGGGTCCTGCTGTACACAGGACATCAAAGGAGCATAGAACTATGGGACAGCTGACCAAAAACGAGATTTTTGCGCTGGCCGTGCAGCGATACAGTGACACGGTGTTCCGAGCCGCCATGCACAACTGCAGCTGCACCGCCGATGCGGAAGATGTGGTGCAGGATGTTTTCGAAAAGCTGCTGTGCTACAATGGCCGCTTCGAGAGCGAGGAACACCTGAAAGCCTGGCTGCTGCGTGTGACCATCAACCGCTGCCACGACCTGACCCGTGCCGCCCACCAGAAGGACACCGAGCTGGACGAGAATCTTCCCGCTCCGGACCAGATGGAAGACGGCAGCGTGCTGGACGCCGTGCGCGCCCTGCCCGAGAACTACCGCAACGCGGTCTACCTCCACTACTACGAGGGGTACACCGCCGCCGAGGTGGGCCGGATGCTGGGCGCACCCACCAACACGGTGCTCAGCTGGCTTCGCCGCGCCCGCGCACAGTTACATACGATGCTGAAGGAGGAGATCGAAGATGAGGTGGTATGAGTACAAGATGGAGGTAGACGACCTTCACGCTTCGGACGACCTGAAAGCAAAGCTCCTCGCCATGCAGCCGGCAGAAGAGGCACCGAAACCCGCCAGGAAGCCCAAAAAAGCCATCCACTTTCCCCGCAAGGCTCTGAGCATCGCCGCCTGCGGCCTGCTCTGCGGCGTGGGTCTGTATGCGGCAGTCCACTCCCCCTTCAGCCTGCTGCCTGCGGGCGGCGCGGCCCTCAGCTCTGCCCATGAGACGGCCTCCTACGCCGCCGCCTACTCGATGGACGACGTGAACAGCGCCCTTGCCGCACCCAAGATGGCCGTCCCGGCCGGTGGAAGCGCCGATACCATGAACGCCCGCGATGCAGGCGGCACCGGCACCCTCAGCGCCGAGGCCGCGCAGACGAGCACAAAGTTCATCTACACGGCCAACCTCACCATCGAGAGCAAGGACTTTGACGCCGCCCGCACCGCGCTCACCGACGCCGTGAGCGCCGCCGGGGGCTATCTGGAATCCAGCAACGAATCCTCTTACACCGGCTCGAGCCGCACCCTCTCCCTCACCATCCGCGTCCCGCAGGACAACTACGCGAGCTTCCTCGAAGCCGCCGCGCAGGCGGGCAACCTCGTGGACAAGAGCGAGCAGGTGCAGGACGTCACCACCCAGTATATGGACATCGAGGCCCGGCTCTCCAACCTGACGGCCCAGCGCACACGTTTGCAGGAGCTTCAGGCCAGCGCCGAAAACCTCGCCGACCTGCTGGAGATCGAATCCTCCCTCAGCGACGTCCAGTACCAGATCGAGAGCTGGCAGTCGCAGCTGGACTGGTACAGCCAGCAGGTGTCCTGCTCCACGGTCTACCTCTCGCTGGACGAGGTGAAGGAATACACCCCCACCGAGGGATCCTACCTCTCCCAGCTGTCCAGCGCCCTCCGCAATGGCTGGACGGGCTTCGTCTCCGGCATCCAGCAGCTGACGGTCTGGGTCGTGGGCGTCTGGCCCGTGCTGGTCGTTCTGGCCGCAGCCGCCCTCGTCGTCCGCTTCGTGCGCCGCCGCACCCGCAAGTGATATTCGCTCTGTCGAAGCGCCCCGGAATGGGGCGCTTTTTGTTTCCGGCAGCGGCCTTTTCGAAAAAGTCATATTCTTTTTGAAAAAACGCTTGACAAGTCCCCCGCCTTGTGGTATTATACTTGAGCAGTCAGCGAGAGGCCGACAGCAAAAAGTAAATATCGCGGGGTGGAGCAGTCTGGTAGCTCGTCGGGCTCATAACCCGAAGGTCGTTGGTTCAAATCCGGCCCCCGCAACCACCAAGCATCTTGATTTTATCAAGATGCTTTTTCTTTTTTGCATACAAAACGAGGGGCCGCACAGCTGTGCGGCCTCTCGTTTGCGTTTATATCTTTTACAGCATCCCGTGCCGACGCTGTTCGGCTTCCAGCTCCTGGTTCAGGGCCGCCTTGCGGTGGTCGAGCAGAAGGTCTTTGTTGTACTGGAAATACCGCTCACAGCCGTTTTCGGCGATGAAGGCATGGGCGGCGGGCGAGAGGGTCAGTTCGGTGACGAAGACCACCATCTCCTGACTCTCGGCGAATGCCTGCTCCATGAAGTCGAAGGCCGCTTCCAGCGCGGCGCTGGCCGTCTGCTGGGCGGTGTCCCGGGCGTCCGACAGGGTGCCGAACTGGGTGCGCAGCACCTTGAAGGCGGCGTCCGCGTCCGGTGCGGCGGCGCGCAGAAGCTCTTTCTCCCAGCCGCGCAGGGTCTTGGCGGTCTGCAAGCGGGCTTCCAGCGTGGGCTTATCCAGCAGACCGGCGGTGCGCTTTTTCTGGGTCTCGGCTTCGTAGTCGGCGGTCATCTGGTCAAAGAGCTGCGCCCAGCAGTTCGGCTCCTGCGCCAGCTCTGCGGGCATCTCGGCAAAGGCTTTCTTCGTCTCCCGCAGGAAGGCATAGCAGCTGTCGGCCGCAGCGTCTGCCCGCCGGGAGGCAGAGAAGCGCGTCTCGAGGCCGGACAGGATCAGGCTCACGAGGCTCAGCTTCTCGTCGAAGGGGGCCTGCAGCAGCCGCGCAAAAGCGGCAGGCTTGGCCTGACCGGCCAGAATGTCCTCCACGCCGTAGTCGTCACGGTACTTGTAGTAGAGGTCGAGGTAGGCCGAGAAGTCCTCGGCGATCTTCTGGTGCTGGATATACTGGCGGATGAGCTCTTCATCGGCCTGCAGGCCCAGCGACTCATAGGTATTGAGCAGGTTGGAGAGGTCTTCCCAGCCGCGGGCGGTGACGAACTGGGTGCCGTCCACGTCGGCGTTTATCTGATAGAAGTTCTGGGGGTGCAGTTCGAGGTAGCTCAGGATCGCGCTGTGGATGTGGGCTGCACGGGCGTAGTCCTTCCAGACCGGCAGATCCGGCTCAATGTCCATCCGGCGGACGCGGTCGAGGGTGACAATATCGAAATCGCGGACAGATTTATTGTATTCCGGCGGGTTGCCTGCCGCCACGATGACCCAGCCCGCAGGCACGGCCTGATTGCCGAAGGTCTTGCACTGCAAAAACTGCAGCATGGTGGGGGCCAGCGTCTCGGAGACGCAGTTGATCTCGTCGATGAAGAGGATGCCCTCTTTCAGACCGGTGGCCTCCATCCTGGCGTAGACACTGGCGATGATCTCGCTCATGGTGTACTCCGTCACAGAGACGTCCCGGCCGCCGTAGTTGCGCTGACGGATGAAGGGCAGGCCCACGGCGCTCTGGCGGGTGTGATGGGTGATGGTATAGGCCACCAGCGCCACGCCGCACTCCCGCGCCGCCTGCTCCATGACCTGGGTCTTGCCGATGCCCGGAGGCCCCATCAGCAGGATGGGGCGCTGGCGGATGGCCGGGATGGCGTATTCGCCCAGAGCATCTTTGGCGAGGTACGCTTTGACGGTATGCTCGATCTCTTCTTTGGCTCGTTTGATGTTCATATTCTTTCCCTCGTTATCACGAATTGTTGAGGTCACGGTAGAGGTCGTCTTCCTCCGCCAGCGCTTCGGACAGGGCCGAGGCGCTGCGGGCTGCCTCACCGGTAAATTCTTCTTCGTCCAGCACCACTTTCATTGCCCAGGGCGGCACATTGGCGTCGTCGAAGCGGTCGCCCAGAAACAGAAATGCCGTGTCGTAAGCCGGGCGGCGGGCCGGGTAAGTCCCCATACCGTCGGTAAAATAGAGCAGACCCCGGAGGTTCGAGAACTTCTTCTCGGCGCAGAGCTGGCTGACGTACTCGAAGGCGGGCCGGAAATCGGTGCCGCCGCCGCCCCGCAGCTCGAAGTGGTTCATGGCACGGATGAGGTCGTCTTCGTTTTTGACGGGAATATCCTGCCGCACCGCGTTGTCGGCCTGGATGAGGTGGAGATTCATCCGATGGAAGAAATTCTCCCTGCCCTTCAGCAGAGTATACGTCTCAGCCAGAAAGGCCCGCACCAGCTCACCCGAGGTGGAGTAGCTGGTGTCGATGACGAGGGCCAGCTCTTCTATCTTCTTGCTCTCCCGGGTCTCCAGCGGCTCGATGAGGGGCAGGTTGCCGTAGACCGACAGGCCATAGGTGTAAAAGTTCAGATCGAACTCGTCCGGGTCGAGGTGGACTTCCTCCCGGGTGACGCAGAACCGGCGCAGGAAGTCACCGTAGCTGCGGCGGCTGCGGTTTGCGGCTTTGATCTGCTCCCGCATGGCATCCGCACCCTCACCGGCCTCTTTGTCCCGGAGTTCCAGCTCGGTCTGCATCCGCTCGCCGATTTTTTGCCAGGTCTTCCGGGGCAGCGGCGCAGGCATCTGCTGGGGCTGTTCGGGGGCATCTTTGGGCCAGAGGCGGTGGTCGTCGGTGTAGAATTCTTTTTCCAGCTGGCGGAGAACGCCGGGCGTCTGCCGCACCAGCCAGCGGTAGATGGGAGCTGCAGCAGCCACTTTTTCCTGCGCGATGATCTCCTCATAGGCGTGTTGGCGCACCCACGTCAGGGGGCGCTGGACGCTCTTGCGGCCAAGACCGTCGATGACGTTCTCCACCGCAATGTCACACGCAAGGTCCCACAGGCGTTTGTCCCGCTTTCCGCGCAGCCAGAGGTGGCGGAAGATGCAGTGGAACACCGTGTGGAGATAGAGCCGGTTGAGATATTTGGGGTTCTTCTGGTAGAGCCGCAGCAGGGCGCTTGGCTGGTAGCAGAGGATGGTCCCATCCGTCGCCAGCACACCGCACCGCTCGTCGGCGGTGGGCGTCAGGGCCGAGAGGGCCTGGTCTAAAAAGCGGAAGTCCAGATACAGCCCGCTACGCACCACGGCCAGCACCTCGCCGCCCATCCGGGCCTGCCACTCTTCGTGAGTCTCGGGCCGGGCCGACTGAAAGGGCTTGCGGGGGTCAAAAAACGTTTCCTTCTCAGAAATCAAAATCATACCTCTTCTTTTGGGGCGCAGCGGCACGCTTTTTGTGCTCTGCGTCGGCCAGCAGGGCGGCAGCTTCGGCATTGTCGGCCTTGGCCGCGAGGGCCGCACCCTCGGCAAAGGCATCCGTATCCATCACATCCAGCGCCAGCAGAGTTTTGATGCCCTCGGTGTCCTGCGCCTTGAGCAGACGGGTCAGCACCCGCCCGGTGTTGGTCTTGAGAAAGTCCCGGTAGGCATCCCGGGCGGCATCGCTCAGCTGCCACGGCCAGCGCAGGCGGTCGAAGCAGAGCATCGCCATCACGGAAGCGTCGTCGGCGTCGTGGCCCTGCGGGAAGATGGCGTCGTACTCCGCCGGGAGAAGCTTATTTTCGAGGAAGCACTGCCGGTAGTGGTAGCCCTGCCCCGAAAAGGTGTGGAGCAGGATGTGGGCGGGCGTCTCCTCGATGTCCTCCCAGTAGGCGGGATACCACAGCCCCGCCCGGGGTGCGGCCTCCCCCACCGGCCAGAACAGCGCCCGCACGGCCTCGGTGATGCTGCCCACGAGGGCGAACAGGCCGGTGGCCTGCTCGGGCGTAGCGCGGATGATGAGGTCTTCCAGCGCAAAGCAGTTGAGGAAGACATCGCTGCCCATGGTCAGCTCTCCTGTCCCGGCAGTCAGGCGGCGCAGCCTGCGGCAGTTGTAGAATGTGCAGCTGCCGATGACCCGCAGACTGTCCGGCAGGGTGACCTCTTCGAGGAAGTTCCCGCAGATGGGGTGGAGCTCGTCGTCCTGCGCCGGGGCGGCGGGGGCGTCGAAGTCAAAGCTGTACCGCTCTTTGCCGCTCACATCCCGGCCAAAAGCACGGGTCAGACAGAGCTTGCCGTCCTCGGCCCGCTCATAGCGGCAGATCTTTTCCGGCCCGGGCAGACCCCGGGGCTTTTCGGAAAAACAGTAATCGCCCAGTTCGGTGACGGGCCACTGGCCCTCCCCTTCCGGCGCAGGAACAGCCCCGGGCAGCTTTACGCAGGGCTCGCCGCCGTACACCCGCACAAGGCGGGCCGTGCCGCCCGCCAGCGGCAGAATATCCAGTATCATAACGACTCCTATCCTCGAAAGCAAGGCCCGCTCTTTTACGCTGCCTTGCACTTTCAGCAGCCAGCATAGAGTTTCCCGGCCTGCCAAAGGGTACTTCGTACCCGGGTTGCGGCTCCCAGCGTCTGCTTCGCTCTCGCTTGCATCCCGCTGGCCGCTGCCCCAGCAGCTTCTCCCTGTTTCCGCCACTGGCGGCGGTCGTCGCTGCTGCCCCCTCCGGGAGAGCTGGCGCGCCAGCGCCTGAGAGGGCTGCAAAAAAGCTGCCGCACAGACACGCCGTGCAGCAGCTCCGTTCAAAACTTCATCACTGTGCGACCTGTGCAAGGCAATCGTCCATTGCCGCAAATACCGCGTCGCTGGTCATGGTGCTGCCGGAGACAGCATCCACTCCGACGGTCGAGCCAGCCGCCAGCAGGGAGGCCGACAGCGTCTCTGCCGCCTTGCCGCCCAGCTCCGGCGTCTCGCCGGAAGCATCGATCACAACATTCGTCACCTTGCCGCCGGTGATGGTCACGGTGACGCCCACCTCGCTCAGACAGCCCTGCGCACTGGCGGTGTAGGTGCCGTCGGTGTAGGTGTCGGCGTTATCGGCAGCAGGCACGGTGCCGGTGTTGGCGATATAGAGGGCCAGCACGATGCCGAGGATGACGTCCAGCACCAGCATGAGGATAATGTTGCGGGTCATGTGTTTTTTCATGGTCTGTGAAGTGCTCCTTTTGCGATGTTTGGGGTCCGCTCGTTACTTTGCGGGCTTGAAGCTGTCGCGCAGGGTCACGACACGATTGTACACGCCGGGGTTCTTCGAGTCGGGCGTGAAGAAACCGGTGCGCACGAACTGGAACTTATCGCCGGGCTTTGCGTCGGCCAGAGCCTCTTCCAGCTTGCAGCCCTTGCGGACGACAACGCTGTCGGGGTTCAGATAATCCTTGTAGTCGCTGCCCTCGGGGATGGCATTCATGTTCGCCTCGGTGAAGAGCTTGTCGTACAGGCGCACCTCGGCATCCACGGCGTGGGCGGCGCTCACCCAGTGGATAGTACCCTTGACCTTGCGGCCATCGGCAGGATTGCCGTTGCCGGTCTCGAGGTCGGCGGTGCAGTGGATGACAGCGATGCTGCCGTCGGGGTTCTTCTCGACGCTCTCGCACTTGACGATATAGCCGCCCATCAGACGGACTTCGCCGCCGACGGTCAGGCGCTTGAACTTCGGAGGCGGCACCTCGGCGAAGTCCTCGTTCTCGATCCACAGCTCCTTCGTGAAGGCGACCTTGCGGGTGGTAGTGTCGTTGGCTTCACGGTTGGGGTTGTTGGCGATGTCGAAATACTCGGTCTTGTCGGCGGGGTAGTTGTCCACCACCAGCTTGACGGGGTCCAGCACGGCGATGCGGCGCTGTGCGGTCAGGTCCAGCTCGCTGCGGATGCAGGCTTCCAGCTGGCGCATATCAATGAGGTTGTCGGACTTGGAGATGCCGGCCTCCCGCACGAAGGTGAAGATAGAAGAAGCGGTATAGCCGCGGCGGCGCAGGCCGCACAGGGTGGGCATACGGGGGTCATCCCAGCCGTCCACGATGCCCATCTCCACCAGCTCACGCAGATAGCGCTTGCTCATGACGGTGTTGGTCATGTTCAGGCGGGCGAACTCGCGCTGCTTGGGGAACTCGGTGCCAAAGATGTTCTCGATGACCCAGTTGTACAGCGGGCGGTGGTTCTCGAACTCGAGGCTGCACATGCTGTGGGTGATGCCCTCGATGGCGTCCTGGATGGGGTGGGCGAAGTCGTACATCGGGTAGATGCACCACTTATTGCCCTGACGGTGATGCTCGGCGTACTTGATGCGGTAGATGGCCGGGTCACGCAGATTCATGTTGGGGCTGGCGAGGTCGATCTTGGCGCGGAGGGTCTTTTCGCCTTCCTTGAACTCGCCTGCACGCATCCGGCGGAAGAGGTCGAGGTTCTCTTCCGGGGTGCGGTCGCGCCACGGAGAGGGACGGGAGGGCTTGCCTGCGTCGCTGCCGCGGTACTCGCGCATCTCGTCGCGGGTCAGGTCATCGACGTATGCCTTGCCCTCGAGGATGAGCTTTTCGGCGTACTCGTAGCACTTGTCGAAGTAGTCGCTGCCGTAGAAGATGCCGCCGTTGGGGTCGGCACCCAGCCAGTGCAGGTCCTCGATGATGCTGTTGACATACTCTTCCCCTTCGCGGGCGGGGTTGGTGTCGTCGAGGCGGAGGTTGAACTTGCCGCCGTACTGGTTTGCGATGGACCAGTTGATATAGATCGCCTTGGCGCTGCCGATGTGCAGGTAGCCGTTGGGCTCCGGCGGGAAGCGGGTGTGGATCTCGCTGATTTTGCCTTCGGCGAGGTCGGCGTCAATGATCTCGGTCAAAAAGTTTTTATCTGCCATAGTGGCGTTCCCCCTGTCAGGGCATAGCAAGCCCGGAATTACACTTTTGATACCCCTTATAATACACTATTTCCCGCTTTCCTTCAAGGTGGAAAGCCGAAGTTCCACCTGTTTTCGGCGTCGTTTTGCGAAAAAGCTTTCCCTGTCTCCCGCTTTTTGCAAAAAAAGCGAAATTCATGCTTGACATTCCGCACAGAATCTTATATAATAATCAAGCATTCAGCGAATGCGGAATATCTGTAGGGGTATAGCTCAGTTGGTAGAGCAGCGGTCTCCAAAACCGCGTGCCGTGAGTTCGAGACTTACTACCCCTGCCACAAGCGCACAGAGAGTACTCTGTGCGTTTTGTTTTTGTATTTTTCCCGGAATGTCGGACTTTCCAAAACTTTTTTGGCATTTTCCGAAATTCATGCTTGACAACCGCGCGTTTCTCAGGTATAATAGCACACGTTCCGGCGGTCAACCGCCAGAAACGATGCACTTGAGCGATCATGGCCCGGTAGCTCAGTTGGTTAGAGCACCAGCCTGTCACGCTGGGGGTCGTCGGTTCGAGCCCGATCCGGGTCGCCATTTGCTGCTATAGCTCAGTTGGTAGAGCGCATCCTTGGTAAGGATGAGGTCTCCAGTTCGAATCTGGATAGCAGCTCCATCGAGAAAAACCACTTGAATCCTTGCGGTTCAGGTGGTTTTTTGTATTTCCGGTCATTTTTACCACCCGGTTTTCTTTTTGCTGCACAAAAAGGCCCCCCGGCACCATGCGGACGTGCCGGGGGGCTTTGCAATATGGAGGAAGCAGGGCGATGCGGTACGCCCCGCCGGGGTAAGTCAGTGGATCAGCTCGTTATGAACTGCGCCGTTGATGGTGAGCCGGGCCTCGCCGCCGTTGTGGGCAAGCACAAAGGGGGTAACATCGGTACCCATGGCCAGCATCTCGTCGATGACAAGGCTGGACTCCCGGCTCCGGGTGCGGAACACCACCACATCGGCACCCTGTGCCTTGATGGCCCGCAGGTCGCCCAGCACAGCGTTGAGAGCGGCATCCTCAGAGGGTACCGCAATGATGTACCGGCCATCCACCACAGAGGTCTCGTAGGTCTCTGCGCCGGTCACGGTGTAGTTGGGGGCCGCAGAGCCGTTCTCCTGAGGCTCCGGTGCGCCGCAGCGGATGCAGACGCCGTTCTTGTACTCGTGGCCCAGAGGGGCAACGAGATTGGTGCGCTCACCGGTCTCCTCGCCGCAGCGGGTGCACTTCTGTACCGTGTAGCCGCTTTCCGTGCAGGTGGGGGCAACGGTGGTCTCGACGAACTGATGGCCCAGAGCCTTAACGATGCTGTAATGCGAGCCCAATTCCTTGCCGCAGCGGCCGCACTTTGTTACCTTGTAGCCATCCTCGGTGCAGGTGGGCTGGACTGTTACCGTCTGGCGATCATGGGACCAAGTTCCGGAGTCTGGAGCGAGCTCTACCACTCTGGTGATCTCACCGCAGGAGCTGCACCGGTAGGTCTGAGAGCCCTTTTCCGTACAAGTCGGGGAGACTTTCTCTGCCGCGTAGGTATTCGAATGGCTGCATTTTTCCGGGGTCTGCTCCCCGTCGGTCACCCATTCGCCGTTCCGACGTGTTTGGGTCACCGTGTTCGGGCCATTATGACCTATATTGGTCATTTCTACTTTTGCACCGTCCTGGATGCCCTTGTCAGTGGTAAATTTATTCTCGCCGTTCTGGACGGAACCACTGCTCCCAGCAGTCGTTCCGCCATCGCCAATGGCAGCGCCTGCACCATAACTATTATAGCTTCCGTGATGCTCGGCACTGCCGGTGGCCTTGACCTGTGCTTTGCCGCCAATGATCACTTCGCCGGTGCCATTTGCGCCGCCGCCGATGCCGGCGCTGCCGCCGTATGCTCTATTTTCTGCCGTTACCTGAGCATTGCCCTCAATGGTGACCTTGGCGTGGCTCTTTTTGCTGCTGCTGCCTACGCCGCCGCCGATCACTGCAATGCCAGCATCGTCGCTCCAAAATCCATACTTATGTCCATAATCATTTCCGGTATCCATCTTATACGTAGCGTTCACCTGAGCGTTGCCGGAGATGGTAATGCTGGTTTGCCTGCCTTCATTACCTTCATATCCTTCATCAGAGCCTCCGCCGATGCCGCCATTGGCGTTGACCACAGCATCACCTGTGATCACGATATTTTCAGCCGCACCGCCTTTATATCCGCTGCCGATCCGGCCCTGGGTATTTACCGTGCCGCCATTGATCTCAATGTTTTGGGTGCCATGTTGGGAGTTGCTACCCTCGTTCCAGCCCCATCCACTTCCGCCAATGGCAGCGCCACGGACATCTGCGTTCACGTTAAGGGTCTGGTTTTTGTTTTCTGCCGTAATGGTGAGCTTGCCGGTGCTGACATCATCGTTTTTCTGGATGCCGGCACTGTTTCCAGATCCGTTCAGGGTGTTATTGCCCTCCACTTTGATCTCCACATTGCCGCTGCCCTGAATATCAATGGCTGCCATGCCACGAGTAGCCGTATCAGCAGCATGCGGCTGGTCGATGGTGGCATCCTTCAGCTTCAGCTTGACCAGCGTGTTGGCAAAGATCTGGATGATGCCTCTGCGTTCTCCCTCGCTACTGCGCTCTCCCTCGCCGCTGCTGCGGGCCGGAGCCTTGCGGTGGCCATTGGAGGCGTCATTAGAGGCGTCGTCAGAGGCGCTGGTGGAAGCCACGGCAGAGGCCTTGGCCTCTGGCTTGGGCTGGCCCTCGTCCTCTGCTTTGGACTCCTGCCCCTCGCCAGCGGAAGCATTCAGCTCCCCGTTTGCAGGGGCATTCTGCTCCTTCTTTTCCTCGTCAGCAGGGTCGCTGTTGTTATCCTTATTTTCGGTCTCGGTATTCTGCTCAGGGTCAGCCGGAGCTTCGGTATCCTTCTGCTCCTGCTTTTTCTCAGCAGCGGGGGTGTCCTCTGCCTCCGAGGTCTCCTCCGAGGTCTCCTCCTTGGCCGGAGCCTTGGCCGGAGTCACAGGCTGGTTTTCTTCCTGCCGGTTCTCCTCAGCGGTCTGCGTAGCTCCATTAGCGGAGCTATAGGCACCCTTGATCTCGATTTCCTCATCGATGCTGTACGTAGACGATGTTCCGTTGTCCTGCTCCACGGTGATGCCTTTATCATTCGCCGTGATCACAAGGCCGCCGTTGGAAAGATCAAAGGTGGCCGCAAATGCCGGGGCGGAAAGGGATACCGCCATGCTCAGGGCCACGGCCGCCGCCGCGACTTGCCGGAGCAATTTTTTTCTTCGCATGATTTTTACCTCCCGTTTTGTATTTTGTGGCTTTTCTGCCAAATTTATTATACCCCCCCCCCTACCGCCTGTGCAATATGACGGTTGAACAATCTTGCCCCACTTTTTTTAGCAAAAATGACAAAAAACGCCGTTGGCCCGCACCTTTTGTGCAGGCCAACAGCGTTATCGTCCATGTATCCCGGCTAAAATATCACGCTCCTGCGTTTGCCCCCACTGCCCCAACCGGCCGGAGCAAACAAAAAACACCCCGAAGCCTTGATGGCTTCAGGGTGTTCTGAGCTGGAGCTGCTATCCAGATTCGAACTGGAGACCTCATCCTTACCAAGGATGCGCTCTACCAACTGAGCTATAGCAGCACACTCACAGCTCAATTATAATACCATAAACTCTGCCGCATTGCAAGCGTTTTTTGCAAAAAAATCTGGCATTTTGCGTTTTTCTGCCCAGATACAGAAAAACGGCTGCCGTTTTTCCACGGCAGCCGTCTGCATTGTTGAAGCTATTACTCGATGAGGCCGTTCAGCAGGGCCAGGCACTTGCGGCTGTGCAGCTTGCGGATGGCCTTTGCCTCGATCTGGCGGACGCGCTCACGGGTGACGCCGAAGTCGCGGCCCACCTCTTCCAGCGTGCGGGGACGGCCATCGTCCAGACCAAAGCGGAGACGGATGACCTTCTCTTCACGGGGGGTCAGGCTCTTGAGGGCCTGATTGATCTGCTGGGCCACCATGGCGCGGTCAGCAGCCTTTCCGGGAGCCTCGGCGTTCTCGTCGGCGACGAAATCCCCCAGAGAGGAATCCTCTTCCTCGCCCACGGGGCTTTCCAGGCTGGCGGGCTCCTGTGCCATCCGCTGGATCTCACGCACACGCTCCACGCTCATGTCCATGGCCTTTGCCAGCTCTTCCGGGGTGGGCTCGTGGCCGTTCTGGTAGACCAGCTGGTTGGTGGCCTGACGCATCCGGTTGATGGTCTCGACCATGTGCACCGGGATGCGGATGGTGCGGGCCTGGTCGGCGATGGCGCGGGTGATGGCCTGACGGATCCACCAGGTGGCGTAGGTGGAGAAGCGGAAGCCGCGGTCGCAGTCGAACTTCTCAGCCGCCTTGATGAGGCCGATGTTGCCCTCCTGGATGAGGTCGAGGAAGGCCAGATTGTGGCCCACGTGCTTCTTGGCGATGGAGACCACCAGACGGAGGTTCGCTTCGCTCAGGCTCCGGCGGGCGTTCAGGCCGTCGCGGCGGGTCTTCAGCAGCTCCTGACGGCGCTCCTCGGTCAGGGGGCCGTTCTCCACAGCCTCCATGGCCTCTTCCTCAGCGGCCTTTTCCTCGGCGTCCACGCTGGGCTTCTCGCTGCCCTCTTCGTCGATGTCCTCGGTGTAGCTGCGGCTGTTCTCGTCTTCCTCGAACGAGAAGCGGGCGCTGTTCTTCTTGATGTACTCGGGCGCACCGTACTTCTGGCGGTCGGCCTGCAGGATATGGGCAGCCTCGGCGCCGGCGTGGATGCGCTTGCTCAGGTCAACTTCCTGCTCCGCGCTCAGCAGAGGGATCTGGCCGATCTGTTTGAGGTAGTTCTTGACGGGGTCGTCCAGCAGCTCATCCATCGCAGCCTTCAGGTCGGCGGGGTTCTCCTCGGCGGCTTCTTCCTCGTCCTCGCCGCCCAGACCCAGCTCGTCGCTGTTGTTCTCGGCGTTTTCCACCTCGGCGATGATGCTGTCCACGTCCAGATTCACATCGGCGTCGGCCTCATCCTCGATGATCTTGATGCCGCGCTCTTCAAGGAGCGTATAGAGCGTTTCCACATCCATCCTGCACTGTGCAGCCAAAGTTTTGGCCTCCTGTGCCGACAGGGTGCCTTCGCCTTTCGTCAACAGTTCCTTCAAAGTCATGCCCATTTCGCTCTCTCCTTCTCACTGCGGGGGAAGCGCCCCGCAAGTGAACTTGTCTCATAGTTTCGGTCTTGCTGCATAGAAGTTGTTTTCATGGCCAGAGTGTGCCGGATGGCCGTAGATTTTTGCCCGCAGACAAGGCGATTTTCCGCAGCAATCCTGACGGATTGCAAGGGAAAGCAACGCAGTATGCAGACAAAAATGTCGGCCAGACGGTGTGCAATGGCTGTGAAAACAGCTTCTTAGATCACAAGACCTCCGTTGACGCCGAACACCTGGCCGGTGATGTAGCCGGCGTCTTCTCCGGCGAGGTACAGCAGAAGCTTTGCCACCTCTTCGGCGGTGCCGAGACGGCCCACAGGGGTCTCTTCGGCCAGCGCCGCTTTGTCCTCAGCAGTGAACGAGGCCATCATATCGGTGTCGATGACGCCGGGGGCCACACAGTTCACGGTGATGCCGCTGGGACCTTCTTCTTTTGCCAGCGCCTTGGTCAGGCCGATGAGGCCCGCTTTGGCGGCGGAATAGTGTACCTCGCAGCTGCCGCCGGTCTGGCCCCACATGCTGCTCACGGTGAGGATACGGCCCGCTTTGCGGCGTATCATCCCGGGCAGGGCCAGCTGGCAGAGGTTGAACGCACCGGTCAGGTTGACGTCCAGCATCCGCTGCCACTCTTCCGGCGTGATGTCGGTGAACAGCTTCTGCTGGGCGATGCCCGCGTTGCTCACCAGCACATCCACCCGGCCCAGCGCCTGCTCGGCGGCGCGGAAGGCCAGCTCACAGCTGGCCCGGCTGGCCACGTCACACTGGATGGCCAGTACGCCCGGCAGCTCTTTCTGCAGGGCTGCGGCGGCCTCGGCGTTGGTGTGGTAGAACACTGCTACCCGGCAGCCCGCCGCATAGAATGCGCGGGCTGCTGCTGCGCCGATGCCCCGGTCGCCGCCCGAGATGAGGACGGTGCGGCCCTTCGCCGCCGGGGCAGTGCTCCGGGGCTCTGCCACAGGTTCCGGCTCGCGTTCCGGTGCCGGTGTGTTCTCCGGCGCAGCGCTGACCGGCGTTTCCCTCGTTTCCTGCACCGGCGGTGCGGCCACAGCCGCTTCTTCCGGCTCGGGCAGAGTCGGCCTGCGCTGTTCTGTCTTCGGCCCGGCGTCTGCAAGGTCAAATGTCAGCTCAAATTCGTCGTTGTACAAGAGTCAAACCCTCCTGTCCACTATTTTCGGCCGCAGCGCCTCTTCGTGTCAAAGCCTCTGCGGCGGGAAAGGAAACAGCTTCCCCCACCCCGCCGGAGCTGCGCTCTGCTCACTTTTTCCGGTCTAGGCCGGCTCTGCGGCGCGCCCGGCGGCATTTGTGTGGTTTCGACAAGTTTCCATTGAATAATATAGCACAATCGGGCGAAAAAATAAAGTGGTCACCGGTGATTTTTTCACGCAGTTCCCACTTTTTTCACAGATTCAGGGGTTCACGGGCGGCTTCCAGCGGGGCTTTGCGGCCCGCCTGACCCGCAGTGAAACGAAAAATTCCTGCAAAAGCTGCTGTGCCTCATCGGCCCGCAGTCCCTTTTCGATGACAGGGTGATGGTTGAAGGGCTGGGCGAAGAGATCTGTCACCGAGCCGCAGCAGCCCGCCTTGACGTCGGCGGCACCGTACACCACCCGCTTGATGCGGCTGTTGATGATGGCGCCGCTGCACATGGGGCAGGGTTCCAGCGTCACGAACAGCTCACACTGCCACAGCCGCCAACCTCCCAGCTTTTTGCAGGCCGCGTCGATGGCCAGCAGCTCCGCGTGGTGGAGGGCGTTTTTCTCCGTCTCGCGGGTGTTGTGGGCGGCAGAGATGATCTCTCCGTCCTTCGCCACTACCGCGCCCACCGGCACTTCGCCCAGCGCAGCGGCCTTCCGGGCCTCTTCCAGCGCCGCGCCCATCAGCTCAAAATCGGTCATCCCATTCCCCTTTCTGCCAGCCGTGCGGCAAACACGAGGCAGTTATTTATAATATGTAACGCGCTGCCGGGCCATACGCTCTTCGCTTTCTGAGCCGCCCAGCCGAAGATGAGCCCCATGCCCAGCGCATAGGCCCGGGCCGTCCAGCTGCCGTGCAGGGCCGCAAAAATCACCGCCTGCACCACCACAGCCCCCGCGCCGCCCAGCGGCTGCAAAAGATAGAGCGCCCCGCCCCGGAAGGCAAGCTCTTCTGCCAGAGGGGTCACAAGGCAGATGCGCAGCGCAGCCCACCCGAGGGCCGCGCCCTCGGGCAGAGCCGTCTTTTCCGCCGGGAGCAGCAGCTGTGCTCCCGCCGCCAGCAGCCCCCAGAGCACCGCCGCCTCGGCCAGGACCCGGCACTGAGCCGGAAAAGACGGCTTTTCCGTTTCCCTTATCAGTCTTTTCACGGCGCACCCCCCTGTCGGCGGACATTGTACCATACTGCCGCCCCGTTTTGCAAGCAGTTTTTCGTTCATGCGAAGAAATTTCACTCAAAAGATTGACATACCGCCCGGCGTTCTGGTATACTTTGTACGACTTTTTACAGATTTGTCGTTTTACCAAAGACACACGATGAACGCACCCATGGAGGTACGAACTATATGATACGCATTCTTACCGATTCCGCATCCGACATCCTGCCCGCCGAGGCCGCGCAGCTGGGTGTGGACGTCATCCCCCTCAACGTCACTCTCGAGGACGGCACCGTCATCCGGGACGGCGTGGACCTGACCCCCAGCGAGTACTACGAGCACATGGCCGGCTGCAAAAAGCTGCCCACCACCAGCCAGCCCAGCCCTGAGCTGTTCGAAAAGTTCTACGCCGAGGCCGCTGCCGCCGGAGACGAGGTCGTGGGCATCTTCCTGTCCCATGAGCTGTCCGGCACCTATCAGTGTGCGAAGCTGGCCGCAGACCTGGCCAACGTGGACAACGTCCTCTTCGTGGACAGCACCAATGTCTGCCTCGGCGAGGGTCTGCTGGTGCGTATGGCCGCACACCTGCGGGACGAAGGCAGGTCTGCCGTCCAGATCGCCGCCACCCTCGAGCACGCCAAGGAGCATCTGCACCTCGTCGCCGCCATCGACGACCTGAAGTATCTGCGCAAGGGCGGCCGTCTGCCCGCCGCCGTCGCCGTGGCCGGCGGGATGCTGGGCATCAAGCCCCTCATCACCATCAAGGAGGGCAAAGTCGCCATGGCCGGCAAGGCCCGGGGTCTGCCCGGCGCATACGTCGCCCTCTTCAAGAAGATCGAGGAGCTGGGCGGCGTCAACCCCCGTTTCCCCTCTCTGGCCGGTTACACCATCAGCACCCGCGAGGTGAACCCCATCCAGACCTATCTGGTGGACAATCTCGGCCTTTCCGAGCCGCTGGTGCGCCAGATCGGCTGCGTCATCGGCACCCACGCCGGTCCCGGTGCGTTTGGTCTGGCCTTCTTCGATAACGGGCTGGTCATCGACTAAGAGTATATAGGAAGAGGCTGCTGTGCATCTGCACGGCAGCCTCTTTTCGTTTTTCCTTACAGCATATCCGTGATGAGCTTGCCCAGCAGGAGCACCAGCACCACGAGCATCATGGGGCGGATGAACTTTGCGCCCTTTTTCAGGGCGAAGTGAGAGCCGATGATGTTGCCGACGATGTTGCTGATGGCGCAGGGGATGCCCACCGGAAAGATCACCAGCCCGCTGCTCAGATAGGTGAAAAGGCTGGCGTAGTTGCTGGCGAGGTTGAGCACCTTGGCGTTGCCGTTGGCGGTGCGCAGGTCGAAGCCCATCAGGCTGGTGAAAGCGATGATGGCAAAGGTCCCGGTGCCTGGCCCCACCATGCCGTCGTACAGACCGATGCCGAGGCCGATGCCCAGGGCCAGCAGGGCCTTTTTCAAATTCAGGGTGCCGTCGTCCCGGTTCTCGTCCGGGAGGTTGCGCCGCCACAGGATGATGACCGCCGCGATGGGCAGGATGATGAACATCATCATCTGCAGCACCTCATCGCTGAGCATCAGGACGATGTGTGCGCCCAAGGCACTGCCTGCAAAGCTGCCGATGGCGGCGAGGATGCCCACCTTGAGGTTCATCGCGCCGTTCTTGAAGAAGCTGGCCGTGGCGAACGTCGTGCCGCAGGCGGCGCTGAATTTGTTGGTGGCGTAAGTATAGTGAGGCGGCAGCCCCGCGAAGAGATAGGCCGGCAGGCTGATGAGTCCACCGCCGCCCGCTGCCGAATCCACAAAGCCTGCAAAGCCGGTCATGAACACCAGAAATGCCATCATCGGCAGGCTGATTTGAATACCTATTGTTATAATTCCCCTTAATATTCCTATTTCTTCCACAATTTTACTTGTACAGCTCGCCCTCGCAGGCCAAGATCTGGTCGAGTATCATCCGGGACACCCGGGCGCCGTAGACCATGGAGGGATGGTCATTGTACTCGATGATGTCGTGGAAGTCCTTGTTCATCAGGACGATGACATACTCGCCGTAGGGGGTGTGGACGATGCCGCCGTCGTTGCGGCAGGCGTTCATGCTGCCGCTCTTGCTGGCCACCCAGATGAGTTCCGGCTCGCCGGTCTCCTCGCAGTCGAGATAGAACTGAGGGAAGTCGTGGGTCAGCATGGTATTATAATGCTGCTGACGGAAGATGGCCAGCATCTCAGCGCTGGCCTCAGCGCTGACGAGCGTTCCCTTTGCCACCTGCGCAAACAGCGAGGCGTAGTCCCGGGGCGTCGTGGTGCCGAGGTCGTTGTAAAGATCAAAGTGGAGCGGGTTGTGCAGGACGGTGTGGGCAAAGCCCATCTCCCGGATGCAGGCGTTGATGGTGTCCAGCCCCAGATAGTCGATGACCATGTTGGTGGCGATGTTGTCGGAGCAGATGATCATCATGGTGGCGGCGTCTTTAACTTTCAGACTTGCGCCCACGCCCAGCGCCCGGAGCATACCGGAACCGTCCACAAAGTGCTCGGGCTTGTAGGTGATTTTTTCCTCGAGGCTGGCTTTGCCCCGGCTGGCCTGCAGATACAGGGCTGCGAGGATATATGCCTTGATGGTGGAAGCCGTCTCAAATTCCTCGTCAGCGCCGATCTCGACCGTGTGGCCGTGGAGATCGTCCACAAAGACGCTCATCTTGCCCTGATAGGAATACAGCTCGGCGGCAATACGCTTTTCCAGCGTCATGTTTTTATCCATTTTGGAATCTCCCTGTCGTTTTATACATTATTTAGAGGTTTTCTTCGAAGAACCGCCGGGCGTTGCGGTAGAAGATGGCCTCTACCTCGTCCTCGGTGAAGCCCTCGCGGCGGAGTGCGTCGGCCAATAGAGGCAGCTTGGAGCAGTCGTCCATTTCCAGCTTGCCGCCGATGCCGTCGAAGTCACTGCCCAGACCGATGATCTCAATACCGCCCACCTGCTTGAAGTGGGCCGCGTGCTTTGCCATCAGGGCCGTGGTGCTGCGGCAGAGCTTTTCTTCGGGCTGGTTGTCGAGGAAGCCGCTGCAGTAGTTCAGACCCACGAGGCCGCCCTTGTTGGCGAGGGCGCGGATCATCTCGTCGGTGAGGTTGCGGCAGTGGGGCGCGAGGGCGCGGCAGTTGGAGTGGCTGGCCGCAAAGGGGCGGGTGGAGTGCTCCACAATGTCCCAGAAGCCCTTGTCGGACAGGTGGCTCACGTCTGCGATGATGTGCAGACGCTCCATCTCAGCCAGGAACTCGAAGCCCTTCTCCTTCAAGCCCGTCTCGGTGTTGGGGGCGCAGGGCCAGATGTTGTGGCCCCCGCCGGGGACGACGTTGGGGCTGGCAAGCTCGTTCTCGTGGTTCCAGGTCAGGGTCATCATGCGGACGCCCAGCTCGTACATCCGGCGCAGCACACCGATGCTGCCCTTGCAGCAGCCGCCCTCTTCGATGGTGAGCATTCCGCTGATCTTGCCCTCGGCGGCGTTTTTGCGGATGTCAGAGGGTTGATACACCGGAGCAATATCCTCCGGGTATTTTTCCATGATGCGTTTGAAGACGTCGATCTCTTCCAGCGCCGTCACCAGCGGGTCGGCACCGGGGGTCTTGTCGCCCAGATTGACAAAGGCGGCGAAGCACTGCAGCATATAGTCGCCCTTTTTCAGTTTCTGCAAATCGATGTGCAGATCATTCTGTGCAAAGCTCTTGGGCGTACCCGCCTTTTCGGCGTAGCGCAGCTCACTCAGGGTGTCACAATGTAGATCAAAGACTTTCATTTTTGGTTCTCCTTTGATAAAGGGAAGGTTCTTCTTCCTTTAAGCTACGTTCTCTTTTGCGTGCCAAAAGAGAACCAGAAAAGCACCAGCGATTTCGACGCGC
>ENA-OYZJ01000235-OYZJ01000235.1-human-gut-metagenome-genome-assembly--contig:-NODE-235-length-24643-cov-4.292134_pt1 | contig 24643 bp, 19 predicted proteins | sample MGYA00243290_ERZ653475 | MGnify/ENA primary metagenome ERZ653475 (study PRJEB26926, sample SAMN06165003) | human gut metagenome | biome: ENVO:00009003; feature: ENVO:2100002; material: ENVO:00002003... | reverse complement strand
CGAGATCTAGTACGGTCTCGTGGGCTCGGAGATGTGTATAAGAGACAGAAACAGCTGCTTCCATCTTCGGCAGCATGGAGTTTTCTCCGAACTGGCCTTCTGCGATGTATTTCTTCGCGTCAGCAACGGTGATGTGCTCCAGCGGTTTTTCGTCCGGGGTACCGTAGTTGATGGAAACGTTTTCCACGCTGGTCAGGATCATCAGCATGTCTGCGTTCAGCATTTCTGCCATCAGGCCGCTGGTGAGGTCTTTTTCGATGACTGCGGATGCACCCTTTAACTCTTCATTCTGTGGGAGAACCGGGATTCCGCCGCCGCCTGCTGCGATGACAATCTGTCCGGCATCGAGAAGAAGACGGATGGAGTCGATCTCTACGATATCCTGCGGCTTCGGAGCAGCAACGATTCGGCGGTAGCCGTCCTCGGTTTTCGTTACGTAGTTTCCTTTTTCTTCCTCTGCGTCAGCCTCCTCTTTGGTAAGCGTACGGCCGATCAGTTTGACCGGATTGTTGAAGGCATCGTCGTACGGATCTACTTCAACCTGTGTAAGAATCGTGGATGTGGTTTTGAAGATTCCTCTGCGGAGAAGCTCAGCACGGATGGCGTTCTGCAGGTCGTAGCCGATGTAGCCTTCGCTCATAGCGGAGCAGACAGACATCGGGGCTGCGCTGTAGTCGGTGTGCATTTTGCCGAATTCATTCATCGCCATGTGGATCATGCCGACCTGCGGCGCATTGCTGTGGGTGATGACAACATCAGCGCCGGCAGCAACGAGATCTGCGATTACTTTTGCGGAACGTTTTACGGCTGCTTTCTGTTCCGGCAGCGTCGTTCCAAGAGCTTTGTGTCCCAGTGCAACAACTATTTTTTTTCTTTTCATTGGAAGATACCTCTCTTTGCAGTTCATAGATTTTGATACGAAAAAACCAGGCATCAATATAAAACTATTATAAAGTTTATGGGGGCAAAAATCAAGAAGAAACCGACATTGCGCACATTGAAATGTTTTTCGGACTATGGTATTCTATAAAAGTATCTGAGTCGTAGGGATTTGAAACGTGAAAGGGAGGTCCCGGCATGAAAAACATGCGCACGTTACAAAAACGGATCGCATATCAGCTCCAGCAGGGCAGTCTGGATGCGGAAGTTACAGGAATCACATGCGACAGCAGAAAAGTACAGCCGCAGAACGTGTTTGTCTGCATCCGCGGAAACAGGATGGACGGGCACGTATATGCAGAAGAAGCAGTCGAGAGGGGCGCTGCTGTTCTGGTTGCGGAGCGGGAACTGGAAGGGATTCCGGAAAAGGTAACCGTACTCGTAGTAAAGGACAGCAGAGAAGCACTCGCACAGCTTTCCTGTGCCTGGGAGGACGATCCGGCGCAGCACCTTGTGACAATCGGAGTGACCGGCACGAAGGGAAAGACGACGACTGCATATATGATTTACGAAATCCTGCGAAAAGCAGGGATACGCGCAGGACTCATCGGAACGATCGAGACGAGGATCGGGGAAAAAAGCATTCCGTCAGAAAATACAACGCCGGAGCCTGTTGTGCTGCAGAAGCTGTTTTCTGAAATGATGCGGGAGGGCTGCACCCATGTTGTGATGGAGGTTTCCTCGCAGGCGGAAAAACAGCACCGGTGTGATGGAATTACGTTTGATTACGGTGTGTTCACCAACATTGGAAACGACCACATCGGCGCCGGGGAGCATGCATCGTTTGCAGAATATCTGTCCTGCAAAAAGAAGCTGCTTCGCACCTGCAGAACCGGAATTGTAAACCGGGATGACAAAAGGTTTCCGGAGATCATAAGGCAGAGCACCTGCCGTCTGGTGACATTCGGATGCAGGGAAAAAGCTGATTTTATGGCAGCAGATGCAGCACTCGATCAGGCGCCCGGCGTGCTCGGTGTCTCATACCGGGTGCAGGGCGCAGCGGATTTTCCAGTACGGGTAGATCTGCCGGGTCTGTTTTCCGTTTCCAACTCGCTTGCCGCCATTGCGGTCTGCGCGCAGATGGGAATCCCGGAAAAGGCGATGCAGGAGGCACTTTCCGCAGTCCGCGTCCGTGGGCGGTGTGAGGCAGTTCCGGTGTATCCGGAAATGACGCTTCTCATTGACTACGCACACAATGCGATGAGCCTCGAAAGCCTGTTAAAGACACTGCGGAAATACCATCCGAAGCGCCTGATCTGTCTCTTCGGCTGCGGCGGAAACCGCGCGCGGGACCGGAGATTCCAGATGGGAGAGGTGTCGGGGCGTCTGGCGGATCTGACCGTCATCACCTCGGACAATCCGCGGGATGAGGAACCACAGGCGATTCTGGACGATATCCGGACGGGAATCGGGAAAACAGAAGGCGCTTTCGTTGAGATTGCAGACCGTAAGGAGGCGATCCGGTATGTGATCGAAAACCGGCAGCCGGGCGATCTCGTGGTGCTCGCGGGAAAAGGCCACGAAACGTATCAGATCCGGAAGGGAAAACGGTACGAAATGGATGAGCGCGTGCTGATCCGGGAAATACTGGAAGAAAGTAAGGGGAATGTATGAGCAGCGTTTACGCTGATGTAATCGTAGATATCACAAATGAAAAACTGGACCGGACCTTTCAGTACAAGGTTCCGCCGGAACTGACAGGGGAGATCGGTCCGGGAACGGCGGTACAGATTCCGTTTGGAAACGGAAACCGCACGATCACCGGCTATGTGCTTTCCGTCGGAAACGAGCCGAAATATCCGCAGGACCGGATGAAGGCCATCCTTGCGGTACAAAAGGATGCGGCGACTGTAGAGACGAAGCTCATCGCGCTCGCCGCGTGGATGCGTCATACGTACGGATCGACGATGATCCAGGCGTTAAAGACGGTGCTTCCGGTCAAAGTAAAGGCGCGCGGGAAAGAAACCCGCGAAATTGCGCTTCTTGCAGATCCCGCAGAGTGTGAGGAGCTGCTGGAAAACTACAGAAAGAAAAATTATAAAGCGAGAATCCGTCTCTTAAACGCGCTGCTGGCCCAGCCGGTTCTTCCAGGGCCGGTTGTGAGCAAGGAACTGAAAATCACGGCAGATACGCTGCACGTGATGGAAGAGCAGGGCGTGTTGGAAATCCGCCGTACGAGCACCTGGAGAAATCCGGTATCTGATGCGGCAGGAAGAACAACTGCGGGAAAACCAAACGAACAGCAGCAGGCCGTGGTGGACGGCATTCGAAAGGAATGGGAAGGGCAGAACCGCCCCTGCCTGATCCGCGGTGTGACGGGAAGCGGCAAAACGCTCGTCTATATGGAGCTGATGGAGCGAGTGCTGAAGGAAGGAAAACAGGTGATCGTGCTGATCCCGGAGATTGCGCTGACGTATCAGAACGTGGAGCGGTTCTGCGCACGGTTTGGAACAAGGGTCACGGTGGTCAACTCGCGGATGACACCGTCCGAGCGCGCCGACCAGATGGAGCGCGCGCGGCGCGGGGAGGTCAGTATTATGATCGGTCCGCGTTCCGCACTCTTTGCACCGTTTCCGGATCTTGGGCTGATCGTAATCGATGAGGAGCATGAAACCTCCTATAAAAGTGAAGTGACGCCGCGCTACCATGCAAGGGAGACCGCCGTGCGCCGCGCCGGGCTGGAGCATGCCCATGTGGTGATGGGTTCGGCAACGCCGTCGGTGGATGCTTCTTACGCCTGCGAGACGGGAGCGTACGCGCTGTTCCGGATGGATGCGCGGTACGGAAATGCAGCACTTCCGTCCGTATGGATCGCGGATATGCGGGAAGAATTACAGATGGGAAACCGTTCGATTCTGTCCGGAAAACTGCGGGAAGAGATCGAAAAACGGCTTGAAAAAAAGGAACAGGTTGTACTGTTTCTGAACCGCAGAGGCTATGCGGGCTTCGTCTCATGCCGTGCATGCGGCTATGTGATGAAATGCCCGCACTGCGATGTATCACTGACAGCACACAATAACGGAAAGCTCGTCTGCCATTACTGCGGTTATGAAACACCGCAGGTACATGCGTGCCCGTCGTGCGGTTCCCCGTACATCGGCGGCTTCCGTGCCGGCACACAGCAGATCGAGCAGAACGTGAAAAAGCTGTTTCCAAAGGCACGCGTTCTTAGGATGGATGGCGACACGACAAAAACGAAAAACAGTTATGAAGAAATCCTGTCCGCATTTGCGGCGGGGAAGGCCGATATCCTGATTGGAACCCAGATGATCGTAAAAGGCCACGATTTCCCGAATGTCACGCTGGTGGGAGCGCTGGCGGCGGATCTCTCCCTGAATGCAGTCGATTACCGTGCCGGGGAGCGTACGTTCCAGCTGCTGACGCAGGCAGTCGGCCGCGCCGGAAGAGGCGAAAAGCCGGGAATGGCAGTCATTCAGACGTACCATCCCGAACATTACAGCATTCAGACGGCGGCAGAGCAGGATTACGGGACATTTTACGAGAAAGAAATGGACTACCGCCGTCTGATGGGATATCCCCCGGTGGCGGAGCTTCTGGCGATCCACGGAGCCGGGGAGGATGAAGCGCATCTGACGCAGGCGATGGAATACATTCGCAGATATCTCATCCGCATCCGGGGAAACCGCGAAGTCCAGATCATCGGCCCGGCAAGTGAGGCAGTGTCGAAAATCAATGACCTGTACCGCATGGCCGTGTATGTACGCGCGCCGCAGGAAGAGGTGCTGGCAGAACTGCGGGAAAAACTGGAGCGGTATATCGAGATTAACAAAGGCTTCCGTACCGTTTATTTACAGTTTGACTTCAGCAGAAAGTATTAGTTTTTTCATACTATTTACACATAGATTATTTATAATAGAAGAGCAAAAGAAAGGAAAAGAATTATGGCAATCAGAGAAATCAGAGTCGTAGGCGACCGCGTATTAACGAAAAAATGCAGACCGGTGGAGAAGATGACACCAAGAATCAGCGAGCTGATCGACGACATGTTTGACACCATGTATGAGGCAAACGGTGTCGGCCTTGCCGCACCGCAGGTCGGCATCTTAAAGAGAATCGTAGTCATGGATGTAGATGGAACCCCACATCTTCTGATCAATCCGGAAATCCTGGAGACTTCCGGAATCCAGACAGGAGCAGAAGGATGCTTAAGCCTTCCGGGAAAATCCGGTACAGTAACCCGTCCGAATTACGTAAAGGTAAGAGCACTGGACCGCGACATGCAGCCGTTTGAACTGGAGGGAACCGAACTTCTTGCCCGCTGCATCTGCCACGAGTGCGATCACCTCGATGGACATATGTATACAGAAAAAGTAGAAGGCGAACTCTGGGACAACACGTACGATGAGTATGAGGAGTACGAGGACGAAGAGTAAGTCTTAAAATAAAGGAGATGACTTCAGATGAAAGTGGTATTTATGGGAACCCCGGATTTCTCCGTGGGAACACTTGAGGCACTCGTGGAGGCCGGTTATGAGATCACAGGCGTTGTGACCCAGCCGGACAAACCGAAGGGCCGCGGAAAACAGATGATGCCGACACCGGTGAAAGAGGCAGCCGAAAAACACGGCCTTCCGGTCTATCAGCCGCGCCGCGTGCGGGATGCAGAGGCGATCGAAGAGATCCGGAAAATGGAGCCGGATGTGATCGTTGTCGTTGCATTCGGCCAGATTATTCCAAAAGAGATTTTGGACATGCCGAAATACGGATGCATCAACGTTCATGCATCCCTGCTTCCGGCTTACCGCGGAGCAGCGCCGATCCAGTGGGCTGTCATGAACGGCGATGAAGTGAGCGGCGTAACCATTATGAAGATGGATGAAGGCCTCGACACAGGCGATATGCTGACGAAAGTGGAAGTTCCGCTTGCAGCAGATGAGACCGGCGGCAGTCTCTTTGACAAGCTCGCCGCAGCCGGAGCAAAACTTCTGGTGGAGACACTTCCAAAACTTGAAAAAGGCGAAGTGACACCGGAAAAACAGCCGGAGATAAGCACTACAGAGTATGCGCGGATGATCAAAAAAGAAGACGGAAAGATCGACTGGACGAAGAGTGCCGTTGAGATCGAACGTCAGATCCGTGCGATGAGCCCGTGGCCGAGTGCTTTTACAAAAGTAAACGGAAAGAACCTGAAAATCTGGGATGCCAAAGTCATTGCCATGTTCGGCGGCGATCTGTTCTCGAAAATTCCGGGACAGAATCCGACGAAGAGTGCCGGAAAAGTCTGGGTGGCAGATGAGACAGGTCTCCATGTAAAGACGGGAGACGGCATTCTGGTGATCGAGGAGCTGCAGCTCGAAGGAAAGAAACGGATGAAAACCGCCGATTTCCTGCGCGGCTATGCGATCGAGCCGGGTACCAGACTTGGCGAATAAAAGAGAAAAAGCAACCTGAAGTTGAGGCGGGGAACGGCACAGCGGTGTGATGGCTGCTGTGCCTGAGAAAAAAGGAGAAAAACGATATGGGACTTTTTTATGACAGTACGTATCTGCTGGTGATTCTTGCCGCACTGATTTCCATGGCGGTATCCGCCCGCATGAACACGATTTTCAGCAAATATCAGACCGTCCGCTCGTACAGCGGCATGACGGGACGCGAGGCGGCGATGCGCATTCTGCATCAGGCCGGCATCTACGATGTGACCGTCCGCCACGTATCCGGTAAACTGACCGACCACTATGATCCGCGGACAAAAACCGTGAATTTATCGGATGCGGTTTACGATTCAACCTCGGTCGCAGCAATCGGTGTCGCAGCGCATGAGTGCGGCCATGCCGTACAGCACAATACGGATTACGTGCCGCTGAAAGTAAGAAGCGCCATTGTTCCGGCAGCGAATCTTGGATCCCAGCTTTTCTGGCCGCTGTTCCTGATCGGACTGATTTTCAGCCTTCCGATGCTGGTGAAAGCCGGTATCTGGCTGTTTGTGCTGGCACTGGCATTCCAGGTGGTAACACTTCCGGTCGAGTTCGATGCGTCGAGAAGAGCATTAAAAATGCTCAGTGAGGGCGGTATGGTGACAGAGACGGAACACGACGGAGTCAAGAAAGTACTCTGGGCTGCAGCCATGACATACGTGGCAGCGGTGATCGGTTCTCTGCTGCAGCTGCTCCGGCTGCTGATTTTATCCGGAGCATTTAGGAGAAATGATGACTGATACAATCAATACAAGAGAGCTGATTATGAACATTCTGCTTGAGATGGACAGGGAGAAAACGCCCTGCCATCTTGCTGTAAGGGACGCCCTCGATAAATACCAGTTCCTGCCGCGGCAGGACCGTGCGTTTATCAAGCGGGTCTGCGAGGGAACCGTGGAATACGGTATCCAGAATGACTACATCATCAATCAGTATTCCAAAATCAAGATCAACAAATGCAAGCCGGTGATTCGTGCGATCTTACGGATGTCGGTGTACCAGATCCGTTTTCTTGACGCAGTACCGGATTCGGCAGTCGTCAATGAGGCGGTGAAACTGGCGGAAAAGAAGCATTTTTACAACTTAAAGGGCTTTGTCAACGGCGTTCTGCGCACGATCGTGCGGGAGAAAGATCATCTGCCGATGCCGAAGGAGAACAATACTACGCAGTATCTTTCCGTGAAATACTCCATGCCGGAATTTCTGGTTGAGGAGTTCGTATCCCAGTACGGAAAAGAAACGGCAGAAACGATGATGGCGGATTTCCTGAAAGAAAAACAGGTGACGATCCGTATCAACCGCTGGAACAATACGATCGAGGAGACGAAGAAAAGCCTGGAAAGCCAGGGGGCAGAGCTGGAAAAAGCGCCGTATCTTGGCGAGGCGTTCTATCTGAAAAACTTTGAGACGATCGCATCACTGAATGCCTTCCAGGAAGGCCGGTTCCAGATTCAGGATGTGAGCTCCATGATGGCGGCGCATCTGGCGGATCCAAAGCCGGGTGACCAGGTGCTGGATCTCTGCGCGGCACCGGGTGGAAAGAGCCTCCATGCAGCAGATAAAATGAGAAATCAGGGATGCGTGGAAGCGCGTGATATCACCGAATACAAGGTCGATCTGATCCGGGAAAATGTGCAGAGAGCAGGTGTTTCCTGCGTCGTGCCGAAGGTAAAAGATGCGGAACAGCTCGATGCGGAATGGATCGGAAGAGCGGACGTTGTGATTGCGGACCTGCCGTGCACCGGATACGGCGTCATCGGCAGAAAGCCGGATATCAAATATTACGCTTCAAAAGAAAAAGAAGAGGAGCTGGTACGGATTCAGCGGGCAATCCTTGCAAATGCCGCATCGTACGTAAAGCCGGGCGGCACACTGCTGTACAGCACATGTACCGTCAACAGAAAAGAAAACAGCGAGAATGCCGCATGGTTTCTGGAACAGTTCCCGTTTGAAGCAGTCAGTCTGGATGAACTGCTGCCGGATGAGCTGAAAAGCGGAGAAACGGCCAAAGGACAGCTGCAGCTGATCCCGGGGGTACACAAGACAGACGGATTTTTCCTTGCAAAATTCCGGAAAACAGAGAAAGGACGGGCGTAACAGATGGATATTAAATCAATGACCTTAGACGAATTAAAGGACGCCTGTCAGCAGATGGGAGAAAAGCCGTTCCGTGCCAAACAGTTATACGACTGGATGCATCATCGTCTGGCGGGCAGCTACGATGAGATGACGAATCTCTCGCTTGCCTTCCGGGAAAAATTAAAGGAACAGTATCCGCTTACCTGTCTCGAAAAAGTGCAGGTGCAGGAGTCCAAAATCGACGGAACGAGAAAATACCTGTTCCGCCTTAGCGACGGCAACGTGATCGAGAGCGTCTGGATGAAGTACCACCACGGAAATTCCGTCTGCATCTCATCCCAGGTCGGCTGCCGGATGGGCTGCCGCTTCTGCGCGTCCACAATCGGCGGACTCGTGCGGTGCCTGACTCCGTCGGAGATGCTCGACCAGATTTACCGGATTCAGGAGGACACCGGGGAGCGGGTCTCCAATCTGGTTGTCATGGGAACGGGTGAGCCGATGGACAACTACGACAATCTGGTGCGCTTCGTGCGGCTGCTTTCGAGCCAGGAAGGACTCAACATCAGCCAGAGAAACATCACCGTTTCCACCTGCGGAATCGTGCCGAATATGTACAAATTGGCAGATGAGGGACTCCAGATCACCCTGGCACTTTCCCTTCATGCGCCGAACGATGAAAAGCGCCGCGAGCTGATGCCGATTGCCAATAAATATTCCATTGATGAAATTCTCGATGCATGCCGCAATTACTTTGCAAAAACAGGCCGTCGGATTACATTTGAGTACTCTCTCGTTGGCGGGAAAAATGACAGCGAAGCCGATGCAAAAGAGCTTTCCGCGCGGATTTCGGATATCAACTGTCATGTAAATCTGATCCCGGTCAACCCGATCAAAGAGCGCGATTACGTGAAATCAACGAAAAAAGTCGTAGAGAATTTCAAAAATAAACTTGAAAAATACGGAATTAATGTTACTATTAGAAGGGAAATGGGCGCCGATATTGACGGAGCCTGTGGACAGTTAAGAAAAAGTTTTATCGATAAATCAAACGAACAGCCGTAAAAAGCGGCTGTCAATACAGGAGAAAAAAGCATGAAGGTATTTTCTGCAACCGATATCGGACAGAAACGGACGATGAACCAGGATTTTGTGTTTGCCTCCGCCTCTCCGGTCGGAAACCTTCCGAACCTCTTTGTCGTTGCAGACGGCATGGGAGGCCATAACGCGGGCGATTTTGCTTCGCGTTACGGTGTTTCTGTACTGGTGGAATCTGTAAAAAGGGATACGAATTTCAACCCGGTGCGGATCATTCGGCATGGAATTGAAGCAGCAAACAGCCAGATTTTTGAGCAGGCAAAACGAGATATATCCATGGAAGGCATGGGTACGACGATGGTAGTAGCTACGGTTGTCGGCAACTATGCCTACGTTGCAAACGTAGGAGACAGCAGGCTGTATCTGGCAGCAGATGGCACGTTTGACCAGGTGACGCAGGACCATTCCCTGATCGCAGAGATGGTGCGCCTTGGAGAACTCACTCCCGAGCAGGCGCGGAATCACCCGGACAAAAACATTATTACCAGAGCAGTAGGCACACAGGATACCGTAAAGATTGATTTCTTTGACATTCAGCTTGAAGAGGGCAATCAATTGGTGATGTGCTCGGACGGCCTTTCCAACATGGTAACGGATGAGGAGATTTTCGAACTCATCTGCCGAGAAGACGGTGAGGACAAGGCGAAACGTTTAATTGATAAAGCAAATGCAAATGGCGGCAGAGACAATATCGCAGTCATTGTCGTTGAACCATTTACAAACGAGGTGAAAGAATGTTAAAAGAGGGCGTTATTTTAGGAGAACGATATGAGATCATAAGCCGGATCGGTTCCGGCGGTATGGCTGATGTCTACAAAGCAAAAGACCACAAGCTGAACCGCATGGTGGCCGTCAAGGTTTTAAAACCGGAATTCCGGGAGGATAAAACCTTTATCCGCAAGTTCCGCACGGAGGCACAGGCCGCAGCAGGACTGTCCCATCCGAATATTGTAAACGTGTACGATGTCGGGGAGGACCGCGGCGTTTACTATATCGTCATGGAGCTTGTCGAGGGAATTACTCTGAAGGATTACATTGACCGCAAAGGAAAACTGAGCGTAAAAGAGGCAACCAGCATCGCCATTCAGGTTTCCCTTGGTCTTGAAGCAGCACACAACCGCAATATTGTACACCGCGATGTCAAACCGCAGAACATCATCATTTCCACAGACGGAAAAGTAAAACTTTCCGACTTTGGTATTGCAAAGGCAACTTCTTCCAATACGATCAGTTCGAACGTTATGGGAAGCGTACATTACAGCTCTCCGGAGCAGGTGCGCGGCGGATATTCGGACTATAAGAGTGATATCTATTCCCTTGGTATCACCATGTACGAGATGGTAACCGGAAGAGTGCCGTTTGACGGCGACACCACCGTTGCCATCGCAATCAAGCATCTGCAGGAGGAGATTGAATCTCCATCCAAATATACCCCGAACCTTCCGTTCGCACTGGAGCAGATTATCTTAAAATGTACCCAGAAGAGCCCGGACCGCCGTTACAATAACATGGCGGAGCTGATCGACGACTTGAAGCATTCGCTGATGGAGCCGCAGGGCAATTTCGTAAAAGTAACTCCGTTAAGTTCTCACGCCGAGACTGTTATGGTATCCGCAGAGGAGTTAAGCCAGATCCGTTCCGGCGCAGCAGCAAAGGCAAATGCGCAGACGGCAGAGGAGCCGGCCCGCAAGCGCTACAGCAAGATCGAGGATGAGGAAGAGGACGAAGATTACAGCTACGAGGACGAAGAAGACGAGGATGAGGACGAAGAAGAGGATGACCGCGATTCCTACGATGAGGATGACGACGATTCCTACTACGACGATGACGATGACAAAGCCGGAAACAAACTCGAAAAGATCATCACAATCGGCGGTTTTGCGATTGCAGCCATCATCATCTGCATGCTGATCTACTTTATTGCACAGGCAGCCGGCATTGTCGGCGGAAAAGGACCGACCGCAGCTTCTTCCAGTTCCGCATCATCTTCGAGCAGCACGGAAGTTGTTTCTTCGAGCAGCAAAGAAGAGGAAAAAGTAACCGTTCCGGATCTGACCAATAAAACCGAGGCAGATGCAACCGCACTGGCAAACAGCCTGAAGCTTGGTGTAGTCAACGGCGGAACCGAGGCATCGGATGTCATTGAGGCAGGAAAGATCTGCCGCCAGGATCTGAAACCGGGAACGAAAGTCGATAAAAATGCAACGATTACGTATTATGTAAGCTCCGGAAAAGAAACCGTAACGATTCCGACCGGCATTGTGGGAACACAGAAAGACGCTGCAAGCGCTGCTCTGACCCAGCTTGGACTTCAGGTTTCTACCACAGAGGATTTCAGCGATACCGTTGCCGAAGGATACGTAATTTCCGTTGATCCGGCCGAAGGAAGCCAGGTTGCACCGGAATCCACCGTTACCCTCGTTGTCAGCAAGGGATCAAAGGACGCGGAAGAAATTGCAATCCGTGATGTAATTGGTCTGGATGAGGAAACTGCAAAATCAATCCTGAGCGATTTCAATATTATTGTAAAAACAGGAACCAGCAGCAAGGTGGCTGAGGGTGAAGTCATGGAGGTTGACCCGGCAGTCGGAACCAAGGTGAAGAAAGGTTCGGACGTTACGATTTATGTCAACAGCCCAAGTGCACAGCCAACGACGCCGGATGAGAATACACCGACCCCGACACCGGCCGAGCCGGGCGCAAATACCGCTACGGATGTTACCTGGTCCTGCAGCCAGACCTTAAGTGCGCCGGATCAGTATCAGGGTGGTATTGCAAAAATTGAGCTGATCCAGGATGATGGAAACGGAAACGAGACCTCCATCACCGTCATGGACGGACAGGCCATTACGAGCTGGCCGTATTCTGTCAACACCAACTGGAGTGCTTCATCGTCTGCTTCTTCTACCGGAAGAATCGTCTTCTATGAGATGGATTCGAGCGGAAGTTATCAGGCAATTGCACAGTACCCATCGGTTCCGTTGAGTGAAGGGTGAGTATGACAGGAAAGATTATGAAAGGAATTGCCGGATTCTACTACGTAGACGTAGAAGAATCCGGCATTTATGAGTGCAAAGCAAAAGGAATTTTCCGAAAGGAAGGCCAGAAACCGCTCGTCGGAGATCTTGTGGAAATTGAGATTCTGGATGAAGCGGAAAAAACAGGAAATATGACCCGGATTCTGCCGCGAAAAAATGAACTGATCCGTCCGGCAGTGGCCAATATCGATCAGGCGCTTGTGATTTTTGCGCTGGAAAATCCGACCCCGAACCTGACGCTTCTGGACCGTTTTCTTGTGATGATGGAACAGCAGAACGTTCCGACGGCAATCTGTTTCAATAAAAGAGATCTTGCGGGGGAAGATTACACAGACCATCTGCGAAGCGTCTATGAGAACTGCGGTTACCGTGTCTTTACGGTGAGTGCAGCGAAAGAGCAGGGCATGCAGGAAGTGGAAGCATACCTGAAAGGGAAAACAACGGTGGTAGCCGGTCCGTCCGGCGTCGGAAAATCTTCGATCACAAACCGGATGCAGAAAGAAATCCAGATGGAGACCGGAGAGATCAGCAAAAAGCTGAAAAAAGGAAAACACACGACGCGCCATTCCCAGATGATCCCGATCGACCATGAGACGTATCTGTGTGATACGCCGGGGTTCAGCTCGCTTTATACAACCGATATGGAAAAAGAGGAGCTGAAAAACTTTTTCCCGGAATTTCATCCGTACGAAGGAAAATGCCGTTTCCTCGGCTGCATCCACGGAAAAGAGCCGGGCTGTGCCGTCAAAGAGGCACTGGAACAGGGAAATATCAGCAAAGAAAGATTTGAAAACTATACCATGTTCTATGAAGAACTGAAAGAACAGGAAAAGAGGAGATACTAGCATGAGCCGAGTATATCAGTTGGCACCTTCTATTTTATCCGCAGACTTCAACCGTCTCGGAGAACAGATCCAAAGGGTAGAGAAAGCAGAGTGCCGGTGGCTTCATATCGATATTATGGATGGAATGTTTGTACCATCCATTTCGTTTGGAATGCCGGTGGTAAAGTCGATCCGAAAAGAAAGCAGTCTGTATTTTGATGTTCATATGATGGTAAAGGACCCGGAGCGGTACGTAGAAGAATTTCAAAGCTGCGGGGCGGATATGATCACGGTTCACGCGGAGGCATGCCGCGATCTGGCAGAAACCGTGAAAAAGATTCATGAAACAGGCGCAGATGCCGGAGTTGCCGTAAATCCGGATACGCCGCTTTCTGCGGTTACGGACGTGATGGATCAGGTAGAAATGATTCTGATTATGAGCGTTTATCCTGGCTTCGGCGGCCAGAAGTATATCCCGGAGTCGACGGAGAGGATCCGTACGCTCCGCAGAATGCTGGATGAAAAAGGACTGGAGCATGTGCACATTCAGGTCGATGGCGGCATCAACCGCGCGACCATCGATGAAGTCCTTGCGGCAGGTGCCAACATCATCGTGGCAGGCTCTGCTGTATTTGGCAGCAACATCGAGCAGAACGTGCGCGAGCTGCAGGAAAAAATTTCTTCATACAGCAAAAAGGCAGAATAAGATACAAAAAGACAGAAAAAAGAGGCAGGGAAACGTGAGAACATGTATTATTTCGGGAGGGATGATCGAACCGGATTTTGCCTTCCCATATCTTCAGAAACAGCAGTTTGATATTATCCTGGCAGCAGACCGGGGACTGGAGTTCTGCTACCATTACCAGATTATACCGACGTATATTCTGGGAGATTTTGACAGTTTATCTCCGGAGATTTTAAATTATTACAAGGAGAACCATGTCGCACCGATCCGGGAATTTAATCCCATGAAGGACAATACGGACACGGACATCGCATTTCAGCAGGCGATTGTTCTGGGAAGCAGTGAAATCACGATCCTCGGAGCAACAGGGGGAAGACTCGACCATTTCTTAAGTATTGTGCAGAACCTGAAAACGGCATGGGAGAAGAAAATTCCGGCTTACATCGTGGACAGCCGCAATCTGATTACGATTCCGGTGGAAACTTCGTTTGAAATCCGGAAAGAAGAGCAGTTCGGAAAGTACGTTTCGTTCTTCCCGCTGGAAAAGGAAGTCGCATCCATCACCCTGGAGGGCTTCGCCTACCCGCTCGACCATCACTATCTGCCGAATACTTCGGGTGGTCTGTGCGTGAGCAATGAGATCGTCGAGGAGACCGCGCATGTATCGTACGAGGGCGGCATTCTTCTGATGGTACAGTCAAGAGATTAAAATCCATTGAAATCAAAGAGCCCGTGTGCTATAATTTATAGTTGCATTGGGCTCTTTTTGTGCATAAAAAGAACCCGAACAGAAAAAGAAGCGAAAAATAAAAACAAAGGAGATATAGATTACTATGAAATTAGGTATCGTGGGCCTTCCGAACGTCGGAAAAAGTACACTTTTCAATTCCCTGACCAAAGCAGGAGCAGAGAGCGCAAACTATCCGTTCTGTACCATTGACCCGAATGTCGGCATCGTGCCGGTTCCGGACAAGCGTCTGCAGCAACTCGGAGATTTCTATCAGTCCAAGAAAGTAACACCGGCTGTCATCGAGTTCGTTGACATCGCAGGTCTTGTAAAAGGTGCATCCAAAGGAGAGGGACTTGGAAACCAGTTCCTTGCCAATATCCGTGAGGTAGACGCTATCGTTCACGTTGTCAGATGCTTCGAGGATCCGAACGTTATCCACGTAGACGGCAGCATTGATCCGCTCCGTGATATCGAGACCATCGACCTTGAGCTGATCTTCGCCGACCTTGAGGTACTCGAGCGCCGTATTTCCAAAACTGCAAAATCTGCAAGAATGGACAAAGAGGCAGCAAAAGAGCTCGAATTCCAGGAGCGTCTGAAAAAACTGCTCGAGGACGGAAAAGATGCCATCCTGATGGAGCTGCAGAACGAGGACGAGGAGAAATGGATCGCAGAGTACAACCTGCTGACCAGCAAACCGGTCATCTACGCAGCAAACGTAGCAGAGGATGATCTCGCTGACGACGGTGCAAACAACTCCTATGTACAGTCCGTCCGCGAATATGCAAAAGAGCACAACAGCGAAGTATTCGTCATCTGCGCCGAGATCGAGGCAGAAATCTCCGAACTCGAAGAGGATGAGAAAAAAATGTTCCTCGAGGATCTTGGTCTTACCGAGTCCGGTCTGGAAAAACTGATCGCAGCAAGCTACCGTCTGCTCGGCCTCATGAGCTTCCTTACAGCAGGAGAGGATGAGACCCGTGCATGGACCATCAAAGTCGGAACAAAAGCACCGCAGGCAGCCGGAAAAATCCACACCGATTTCGAGCGCGGATTCATCAAAGCCGAGGTTGTCAATTATCAGGATCTGCTCGACTGCGGTTCCTACGCAGGAGCAAGAGAGAAAGGCCTTGTGCGTATGGAAGGAAAAGATTACATTGTCCGCGACGGCGATGTCATCCTGTTCCGTTTCAACGTTTAACACCAGTAGACAAGAAGTCCCCCGCTTCTAAAGCAGTGGGATGAATTGTTAAAAGAAACATAACGGCAGTGGCGGGCGGAGAGAAATCGGTATCCTCCACTGACATGAGGCAAGTCACAGTCGAACTATTTTCGACATGTCAGACTCCGTGAAAATACCGACTGTGAGTTGAAACAATGAACTGAAAATCAGAGAGAATAAAATCTATGGATATGGAAATTAATTTCCCCAATCTCGGGATTTATCTCGATCATGTGGGAAAAAACATCAGTATTTTCGGATTTTCCATTGCCTATTACGGCATTGTGATCGTAACCGGTATGATGATTGCGATCTGGATTGCCCAAAGAGAGGCAAAGCGGACGGGGCAGAACCCGGAGCAGTACCTCGATCTTGCGATGATCGGCATCGCAGCCGGTATTCTCGGGGCACGGATTTACTACGTTATATTTGCCTGGGACTATTATAAGGATGATCTTTTGAGTATTTTCAACATCCGCCAAGGCGGACTTGCCATCTACGGCGGCATCATCGGTGCCTGCATTGCGGTGGTGATTTACAGCAGAAAGAAGAAACAGAACTTCAGCCTTCTGATGGATACCGCGAGCATGAGCATCGTGTTCGGTCAGATTATGGGACGGTGGGGAAATTTCTTTAACCGTGAGGCATTCGGTGACTACACTAACAACCTGTTTGCAATGCAGCTTCCGGTTTCCGCGGTCCGTGCCAATGAAATCACACAGAAAATGTGGGATCATGTGGTGACGGTAAACGGCGTCGAGTATATTCAGGTGCATCCCACCTTTTTATATGAAAGTTTATGGAATGTGGGTGTCCTGCTTTTTCTTTTCTGGTTTCGGAAAAGAAAAAAATTTAACGGCGAAGTGTTCCTGATGTACCTGATAGGATACGGCCTTGGAAGAATCTGGATCGAGGGACTCCGCACCGACCAGCTTCTGCTTCCGGTGGTGGGACTTCCGGTTTCCCAGCTCCTTTCGGGGTGTCTTGTGGTGGGATGTACCATCCTGGTGGTATGGAAACGAAAAAAATTATCATCCGGTGGGGAGACAGCCCATTCTTAAGGATAAAACCAGTGAAAAAAACAGAATAAAAATACAGAAAAAGGGAAAACCGGCAAAAAAGGTTTTCTCTTTTTTTGATACAAAATTGGTATAAAAAAGGCGGAAAATGCGCATAAAAATGTTGCATTTTGGGGAAAATCTTAAAAATGAAATAGAAAAAAGACCTTGCTATTTTCCCTGAGTTGATATAGAATAAAAACATAAGTGGTAGAAAGTGGTGAAAAGTGGTGCGTTGTGGAGCGGATGTGGCAGTCCGGCTGCGGCGCGATACATGAAGTGGTGCGTGGGGAGACCGCCATTTCAGGTGATAAGAGGGTTTTCATTATGTTCATGGGAGAGTACAGTCATACGATTGACGCGAAGGGAAGATTGATCATACCGTCCAAGTTCAGAGAACAGCTGGGAGAAGAGTTCGTACTGACGAAGGGATTGGACGGATGCCTTTCCATTTACCCAAACGACGAATGGGCTGCCTTTGAAGAGAAGCTGAGAGCCTTACCACTTACAAACAAAAACGCCAGAACTTTTTCCCGTTTCTTTGTAGCAGGTGCTACGTCATGTGAACTGGACAAGCAGGGGAGGATTCTCGTACCGGCAACGCTGCGGGAATTTGCTGGTCTGGAAAAAGATGTAGTCCTTACCGGAAATATCAACCGGATTGAAATCTGGAGCAAGGAAAAATGGAACGAAAACAGCAATTATGATGATATGGATGCCATCGCCGAATCAATGGAAGAGATGGGCATTGTGATCTGATCTGTTTCGTTGGGATACAGGAGATGACCATGGAATTTTCGCATACATCAGTATTACTGAATGAAACCATTGAAAACCTTAAGATAAAACCGGACGGAATCTACGTGGACGGGACGTTGGGAGGCGCTGGACATTCCAGTCATATATGTGAGCGCTTATCTGCCACGGGGAGATTAATAGGCATAGATCAGGACGAAGCTGCGATAGCTGCTGCGGGTAAACGCCTGGAACCATTTCAGAACCAGGTCACGATTATCCGCAGCAATTATTGCGATATGGTTCCGCGTCTTGCCGAAATCGGAGTCACCGGGGTAGACGGAATCCTGCTGGATCTTGGAGTTTCATCCTATCAGCTGGATAATGCAGAGCGTGGATTCACATACCGTGAGGATGTTCCGCTGGATATGCGGATGGATCAGAGAAATGCTCTTTCCGCGTACGAAGTCGTGAACGATTACAGTGAAGAGAATCTTTCGCGTATTCTCCATGAATATGGAGAAGAGCGTTTTGCAAGAAAAATTGCACACAATATATGCGTAAGCCGGCAGCAGGCGCCGATTCGAACAACTGGGGAGTTAATCGAAATCATCAAGCGCTCGATTCCGGCAAAAATAAGGGCGACGGGCGGCCATCCGGCCAAGAGAACCTTTCAGGCAATCCGTATCGAAGTGAACCAGGAACTTACCGTTCTGTCGGAGTCACTGGACGGCATGATTGATCTCTTAAATGACGGTGGAAGACTTTGTGTCATCACCTTTCATTCTCTGGAAGACCGTATCGTAAAAAACATTTTCAGAAAAAACGAGCATCCATGTACGTGTCCGCCGGAATTTCCGGTCTGCGTATGCGGAAAGAAGTCCAAGGGAACCGTAGTAACTCGGAAACCGATCTTGCCGGGAGAAGAGGAAATGGAAACAAATCCCCGTTCCAAGAGCGCAAAACTGCGCGTCTTTGAACGAAAAGTGTGATGGCTCGGCACGAAGGAGACAGAGAAGTTATGGCCAGACGGGCAGATGGAAGGGTAAATTCGACAGATAGAACGAAACGTTATACGCCAGATACGTTTGAGGACGGAAGTGCGGTACGGCGTCTTGCAGCACAGCCGCAGGAAGTACCAAAAGAAGCACGGCCTCTGAAATCGGGTGTGAGCAGCCAGACAAGAAGAAACCGGGCACGGGCGACACAGATCAGCGCGGGCTACGCTGTTTTTCTTGCCATTGTCTGCACACTGTGTATCGCGGCGTGTGTTGCGTATGTCAAGTTGCAGACCGTGGTTACCACGCAGGCGGAAGACATTACCAGCAAAGAAAAAGAATTGAGCGATCTGAAGGCGGACAATGACGCCTATTACAATACAACGGTTGCCTCCGAAGATCTTGAGGCAGTCAAAGAAGCAGCACAGAACCGGCTCGGCATGAAATATGCAGATGAGTCCCAGGTAATTTATTTCAATGATTCAGAAAACAGCTATGTGAGACAGTATCAGGATGTTCCGGATGCGAAATAGGTGAAAACGTGAGTAAACAGAAACAGAATAAAAAACGAAGCGGGGCATTCCGGAGACGGAAGACAAGTGGGCGTATGAGTAGAAAACTGGTAGCACTCTTTTTGGGAGTGATGCTGGTTTTTGTTGCTTTAGCGATTGACATTACGTATGTGAATGCCACAAAGGGAGAAAAATACGAAAGACAGGTTTTAAGCCAGACGCAGCAGTCCTACGACAGCAGGACAATTCCATTCCAGCGAGGAAGTATCACCGACCGGAACGGAACGATTCTGGCAACGAGTGAGAAGGTTTACAACGTTATTCTCGACTGTAAACTTGCCAATACGACGGTAAAAGATGAAGAAAAGAACGATACCCATCCGTACGTCGATCCGACCGTAGCAGCACTGGTCGAATACTTCGGACTCGATGAGACGGATATCCGGGATCGTCTGACCGGCGAAACGACAAAAGAAAGCCAGTACCAGGTTCTCGCCAGAGAGGTCTCGATGGACGCGAAAAAAGCGTTTGAGACCTATGTGGACGAGTACGCGGACAAAAAGAACAAGGAGCTCGATGAGAACGAGCAGGCGGAAAAAGCATACCGTGCCAACATCCGCGGCGTCTGGTTTGAGGAATCCTACCACAGAACGTATCCGTTAAATTCACTTGCCTGCGATCTGATCGGCTTTACGTATTCAGGAGACACGGCAGACTGGGGAATCGAAGGGTATTATTCCAGTATCTTAAATGGCGTGAATGGCCGCCAGTTCGGCTATTACAACGAAGATGCGGATATGGAACAGACGATCATCGAGGCGCAGCCGGGCAAAAACGTGGTTACGACGATTGATGTAAATATTCAGAAGATCATCCGCACGGCGATCGAGAATTACAATGAGCGGATTCATGTCCAGAACGGCGCGGACGAATCGGACACTGGGACGAACCGTCAGACAAAAGCAGCAAAGAATATCGGCGTTGTCGTGATGGATCCGAACAATGGAGAGATTCTTGGTATGGATTCTTCCGACTGGTATGACCTGAACAATCCAAGAGATCTGACACCGTTCTATTCGCAGGAAGAAATTGATGCGATGAACGATAACGAGACAATGGAGGCTTTGAGTGCCATCTGGAAAAACTACTGTATTTCCGATGCATACGAGCCAGGTTCCACGGCAAAACCGATGAACGTGGCGGCGGCATATTCCCTCGATGTAATCGATGATGATACCCTGTTTGACTGTGAGGGGTTTGAGACGATTGCAGGGCAGATGATCCGCTGCGGAGCTTATCCGGGAACACATGGCGTACAGACACCGGCCGATGTACTGAAAAACTCCTGCAACGCTGGTATGATGCAGATCGGACAGAAGATGGGAGCAGCGGAATTTCTCCGCTATCAGGATATTTTCGGTTTCGGCAGTCTGACGGGAATTGACCTGCCGGGTGAGGCGTACGGCCTGGTTCACACGGAGGATACCATGGGACCGACCGAGCTTGCAACGAGTACATTCGGACAGGGCTACACCGTGACGATGGTACAGCAGGCAGCTGCGTTTTCCTCCCTGATCAACGGAGGCAATTATTACCAGCCGCATGTGATGAAGACGATCACGGACAGCACAGGAGCCGTTGTTGAGAGCAATGAGCCGAATCTGGTGCGTCAGACGGTTTCCGCGGAAATCAGCGATAAAATGAGAAGTTTCCTCCAGGGAGTCGTGACCGATGGAAGCGGCCAGAGTGCAAAGGCTGCCGGTTACACGATGGGAGGAAAAACAGGTACCGCACAGAAGTATCCGCGAGGCAATGGAAAATATCTTGTTTCCTTTATCGGATTTGCACCGGTAGAAAACCCGAAAGCTGTTGTTTACGCGATTGTGGACGAGCCGGATGTAGAAAATCAGGCGAACAGTGTGCTGGCACAGGAGATCGTAAAAGAGATCTACACAGAACTGCTGCCGTATTTGAACGTATTCCCGGATGATACGGACGGTGTGACGGGCGAAGGCTCCGAGACCGGAACGGATGATCCAAACGTAGCGGCACCGGTACAGGAAGACGATACGGAAAACAGTGCTGAAAACAGCAATATCGAGAACGGCGGTCTGACAAATGCCGAGCTGGATCTCATCAATGAAGAGTAAAAAAACATAAAAAACAAAAGACATAACCCCATAGCAGTTTCCATATAGTGTTATCATAATGGATTCGGCTATGGGGTATTCTATGCGTAAAAACAAAACGTATCACCGGAAAAAGACGGTTCTTCTGTGGGTACTCTGCATGGGAATGATGGTCGGACTTGCCGGGCGGCTGGTGTATCTGTGTGTGTTCCGGTCCGTCTATTATTCCGAGAAGGCGGATGATCTGCACGAGCGGGAGCGCGGGATCAAGGCGGCGCGCGGCCGGATTCTTGATGCAAACGGGGAAGTTCTCGCGGCAAACCGCACGGTCTGTACGATTTCCGTGATCCACAGCCAGATCGAGGAGCCGGAGGCGGTGATTGCGATGCTGGTAAAAGAGCTTGGAATTTCGGAGGAGACGGCGCGGAAACGCGTGGAGAAGCGGTCTTCAATCGAGCGTGTCAAGACGAATGTGGACAAGAAGACGGGTGATACCATCCGGTCGTACGGATACGCGGGGGTAAAAGTGGATGAGGATTTCAAGCGGTATTACCCCAAAGGGAAGCTGGCGTCGCGCGTTATCGGCTTCACCGGAGGCGATAATCAGGGCATCATCGGACTGGAGGTGGAATATGAGGAAATTTTAAAAGGAATCAACGGAAAAATCCTGACGACAACGGATGCGCGCGGGATTGAGCAGAACGGCATCGGGGAGAGCCGCCAGGAGCCGGTGGCGGGAAGGGACTTAAAGGTCAGTCTGGATGTCAATATCCAGGCGTACTGTCAGCAGGCAGCGGAAAAGGCGATGGCAGAAAAACAGGCGGACAGCGTCTCGATTCTTCTTATGAATCCGCAGAACGGAGAAATCTATGCCTGTGTCAATGTGCCGGAGTTCGACCTCAACGATCCGTTCATGCTGCAGCAGGATACAACGGGACTTTCGGAAAAAGAAATTCAGGATCTGCTGAACCAGATGTGGCGGAATGCCTGCATCAACGATACGTACGAGCCGGGATCTACCTTTAAGATCATCACGATGTCGGCGGGACTTTCGGAGGGCGTTGTGTCGCCGAACGATTCGTTTTTCTGTCCCGGCTACAAAATCGTGGAGGACCGCCGGATCCACTGCCACAAGCGGACGGGACACGGAGCCGAAAACTTCGTGCAGGGCGCGCAGAACTCGTGCAACCCGGTGTTCATTGAAGTGGGGCTGCGGCTCGGTGTGGAAAAGTTCTGTGATTACTTCCGGAATTTCGGTCTGATGGAAAAGACGGGGATCGATCTGCCGGGCGAGGCATCGACGATTATGCACAAGGAGGAAAACATCGGAGAGGTTGAGCTTGCGACGATGGCATTCGGCCAGTCTTTCCAGATCACGCCGATCCGCCTGGCGGCGACGGTCTCTGCGCTCGTCAACGGTGGAAAAATGGTGACGCCGCATGTCGCAACGGATGTGCTTGATGAAGAAGGAAATGTCGTAAAGCATCTGAAATTTCCGGAAAAAGAAGGGGTTCTTTCGGAAGAAACTTCCAGGACGGTGCGCGAAATTCTGGAAAGCGTCGTTTCAGAAGGGTCTGGAAAGAATGCGTACCTCGAGGGATATTCCATCGGCGGAAAGACGGCAACCTCGCAGACACTTCCGCGGAGCGCCAACCGCTATATTTCCTCATTCCTCGGCTTCACCCCGGCGGAGCATCCGACGGTGCTGGGGCTTTGCATTATCCGCAATCCGCAGGGCGTCTACTACGGCGGAACGATCTGCGCGCCGGTGATCCGCGATATCTTTTCCAATGTACTTCCGTATCTCGGTATTGGACACAATTCTTAGGAAACCTGAGAATTGTGTCCTTCGCAGCCCTCATTTAAAGTTTTGCTTCGCAAAAGGAGGGCTGCTCACACCTGAATCACTTTCTTACGCAGCGAAACAGCAAGTGTTTCACTGCTGAGCGAACCGTAACTTGGATTATAAAAGAAGGTTGCGAAACAGAACAAAAAGCTATATACTGAATAGGCTGGAGAAAATATTTTGACATGCCTGTTCCGTACACAATCCGTACAAAAAGGAAGAGGTGCGTCTATGAAAAGAGAAATGATCCTGCCGGTTCTTCTTTCCTTTGGCATCAGCCTGGCGCTGGGGCCGGTTCTGATCCCGTTTCTGCGAAAAGTCAAAGCGGGGCAGAAGGAGCGGGAAGAGGGTGTGCCGAGCCACCAGAAAAAAGCGGGAACCCCGACGATGGGCGGCGTGATGTTTCTGGCGGCGTTTACCGCAGTTTCCCTCCTTTTCCGGAAAGAGGGAGCGGAAGTGGTTCCGGTGCTGTTTCTGACGCTTGGTTTTGGCCTGATCGGCTTTCTCGATGACTATCTGAAAGTCGTGCTGCACCGCAGCGACGGGCTGTACCCGAAGCAGAAAATGGCACTGCAGGCAGTGATTACAGCAGTCTTTCTGTGGTATTTGGCGCGTTTTTCCGGAATTTCCCTCCGGATGCGCATTCCGTTCCTTCCAGGCAAAGAGCTGGACGCAGGGATTTTTACGATTCCGTTTCTCGCCTTTGTGATTCTTGGAACGGTCAACGGTGTCAACTTTACCGACGGCCTTGACGGGCTGGCGGCGAGTGTGACGATTTTAAATGCTGTTTTCTTTTCCGTGGCATCGATCGGCCTCGGAAACGGTGTTTCCCCGTCCTCGCTTGCGGTTATCGGGAGTCTGCTGGGGTTTCTGGTATTCAATGTATTTCCTGCCCGCGTCTTTATGGGCGATACAGGAAGTCTGGCACTCGGCGGTTTCGTCTCGGGAATGGCGTGTTTCTTACGTCTCCCCTTATTTCTGCCGCTTGTGGGATTCATTTATATGATGGAGATTCTCTCTGTGATCCTGCAGGTGTCATTCTTCAAACTGACGAAGGGAAAACGGATCTTCAAGATGACGCCGATCCATCACCATTTCGAGCTGATGGGCTGGTCGGAGACACAGATTGTGACGGTGTTTGCTACAATCACAGCGATATTATGCCTGATCGCATTGATGGGGCTTTAAAATATGGAGGTAATCAAACATGATTTTCGCAGGAAAAAAAGTACTGGTTTTCGGAACCGGAAAGAGTGGAATTGCAGCGGAGGATCTGCTGCACAAGAACTGTCTCTTATACACATCTGACGCTGCCGAC